>SXGQ01168350.1_pt1 | contig 12261 bp, 11 predicted proteins | sample 3178371 | NCBI WGS metagenome assembly SXGQ01 (sample SAMN11356859, study PRJNA531348) | freshwater metagenome | isolation source: freshwater sample F1-20 | place: China: Fuxian Lake, Yuxi | collected 2017-12-25 | reverse complement strand
GGCGTGGTATTCGTACTCGGTGCGGGCCGAAGCGGCGTGGCGCCAGATCCACGGCTTGGCGCCATCCTCGCGGGAGGTGCCCTTCTTGAGCTCCTCCTCGGTCTGCTTTTCGTCGAACTTCTGGTTGATCATCGCCATGCCCTTGGCGCTCAGGCGCAGGCCGCGGGCGATGACTTCCTTCACCTTCTCGCCGGAGGCCACCTCCGACTCGCGCGTGTTCAGCTTCGCTCGGTCGGCGTCGAAGGCGAAGTGGTCTTCCCAGAGGCAGGCCGTGGGGGCGGTGGGCCAGGGGTCGCTCACGGTGAGGGTGCTGTCGGACTCGCCCTTCACGTCGCCGATGATCACGAAAGCGTGGTCGAGACCTTCGCGGTCGCACTGGTTGATGGTCTCGCCGGGGAGGGTGACCGTGAGGTAGTCGTAGGCGATCTGGGCGTGCTCGCCGCAGTTCCCGCCGCCCGCGAGGTCGGCCATGGCGGCGGCCAGCGCGTTGGGGTGCTTGTTGGCGAGGGAGTAGACGCTCGGATCGATCTGCCAGCAGCTCATGTCGCGCATGGCCTTCATGCGGAAGTAGCTGTTGAAGCTGCTGTCCTTCAGGGCATCGTACTGGTTTCCGGCGCCGAACTTCACCACCGACTTGGTGTGGGCGATGGCCTCCTTCGCCGCGGCGAGCCGCTTCATGGAGCCCGTGCTCACCTTCTTCTTCTCGGGGTCGCCCCAGCGCATCTGGGTGAGCTTGCCCTGCGCCTGCTGGCGGCCCGGGGTGACCTTGCCGACCATCTCGTCGAGCACGGCCACGGCGCTGCGACCCTGCACCACGAGGTCGGCCACGCGATCCGCGTGGGCTTCGTGGGCGGCGGTGGCGCTGGCGGCGCCGGAGCGCTGCTGCACCACGTGGGCGGCTTCGTGTGCGGCGGTGTGGAGGTCGGGCGACTTGGCGAACACGATGGTCTTGTCGTGCGCGTAGGCGGCGGCTCCGACCTGGTCCGCTTCGGAGCCAGCGGCTCCACCCACGCTCACCTTGACGTCGGAGAGGTCGTGGTGACCGAACGCACGCTGGATGCGCTCGAGGTAGGGCAGCTCCGCGCTGGCCGACTTGCTGGCCGAAGACGCCATCTTTTCGATGGCGGCGGCGTTGCCCTTCTCGACGCGCTGGGCGCCGGCGACGGGAGACACCGATTCGGGACCCGCGGAACCGCCCTTCGGGCGAGGAGAGTGCGCTTGCATCCTCCGGGGATACAGCAAAGCGGCCGCGTCGGCAAGGGGTTTGGACGGTCAAATTCTCGACGGGTTAGCCTGAAGGCCCCCTCGGTGCCCACCCCATGAATCTCCTGCGCACGCCCCGCGGTCGCCTCGGCCTTTTTGGCCTGCTCTACTTTGGAGAAGGCCTGCCGCAGGGCTTCGTCGCGACCGCAGTGGCGCTGGAGTTCAAGCGCCTCGGAATGGAGCCGCAGGCGATCGGGGCATTCCTCGGCACCGCGATGTCGCCCTGGGCCTGGAAGTGGGTCATGGGCCCGGTGGTCGACAACCTCCACTTCGCGCGTTTCGGTCGCCGTTCGCAGTGGATCGTGGCGGCACAGGTCGGCATGATCGTGGGCCTGTGCGTGGCCCTCGCGGCCTTCCCCACGGCGGGCGCGGACGGAGAGATCGTCGGCCTCGGTCTCTTCACCACCTGCCTCGTGCTCCACAACTTCTGCGGGGCCACGCAGGACGTCGCCATCGACGCCCTCGCGGTGACCGCGCTGCCGGAGGAGGAGCGGGGACGGGCGAACGGGGTGATGTTCGGGGCCGCGCAGCTCGGCCTCGCGGCCGGCGGCTCGGGCGTGGTGGCCGCGAAGGCCTGGTTCGGCTTTGGGGGGGCCGCGCTCATCGTGCCGGCCGCGCTGATCGTGCTCATGCTCACCGTGCTCCGGGGGGTGAAGGAGCCGGTCCACGTCCACGCGCGGGCCGCCGGCCTGCAGAGCGCGCTGCGGGAGATCGGGGACTACGCCCGCACGGTTTTCACGGTGTTCTTCACCACGCGCCGCGGCTTCCTCGGCATGGTGCTCGCGCTCCTCCCCGCCGGCTGCCTGAGCCTCTCGCTCACGTTGAGCACGGTGCTCGCGCCTTCGCTCGGCATGACCGACAACGAGATCGCCAGCCTCGGCCTCACCGGCTCGGTGGTCTTCGCCATGGCCTGCCTCACCGGTGGCACCATCTCCGACCGCATCGGCCGGCGCCTCGCCCTCGGCCTGATGGCGAGCGCCAGCGCGCTGCCCACCGCATGGATGGCCTGGACTTTCCAGTCCACCGGCTTCCTCCACCTCCCCGAGGCCCTGCCGGACGGCAGCTTTCCCCGCGCGGATGCCCTCATTACCGCCTGGTGGATCGCCACGCTCTGCTTCTCGGTGGCCTACGGGCTCATGTACGGGGTGCGCAGCGCGCTCTACATGGACATCGCGGAGCCCCGCATCGCCGCCACCCAGTTCACCGCGTCCATGGCGCTCTTGAACGCGGTCACCATCTATTCCCACTGGTGGCAGGGCAACGCCATCACCACGGTCGAGAAGGGCGGGTGGGGCCTCACCGTTCCGCAGGCCCTCGGCGTCGACGTCGGCCTCGGCCTGCTCTTCCTGTTCGTCCTGCCCTTCATCACGCCCCGCCCGCCGCAGCCGGCGCCCGGGATGATGGAGAGCTGAACGGGCGACGGCGCCGGGTGTATACTGGGGTGGATGGTGCCGACTCCCGAATCCACGCTCGAGCGGCAAGCCGCGCGCCTGCGTTCGCGCTGGCGAGAGGCGGGAGCGCGGGAGGTCGCCACGCGGCGGCTCGCGGCCCTCCCGACGTCCGACAGCCTCCGGCTCGTGTGGGCAGAGATTCTCGTCGACCGGCATCCCTTCGCAGCGTGGCTCGGAAGCGCCGCTCCCTGGTCGGAGCTTCCTTCGGTGTTCGCGGATGGCACCACGCCCCGCCTGCTGGTGACGTCACATCCCTTCGTCGCGGGGAGCCCATGGTCGATCCGGCCGACATCCCCCGAATCCTGAGCGACGCCGCTCGGTTGGTTCGGCAGGGGCGCATCGTGGTGTTCGGCAGCGCGGCGTTGGCGATGCGCCTGCCTGGGGCGCCAGCCACGCGCGACGTCGACATCTGGTGCGAGCCGGCGGAACGCGGCGATCTCGTCGCCGCCCTGATGGGCGAAGTGTCGTGGTACCAGGAAAAGCATGGCGCCTACGTTGAAGTGTGGGGACCCGAGACATTCGCCGCCCCTGTCGACTGGCCTTCCCGGGCCCAGACGCTGACCAACGACGACGCGCCGGGAGTGGAGCTCGTCGTGCCCCACCCGCACGACATCCTGATCGCCAAGCTCGAACGGTGGGAGCCTCAGGATCGCGCCCACGCCGCGTTGATCCTCGGCGCGCTTCCCCTCACCGAGGAAACCTTGGACCGCCGGCTGAGCGCCGCCCCGTACCGCACGGGTGCCATCGTGGAGCCCCATCGCCAGCAGCGTTTCGAGGTCCACGCCCGCCAGTTTCGAAGCCAGCTGGCGGGCGGCGCGGGCCAGTAGCGCCCCGACTCCACCCGCACAACCGCTGACTCCGGCGCCCAAATGCGCGGCGGGGCCCGGTGTACCCCGCTTCCGGGCAGACGCGCGTTTGCCCCCGCTACCCCTCGGTCACTTCCTGAAGCGCGTCGAGCACCGCCCGGATGAGGACCTCCGCGGAGGCCGGCTTCCGTACCCGGCTGTGGATGCGGTCGCGGGCGAGCTCCAGCACGATCGGCTCGCGGCAGGCGGTGTGCAGGAGCGTGAGCGGTGGGTTGCGAACCCGCTCCAGCTCGTCGAGGAGCACGAGGCCGCCGAGGTGATCGACGTTCTCGGCGTACTTGCGCGCCCGCGGGCCGAAGGTCGCCCGGGGAGTGTCGCCGAGGGGGATGAACAGGTCCATCACGAGAAGGTGGATGCGGGTGCGGTGCAGCGCGGCCACGGCCTCGGCGACGGTGTGGACCACCAGCACCTCGGCCGCTCCCGCCGCCGCGATGGCCTGCGAGCAGGCCTCCACCTGCTCGGGGTCGTCGTCGAGGAAGAGGACCTTCAGCACGTCATGGCGCCGCGACCTTGCGGCGACCGGCGAAGAACCGGACGCCGAGCGCGTCGGCAGCGCGGAACCAAACCCAGGGGGGCACGAGCAAGGCCCGGCCGGGCAAAAGCGCCTCGCGGCGCGTGCTCGGCAGGATGGCCATGTCCGGGAGGACCTCGGCGATCCAGCGCGGGCCGTCGAGATCGAGGGCCAGCTGGGTCCACGGATCACACATGGCAGGGAGGAAACGGGCGATCCAGTCGACGGCCTCCTTGGGCGGCGGCTCGACGAGCAGGACGGGGGAGGCGAGGCGGAGCACGTCGTCGCCGTGGCTGAGCTCGAGCACGCGGAAGCCCAGCCCGTTCGGCCCCGGCACGACCGTCTGCATGAGCTCGGCCTTCACCTTGTTGCGCGGCGCCTGAAAGGTGCCGGGGATCTGCTGGCGGACGACCACCGAGTGGTCGATGCGGAGCTCCTCCACCTTCCCCGCCACCCAGCTCATCCAGCGCGCATCCACCGCGAGCGCATCCTCCAGGTACGACAGCTCGGCGAAGGAAACCTCCTCGAAGGTGCAGCCGCACCGGGCCTCCATGCCCTTCCGCAGCTCGGTGCGCTGCAGCCCGGTGAGGGGACGCCCGCTGTTCACGAACTCTTCACCGAGCAGGACCCAGCGCTCTCCCTCGCGCAGGTGCGCGCTCTGCGCGAGCAGGGCGGCCACGCGGTGGGCGTTGAGGTCCTCGTCGCGGGCGAGGGTGTTCATCGTACCCACGGCGAGATGTTCACCTTCGCCGTTGAAGGCGACGCCCAGCACCTGGTTGTACTGGTCCGCCTCGCGCTGGCAGAGGGCGATTCGCACGGGGTCGGCCTCGGCGTGGGCACCACGGGCCAGCGACCAGATACGGTCGCTCACGTAGATCCCGTGATCGTGCATGGCCTCGTTGAGCGTGGAGAGATCGGCCTTCTCGCGTTCGAGGCCGCCGAACATGCGGCGGAAGAGCCCCTGGTCGGCGATGAGCTCGCGCGCCCAGCGTTCGCCCGTCTCCGACCAGTCGGCGCAGCCATCCCGATCGCGGCCGTTCCAGGTGTTGGCCATGAAGGCGAGGAGGTGACTCACCTGGCAACGGAAGTAGGGACCGGGCGGCACCTTGAGGCGTTGGTGCACCCATTCGCGGGGAAGCTCGGACAGGGAGCGGGCGCGGTCCCGGATGAGGTTGCCCTCGGCGACGCCCACCTGCCCGTCGCTCCAGGCGACCACCAGCATCGGCAGGAAGCGCAGGAGCGCCGGTTCCGGGTCGGAGAGGCCCAGGTCGCGCCACACCCGGCGATCGAGGGAGGCCAGAAGCTCGGAGTGGCGGTGTGACACGTGGACCCGGGAGCGAGATTGCGGCGCAGGGCCGGCGGGTGTAGAACCTCGGGCGCCGCAACAGGGTCCGACCCGAGCCGCGTGGAGATAGCATGTCGAAGGGCGCGGGACGAATCGGCTGGTTCCTGGTGTGGGCGGTTGTCTTCTGCGACATCGGCACCAGCGTCTACTACGTGCCCGGGCTGCTCTACGGAACCACGGGCGATCGGGCAGGCTTCTTCGTGCTCTCCACGATGGTGGCCTTCGTGCTGCTCTGCATCAAGGAGGTCGAGGTCACCCGGCGCTTCCCGGGCGGCGGCGGCGTGGTGAGCCTCGCCGAGCGAGCCTTCGGGCCCTGGCTGGGCGCGCTCGGCGGGCAGCTCATCATGGTCGACTTCTTCCTGACCGTCGCGATCAGCTCGGCCTCGGGCATCTACTACATCGACAGCATCATCGACGTCGGGGGCGTGGTGATCCCCACCCTCGTCTGCCTCACCGTGCTCTGCGGGCTCAACATCGTGGGGGTCAAGGAGAGCGCCGGGGTGAGCATGGTGCTCGCCATCGCCGCGCTCGCCGTGAACCTGATCGTGGTGGGCACCGCCCTCTGGCAGGCGCCCCCGGAGGTGCTCATGCGCATCCCGGAAGAGTTCGCCACCATCCCCGACCTGAGCGCCTGGCAGCTCCTCGTCGGCTACTCGGGCGCCTGGCTCGCATTCTCGGGGCTCGAGTCCATGTCGCAGCTCGCCCCGGCCATGCGCGATCTCGGCCCCACGCCGCGCAAGGGCATGATCGCGGTGGCGGTGAGCGTCATCCTCACCGCGCCGGCGCTCACCTTCCTGAGCACGGCCAGCCTCAACGCCGAGGTGAAGGCGCACGAGTCGGAGCGCTTCATCTCCGAGCTGGCCGGGTTGTGGGGGGGGGTGGGCCTGAAGACGGCGGTGGTGCTCAGTGCATCGTCGCTGCTCCTCTTCGCCGCCAACACCGCGATCATCGGCAACTACCACGTGATGATGGCGCTCTTGCGCGGGCGCTTCCTCCCCCCGAGCCTCGGTGCGCTCTCCCGCCGCTTCCAGACGCCCTGGCGGGCCATCATCCTCTGCACCGTCATCCCGGCCGTGGTGCTCATCGGCGTGAACGCCGACATGGTGCTGCTCGGCGGGCTCTACGCCTTCGGCCTCCTCGGTGCCTTCGTGCTCACCAGCGTGGGAATCGACGTGCTGCGATGGCGGGAGGGCGCGCGCGGCGCCGGGTTCTGGCTCGGGGTGGCCACCAGCGTGGCGGTGGTCGTGGCCTTTGGCGTCAACCTCATCGCCAAGCCCTCCGCGACCATCTTCGGCGTCACCCTCACCAGCTTCGGCATGGGCGTGGCCTGGCTCACCCGCTCGGGTTGGCTGGACCGGCTGCTCCAGAAGATTCCGCGCATGCAGCCCCCGCGTGAGGTGGAGGTCACCGAGGCCTCCTTCCTCACTCTGGACTCCGCGGTCCGGCAGTTCGGCTCAGAGGGCGCCAACGTGCTCGTGGCCAGCCGCGGGGCCACCCGGAAGATATTCAAGGAGGCGGTCGACCGCGCGCGGGCGCGGAAGCTCGACCACGTCTTCGCGATCTACGTGGATGAGGTGCCGGGCCTGTTCTACCCCCAGCTCGCCCAACCCACGCCGGAGGGCCTCACCGTGCTCGAGGCGGCCACGGCCTCCATCGAGTCGATGGGCCTGCGCTGTGTACCGGTGTGGATGCTCTCGCATTCCGCGGCCGCGAGCGTGTCGGAGGCCGCGGAGGAGCTCGGCTGCGACACCGTGGTGATCGGGGCGACACAGCGCACGCTCATGTGGGTGGCGCTGCGCGGCAAGTTCATCACCGACCTGCTCGCCCAGCTGCCGCAGCACATCCGGTTGATCGTCGTCGGGTAGGCCGACGTGGGCGCGTTATGCAGCATGAGGATGCCTGCCGAGCCTCATCGTCTTCTTTTCGTTTGCACCGCAAACATCTGTCGCTCTCCCATGGCCGAAGAGCTCGCCCGAATGTACGCCGCGGAACGCGCGTGGGCGGTGGAGGCGCTCTCTGCGGGCACCCACGCCCATGAGGGAGAGCCGGCGGCGCCCAACTCGATCAAGGCGATCCGCGAGGCGGGAGGAGACCTGCGAAACCACCGCAGCCAGCCGGTGTCCGAAGAACTGGTGGCCTGGGCCGACCGCATCCTCGTGATGGAGATGCGGCACGCGCTGTTCGTGCGGGAGCGGTTCCCCGCGGCCGACGAGAAGATCCAGATGCTCGGCACCTTCGGCGGCCTGATGGAGGTGGCCGACCCCTACGGGAGCTGGATCTTCCGGTACCGATCGAGCCGGGACGACATCCGCCGCTGTGTGGAGACCCTCATCGACCGCATGCCGCCGCGGCCGCTGTAGCAATCAGGGCGCGCAGGCTGCGGTGGTGGCCTCGCCGTCGATGATCGTGGCGCAGGCATCGCAGGCCTCGGCGCCCTCGAAGTGGGCCTCGACACCGTCGCCCATCGTGGCGGTGCCGGTCGGCTCCACGGGACAGCCTTCCGAGGTGCTGAGCTCCTCCCCAGCGAGGGTGAATCCTCCGCTCCCGCCCACGTCGGCGTTGAGGGAGAGCGCGAAGGCCTCGCCCTCCTGCTCGATGCTCCCCGAGGCCCGCCAATCGCTCCAGGACGTCGTGCGTACGTCCTCCACGTTGCGCGCCTCGAAGTAGCCGAGCAGCTCCACCTGAAGGTTCACGTCGACGTGGGTGAGGTCGCCGTCGACGGCGCGGGCGACGGCCCCTTGCAGGGAGAGCCGCTCGAAGCGGGCGTCGTCGATGTCGCCCACCACCGAGAGTTCGTAGTCCCAGCGCTCCCGCTCGATACCGTCCTCGTCGGAGCGGGTCACCTTCGCGGTTCCCTCCCACTCGTAGCCGTGTTTCGAGCGGCAGTCCGACTGGTAGGTGGCGTCGCCGCCGTCGAGGGTGACGAAGGGGCAGACGCCCTCGTCCGCGACGCGCTCGTGGAGCGCGATCTCCCAGATGGCCGCGGGCACGTCCCAAGGGGGGAGCCCGCCGCCCTCCCAGCCGGGCATCACCGCTGCGAAAGCGAGCCCCGCCGCGTCCCCGTCGCTGGGGTCCATCCCTTCGTCGGTGACCCGGGCTTCGCCGAGGTCCACGGGCTCGAGCGAAAAACCCACCGGCGTGATCTGCGAGGCGTCGCAGGACAAAAGGAGCCAGAGCATGCGCGAGGGTAGCCGGCGAGGCGACGGCCGGGGAGGAACCTGACAGCCTTCTTGCCGATCCGCCGCCCCCGCCGGATACGGCGCCCCGAGGAGTCGACGATGTTCGGATTCGGTGAACCGAAAGATTCGCCCGCCCCGCCGGTCTCGGTGCCGGGGGAAGGCCAGCTGCGCGTGGTCCTGGTCACGACCCTCGGCGAGATCGAGGGGGTGTTGTTCGAGGCCGAGGCGGTCCGCACCGTCGCGAACTTCGTTGCGCTCGCGCTGGGCACGGTGGAGTGGACCGACCCCAAGGGCCGCACCGCAGCCCGCCCGCTCTACCCGGGCACCGTCTTCCACCGGGTCATCCCCGACTTCATGATCCAGGGGGGCGACCCCACGGGCACGGGCACCGGCACCGCCGGCTACCGCTGGAAGGACGACCCGGGCGCGCTCCGGCTCCGGCACGACCAGCCGGGCATCTTCAGCATGGCCAACCAGGGCCAGCCGCACACCCAGGGTTGCCAGTTCTTCATCACCGAGAACGCCTGCCCCCATCTCGACGGCAAGCACGGCGTCTTCGGCCGCGTGGTGCGCGGGCTCGACGTGGTACAGCGCATCGCGCGGGTGCCCACGAACATGAGCAAGCCGCTCACCCCCGTGAAAATCATGGAGGTGCGGATTTTCCGGGCCCCGTAGGTCGACGGGAACCCGACCGGGTGACCGTTGTCGGGAATCTCACGCTGGCCTGTAAGTTCGTACCCGAGCCGGCGTTCTGCCCACGAACCCCCGGAGTCCACCATGTTCATCGTCGCCCTCGCGCTCTCCTTCGTCGAACCCGCCTCCGCCTGCGCCATGCCCCGCAAGGAGATGGTTGCCGTGGTCGCGCCCACCAAGCAGGAAGTTGCCGCCGCCGCCGCGCCCGCGAAGAACCTCGAGGACGTGCTCGCCGAGATCGACGGCCTCATCCCGAGCGCCCCCCCCGCCGCGCCCGCCGCCTCGGCCAACGTGGAGAAGGCCCGCACCCCTGCGCCCGCCGCCCCGACCGCGGCGCCGGCAAGCTGATCGTGCAGGGCTCCGTCGGGAAGTGGGTCGCGGCCGTCGGGGCCGCCCTGGGCTTGGCCCTCGGCTCCCCCGCCGTCGCCGCCCCCCTCGACGGGCACACCGTGGCCACCGAGGCGCATTGCGCCGCCTGCCACACCACCCCGGCCATCGCGGCGCCGCCCCGGACCGCCAACTGCACGAGCTGTCACCAATGGGTACGCACCGTGGCCGCCAACCCGGCCGCCCGCGAGAAGGCGATGGCCGTCTTCCCCAACTGGACCCGCTACGAGACGAGCGTGCAGAGCTACTTCGCCGTGCCGCACCTCGGCGCGAGCTTCGCCCGCCTCGACTCCGCCTGGCTCCGCGCCTACCTCGCCAATCCCTGGGACCTGCGCCCCGCCATGCCGGAGAGCATGGTCCGGCTCGGCCTCGATGCGGCCGAGCTCGACGCGTTGGTTGAATGGGCCGCCGGCTTCCGGGTTTCCGCCCCGCCCACGCCCGCGCCGGCGCCGTCGAGGGTCGAAGCCGGCCGCACGCTTTTCGCGACGCGGGGCTGCGCCGCCTGCCACACCTTCGGTCGACAGGCGCTCGGACCCGGGGTGGCCGGCGCGCCCGACCTGCGTTGGACCCGCGACCGGATGGGCGACGACATGATCGCCGCGTGGGTGCTGAACCCGGCCGCGATCTCCGCCGCCGCCACGATGCCCGCGATGGGGCTCAGCCCCGACGAAGCGGTGGCCGTCCGCGACTACCTCGTGCTCGCCGATCCGGACGTCGGCCCCGCTCCGGTCCGTCCCACCCCCGTGGCCGTCGCGCCGGCGCCCGCGGCCCCGCGTTGGGCCGACGTGGAAGCGCGGGTCTTCGGCAAGATCTGCGTCCACTGCCACATGGACCCGGCGCAGAACGAAGGCCGGGCCGGCCCCGGCAACGCCGGAGGCTTCGGGTGGGACGCCACGGGGCTCGAGCTGCAGACCTACGCCGGCGTGGTGGCCGCGCGGGAGGCGGTGCTCGCCGCGCTGGACCGACGCTACCTCGAGGAGGCCCGCGACCACCTCGGTCCGGGCGAGGTGCCCTCCGACGCGGTCCGTCCCGCGCTGCCGGGCATGCCGTTGGGGCAACCGGCGCTCCCGCTGGAGGACCTCGAGATGGTGAAACGCTGGTACGCCGCCGGGGCGCCGGAGTAGCGCGGCCCTCAGTCCTTCTGCTTCCCGATCGCGTAGTTCCAGGTGAACCCGACCCAGGGGATGGGGATCACCGTCGTGCTGGAATCGGGGGTGATGATCGGGACGATGCCGAGGTCGGTGGCGAAGGTGGGACCGAACATGCGCACCGCGAGGCTGGGGACCGCGAAAACCTCGCCGCCCGACGGCTGGAAGTCTCCCCCGATGAGGAACCAATTCTCCGAAACCAGCGCCGTGCGGGGGCCGAGGCGATAGTTGCCGCTCAGGGCCACCAGCAGGGTGCCGGCGCTCTCCACGGAGCCGTTGAAGGAGGCGGCCAGCCCGCCCGCGCTCAGGGAGATGTGCCGGTCTGGGGTGCCGTAGGTGACCGTGCCGAAGCCCAGGCCCACCGCACCCTCGCCAAAAAACAGGGCCTGGCCGCCGAGGGCGAGGTGCACATCCTTGGTAACCCCGAAGGAGACCTTCGTGCCCACGATGCCGAAGGCGGCGTCGGGGATGAACAGGGTGATGACGCTGGTGCCGACCTGGAAGTCCCACCAGTCGGTGATCCCGATGGCCGCCTCGGTGAGCAGGAGCTGCTTCTGCGAGACGTAGCCCTTGCCCTGCCCCAGCCCGAAAGCCGAGGGCGAGTAGAGGTAGCGGCTCTTGTTGGGGTCCGGATCCCACGGCGCGTTCGGATCGGTGGACGGACGGTTGACCGCGGCGCCGGGTGCGGCCGCCGGCAGCGGCAGCGGCTTGGTGACGATGGGGCGGACCTCGCGCACGATCACCGCCGGGAAACGAAGCGTGGACCCGCTCCCGAGCGTGAGGAGCACCGAACCGTCGGCTTCCTTCTCCACGAGGCCCTGAAGCACCTGCCCATCGTCGAGCACCACCTCCATCCGGGTGGCCTCCGCGAAGGCGAGCTGGCAAAGGAGGAGGAGGGAGGCGAGCACGGGGGTATCTTAGCCGGGAACGGTCCCGGGCGCCCGGGTCCAGATGCGGAGCGGCCGGTCGGCGCAGCGCCGCCACCCGTCCAGCTCGGTGGCGTCGCCCTTCACCAGCGGGGTGAGTCCGACCTGGCCGCGGGCGCGGACGGGGTCGAGCACGAGCACGCGCAGTCCGGCCTCGTCGGCAATTCGGCCGAGGGCGGCGGGGGTGGTTCGCGGGGTGACGCGCAGCCCGCCCAGCTGAACGGCGGGCACGAGCCAGCCATCCTGAACGCTGTGGACCATCGCGTTGTTGGCGAGGGTGGGCGCGTCTGCGTCGGGACAGCCGGCGCGCGCGGCCTCCAGCGCAAGCACGAGCTCTGCGCCAGCGGGTGGCGCGCGCACGGTGGGGACCGAGCGGATGGCGACGAGGAGCGCGGCCACCCCCAAGCCGATGGCGACCGGCCGGCCCGAGCCCGGCCGCTGCGTCCCGAGGCGCGCCGCGGCGAGCCCGAAGCCTCCGAGGGCCACGAGCGT
>SXGQ01002850.1_pt1 | contig 12261 bp, 13 predicted proteins | sample 3178371 | NCBI WGS metagenome assembly SXGQ01 (sample SAMN11356859, study PRJNA531348) | freshwater metagenome | isolation source: freshwater sample F1-20 | place: China: Fuxian Lake, Yuxi | collected 2017-12-25 | reverse complement strand
ATTCATTAGGTATTTTATCCCTTAAATCCAATATAAAAAAGTATTCTTGAGGAGTCCTGTTGAGTTCAGTCCAATCCGTCACTTGAACTTCTGTTTGACCCTCCTTCACATAAATCCTATATTGAACATCTATATCATCAATAATATGTGATTTGGTATATGCCTTTTTCGGTATTACAGAAATTTTTCTTTGGTCCGTGTTCAATATTTTTTCACTGTATAAAATACCGTAGAAAGTGAATCCATATTCTTGAGTGTTAGGTAAAGATGTGTCGTACTGTAAACTATCGGTGAATGATTTCAATTCGAACTCGTTTTCGATGTCATTCAATGAGTTACCGTCGTAAGATAATCCTGTCCACTTGTCAGTATATAAACAATTCAAACTACCCCCTGTAATTCCTGGCACAGTAACTTTATATACCCCCTTTGTTATTCTACATGATGATAATCCTGTTAAACCGGAAAGTGCATCACCATTAGGATCCAAAATATTCACGGTAGGATTTGAATCCAAATTAATCGGGGAACCATTTCTTGATATGTATAGATATAAATCGTTGGAGGTACCTTCTGTAAAGTTGGGTCTACTATCGTCAATTATGTCGTCCCATTTAGAGTATAGAAATGGTTCATAGAACGTTTGTGTATGTCTTGTGAAAAAACCAACTGAATAAGACTCACTTAATCCTGTTAAATTTTCAACTTGAGGAACAAACGCAACACCCCACCCCACACTATCTGTAGTACCGCCAGTCAATATATTATTGATTTCATTAGTCATATCAAATGAAATGTCTTCATCACCAAATTCAAAATGTTGTGTATCTACTATTGTAATTGCGGAATAATTTACTTTCCCACTTGTTCCTGAATTATCATTGATATAAATCCCATCCGTACTCCAATCGTTTATCAATTCTCTTTGGAAATAGTTTGATGGTCTCAAAGAATAAGATTTATCTGTTAAATCGAAATCATCTGTTGTGTTTTGAACATAGTCATATCCAACACCCTCATCCCAACTTTGAGTAGTACCTGTAGCACCACCCGATTTTGGAATTCTAAATAATATAAGATCGAAAGATGTGGCTCGTCTTCTTCCATCACTTGTTGTTTCATTTAACAAATCTGAAAATGAAGAAGTATTGGTCATTCTTAATTCATGAGTAATATTTGTGTTACAACCAAAATTTAAATAACCATCGGTAATTTTTTGTTCAAGACCTGTAAGATCTAAATCAAAAATAAATCTTGAAAAGTTTTTTGTTCCGATTGCGGGAAAATTTGAACCAAAAAATAATTCAGTTACAGGGTTCCTACCTGTATTGACCTCTGAATTGAATAAAATGGTATTATTTCTTTTAAAATACGAACGGTGATCAGACATATTGATATTTTATCTATAAATATCAATTTATCTTAAAGTTCTGACTTAAAACTTTTTGATATGCGTCCATCATTTTTTTCATCAGTTCCGTAGTTGTAGATCCGTTGGTTGTTGTTGGAACTGGTGGTAATCCATGGAAGGAGTGAACATGTGTAATTAGGTATTGAATTATGTAATTTAATAGTTCAAGTAACTCCTCACCTCTTACCATGGATGAAACATTTCCTACAACATTTTCCGAAATAAAATCACCTGAAACACCATAATTGGTTCCTTCTAAATTAATTTGTTTTTTTCCTGGTATTACTGATTGGTGTGAAAGGAAATAAAACTTATCTGCTCCGAATATTTGAACTGTAGAATTCTCCGATGATGTTTTCACATCCTCCAAATTAATTAATTTTGGTTGAACCGGATTTCCTTTTTTGTTTTTTGAGAATATAAGTCCAAAACCTCCAAATGTTTTTGATTCCGTCGTGCTCAATGAAATTCCAACTTGAGACTGAAATGAAAGAGCATTGACCAAAGATAGTGGATCTGATGTTTGAGAAGAAACATTCAAAACATTTTTGGTGGGTCTATAATAGAATGGAAAAACATTTCCCAACGAAGGAGAAATAGCAAGGGTCGAATTTTTAAAATTAGTTAATAATGTGTTGATAAAATCAACCGAACCTGACATAGTAAGACCCTGAAACCCTTCGGTATATGCTAAACTTTTATTTTGAATTTCTGTATCAGGTAAAATATTCTTTGTTTTTATATTCTCACCTTCATTTATTCTATAAAAATAAACATTACCTGTGAAGTTAGATGTACTACTTAAGTTTATTATATCCCATTCAACCAAATATACAAGATTTGCATCTGTTTGCTCGGCTTTGATAAGTTTTTTCAAAGTTTTTTCAGAAGTGGTAGTTTCCAAATTAGAAATTTGAATGAACGCTCTTCTTGGATTTTCGTATGGGAAAGTTGATCCATTTGCATTTCTCAAACCGATTGACTTTGCCTTACCAGAACGAAGAATAATATCTTCATCTTTTAAAATAATGTCCGTATTGTATCTTCCAAGAATAGCTATGTCATTTGGTTCAGGAAAAATAGATGCTGTTTTTGGGTTTTTATAACTTCCATCGGTATTCTTGAGATCAGGTGACATCTTGTTTCTATCACCAGTATTCAATAATGTTTCCGCATTTGCCGAAACATCTTTGTATTGTAAAGTAGGTGAGGAAATCGGACCCTGCATATAAAATTTATTCTTATCGTCCTGAAATTCAGGATTTGAATAAACAATATGGACATACTCACCAACTTTTGGTATTTGTCTGAAGAAATAAGGCATCAATGAGTTGAACACGAAAGGATCTTTTTTGGTCCAAAAATATTTAGAAGGTATATCACCAGGAATGTCAAAAACTTCGTTTGGAAAATTTGCCTTAACTATGTCATTTACATACCTTGTGGTGGGAAATGCCCTTATCCTACCCAACACAAGTGGATCATCTACTGAAACACACACCCCAGGATATATTATTCTTTTTGATGCGGTACTTGCGTCTAACATAATCAGATGTTGGTTCTTTCTTTATACTTATTTAATAGTTCATTATAGACAGTTTCAGTAATCAACATATGTTCTGAGATCTTTTCAATCATTTTTTTTGATTCATCAAAATCTCTCCTTAAGACATCCAAAACTTCTGTCACTTTTTTGTTGGGAGTGTTGTTAAAATCCGAAATTACGGATTTTATTAATTTTTGTTCTTGTTCTGTTATCATATCAGTTTTCCAAATAAAGATGCCGGTGATAGGTAAGGTCCTGCTATTGAAATTAACGGTTGGGAAGGAGAACCCAAATTAATTGTCGAAACTTGAACTTTAGAGTTCTCATCCATCTCTCTCTTATAAGCGCTAATCAAAGAAAAATCATGAATCAAACCCAAATTGGGCGATCCATCAGGTAAATCTCCAGTCGGATAACCTAATTTATCTAAAGTTTCTGTGTGATTGTTAAATGCTCTCACGGCAGAAAATCCTTCCAATAAAGAAGAAAAGGCAAGGGCGGGAAGTGGTATTTTTAATTTTGGAGCAAGTAACCTGAGAAGGGTTAATAATTCATCCGTTATACTTCTACATCTTTTATAGTCACGAATTAAATTAACAACAACAAACGCGATAGATAAAAGTTTTGTAATGATAATTATGTAAGTATTTTTACTTTTTTCACTAATATCTTTATTTAAACTAACGATTAGATTATAGATTTGTTTTTTGATCAAAACAACTAATACTTCTTTGAATTTTGCTTGAATTTCTGAAATTAGGACCACCATTATATTTCTCATTTCTCTTAAGAAAGTTTGAAAATCTTCCACCGCATCTACAAAATTTTGTTTTAAGGCTTTGAACATTATGAATATGGGTAACAAAACTTTAGGGCTAATCAAAGACATCACAATAATCTTTGGTAATTGTTTTATTATCTCTAAATTTAAAACAAGATTGAAGTCAATCGTAGGTAATGAAGGTCCCCACTCTGGATTTTGAGAAATATCTTTTATAGCTTCGATTAATTCTTCTTGAAGTTGTTCATCGGTTTTATCACCGGCATTTTCCCATATGTTGGAAATTGAATTGACTACTTGATTGTAGTCGATTGGTAATTTGACATTACCACAATCCTCAAATTCAACCACACGATTCAATGTGTTATTAACATCGTTATTAACATCTCTTAATTCGAATTCTGTCAATTCAAAAAACGACTCATCAATTTCTTCTAATATCGAAACTTTGGAAGTTCCACCAACCTCAATCTCTTGAGTGTTGTCAAAACACAAACCAAGAATTCTTTGTATTATTTTCAAAGCAACTGAAACATCCTCCAATTTTTTAGAACCTACTTCTAAATCCATATCGACCGAAGATGTAAGAACATTTAAAGAGTTTTTCACAATGTCCGCAAAATCAAATATTTGAATTGATTGATAATAATCAACTAAGAAATCGGCGACTAAAGTTGGAGAATTTAATTTAGGTTGAAGAGTAACCTCAAAAAAATCTCCATAGTTTCCTGTATTCTGATCTTGAACAACATATTTTATATCAAAAAGATCCTGATTAGAAAATCCTTTATAAAATTGTCCATATTGTTCTGAATAAGATTGATCACTTTGAGTTCTATTATATAACTCACGATTCATTGAAAAAGGGTTGTTCTGTATGGATAAACTTTCTTTTTCGTATAATATCTTGGTTTTATTATTGTCAGGAGAATATTTTAAATATTCTAAAAGATCAATAGAGTCAAGTTTTATGTATATTTTTTCGTTGGGAATATACTGTTGTTCTTGCTCACACCCTAAAGCTTTGATTGTTGAGTCAGCTAATAAAGTTGGTAATTGATTTTTCACCTCTCTCGACGCATCCAACATCGCCTTCAACAATATATCAATAGTTTCATTTCCTGTTTCAGGATTTCTAACCAATTCAATTAATTTGTCATATTGATTTTTGACGGCAGACGAATTGAATGCTTCGGAAGCTTTTGTTTTGGCTGAGTTTAAAGATTCGGAGAAAAATTTGTTACTTGCGGTCTCAGCATCACCTGATTTTTTTTCAATATCTTTTATTTGTTTAGATATTTTTTTGTATTTTTGACCACTTTTGATTTTTCCCTTTATCTCATCAAATTCGTTATTTAAATCAAGTGCCATTATTTGAGATGGTATTTACCATCATCAAGTTTGTCAATGTCTTTTCCAATCAAATTTTGAAGAACATCATCATCAATTTCACTCAAACTAAAGTTTTCTTCATTGTTGTTATTTGACTTTTCCCAAATTTGAGATTGAAGTTTTGATAAACTTAATTTTTTCTCGATGGTGTCATTTATTATTTTTTGTTGTTCTTTAATAATTGGTCCCAAAACTGTAAGATCTTCAGCATCTTTCATTAGTGATGCCATCTTATTTTGTAATCTTATTGCGGTATTTCTTTGTTCAACTAATTCGTTATAAATTTCTTGCATAAGACCCAAAATAGAATCTTTAGATAATTTAATTTCTTTTCTACGAGGTTTTGTCATATCTATAATTATTCAGAATTCAATTTATTTAAGAATTCATAATATAGACTCCTGTATTTTTTTATTGAGCTTCTGACTTCTTTTGTTGACATATTGGTCATTTCTCGAATCGACAGTAATATGACATTCTTGTTAAACTTGTTATTATCATTACCTAAGAAAACTCTTTCATAATTCTTCAACAACTCCACTAATGCATAACCCAATTTTATCTCATTCGTATTCAAATCAGATTTTTCGATAAAATCCTCTAATTTTTCCACATACATTTCGATAACTTCAGTGGTTTCTACATTTTCATATTCCAAATAATATATAAGATCAGGTCTATTCTCTAAATTACTTGAAATATCTTCATACGATATTCTTCTATTCTGATCTTTTTGATCTTTAATTATTTGACCCATCAGATAATTCTTACATATTGTTCCGAAGTAAGAATAAGCTTTTTTATTTTTTTCGGGTTTAAACTTATCAACTTTAGTTAATAAAAAAGAATGAGTGTCACTATGAATATCGGAAAAATCCATGTCTTTTCTATATAACTTATATCTTCTTATGATTGAGGAAATCATCTTGTCTAAAGGTGCATGGAGGAATTCATCATATATACGATTCTTCTCACCCCATGATTTCGCTTCAAGGAACATGCGCACGGCATGCTCCTCTCTTTCTGCGAAATAATTCTTTTCTTTTGGCTTTCGCCCTTTTTTAACCTTTTCTGTGTTAGTTGTTGCTGATGCTGGGTTCATCCACTAATTCAGGTTCGTATTTTATTTCCCTATCCTGAATGAAGAAGTATTCTTTTTTCGCCACTTCCAACCAAAACTTAGCTTCATCAGGACTCAAGGGATTATCACCGAACTTATAATTCCAAAAGATGGATCCCAACCTCATATTCGTATGTTTGTAACCAATTCTAGGAATGGTTCTTATAATTGCGGAATTATATGTCATTCTCATCAAGAATTCATATACAAAAGTTAATTTCATAGATTCTTTAAAACCACCATAATCGAGGAAAGTATCTTTTCTGATTACCATACCACTACTTTGAAAGTTCTGAAAACGAGCAAGTAAATCATTTGTCAAAAGTGCGTAGTCTAAATTGAAGTTGGCAGCAAAAGTAGCTTCATTTGTAAATCCTGCAAATTGGTTTTTCTCATCCACATCAACCACGACAGGTAAAAACCCTTGTGATTCAGGATATGCCTTTTTATGAATTTCGACATGTTTGAACCAAATTGCGGAATATTCGTCATCAAATTCACAAAAAGAAACCCAATCATTCTTCGCTTTGGAAACTCCATGATTAACTTGGGATTGAAATGAAGGTTCTCCCTCATATGTTTCAATTCGAACCATATCACTCAAGGATCCGAAATCAAAGTCAGTCAAAAATGTTTGAAGTGATTCTTCTTCAGTTGGAACAATTAATAACTCTGTTGGTAATACTTTTTGATTCTGAATCGATTCGATTAACTTACCAAAATATTCTTCAAAATCCTTATTTTTGGATGATTTTATTGGTAAAATTATACTTGTATTTGAAGTTTCCATTATTCTGCGTCTACTGGTTTGAGTTTATTAAGTTGTTGTTCTAAAGATTCTATTCTTGCCTCTACATATTCGTTGAAAAGATTCAAAGCTGTATTGGTAAATTCATCATCGTTTTGGTATTTTTGAGCTGTAATCAAACCTTCTTCAATCAATCCTTCCGAAACATTGTCTTCCAACCAGTTCTTTATATAATCGGCCAAAATATCAACGAGTTCGAAATTATTACTACTCCAAATTCCATTTTTTTCGTTAATCCACTCGGGTTCAATGTAAGGGATTCTACCAATCACGGGTGTTCCAGTTGCCATAGACTCGAGTGGGAAGGTCCCAAAACTTGATTTTTCATCTATCCAAACAGAAACACAAGCGTCTTTTAATGGTTCGAAGAATTGATCTTGATTCATTGACCTCATATCACGGAATGTGAACCAACGATATTGAGGGTATTTTTGATAAAAAGTTTTGATCAAATTCAATGAATCTCTTTGTTCTCTTGAATGAATTGCAATGATTGGTTTTGCCGGTTTATCTTTTTCCGTTGCATATTTGGATAAAGAAATAGGTAAAACATCTACTGACACACTTCTGAAAACATCACGAACTTTTTCAGCTAATTTTTCAGAGGTTGATAGACATTTAAAAACACCAAAACCATTCCAACTCTGACCTGGTTTAAGAGTTTCAAATATATGATCATATGCTTGAGTCAAAACAATCTTACCACAAGGTAGGGATTGAACCTGTTCAATAATGTAACCCAATAGTTCAGGTATTATCAAAAAATCCTCAACACCAACTTGTAGGTTTTGACCATTTACATAATTTTCTTCCAAATCTTCATACCCGTCACCTAACCACGATTTGTGAGATGTAAATCCCTTTTCTTCAAATAAGATAATTGCATTTTTACCATTATCTTTTAAGGTTCTTGCAATATCATAAATGTATTTTATCGATGCTTTTGCATTTCCCTTTGTATCTTGTACAAAAAAATAGAATTTATTGGTTCCATTTTTTAGTGACAAGATTGTTTTTTCAATTTTTACTGTATTATCTGTCATCGTCTTCCGATTTTTTCAATATATTATCTTTAACTAAAGTATTAAACGCCAATTTAAATGGTATTGGAACATCACTTCCTCTAATTCCCATTGCTTCATCTACATCATCTTTTTCGGTCATTAAGACCTCAATCAGAAATTTGTAAACCTCATAACTTACAACATTTATTGTCTGACCTTGTTCTTCATCATCTTTTTGATTTTTTGGGTCAAAGTCAAGACGCAATTTTGTATCTAAATAATTTAAATCTAAATACCATTCATCACCAAAAATTTTAAACATTTAATATATTATTTTTATAATAATTTATAAACTCTTCCAAAGAGTAAATCTTTTTATCGTGTTCAAAAGAAGAGTTCTGTTCGTTTGAGAATAAAATCATGTGTTTCATCCATTTTTTATACTCTTTTATAAGAGCAGTATTACAAGTTACTAACACATCAATGTCTTTAAAGATTTTATCAATTGTTTTGTTATTATAAAAAATAACCTCCTCAATTTCACAACCGAATTTGGATAAAAAGAAAAGTGTTGATGGTTTAGATTTTCCAAATTCATCCGAAACAATTATTATTTCATTTTCGTCACGAAGTTCTTTATAAATCTTATCCAAACTCACAAAAGTATTCATCTCAGTTGAAGGTGCATGACCAAAGATAGTCATGGGGTTTTCTACATATATGAAATCATAAAGTTCTTCATCAGATTTGAATTTAAAATGATCTTTTATAATTTCTGTATTGATTGGTTTTATAATTTCATATTTGAATTCATCATTATCCTCCCCTTCACCGATTTCCAACTCATCGATCAATAGTTTTTCATACGTAGATTCTAATTTTTTAATGGTGTCCCGAAGAACACCATTCACCTCAAACGCAATTCTCATTGTTCGTATTTATCCAAAATTTTATTAATTAGAGGGTTACGAATAATATCTTTGTTATCAAAACTAAAAACACCTATATCTTCGACATCTTTAAACTTAACAAGTGCATCATAAAGACCAGAATGTGTTTTGTCTTTATATCTGTCTGTTTGTTCCAAGTCACCTGAGATAAAGAACTTACTATTGAAACCAATTCGTGTTAAGAGAAGTTTCATCTGTTTGGGTGTTGCGTTTTGCCCTTCTTCAAAAATCAAAATTGAATTATCGATATTCATTCCTCTCATATATGCCAAAGCAAAAACTTCGATAACCTCGACTTCCTTTAATTTTTCTCTAGCTTCTTTTCCAATGATTTTATTCATTAGATAATAACTTGGAAAAATATAGGGATCTAATTTTTCTTCTACATTACCTGGTAGTGACCCAAGTTTTTCTTCTGCCTCAACGGCGGGTCTTACTATAATAATTTTTTCATAACCATTTTCAGGATCACATAAAAGATCAATTGCCGCCCTCATAGCCACGAATGATTTACCAACACCAGCAGGACCTGAACAAATTGTAATTTGATTCTTACAAAGAATGTCATAATATTCCTTTTGAGAATCAGTTAAAAATTTCTTACGTGGTCTTTTAGTTACAATAGAATTTATTAAATCCTTTTTATTAACATAAACTTCTCTTGGTTTAACTTCCTCTTTTTTTCTTTGCATTTTTTTAGTTATATACCTGTTGATCCGAACCCATTAGAATTTCTGTCTTTATCGGCCAAATCATCCACTTTATTAAAGCTTACTGAATCTCCATTTACAACAGGTGTTAGGACTGCTTGGGCTACTTTCATACCTTTGTGAATATTGATATCCATAGTGCTTGTATTATACAATATAACTTGAATTTCACCATTGTAACCAGAATCGACAGTTCCTGGTGAATTTAAGACAAAAAGACCTTTATTTAAAGCTAAACCACTTTTGGATCGAACCTGAATTTCATACCCATATGGTATGTCAAAATACAGGCCGGTGGGAATTGTTGTCCGAGTTCCTGCCGGAATTTTCCTCTCAACATTCGACAGAAGATCAAAACCAGAATCACTCCCATAGTGATAAACAGGATCAGGATTATCGGATTTATTGACAAATGAAAGAGTCATTTTGGGCCTATAATTTTTTATTTGATCCTCCAAATGATTCAATGTTTCATTGATTTTGTTTTGATCAGATGACATGTCCATCAAATCTTTGAGGACAGACATTGTATTTGTGAAATTTTTAATATCTTTTATCATTTTAATTCAAATATTTTTTTAATTATATGAGCAAGAGCCACAGTATCCTTTTCACAATATTCAGAAATCACATCTAACTTTTTTGTTTTATAGTAAAACTCATTTAAGTTTTCACCCGAAACTTCCATTTGTTTTGGTGATTCAATACCCATACTAACACACAATAGATCCAATGATCCAATAGAATATGGATTATTATAATTCCATAGATCTTTTGTGTCAATCGCTTTTACCTCCCAAGGTTTGGTGTTGTAGATTGGAAAGATCTTCGGTGGTTTCATGTCATTTATAACAAATCTTTTCCCGAGAGTTGGAATGTCAAAAAGTTTTATATTGTGACCACACATGTAAAAATCCAACCTTTCAATTCGATTGAAAAGAGTTCTAATTTCCTTCAACAACTCTACTTCGTCATGATTACTAAAAGTTGTTTTATGTAATTCACCTTTAGTATCGTAAAAACAGAATGAAGCGGCAACTACTCTTGAAAATTCAGGAACTAACGCCGCCCTTTTGAAATATCTTTCTTCAGGAGTGATGTCCCCATCCTCAGGATACCTCCTCTTGAAAAAATCAATATAATCGAAAAATACCTTGTGTAATTTAGGTTTTTTCTCTTCTAACTCTTTAAGAGTTTCGAATTCGGAAACTGTTTCAATATCGAAAAACAGAATCTTATCAAGTGGTTTGTCTAATGTCATAATGAATTATAGAAATTTCTACGGTTTTCGGAAAGTACCTTCAAGTGATATTTTGAACTTACAGTTTCATAAAGTTGTTCTCCCAAGTCTTCAACCCAAGATGGATTTTCAATTAGTTTTTTCATGAATTTACTCCAATCTTTATGGTTTTTGTATTCATCAACAAGCAAACCATTAGCACCTTTCACAAAGTTACCTTGATCAAGACCATGTTTAATATCAATAGTATATGGTCCAATATTGGAGGCAATTATTGCTTTTTTGTAGAAACCAGCCTCGATGACTTTTAGTTGAGACTTCATACGATTAAACATAGTATTTTTAATCGGAGCCAATGAAACATCAAACTTACTATAATTTTTAGCATAGGATGTTACAGGTGCCGTCCAAACTCTTGTATAGAACGGATCAGATTCTCCCGTATAATCTTCTTGTTTCCATTTCAACAAGAATTCTTTTTGTTTTTCTGAAACAAATTTATAGTTTGATGTGAATATCTTTTCATATTTAGCCCATACAGTTTCTTCAGGTAAAATTGGTCTTTGAGTTTGCTTACCGGTTGATTTATCAATCTCTGTAACGGTTCCTCGAGTATCGAATCCACAAATGTAAAGACGGTATTGATCTCGCAAATCTGAAATTTTGTCAAAAGTTCCATCCAAAAGCATCAAGTCATGAAGATGGGATGATCCTCCTAACCATCCAAACCTGATTTTATCTGATGGGAGGGTTGGTTCTTTAAATTGTGGTTCTTCGGGATCAATTCCATTGGCAATTACATGAACATTTTTATTTACTGTTTTTCTAATTTCGTTAGCAAACAAATCGGTAGTGGTCGTAACCCATTCCGCAGCTCTCAAATTATTTATAATAAGTTGATCAAACTTTCGCTCTACCACCATTGCATGAGCAGGATGTTCCATACCTGGCATCCAATAATCGTCAATATCACAAACAGTTTTAATACCAATCTCTTTGAGTTTATGGATCATTTGTCGTGATCCTTCGTAATCAGTATTTAAACTTCTATGAAAGGAGACAATATCATAATTTTTGAAAAAATTAATATCGTTGATATTGATATCATACATAATATCAATATGAAATTCGTCGGGATATTGTTGTTGTAAATAAGTATGGGGTTGAACGGACCTGAATTTACCAACACCTGTACGGTCACTTGGAAGGACTAAAATTCGTTTTTTTGACATATTTTTTTATTGAAAGTATAAATAAAAACCTTCAATAAAAAAAGTCTTACTTCAGTTTTTTCACATT
>SXGQ01220909.1_pt1 | contig 12265 bp, 9 predicted proteins | sample 3178371 | NCBI WGS metagenome assembly SXGQ01 (sample SAMN11356859, study PRJNA531348) | freshwater metagenome | isolation source: freshwater sample F1-20 | place: China: Fuxian Lake, Yuxi | collected 2017-12-25 | reverse complement strand
TGCTGTTCGTCGATGATGGCCAATCCCAAGCATTGAAATTGCACCGTCTCCTCGATCAGCGCATGCGTACCGATGAGGATCGATAGTTCACCCGAAAGCAATCCGGCCAGGATCTTTTTTCTTTCCGCGGCTTTGGTGGAACCTGTGAGTAGTCCCACCTGAACACCCACCTTCTCCAACAGGGGCCGTATGGTATCAAAATGTTGCCGGGAAAGAATTTCCGTGGGGGCCATCAGACAGGATTGGTAACCATTATCGATCGCCAACAACATGATCAGGATGGCCACCATGGTCTTGCCGCTACCCACATCTCCTTGCAAGAGCCGATTCATTTGCCGACCACTGCCCAGATCGGTACGGATCTCTTTGATCACCCGTTTTTGGGCACCGGTCAATTCGAAGGGAAGATGTTGGTTATAAAACGTATTGAAGGTATCTCCCACCCGGTCGAATACTACCCCTTTCGAATACCGATGTCTTTGGGTTCGGAGCAAATTCATTCGCAATTGGGCCAGGAACAGTTCCTCGAATTTGATACGGTGTACCGCGGCCTCATGCTGCGCGGCATCGGTTGGAAAATGGATCTGCTGATAGGCTGTCCACCGCGAGAGTAGTCCCTGCCTCTGTATCAACGAGCCCGGCAAGTTTTCCGGCAGGTCACTGGATTTGATCTGGGCAAATAATTGTTGGGTGAGTTTTCCGATGGCCTTACCACCCAATCCTTTTGCTTTCAATTTCTCCGTGGTGGAATAGATGGGTTCTAGAAAATTTCGGATCACGGGTTGATCGGGATCGATCCATTCCAATTCGGGATGAACCATCTGCGGTCGACCATTGAAAAAACTAACTCGACCGTACACCAGGCATGGTCGGCCCAACTGGAGCATGCGCTGCACCCAATTCAATCCCTGAAACCAAGTAAGCTCGAGGAGTCCGGTATTGTCTCGCAACTGTGCCACCAGCCGTCGGCCTGATTTTTGTCCCACTACCTCAAACGAAATCAAACTGCCCGACACCTGTGCAAACTCCGTAGCCGGATCCAGTTCTCGTATGGCATGCAGCCGGGTTCGGTCGATGTGTCGGTAGGGATAATGTTGCAGCAGGTCGTAAAACGTGAACAGGTTGAGTTCCTTTTTCAACAGGTCGGCCCGCAGGGGACCAACCCCCTTCAGGAACTCTATGGAGGAGGATAGTATGGAATGGTCGGAGGCGATGAGGTAGCTTTTTACAAAAGTAACAAGCCCTCAACGTAAGGCGTTGCGGGAGCGGTCGGACTTTTCCCAGAGGACCGAGGAATTTCCTAACCGATACCGCCACCAACCCCGGAGCTGACAGAACTGAAGGAATAAAAAATAAAAAGGTATACCCAGCCAGCCCACCCGCACGCGCAGTACCGACAACAATCCGCCCAGAAGTGACAGGCCTAAGTAGACGCCCAAGAAAAGGGTGAATACCCGACCCGCGGTTGGAAAATATTGCTGCAATCCGAACCAAAACAAGGGCACAAACAGAAGAAAGGGCCAAATGAACCAACGCATCCATTTTCGGAGTAGGAATTGCAGTCCGTACCGAAACGATACCCGAAAGATCGAACGCAATGAATGTCGCTCCAGGAATTGGTACGCCCCACTAGCGATACGAATCCTTCTGGCGGCCTCTTCTCCCAAACGCTCGGAAGGTGCCTCCGTAGTAATGGCATCCGGCGCATAGGCGATCCGATATCCTTTTTGAATCACTTGCCAGGACAATTCCAGATCGTCCAGAATACAATCCTCCGGTAACGGTTCAAATAAGTCTGTTCGGATGGCAAACAACTCCCCCACCCCACCGATGACGCTGTAGAAATTGGCATCCCGTCGCTTTCGGGCCGATTCATATTTCCAATAATAGCCTTCTAAGGCACCCGGATGGGAAGCATCCGTTTGAACCCGCTTCTCCCCGGCTACACCCCCGATAGATGGATCAGAAAAGGGCTCACATAATCGTATGACCGAATCGGGCTCCAAGACCGTATTGGCATCGTGAAAGATGACCAACGGTGTATGCACCCGTTTCATGGCCGTGTTGATAGCAGCGGCCTTCCCTTGGCGCTCGGTTTCCTCTATAATCTGTACCCGGATCCCTCGAGCCGCGAAAGTCGTGGGAATCGCAACGGATTCCGATGCGACCAGAATCACCTCCAGTCCGCCTTCCGGCAGATGCAGGGATTCCAGGTTTCGAAGCTTAGCGTCGATTGATTCTTTCCAGGCGGGTATGATGAGCGTGATCACTTTCCAATACAAAACTTACTGAACATGTAATCGAGCTGGTCCTCTGAGGTGATCTCCCCGGTAATCTCCCCGAGGTATTGCAGGCCCCGGCGGATATCGAGGGCCAATAGATCGCCCGGTATGGACCCTTCGATTCCTTTTTCGATATCGGTCAGGGACGCCGCCAATCGTTGAAGTGAATCCAAATGGCGGGCATTGGTCACCAAGGTCGTATCCGGCAAGGCCGCCGCGCCCACCACTTTTTCAAAAAGTATTTTTCGAAGCTGGTCCAATCCGCTTCGATGGAGCGCAGCGATAGCGATCATCTCCGGAGGCGGGGTGGCGGTGGACAGATCCGACTTGTTGGCCACCAACAGGTAGTTTAATCCGGCCCGATCGGCTTGTTGTTTCCATTCCAGCACCTCAGTATCTGCCTCGCGGGCATCGAACACATAAAGGATCCAGTCGGCCGTTTGGATCTTTTCCTGGCTACGGGCGATTCCGGCCGCTTCTATTACATCGGCAGCTTCGTCGCGAATACCGGCGGTATCGATAAAGCGAAACAGGATCCCGTCGATCTGAATACATTCCTCGATGGTGTCGCGGGTGGTACCGGGAATATCGCTGACGATGGCGCGGTTCTCGTTGAGCAAGGCGTTGAGTAAGGTCGATTTTCCGGCATTGGGCTTTCCGACGATGGCTACGCTCACCCCTTGCTTGATCACATTACCGAGCCGGAAAGAATCCAGCAATGTCCGCGTAGCGGTTTGCAAGGTTTGGATCAATTGGCGCAGCTGGGTCCGGTCGGCGAACGTAACATCCTCTTGTGAAAAATCGAGTTCCAATTCAATGAGTGCCGAAAATTGTATGAGTTGCTCTCGTAATTGCTTGAGATCGGTGGAGAATCCGCCGCGCAGGGCATGCAAAGCGGTTCGCTGGGCGGCTTGAGTTTGAGCAGCGATCAGGTCGGCCACTGATTCGGCCTGGGCCAGGTCCATTTTCCCTTGTAGAAAGGCGCGTTGCGTGAATTCGCCGGGTTTGGCGAGCCGGGCACCTAGTTGGGTGCACGCATTGAGGACTGATTGCAGGATGAAGCCGGAGCCGTGACAGGAGATCTCCACCACATCCTCGCCGGTATAGGAACGGGGCGAACGATATAAGGAAACCACGGCTTCGTCCAGTGCCTGTCCCCCAAACGACAACACCCCCACATGAAGCGTATGAGAAGATTGCCGTAGCAGATCTTTGGCGGGAAACAATTGGTTAGCGATCAGCCAGGCTTTTTCGCCACTCAGTCGGATGATGCCGATGGCACCCGGACCGGGTGGCGTGGCCAGTGCCACAATGGTATCCTTCCAAGCGGGCGATTGCATGGGGTAAAGGTAACCCAATAAAAAATCCCCTCCGGGGAGGGGATTTCGAAATAAGATGGATAAAACCTATTGGTCTTCGACGCGGAAGGTGATGGGTTGTTTCCGATAAGCTTTTACCTGACGCTGGTTTTGGATGGCGGGGTTCCATTTGGGACCTTTCTTGATGACCCGAATGGCCGCTTCTTCCATGCCGTAACCATGGTTGGTCAGGGCTCTGACATCGCTGATGTTGCCTTCCTTGTCCACCACAAACTGAACGTACGTGGTATAGGTTCCGGAGGGGGCTCCTTCATCGGCGGGGTTAAAATTGGACAGGTTCCGCTCGAGGTATTGACGCCATTTGGCTTCTCCTCCGGGAAAGGAGGCTTCGATCTCTACTTTTTCAAAGATCTGGTTGTCGTCCACTTTCTCCTCCACGATCTGGGTACCGCCATCCACCACGGGTTGAACGATCCCCTCGTCCTTGATACCTTCTTGATTCACCACATCGATCTTGGCTTCCTTCAACTCTTCCTGCGGGGGTGGTGGCTTCTCCACTTCCTCGTCTTTCTTGATGATCGGAGGGGTGAATTGCTTCATCTCCACTTTGGGCGGCTCCTGCTTAGGCGGGGGCGGCGGAGGCGGGGGGGGTGGTTCTTTTTCCTCTTGCTTAACCTCCTGGATCGTCATTTCGGTTTGCTTGATGCGCGACTTGTCCTCAGCACCCTCTTTGGTAAGAAAGAACAACAGCAACAAGGTGGCCACGACCGCAAGGGTGATGGACAGGGCGGTACGGATCCGTTCGGTATAGGTACGCCGGAGCAGGTAGGCCCCGTACTCTTTATTGCGACCTTCAAAAACAAGGTCCAACAGGTCGGCTGACAATATTTTATTTACTTCCATGCGATTGATTTGTTAGAAGATGCTGTTGCCATACAAATTGCACAAGGGCATCATTTGATCCCGGCTTGGTTGAATTCTTCGGTTTTCTTGATCAATTCATACTCCTGGTCGAAGATCTTGACCATGGCGTAAGTACGCACCTGGTTGATGGTCATTTCATCTAAAATATCGACCGTGTTCTTGTACGTAGCGTCCTTGCTGGGCTTGATGATTACTACGAAGTCCTTGTCGGCGCAGTTACTGGTGGGCTTGCCCTCCTGGGCCATTTTGGCTTCACAGGCCGGATCTGGAACGTACCGATCCATAACCTCCTTACGTTTGTTGATGATGACGTCGCGGATGCCTTTGAAGTCGGTCGACTTGAAATTGCTTCCGTCCTCGGCCAGTTTTCCTTCGTAGTAGTAAACAACATCGTCCTTCCCGAGCATCACACTGAGTACACCGGACTCTTTTACCTCGGTTTGTTCCTTTTTGTCCTTGATGTCTTTGGGCATGTTCAGGTCCAACGTAGTGGGCTCATTCATCGTAGCGGTGAACACGAAGAAGGTGATGAGCAAAAAGCCCAGATCCACCATCGGGGTCATATCCACCCGAGTAGAAAGTTTCTTGGCCTTTTTTACACCCGGGCCTTTTTTCTGGCCGCCATCCCCACCGGTATCAATACTTGCCATGATCGATTCTTTACTTGGTTAACGTTATTTGTTTTTTGCCTTGTTCGCCTCGTAGAGAGAAGCTTCCGCACCATCCAATTGGGTGATGAGGTTGTACTTAAACTCCTCATTTTTCTTGAGGGCTGCCACCACAGCCTCAAAGGCCGGGTATTTGGAATTGGCATCTCCTTTGATGAGGTAGTTGAGTTTCTCTCCGGCAAAGGCATTCTTTGCGGCCCGGATCCACCAGAACAATTGGTTATTGGTGGAGTCCTCTACCGGTATGCCGGGCTGGCGAATCTTCTCTACCGCCTTGGCATCCATTCCGAGTAGCTGCTTTACTCCGGAGAGGGGCACACCGACCATGTAGATGTTCCGGAAGTTGGCGATCTCGGCGGGGGTCAATCCCAGGTTTTGTTCGGTATTGATCTCACTGATGATATCGGTGTATTTCTGCGGGTCCTTCTCCGACAACACCGTGAAAAAGACTCGATTGATCGAGTCAAAGGAGATCATAACCGCGTTGTTCTCGGGGAGTTTTTGGGACAATACCGACCCGGGCGTCTTGATCTCCACGATATCCGGTGGCTTGAACTTGGTCGCCATGATAAAGAAGGACAGGATCAGGAACGCGATGTCCACAAAGGGCGTCATGTCCGTATCCGTGCTCTTCCTCGCTATCTTGACACTTGGCATGTTCTAGGTTTTAAGAAATGAGATGAAAAAGGTTACCGTTTGCACAAAAGTGCCGCTCCTTATTTATAAAGGGAAGCGAAGCTTTGTGTCAGGGTAAATCCAGACTCATCGATGCCGTGTGTGATGGAGTCGATCTTGGTCGTGAACACGTTGTACATGATCAACGCGATGGCGGATGTACCGATACCCAACGCGGTGTTGTACAGGGCCTCTGAGATACCGACTGCCAGGTCACCGGCCGCACCGCCGCCTCCTTCTTCACCGAGGGCGGCAAAGGAGCGGATCATACCGATTACCGTACCGAGCAGGGCCACAAGGGTACCGACGGAGGTAATGGTTGACAGGAATACCAGATTCTTCTGCAGCATGGGCAGTTCCAGGGCGGTCGCCTCTTCCACTTCTTTTTGGATGGCGATCACTTTCTGTTCGGTAGACATACCGGACTCACTGATCATTTCCTTGTAGCGGCGCAAACCAGCCTTCATCACATTGCCCACAGAACCGCGCTGCTTGTCGCACTCGGCGATGGCGGCATCCACGTTCTTATTGGCGAGATGAAACTGTACTTGACGCACGAAATTGGCGATGGAACCACCACCCAACGCCCGACGAATGGTCATGAAACGCTCGATGGAGAATACGACGACCATCAGGAACATACCGATCAGGAGCGGAACGATGATACCACCCTCATAGATACGATGGAATGCGTCTTTGGGACCTTTGTGGCCGGGCCAGAATCCACCCGAGGGATCCGGAGTCTTGAAACCGGCGGCATCACCCATGATGAAACGCCAGATAACATAACCCGCAATGGTGCACAATAGCGGAGCAAGCCAGGAGATCAGGTTGCCGTCTTGTTTGGCCGTCGCGGCCTTGGTGGAAGTCTTCGCAGTTGGTTTGTTCAAATCTGCCATGATCGTTTGTTTTAAAATTTAGATGGTAAGCCCAAAGGCCACTTTGGCATTCGGGAGCGACAAAATACATATTTTTTCAACCAGCCAACGGGGAAGAACAAAAAATTAATTTGAGGGGGGCAAAAAGTGGACAACTCACTCGTAGCGAAGCGCCTCGATGGGGTTCAGCCGACCGGCCTTAAGGGCCGGAAAAATACCCGCCAACAAACCCACGGCCGTGCAAATCACGATGCCATAACCGACCCAGTTCCAGGGCACCACAAACCCCGTATTCAACACCAGGGAAAACAGATTTCCGACCCCCACCCCCATCAAGATCCCGAATCCGGCCCCCATTAAACTGATCAGGATGGCCTCCGTGAGGAACTGACGGCTGACCAACCGAGATTTTCCACCGATCGCCTTGATCAGGCCTACCTCCCGGGTACGCTCCGATACGGAGACCAACATAATATTCATTAGACCGATGGCTGCTCCGATCAAGGTGATCAGTCCGATCACCGTGGCCGATATGGTCAGAAAGCGTAGCGAATTCGTCGCCGTCTCGGCCACGCTGTCACTACGATCCAATACAAAATTACTTTCCTCCGTGGCCGATAACTTGCGAATGGCCCGAAAGGCACTCTCAGCCTCTCCCATCGCGGGATTCACCAGCTGGAGATCGTTGATCTTGACCGCCACCACATAAGAAGCTTGAGAGGGGAAGACCCGCTCCAGGTTGGAGTACGAAACGATCACCACATTATCGCGACTGAATCCAAAACTCGAACCCTTGCTTTCCAGCACTCCGATCACCCGGTAGGGAATACCGTTGAGCCGAACCTCGCCATTCACGGCCGTACCAGCCCCCGCCCGAAACAATTTATCGGCCACATCATACCCCAGAATACAGAGATTTTGTCCCGACCGCACATCTTCCCGTACCAGATTACGTCCAGACATCAGCGTGTAATTATTCAACTCCAGATAATGTACATCCCCGCCAAAAAGGGTGACGTTGGGACTGGTTTTTAACGTCCCGCGCGAAAGCAGATTATTTCGATTGCCAAAAACGGACAAACTTTTTACCGCCGGAAAATCAAACCGCTCGATAAATCCCTCCGCCTGTTCCCGAGTAATGATCTTGTCTAAATTCGATAGCTTTTCCTTCCGAGCCCCTTTGCGGGTCAACTTCACCTCATCACTCTGACGTCCTCCGCCGAACCGAATGTTTCGCTCCTTGAACCGGATCGAAAAGGCATTGGCCCCCATGGAAGAGAAACTCTCGCTGAACTTCTGGTTCATGGCTTGGATGGCCGTGATGATCCCGATCAAGGCCATGATCCCAAAGGCAATGATCGATACGGTCAATCCCGTACGCAGCCGGTTGGTCCGGATCGTACGGAACGCCAACGAAATGATGTCGGATACTTGCATCTAGAAGTAAAGATAACGTAACAACCAGCCAGGTTGTGTGCCCAGCACCACGATCAGCAGCGCCATCACCGCCAGCACCCGAACGAAACCCGCCGAGAAAACCGGAAACACCACGCCGTCCGATCGCTCCCGGAAATACATCGCCTGCAGGATTCGGAAATAATAAAAAACGCCAATGGCCGCCATCAATACCGCCACGATCACTACTGCCAATCCGTATTGGGCCTCCACCGCCGCCTGTAACATGTAAAACTTAGCCAAAAAACCTGCCGTCAGCGGAATACCCGCGAGCGATAGCAGAAAAACCGTCAGCAACGCCGCCACCCAAGGCTGCTCCTTGGCCAAGCCATTAAATCCCTCCAGCGTGTAATCCTCCAGCCGGGTCAATACGGCAAATATTCCGATCGTGGCCAGGGAATATGAAGCTGCATACAACACCATCCCTTCCTTGGCCAACCCACCCAAACCATAAATACCCAGCATCATGAAACCGGCCTGGGCAATACTGGAATAAGCCAAAAGTCTCTTGACACTTTGTTGATACACCGCAGTGATGTTTCCGATCACTAGGGTCAAGACCGCCAAGGCACCGGCCCAAACCTGCCAAGCAGCCGTCAAACTCATGAATGCCTGATCGAATAAGCGCAGGAAGCCGGCGAAGGCAGCTACCTTGACCAACGTAGCCATGAAAGACGTAAATACGGTCGGCGCTCCGTCGTACACATCCGGAGTCCAAAAATGAAAGGGCGCCACGGAAACCTTAAAGGCCAACGAAAACAGCATCAAAAACAAGCCACCCAATAACAATTGGGTCGGAATCCCCGATGCGCCCGCCAGCTCAATAGCCGAAAAACTTCCCCGGGCCCCATAAACCAGTGCGATCCCCATCAACATCAGTCCCGTCGAAAACGCACCCAACAGAAAATACTTCAACGAGGCCTCATTGCTCTTCAGATTTCGCTTGTCCGATCCGGTCAAGATATACAAAGGAATCGTCACGATCTCGATCCCCAAGAACAACATCAGCAACGACGTAAAGGAAAGCACCAGCACAAATCCGCAGAAGATGAAAAAGATCAGGGCAAAATATTCGGAGTAATCATTTCCCACGGCGGCCATGTCCTGATCCGACAATAAAAAATAAAGAAATCCGCATCCACTCAAGATCGCCAGCATCACCAGCGCATACCTATCGACGCTCAACATCTCCGGTGTGTTCAGGTCATACAGCACAAACCCTTGCATTTCCGCACCCGTCGATACGAACAACAAGCCCATACCCAAGCGGGCCACCCAACGAATGCGGGATCGGGAAATACCGCTCACACTTAGAAACATCATCAACACCCCCCAAAATGCAGCCAGTAATAAAAGATTCATAGGTGTTTTTTTTATTTGGCCAGGAAACGGGTGATGTCGATCGATTTCACATATTCCCAAGCATAGTCATTCGTAAAGTCCAGCGCCGCCTGCGGATAGATCCCGAACACCAACACCAACAACACCACCAGCGAAAGGGCCAGGGTCTCCGCCGTCGACAGCCGAAGGCCATGCTCCGTCACCGCATTGGTCTCTCCGTAAAAGATACGGCGGATCATATTCAAGGTATAAATGGCAGACAAGATCACTCCCAAGCCCGACACGATCAGAAACACGACCCGGTAAGGCGACTGCGCATGAAAAATGGCATTGAACTGCAGGAACTCACCCGGGAACGCATTGGTCAATGGCAACGCGATGTTGGCCAGCGCAATGATCACAAAGAAAATGGTCAGCATCGGGGCCGTGCGAGCCAATCCCCCCAACTCAGAAAGCTTGCGCGTTCCGAACCTGGACTCGATCCGATCGGCCAGCAACCACATGCCCATAATATTTACGCCATGGCTGAAGAGCTGCAACAACACCCCCTGAAATCCGAGGTGATGGTACTGCAACACCACATTGCTGTTGTTGGTAAAGCCGGAGAGCGAGAAAAGGGCTGCCACGGTCAGTCCCATGTGCGCGATCGACGAATACGCAATGAGGCGCTTGAGGTCGTCTTGCCGGATGGCGACCAGCGAAGCATAAACAATACCCACCACCGCCATACAAATAACCACATCACTCCAGATGAATACCCCAATTCCCAAAATGGGCATCAACCACCGGATCATGGCCACCACCCCCATCTTAACCATCACGCCACTGAGTAATAAGGTGATCGGCGTAGGAGCCTGCTCATAGGCATCGGGCTGCCAGGTATGAAAAGGAAACAAGGGCACCTTGATCGCAAAGGCCAAGAAGAATAACCAGAACAGCCACATCTGCTTCGACTCCGCTAACTCTAATTTTCGGAAGGACTGCCATTGAAAACTTCCCTCGGGGGTCAGTCCCTGTAAATAGATCAACCCGATCAACATCAACACCGACCCCACGAAGGTGTACAGGAAAAACTTGATGGTGACCGCGACCCGTCTTTCGCCTCCCCAGATCGAGCTCAGAAAATAGGCAGGTATCAACGCCAGCTCCCATCCAAAATAAAACAGGAAAGCATCGGCCGATAAAAACACGATCGACATGCCCGCCTGCATCCACAACATCAATCCGTAAAACCGATTCGGCATCTTCCGATCCGTATTCCAACTGCCCAAGATGGCCAGCACACTGCCCAGGGCCGTCAGCAAACTCATCCACCGACCCAACACATCGCCGTTCAACGTGAACCTTGCCCCAATGGGTTGGATCCATTCAGCGTCAAAGGACCAACATTCCGCTGGCGAACAACCCGCCACGCCCCACAACACCGCGAAAAGCGACGATAAAGCCACCAGTAAAGACACCGGCCGCACGGCGGGCACGCGCGGGAGGAAAAAGACCAGTCCTCCGCCAACCAACGGGAGCAAGACAAGTAAGAGAGCTATCATACGGAAAGGCGGTTTGACACGTGAGTAATTTATTTACGGATAAAGAATTGAATGCTGAGGATCAAAACCATGCCGATCACCATCCACAAGGCATAGTTCCCGGTCTGGCCACTTTGCAAAAACCGGAACTGCTGCGACAAGTACCGAACCGATCGACCCACGCCCTGTACAAACCCATCCAAGATACGCGGCTCAAAGAAAGAGCGGATCCATCCCCCCAAGCGATGCAAGGGCTGTACCAGCGAGGCTTGATAGAGCTCATCCACGTACCATTTATTTTCCAGGAGACGAGCAACAGCATTTTCAGATTCTTCCGAGCGATATTGTTTGTAACGAGACCAAGCGAAGAAGATGGAGATCAATACCAACCCGCTCGACAATCCCATCAAAATATACTCGGTCGCGTGCGAAACCTCGTGACCACCCACTACCGGAATCACCAAGGATAAATATTCGGTCAGCCGATCGCCTCCGTGCATCAATACCTCCGGAATACCAATCCATCCGCCCACAACCGACAGTACCGCCAGCAGGATCAGGGGTAAGGTCATGGCCGGCGGACTCTCATGCAAATGATGTCGCTGCTCCTCCGTACCGCGGAAACTTCCGCCGAACGTCAAAAAGAACAGCCGGAACATATAAAAGGCCGTCAGCAACGCCGTAAACAAAGCGATCGCGTAAAAAACGGGGCTCTTCAGAAACGCGCTGAGCAAGATGGCATCCTTCGAGAAAAATCCGCTTAACGGAAATATACCCGCGATGGCCAAACAACCGATCAAGAACGTCCAGTACGTAATGGGCAACGACCTTTTCAATCCGCCCATTTTCCGAATGTCCTGCTCCCCGCCCATGGCATGGATCACCGATCCACTGCCCAAGAACAACAAGGCCTTGAAAAAAGCATGGGTCATCACATGAAACACCGCCGCCACATAGGCCCCCGATCCCAAGGCCAGGAACATGAAGCCAAGCTGACTCACCGTAGAATATGCCAATACCTTTTTAATATCATTTTGACGCAGCGCGATCGTTGCCGCTAACAATGCGGTTGCCAGTCCCACCACCGCCACGATCGTCAGCACCAACGGCGCCGCCGTATATAATAAATTACTGCGCGCAATCATGTAAATACCTGCCGTCACCATCGTTGCGGCATGGATCAGGGCGGAGACCGGCGTA
>SXGQ01696804.1_pt1 | contig 12266 bp, 15 predicted proteins | sample 3178371 | NCBI WGS metagenome assembly SXGQ01 (sample SAMN11356859, study PRJNA531348) | freshwater metagenome | isolation source: freshwater sample F1-20 | place: China: Fuxian Lake, Yuxi | collected 2017-12-25 | reverse complement strand
TGGGGACGCGGTGTGGGCTATTCTGCAGGCGAAGAAACTTTTGACAGTGCTATAACAGATATTTCTGCTACCAAAATCCGCGAGCAAATGGGACTGAAGTGACCACTGGCTGCAACTAAATAGTTGCATGTTGATGCTGCAATTTCTTCCTGACGCTGTAATTTTATGGTTCTGTAATATTCTGCTGCTGCTGGGCGTGGTGCTCACAGTGCTGGGATTCTTTGTTCACAAAATTCCCTTTTTGTATCAATATCAACTGCCGTTCAAGATAGCAGGTGTGATCTTGTTGGCCCTGGGAGTGTATTTCCGCGGTGGATATGCTGTGGAAATGACCTGGCGCGAGCGTGTGGCCGAGCTGGAAAAGAAACTGGCAGAGGCCGATGCCAAGAGTGCTCAAGTCAATACCGTGATTGAACAAAAAGTTGTTTATCGAGACCGTGTGGTGCGCGAACAAGGCAAGACTCTCACAGAATATGTTGACCGTGAAGTGGTCAAATTGATACCTGCACAGTGTGATCGACTGCCGCAGGAGCTGATTGATGTGCACAACCGTGCGGCCAGAATTGACCGCGTGGCCGATGAAGTTCGAAAGGACACAAAATGAAACTGGTTGCTGGGTTGGCTGTGCTACTGCTGTCAGGTTGTTCAGTGTTGGTGCCAGTCAAACAAAAATGGCCTGAAGCTCCAGCTTCGCTACAAGAAAAATGTGCGCCCCTGAAAGAACTGGGCAAGGACCAAACTGGCCTAAAAGATCTGCTTATGGTCATGATTGACAACTATGCTGCCTACTATGTGTGCGCTGGTCGCACTCAGGGCTGGCAAGAGTGGTATCAAGAACAGAAAAAAATTAGAGAACAATCAAACAAATAAAATGGCCTACAATCCCACCACTGGCGAAATAGTTTACTACACATGAGGAAAACAACAATGAGTGCATGTATTCTCTCCCTAGACCAATTGAAGCAAATGGTCAAAAACCGGCACATTGATCACTGGCATCGTGCGCTGGAGCAACTGCTGCCCGACTATGATATCAACACACCACACCGTGTGGCGCATTTTGTGGCGCAGTGTGCTCACGAGTCAGGTAGCTTTGCGTTCATTGAAGAGAACCTCAACTATCGTGCAGCCAGTCTCATGAGCACGTTTAAAAAATACTTCCCCACAGAGGACTTGGCCCGTCAATACGAACGTCAGCCCCAAAAGATTGCCAATCGTGTGTATGCCAACAGAATGGGCAACAGTGACGAAGCATCGGGTGATGGCTGGCGCTATCGCGGGCGTGGCTTGATTCAGCTCACTGGCAAAGATAACTATACATTTTTTGCTGGATCCCTGGGCATTCCTGTGGAAGAAGCCGCAGAATATCTGTCGACCTTTGAAGGTGCTGCACAGTCAGCCTGCTTCTACTGGGAGCAGAACAAACTGAACCGCTTTGCTGATGCCAATGATGTCAAGGGTTTGACCCGAGCCATCAACGGTGGCTTTATTGGTCTGGAAGATCGTATCAAGCATACCAACCACGCCTTGCATGTAATGGGGCTATAAATGGGTATAGAATTTGGAGTGTGAAAAAACAAATTCCTACAATAAATATCACAACAGAAAGCCTGTACAGTCATGAATGATAGAAAACTGTTTTTGTCGCTGCTGCTTTTGATTGCTCTGCCAGTGGGCTTGGCAGCATTTGGCGGTGACCGATTCCGCTATCCCTGTCAAGATCCCAAAAACTGGGAAAAAGACATTTGCAAGATGCCGCTGTGTGATGTCACACGCACCTGCCCTGAACATATTTTCCGCGGCCAACGCGACCCCAGACTAGGACCACCTGATGCCAATTCTCAAATCGCTAACCCGTCTAGACCCGCGCCAGCTGTTTGTGCGCCAGTCCCCCAAGGAGCCCCCTGTGCAAAGTAACCAACCATTTGTATACACTGACGAGCAGCTGATGGCTCGTTTGAAATTTTTTATTGGTGTGTGCCTGGCGCTCACACTCACAGGCATTGTGTTTGTGGTGCTTTACAGCCTGATCTTTGTCACACAGCCACTCAACGCAATATCGCCCATTGATCAAAAGTTCTTTGAGCTCATAGTGCCCATTGCCACATTTCTCACAGGCACGCTGAGTGGCATCATGTTGGCTGGAGCCAAAAAAGAAGATCAAGAAGCCATGTTGGCAGCTCACAAGCAGGCAGCAGACAATGCTGAGTCAGCTGCTAAGGCAGCAGCAGCCAGCGCACCCCGAACCAGTGGTATGAGCAGCGGCTCGTTTGGTACAGTCAGTGCGGCCGTCAATAATTGGGCAACGCCGCCCATGGGCAGTGCCGGCGGGTTCCATCCAGGTTATGGGCCCACACCTCCGGTGTCAGCTGATGTGACCACTGGTTGGGGAGGCAAAGCAGCACCGCCACCAGTGACCGATTGGCCGGAGCGTTGATATGTTAAATGGCATGCTTCAAGACAGCCACAACTCCACACTGAGTCACAAACGTGTGATTGCTTTCTTGGCTTTTGTGTTGTGTGGCATGGCCTTTGTGGCCAACCTGTTCTGGGGATATCGAGTTGATGCATTTATGTTTGACGCCATGATCTACTTGGCCATGGTAGGCATAGGTGCCACTGCCGTGGAAAAGTTTACTCCACATCGCAGTACTGACAATGAAAGGAAAAAAACATGAAAAAAATTCTAACAGCCATCACCGTGGCACTGTTTACAACCTTGAGTGCACTGCCTGTTGCAGCCCAACAGGAAACCCGCAAGGTCTGTGTAGATGTCAAAGACAAAGAAGGCAAACCTGTACTTGACTCCAAGACTGGCAAACCCAAACAAAGTTGCAAAGAAGTAAAAGTTCACAAGAAACTAGAAGGCACCGAAGTTCCTAAAAAATAATTCTATCTTGAACTGGGGTTCAACATAACTACTGTGTTGAGCCCCTTGCCATGACTGATCACTACGCCACTCTAGGGGTTGCAAAAACTGCAACCCCCGACGAAATCAAACGTGCCTATCGCAGGCTAGCCTCACAGCATCATCCCGACAAAGGCGGAGACACTGCCCAGTTTCAGGCCATACAGGCTGCTTATAACACGCTGGGAGACCAAACCAAACGTGCTGCCTATGATCACCCACAACCACAGTTTGGACAGTTTGGCGACGGAGTGCATGTCAACATTCATGACATTTTTGGCAGCATGTTTGGTCAGCACAATCCTTTTTTTCATCAACAACGCAATCGACCATCGCATGTACGCATCAGCCTGTGGGTCAGTTTGCACGATGTAGCTCGCGGTGGACGCCGCACCGTGGCCATTGGCACTCAGCAAGGCAATCAAACTGTGGAAATTGACATACCGCCTGGTGTTGACGACGGTGACAATGTGCTGTACAAAGGGCTGGCACCAAACGGTCAAGATCTTGTGGTGCAATATCGAGTACAACCACAATCGGGCTGGCGTAGAGAAGGCCTGACCTTGCACACCGAAACTGCTGTATCAATCTGGAGTTTGATTCTGGGTGGTGAAATCGAAGTGCGTACTGTGACCGGCGAAGCTCTGGTTGTTCGAGTGCCGCCACGCTGTCAACCTGGCACAGTGCTGCGTCTGCGTCAAAAAGGCCTGCGCAATCAGCAGGGTGACACTGGTGATCTCATGGTGCGACTGCAGGCTCAAATTCCAGCCGAAATTGCCCCGGACATTGTGCAGGTAATTGAGCGCCACCATAAGCCAGCCGTTTAATGTTGACACATTGAGCATAAACAGTTATAATAGCCACTGTACAACCAAGGAGTATCATGAGCCACAGCGCCGAAATTGAGCACATTGTAGAACAGTCTGTGCAACTGGCACAGAGCATGAATCATGAATATGTCACAACCGAACATCTGTTTTTGGCTCTGTTGCGTCACGACCCGTTTAGACGCACACTCAACAACTATGGCGTAGATGTTGACCGTTTGGATCAAGAACTCACAGCCTATCTCAACAGTTTGCTGAATTTGAAAGCCTCGGGCACAACCACACAACCACGCAAAACACAGGCTCTGGAACGTGTGTTCAATCGTGCCAATGTTCAGGTCATGTTCACTGGCCGGCGAGCCATGAGCACTGCCGACGTGTTTCTCAGCATCATGACCGAAACCAACAGTCATGCACACTATTTTATTCTCAAGTTTGGAGTCAAGAAAAAAGATTTTATAGACTTCTGGCAACGTCATTACAAACCCAGTGACACAGCCACAGTGTCGGCTGCACAGGCCGATGCCATACTCAATGAATACTGTGTGAATCTCACAGGTCGAGCTGCGGCCAGTGAGCTGGAGCCCCTGATTGGTCGCAGTGCCGAGCTGGAAGAAATGATTGCTGTGCTGGCTCGACGTTTCAAGGCCAATGTGCTCATGGTGGGTGATCCTGGAGTGGGCAAAACTGCCATTATCGAGGGCCTGGCCCAAGAGATACAAGCCGGACGTGTACCTGAGTTTTTGCGTGATCACGAAGTGTGGTCATTGGAGATCGGCAGCTTGTTGGCTGGATCCAAGTATCGCGGCGACTTTGAAGAAAAATTCAAAACTGTCATTGCTGCCTTGGAGGCCAAGAAAAAATGTGTGCTGTTTGTGGATGAAGCTCACACCATGCGTGGTGCTGGATCAGGATCTGGCAGCAGCCTGGATTTTGCCAACATGCTGAAGCCAGCCATAACCAAGGGCAGCCTCAAAGTAGTGGCCAGTACAACCTGGGAAGAGTTTTATGAATCCTTTGAAAAAGACCGAGCTCTCATGCGACGTTTTTATCGCTTGGCCATTGATGAACCGGATGCTAACACCACAGAACAGATCCTCATTGGCCTGTCACCTAGGCTGGAGCAATTTCATCACGTACTGATTGAAACAGAGGCCATCACTGCGGCCGTGGAGCTGGCCAACCGTTACATCCACGATCGCAAGAATCCTGACAAGAGCATTGACTTGATTGACGCTGCCTGTGCTCGAGAGCGTGTGCGGGATGCAGGCCTGATCACTGTGAACAAAGGCATGATCGAGGCCCAATTGGCGCGCGTCACTGGCGTGCCCACAGACCGTCTGCAAAACCAAAGATCAGTCAAAATCGTCGAGCTAGAAAGCAATATCAAGCAGCGATTGTATGGTCAAGATCAGGCCGTGGACTCAGTGCTGGAACGAGTGTATATCAATTTTGCCGGCATTGGCAACGAACGTCGCCCCATGGCATCGTTCTTGTTTTTGGGCCCCACTGGCACCGGCAAAACCGAACTGGCTCGACTGCTGGCCGAAAACTTGGACATGAAGCTGTTGAAATATGATATGTCGGAGTTTCAAGAACGGCACAGTGTGGCTGGCCTAATCGGGGCTCCACCAGGCTATGTGGGATTTGAAGATGGCAATGTGGGCGGTGGCAAGCTCATTGCTGACATCAGTAAAAATCCATTCTCAGTTATCTTGCTTGACGAAATTGAAAAGGCTCACCCCGATGTCACCAATATCTTGCTGCAGATGTTGGACGACGGAGTGTTGACATCTACCAATGGCAAAAAGGTCAGTTGTAAAAATACCATCATTGTCATGACCAGCAACCTGGGTGCTCGCGACAACGAAAACAACAACATTGGATTTGGATCTTTGGAAAAGACCGGCGAAGAAGATCGAGCCATGAAAGATTTCTTCAAGCCCGAACTGCGAAATCGCATTGATCAAATCTGCCGATTCAACAAACTGGATACCTTGGCAGTGAAAAAAGTTGTGATCAAGTTTGTGAACGAGCTCAAAGCCAGTTTGAGCAGCAAAAACATCAGGCTCAATCTGTCTGAATCGGTCATTGACATGCTGGCCGAACGTGGATATGACAGCCGAATGGGGGCTCGGCCCTTGAGTCGCAAAATAGACGAACTGATACGTGTGCCCTTGAGCAAACGAATTTTGTTTGATCAACTGCGGGACTGTGAAATTGAAGTGGGGCTCTTGGATGGCTCTGTGACCTTTGACGCCAACTCCATCACTGATGACAGCATCATTAGATTCCCAGATCTTTGAACCCATCAGCCGTGATCGGCTGTTCTTTGATCAGTATCGCTACTGCATGAGTTTTAGATTCAGGGAATCTGGACGCATGCGAGTGTTGGATCATGATCAAATCCGACATTCTTGCCACTGGGCCAACCCGCTGTGGAGGAACCAGTCGGCTCCACTGACTGTGATTGATCCCGCCTACCAACAACTGATGCTGGATCTGTGTGACGTGATCAAATCAATCTCTGTGCCTTACAAACGAGTGGTATACCACGGTCATCAATATTTCTACACCAATAGTCCCGAAATATTCAATCTCTTTGTGAACTTTCCCCGAATCACACACTGTTGCTATACACAGGCTGTGATAGATCGTCCCAGAAATGTGGTGTTGCTGAAACACAGTGATTATCAGTGGCGCACCTATTTCAAATCAAGATTTTACCGAGATCACGAAATACAGCAACTGAGCCGATTTTTGCTGGGCAGACCGCAGCAGTTTAGGCTCACACCCAACTGGCAGACCAGACTGAGTCGGCGGCATGCGTACATCACGGGTTCATTTTTTGTAGATCATCATGATCAGCAAGACACCCTGTTGTTGAGCATGATTGTGCCTGGTTGTGTTGGAAAGACCCTGTCAATCTGCTTGTCCGATAAATAATTGACTATGGCAAAAATTCACGAAGAAGTAGTTGTGATCAAACTGTCAAAATTGATCAAAGACAAGGACAGCGACGAACAGTACATTGCCACCAATGATGTGTGCGACGCCTTGCAATCTGTGGCCGAAGAACTATTGGGGTCGGGTGTGGTTGTGGAAGTTGAACGAGCCTAATGACCACGCAAACCATTCTTGATACCACTAGCTACGGCACACCTGCGGGCAACTATGACGGCAGCAGTCAAGATTGGTACAGCAATGCTGTGCAGGCCGCAGACTACTATCGCGGTCGTGGCAATCTGCAGACCATAACATTCACAGTCACAGGCTTTGAAGGCGTAATGACCTTGGAAGCTACCCTGGACAGCGATGCTGACACAGCCAGCTGGTTTGATACCTACACCCTAGGCGATGGATCAACACAGCCGCTGACAGATTACCACCCTGCATCAGTTCCAGGCAATTTTACTTGGATGCGTGTGAGAATCACTGGTTTTTCGGGTGGAACAATCAACTCTGTGACCATTACCTACTGACATGAGCAACGCTGTGCCTCTGACTTTTAGGGTGTCTGCAACGCACGACACCGCTGACATCACAGTGAAATGTGCAGTGAGCTCGGGCAGCCAGCAAACTGTGACTGTGGGTACTGAACCACAAACTGTGAATTTGACCATAGACCAGGATGATCTAGAACAAACTCTCAGTTTGACAATAGAAATGCAGGGTAAAACAGCCAATCATACCACTGTTGACAGTGAAGGCATAATCGTCAACGATGTCTTGGTCAACATTGATAATTTTTTGCTTGACGGCATTGACATCACCAACACTGTGCAAAAACTCAGTGAGTATTCGCACAATCACAACGGCACAACACCGCAGGTGCAACACAAATTTTACGGTACCATGGGCTGTAACGGCACAGTGTCGATGCAGTTAACCACCCCAGTTTATCTCTGGATGCTCGAACACCTGTAACGCTAAATACTGGGTATGACCACAGTAGTTATCATGCCCGGTGGATTCCACCCTTTTCATGCTGGACATCTGGCACTGTATCAAGCTGCCAAGACAGCATTTCCTCGTGCTGAAGTTTTTGTGGCAGCCACCAATGACACATCGGCTAGGCCTTTTCCGTTTGTGATCAAAGAAAAACTGGCTCAACTGGCCGGCGTTGACCCCAGTCATTTTGTGCAGGTCAAGTCACCGTTTCGTGCAGAAAAAATCACTGCGCGATTTGATCCCCGAAAAGACCGACTGATATTTGTGCGCAGCGAAAAAGACTCCGACAAACCACCGCAGCCTGGTGGCGTCAAAAAAGACGGATCGCCCAGTTATCTGCAGCCCTTGGCCGGTGAGACCAACATACGCCCATTTGGCGAACATGCATACATAACCTACTTGCCCACTGTGGAATTTGGTCCAGGCATGACTTCGGCCACTGAAATTCGCACTGCATGGCCACAACTCAACGATCGGCGCAAACGGGCCTTGGTCATGAGTCTGTATCCCAAGACACAGCGCAATGCCCGGTTGGCTGACACAGTGGTGCGTATGCTGGACACAGCGATCATAGCCGAAAGCATCAACCCAATGACTGCCAACACAGCAGGATCGGGCGCAGGCATGACTGCAACTTATCAAGAAAAATACAATCAGCCCGCCATGGAAAACCAGGGTTGGGCAGCAACCTACAACGAGAGCGATGATTACATTGAAGAAAAATGGAGTAAAAAATACAAGAGCAGTATTAACTGTAGTAATCCCAAAGGTTTCTCACAACGTGCTCACTGTGCCGGTCGCAAAAAGAACGAAGACGTAGCGGAAGGCTTGGATAAAAAAGAAGCAATCCTACGCATTCAAAAAATGCTGAATGCCAAATACAATGCCAACTTAGATCTTGATGGTGTATTAGGACCGCTCACACGCAAATCCATAAACAAATTTATGCCCAATGCTCGTATAGGATTAGCAGACGAACCTAACAAAACCACTGCTGTGCAAGGCAAAAAAATAAAAAGTCCTGAACAGATAGATGAAAAGTGCTGGGACACACATCGCCAAGTGGGCATGAAGAAAAAAGGCAGCCGCCAGGTGCCTAACTGTGTGCCAAAATAACCAAAACACCGGTTGAAAAAAATCACTGCTGGCCTGTACAATCCGTAAATATTACTACTTTACGGAGATACTATGGCTGACGCCCAACCTACCACAACCCCACCCAGCGATCCTGCTGCCACTCAACAGCAGAACATTCAAGTCAATCTTGACTATCTGCGCACCACACGAGTGCACATCTGCATGCCTTGCTACGGCGGGCAGCTCACAGAACAAACTTTCATGAGCTACATCAAGTGGGGCAACACAGCGCGACAGTTGGGTCTGGATTGGACTGTGGAAACCATGACCAACGAGAGCTTGATCTCGCGTGCCAGAAACACACTCACAGCCAAGTTCTTGCACACCAAAGAAAGCACACACCTCATGTTTATCGATGCTGACATTGGCTGGGAACCCTGGCATTTGTTGGTGATGTTGGATGCACAAAAAGACGTAATTGGCGGCTTGTATCCCATGAAGAGCATGCCCATCAAGTGGTGTGTTAACGGCATACCTGGACAGCCTGAACCACCGCCCGAACAGAATCACATCGAAGTCACCAAGACTGGCACTGGCTTTTTGCTGATCCGGCGTGATGTGTTTGAAAAGCTGGATGCACACCCTGCTGTGCGCCCCTTTGCCAATGACATTGGCCTGCCCAAAGAGCTGGATCCATACATGAAAACCTACTTTGACACTGCTGTGCGCGAAGGCCGTTACTATTCAGAAGACTGGACTTTCTGCGAAAACTGGCGCGACATTGGTGGTCAGGTCTGGGTTGACAAGCGAGTGCTGCTGCGTCACACTGGTACATATGTGTTTGACTGGGCTGCACAGGAAAAACTGCGTCAAGAATTTGCCAACATGGCTCCGCCTGTGATCACACAGGTAGAAATGAAGCCCCAGGGCGGTCACTCAGTGCCGCAAGAAATCTTGGACGCCGAGCCCGTGGCCGAAGTTGTGGCACACAACAGCAGCCAACCCGAGAGCCAGCCCAACCCAGCCTGACCGGTAAATACAGTTCAATATGAATATCGTTGAACTGGACAGCTACAATCTCGCGGATGCAGTACGATTTCATAACCGATTGAATCCTCGGTTGTGGGATCGCACTGAACATCTACACCCCCAAGTCAAAGACCGGCTCATGACAGTGGCCCGGGACTTTGCTGAGTTCTTGGGTGTGCCCGATCTTGACATTCGAGACATCACCATATCCGGCAGCAATGCTGCCTATAACTACACAGAGAACTCAGACATTGATCTGCACCTTGTGGTTGAGATTCCACGAGTCAAGCATGATGAAGTGTATCGTGAACTATTCAATGCCAAGAAGTACCAGTACAACGACGAACACGACATACGCATTGGTGGCGCGGACGTAGAACTCTACGCACAGCCCTCGGATCAACCACATCACAGTCAAGGCATCTACAGCCTGTTGCGCAATGCCTGGGTTTCAGTACCGCGCCGACACCGAGCCAAGATCGACGACAGCAGTGTGCGCGCCAAATATGAAGATCTGGTGCACAGAATTGACGATGCTGTCAACAGCGACAACTACGAGCGTATGGCCAATTTGCAGCGCAAGATCAAGACCATGCGCCAAGTGGGTCTGGAACAACAGGGCGAATTTGGTGTGGACAACATTGTGTTCAAACTGTTGCGTGTGAACGGCTTCATCAAGAAACTGATTGATGCCCGAAACCGTGCACGTGATCGTGAACTCAGCCTCAACGAACGCAGAAAGAAAAAATCCAAAAAACGAGTTCGATATGGCTTTGGTGGTTATTGGTATCCTGGATTTGGCTTTAGTGACTCGGGTGAAGGTGGTGGTGATGGCGGTGGAGGCGAGAGCCGCACCATGGAAAGTCCCGATGGCGTCAGTCCCAGCACTCGTATGTTTCTCAGCGAAGAGCCTGTGGAAAATGTTGTGCAGCAGTTTATTCAAGGCACTGCTCAACGTCTGGGCATTGAGCGTCTGCCCAAAGTACACTTGCATAACCAAGCTGACTGGAGCGAGCAGCATCATTCATTTGGCAAGTACGAGCCCGAAACCAATGAGTTGCATGTGAACCTGCATGGCCGGCACTTGTTTGACATCTTGCGCACCACCGCTCACGAACTGGCACACTGCCGTCAGCACGAAATAGAACCTCTTGACATTGATGCTGGCGACACTGGCAGTGATTTTGAAAACGAAGCACATGCTGTGGCTGGCATCATCATGCGTGACTTTGCTGATGCACATCCAGGGCTGTTTGCTCATAACACAGTTAAAGAGTCGTCGGGTTATATTCCTACCAAAGCAGAAAAAAATGATCCACGTTTTGTGATGGCACTCACAGCCGATGTCAGACCTGGCGCCACTGGACTCAATGCCAATCGCATGGCACTGAAAACTGACAGTCAAGGTCGACCACAACTGCTGCGAGCCAATGGACAGGTGGACATGGTGCAAGATTTGATCGAAAACAAAATTCAACTCAGCACAGACCCCAATTGGTATGGAGCCGAAGTTGGTGACTATAAAGCCACAGGTCCAGTTTTTAATGTTCATCCTCATCTGTTAGTAGGGTTTGAACCCGATGACAAAATGAATCAGCCCAAGAGCAAGGCAAATGTTGAGAAGATTGTGGCTGGATTAAAGAAAGGCAATAAACTCCCTCCGCTGTTGGTTCGCAAATACAAAGATGGATATCAAGTATTAGATGGACATCATAGATTCTGGGCATATAAATCATTGGGCATAAAATCTATTCCAGTTCAAGTTGTTCCTGCCAAAGACATTGAAGAAATAAACAAACAGACTGTAAAAGAATCTGATGCCGCACGCACAGCCAAATCGGCCATTGATCAAACCGAAGTGTTTGGTGTGCGGGGCTATCGAGCACGATGCCTGGAACCCGGCTGTGAGTGGCACAGTCGCAGCTATGATCGTATCAAACAGGCACAAGACTCGGCCAAAAAACATGCTGCCGCACACATCAAGCCAGGTGTGGCGGAAAGCATCCAACACAAAAAAATAACGGAATTGTTCGATGCCAAAACATCATTCCCTTTGAAATGGGATACTCAGTTTGCCAGCAGTGGTGAAGTACACGCAGAAGCATACGATGCAGACGGTAGGACAATTGACATATCATTTACACCAACAGGGTATGGCAGTGGGATTGAAATTGTATTTAAACGTGGTGGCAGTTATGACATGACTGGTCATGGTGATGCCCCAAGAGTATTGGCAACTGTGGTCAACGCTATCAGCCAATACTTGCAAAAGTACCAACCACCTTATATTGCATTCAGTGCCAAGTCAACTGGTGGCAGAGCAGGTGCATACGCAGCAATGATTCGTCGTCTTGCTCGTGGCTACACACTGCTGACTCCAGATGAATATCCCGAAGATACCAAAGGTTTCTTGGACTTTCTTGGCAGCGACACACCTTTTATATTGGCAAAAGACGCAAAGATGGATACACAAG
>SXGQ01641469.1_pt1 | contig 12267 bp, 13 predicted proteins | sample 3178371 | NCBI WGS metagenome assembly SXGQ01 (sample SAMN11356859, study PRJNA531348) | freshwater metagenome | isolation source: freshwater sample F1-20 | place: China: Fuxian Lake, Yuxi | collected 2017-12-25 | reverse complement strand
CGATAGCGAGCCGGATCAAAGAAACGCCGCATGCGCGCGTCGGTGCCGCCGCCGGGGCCTCCGTGCAGGAAGACGACGGGCTTGCCTGTAGGGTTACCGCTTTCTTCCCAGTAAATCTCGTGCAGGTCGGACACGCGCAGCCAACCGCTGCGGCGGGCATCGATAGCAGGGTAGAGTTCGCGAAGCATTTTAGGGCTCTTTCTCGTGGACGCTGCGGGCTAGTGCGTGAGGCCGATGTAGGCGCGGCTCACTAGGTGCGGTTTATTAGGCGCGGCTGATCATGGGGCCAAGCGGTGCACCGCCGACCAAATGAACGTGAAGGTGATAGACCTCCTGACCGCCATCCCCATTGCAATTGATTATCAGGCGATAACCGCTTTCGGCGATGCCCTCCCGTTTGGCCAGATCGCGAGCCACCGTGAACATGTGGCCGATCAAAGCCTCATCGCTATCGGCGATGTCGTTCGCGGTCGGGATGGGCTTATTCGGTACGACCAGAATGTGAACTGGCGCTCGCGGATGGATATCACGAAACGCCGTGACTCGATCGTCTTGATGGACGATGTCACCGGGAATTTGTCTTGCGATGATTTTTTCGAATAGCGTGGGCATAGCGTCAGTATTTATAGACCTCGACCTTTGAACCGTCGAGCTGATAAGCCGATGCACCGAGTCGAGTGGTCTTGTTGGTCGTTTTCATGCGGCCGGTGATCCAATACGCCTCGTAGATCGAGTCGAGCGCCACACCCTTACTCATGCGCACATAGACAATTTGGTTCGGCGGCGGAGGCGGTACGTGTATGCAGGCGCCGAAGTAGGGCACGAGAAAGAACTCGGATACGAGTCCGTCCTTACCGATGTCGAGCGGCACGATAAACCCGGGAATTTTGACGTTCTTACCGTCGAGCGCCTTGTTGATGGAGAAGTCCATCACCTGTTGGGCAGCCATGCCGCCTTCGCCGAGGTAGTCATGTGTGGCAGGTGGCGGGCCGGCCGCGAAACGTGAGCGCGCATTGGGAGGGAGCAGCTCATCCCAATCGATTTCACGAGCGACTCCGGCGGGAGTCGCCGGCTTCTTGGCTCGTTCAGGGACAGGTGTTCCGACGGCAGGTGGCGTGATGCCCTGCGCCTCGTCGTGACTGCCGAGCAGCATGGCCGATACAAGAAGGGTCAGAAAAATCTTTGACTGGGTCATGTGAGCCTTGGATGAGTGGTTTTACACGCGGATGGTCAACCCATCGCTCAGGGTATTTCGATAGGCGCGCCAAGCGGGCAACGCACCCATCAGCAACGCTGCACCGATGATGATACCGAGGATGGCCAAATCGTAGCCCGTCAGACCGCCCGGATCGAGAAAGATTCCGAAGCGCTTTTCGAGCAGAGGCTTGGCCGCGAAGATCAGTCCGTAGCAGACCCCTACGCCCGCGGCGACGCCGGCTGTGGCGAGCATGCCGGCCTCGGCGATGAGCAGGGTGAACACGTGTCGGGGTCTTGCTCCCACTGATCGCAGGATGGCCATTTCGCGCCGCCGTTCGTTGAGGCTCGTGAGGATCGCCGTGAGCATGCCGAGGAGGCCGGCAAGTACGACAAAAGCGGCGACGATCATCAGGGCAGTGTCGGCGATTCCGACGAGGTTCCAGAGTTGGCTGAGCGCCACGCCCGGGATGATGGCGAGCAGGGGTTCTTGCCGGTACTCGTTGATCGCCCGTTGCATGGTGAAGGTCATCACCTTGCTCTCCATGCCGACCATAAATGCGGTGATGGACTGCGGCGTGAGGTCTATGGCTCTCGCTTCATCGGCGCCCACTTGACCGCCGGGCAGGGCCTGCATGCCGCTTTGCCAATCGACGTGGATGGCGGTGATGGCCTCGAGGCTCACGTGCACGGTTCGATCGATGGGGGTACCGGTGCGCTCGAGTACGCCGACCACGGTGAACGGTTTGTCATCGTGTTCGGCGAAGCTGACGTTACCGAGCCCGTGAGCGACGATGATCTTTGAGCCGACCGAGTAGCCGAGCTGTTTCGCGACTTCGGCGCCGACTACGGCGTCGTACAGATCTTCGAAAGGTTTGCCTGAGGCGAACTGCATTTCGCGATCGCCGGCAAATCGGTAATGTTTGAAGTAGTCCCCATTGGTACCCATCACGCGAAAGCCGCGATGAGAATCGCCAAGTGAAATGGGAATCGTCCAAGCGACATCGGGGTGTCGGGTAATTTTCTGATAGCTCTCCCAACTGACATTCGCTGTGGCATCGCCGACGCGGAACACCGAGTAAAGTAGAAGGTTAAGTTGCCCTGATCGCGCGCCGACGATCAGATCGACTCCCGAGACGGTGTTGGCAAATCCGTCACGCGCCGCCGAGCGCATTTTTTCGACGCCGAGCAGCAGTGCGACGCTGATGGCGATCGCGCTGATGGTCAACAACGCCGTGGCTCGACGATTGCGCAGAGATCTCACGGCGAGAAGTAATGCTTTCATGCGCGATTGATCTCGCTCAACGAGAGACTACGATCGAAAAGCGGTCCCAATGACGTGTCGTGACTCACGAAGAGCAGAGCGGTCTCCTGTGCTTGGCATTCATTCATGAGCAAGCGGAGAAAGTCCTCTCGCGAATCGTGATCGAGCGACGACGTCGGTTCATCCGCGACGATGATGCCTGGGCGACCGAGCAGGGCGCGGGCTGCCGCGACGCGTTGCTGCTGACCGATCGAAAGCTCGGTGACGGGACGATCGAGATAGTCGGGTGATCCGAGGCCGAGCGCCGCGAGCAGACGACGGCCCTCTGCGGCGAGATCGCCTCCCGGGATGCGCGCCGCGCGAGCTGGTGAAAACTTGGCTGGCAGCAGCACGTTTTCGAGAACGCCGAGATAGGGGATGAGGTTGAACATCTGGAAGATAAATCCGAGGTGTTCACCTCTGAAGCGATCACGCTCCCCTGCAGAGAGTGCCGTGATGTCGGTTCCGAGCAGATGCACGCGCCCACGCGCAGGATTCAGCACACCGCCGAGGAGCCCGAGTAAGGTGCTTTTTCCGCTGCCGCTCGGGCCGCGCAGGAAGACACGCTCACCGCGGGCGACCGAGAAACGCGCGATATCGATGACCGGCGGCTTTCCGGGCCAAGCGTAAAGCAGGTCGGTCGCGTCGATGGCGATCGAATTCGAGGATTGCGGTGAGCTCACCGCGTTACTTTAACGAAACCCGCAGGCTCCCGGGAGCGAGTGTGTCTTGCCGCTGCATCGTGGCACTGATCACATTGACCTCGGCTTTCTCGACATCTTTGAGGCGACGTAGCGCCCAGAGCTCCACCCAATCGAGCGCCGCCGGGTTGTCGCAACGGAAGGCATAACGGGGTCGGTAGTCGGCATGCCCGCCGCCGAGTTTCGGAGCTTCGTAGGTCACGGACTGCAAACGGCAGCCGGCAGCGCGTGGAACGCCAGCGATATCGCGGCCAGCAGAGAGCCACGCATCGACCGAGGCGACGGCTTGGCGCTCGACGTCGTTTCGGGGGGACTTTTCGAACCCGAGCACGTTGATGGCCGGCGCGTCGATCTCGAGCGAGAGCACATTACCCTCCACCGCAACGTTGAATGTCACGGCTCCGTGGACGTGCTTATCTTTTCCGAAGGCCTCGACCGAGGGGATGACGAGAGCCAGCGCTAAGCAAAGCAGGGCGATGGTCTGTGGACGGCTGGGCATGACGGTGAGCTCCTAAAACTTCAACTGCAATCCGATGGTCAGATGACGAGCAGCCAGGGGAGCGACATCTTTGAGCGGCGATGCGTGACGGCGCATCTCTTCGTCCAGAAGATTCACGCCCCGGGCGAACCACAGCATATCGGTTGTCCCTGCGCGCAGGCGATAGGCCACCTCGGCGTTCACGGCGGTGAAGCCTGCCGTGCGAGTTTCGCCCTCCGCCACATCATCCTGCGCATCGTGGTAGAGGGTCTCGAAGGCGAGACGGAGCGGGCCTTTGACGTATCCAAGTTCGAGGCCCAGCCGCCTCGGCGGAATCTGCGGTAAAGAATCACCATCGGAATCGCGAGCGCGGACGTAATCACCGAACACTCTGACCCCGATCTTTCCGGCAGCGACCTGGAGAAGTTCGTCGTGGCGCCAATCGAACTCGGCGCCCGTGAAGCGGGCATCGACCCCAGTGAAGCGTACGACAGGCAAATCGTCTTCGATCGAGCCTTCGGGCATCGCAGCGATGAACTGGTCGTAGTCGGAGACGAAGGCGCTCATCTGCAGGGTCCAGCCGGACTCCGTTCGGTACTGCAGACCGAGGTCCGCCGTCATGCCTCGCTCGATACCCAGAGTCTCATCGCCGATCTCGAATCGCTGAACGGCGAGGTGGGGGCCGAATGCAAAGAGTTCGGTCGCGGTGGGGTGACGCGCGGTCGAGGTGAGTTGCAGCGTGACCGCCCAGGGATCGCTCAGGCGCCATCGAGCGCCGATCGACCCGCTGAGTGCATCGTCGCCATAGTCACCGCCGTCGAGATCGATGTCCTGTTTCTCGATGCGAAGACCGCCCTCGACCGTCAGGGCGCCGAAGTTCGTTTCACCAAACGCGTACGCGCCGAGATGACGGGTACGCGAGGCGGGTAGAAATGCTTCGTCTCCTTCGGCATCAAAATCGAGCTCACGCCACTGCAGCCCGATCGACCAGTGACCGTCGCGATCGGCGCTCAAGCGCAGCTCTTTTCCATCCTGAGCGTAGAACGTACCGATCTCATCGCCCTCGAGCTCGGCATGTTCGTAGTCGTTGCGTGCAGCACGAAGCCTCACCGCATCGATGGGCCCGTCGAGGCGCCATTCGCCTGCGAAATCGATTCGTCGCTGATCGAGCCCGAGCCGAACGCTTTCGTCCTCGTGCTCGTCCTCATGATGTTCGTCTTCATGATCTTCATCGTGGTGATGATGGCCATGACCGGGCAGGCCATAGTTACTACGTAGACCGCTCAAAGAAATAGCGAAAGAAGACCGTTCGCCGATCCAGCTCAGACCGGCGCTACCTCCGCGAGTTTCACCATTCGAGTTTTCGAGACGACCGTCGGGGATGCGCAAGTCGTCAGCCTGGAAATGATGGAGGTCTCCGAAAAACTGTAAGTACTCTCCGGCATGGCCGCCGACTCGAGCGGCGACTCCACGCTCGTTCGCGGCCGTATCACCGCGCATCTCCACCGCCCCGGCGAACGGGGACTCGTATCGCGACAACGCGAGGCGAGGCGTGATGACATTGACAGCACCTGCTGCTGCGGCCGAACCGAAGAGCAGTGCGGCAGGCCCACGCACAATCTCGATGCGATCGGCCAGCATGGGCTCGAGCCCCACGGCGTGATCGTCCGACAGAGCGGCGACATCGAGCGTATCGGCACCATCTTGATAGGTCTGCACGCGTAGCCCGCCTTGGCCACGGATGATGGGGCGGCTCGCGATCGGTCCGAACGCTGTGGCCGAAACGCCCGGCTGATCGGCGAGTATCTCGCCAAGGCTGCTCTCCCGACGGGTCACGAGCGTTTCGCCTGCCAGCACCGATACAGGCTGCGCGGTCTCGAACACCTTTTTCCGAAGCGGGGTGGCCGTGATCACGACTTCTTCGAGGTCAGCAATGGTCGCTCCCGATTGGCTATAGACCGGGGCGGCGACGGTGGATGCCAAAACGAGCACAGACAGCGGGTTTTTCATGGGTACGTATGTAATTAAGTTACGATATTGATACTTTATAACATCCAAATGAGGTTGACCAGACCCCGACGCGTAGACGCTGGTGACGGATAATCTGCGTCTCCCATGAAGCTCAGCCTCGACAACCTCGCGGTGCACTTAAAGCAGGCGGTTCAACGTAACCAGCTCTCCCCGGCGTACCTCGTGTCGGGCGATGAGGATCTGCTCGTCGGCGAGGCGTGTGACGCGATTCGGGCGGCGGCGCGTTCCGCGGGCTTCGTCGAGCGCGAGGTGCACTTCCCAGAGCGCAGTTCCGATTGGGCCGATATCGTCGCCTCGTTATCGTCGATGTCCCTGTTTGGTGACCGTCGGATCGTCGAACTGCGCTTCTCGGGTAAGGCCGGCAAGGAAGGAGGCGCTGCACTTCAAAAAATGCTCGAGAGCGCGGGAGCCGATACCTTGTTGCTCGTGGTGACGCCTCGCCTCGACTACGCCGCGCAAAACACGGCCTGGGTCAAAGCGATCGAATCGAAAGCCGCCTGGTTGCCGATATGGGAAATCGGTCCGCGTCAACTCGAGTCGTGGCTGTCGCAGCGGCTACGCGCCGTAGGTCTTGAGCCGACGACGGATGCAGTCGCCTTGCTCGCTTCGAGAGTCGAAGGCAATTTGCTCGCAGCGAAACAGGAAATCGAAAAACTCAAACTGCTCGTGCCAGCAGGTCGACTCGATGCGACGGCCGTGCTCGACGCGGTGACTTCGAGCGCTCGGTACGATGTGTTCGGGCTAGGCGAGGCCGTAGTGTCAGGCGATGCGTCTCGCGCCCTACGTATTCTTTCTGGGCTGCGAGGTGAAGGCACCGAGCCGACGCTCGTGCTGTGGTCGATCACGCGCGAACTGCGAAATCTTTGGGCGCTGCGCCGCGGTGATGATCCCTCGCGTCGGCCCGGGCCGCGACCCTCGCCATCGCAACTCGCGGCGCTCGAACGAGCGCGGCCTCGTGCAGCGCGTATGCCTTTTGCCCGTCTCGCTTCGCGAGCGCTGCGCGCTGACCGAATGATCAAAGGGCGTCTTGCGGGAGATCCTTGGGATGAAATGACGCTGCTCTGCGCCGAGTGTTGCGGTCTCCGTCCGATTAAATGAGCACTATGAGCCCCGTATCGTCTGCGCCGATTGGTATCTTTGGCGGAACCTTCGATCCGATCCATGTCGGGCATCTCCGTACCGGCTACGAGTTGATGCATGCGCTGCAACTCGCCGAGGTTCGTTGGATTCCCGTGGGTAATCCCGGTCATCGTGATCCGCCGCTCGCTCCGGCGTCATTACGTCTTGAGATGGTGCGTGTAGCGATCGCGAATCAGCCGGGATTCGTTCTCGATGATCGCGAGATCCGTCGCAGCGGTGTCAGCCGCACCATCGATACATTGTGTGAGTTACGAGAGGAACATCCCGATCGCTCGATCTGCGTATTGCTCGGGATGGACGCGTTTGCGGGGTTCATGCAGTGGTATCGCTGGCAAGAGATCTTCGATTATGCGCATCTCGTCGTTGCGCATCGGCCGGGCTGGCCGCCGCCGACCGAAGGTCCGCTCGCAGCCTTGTTGGCGGAGCGAGCTATGCCGGACGTCGAAGCATTGCACTCGGCGCTCTGTGGCGGCATTCATGTGCGCAAGGTCACGCCGCTCGAGGTCTCTTCCACGGACCTGCGCGAATTACTGGTCTCGGGCGACGACCCGAGATTCCTGGTTCCGGATCCTGTCCGAACCATCATCGTCGAATCAGGATGTTATGCTCGTGCGCATGAATAAACCTCGCTCGTCCGCCCGTAAGCCCGCGAAGAAAACCCCCGTCCGCAAAGTCACCAAACCCCGTAAGACGGCCAGCGCCTCCGCAGGCGTTGCAGCGGGTCGCAAGTCGCGAGCCGTGCCTCCGGCGCTACGTATCGTCGAAGCTGCTTTGTCCGACATGAAGGCAGTCGATGTGCGTGTGCTCGATGTGCGAGGTATGAGCGATGTGGCCGATTTCATGGTGATCGCGAGCGGTACCTCTGATCGTCACCTGCGCTCGATCGCCGATCGCGTCGTACAGATGGCGAAGGCCTCGGGCCAGCGTCCCCTCGGTGTCGAGGGTGAGCAGCAGGGCGAATGGGTGCTCGTCGATCTGCCGGACGTCATGGTGCATGTCATGCTGCCTCGCACTCGTGAGTTCTATCAGCTTGAGCATCTTTGGGAGCCGCGCACATCGGCGCCTCGCAGTTCCAACAGCGCTGGTAAGCGAACGTCCGCGGCCCGCGGCTAAACCTTCGATCTTCGAAAGGCAGGTGCATCCATGCGTCTGCGGGTCATCACAGTGGGTTCTCGACAGCCCTCATGGGTCGATGAAGCGGTCGCGGATTATCTCAAGCGATTTCGCACCCCTTGGCGTGCCGAGCTCGTGGAGCTCGAGGCGGTTCCGCGCACGGGCGGACGCTCTGCAGACGCGGCGCTCGAACGCGAAGGCGAACGCGTGCTTGCGGCTCTGCGCGAGCGGGAGAGGGTGGTTCTCCTCGATGAAACAGGAAAATCTTTGAGCACGCGTGAACTCGCTTCGCGACTCGAGACTCTGGCCTCATCGTCGCCCGATCTCGCGCTGCTCATCGGTGGCGCGGATGGGCATGCGCCGGCGGTCCGAGCGCGAGCGGCCGAGAGTTGGTCGCTCTCCAAGATGACATTGCCGCACGGGCTCGCTCGCGTGATGCTGATCGAGCAGCTCTACCGAGCCTTTTCCCTCTCGCAGGGCCATCCTTACCATCGCGATTGACGTCGGCACATGACTCACTACGCTTCCATTTGTTTGGCCTCGGCATCGCCACGCCGCTGCGAGTTGTTACGACAGATCGGCGTGGCGCACGTCGTGCAGCCTGCCGATCTCAACGAAGACGAGCAGGCGGGTGAAACGCCAGATACCTATGTCGAGCGTCTGGCACGGTCGAAGGCGGAGTGGGTGTGGCGGTCGAGACGAGAAGCGGGCCTCGAGGCCTTGCCCGTGCTCGGCGCCGATACGACCGTGACCGTTGACGGACTCGTGCTCGGTAAGCCGGCTGACGAGGCCGCGTTGCTCACAACCTTCGCCCGTCTGTCGGGGCGCGAACACGAGGTGCTTTCGGCGGTGGCGGTCGTCTCTGCGACGGGTACGAGTTCGCGGCTGTCCCGCACCCGCGTTCGATTTCGGGTCGTCACGCCCGTGGACGCCAAAAAATACTGGGCGACCGGCGAGCCCCGCGACAAGGCGGGCGGATACGCGATTCAGGGCTACGGCGCGGTCTTCATCGAACACATCGCCGGCAGCTATTCGGGGGTCATGGGCTTGCCCCTTGCCGAGACGGCGGAATTGCTCGTCGCGGCGGGCGTGTCGGTATGGCACCCTGAGGCATGAGCGCCGAAATCCTCATCAACGTTGCGCCGCGCGAGACTCGAGCTGCTGTGCTCGATGGAGGCGTGCTGCAAGAGGTGTTCGTCGAGCGGGCGAGTCGTCGCGGGCTCGTCGGCAACGTCTATAAAGGTCGAATCACGCGCGTCCTGCCCGGTATGCAAGCGGCGTTCATCGAGATGGGCCTCGCACGCAGCGCGTTTCTGCACGTCAACGATATCGTCAGCACCGACTCGCGGTTCGATGCGCAGAGTGTCGCGGCCGCCGGGACTCCGGGGGGTCCGTCGGGATTGCCTTCACCGTCTCCCGAAGAGTCGGTCGATATCCGTCGACTGATCAACCCGGGCGACGATATCGTCGTTCAGGTCGTCAAAGACCCGATGGGGGCCAAGGGTGCGCGTCTCACGACGTTCATTTCTTTGCCCTCGCGATACCTCGTCTTCATGCCGCGTGGCCGAGGGATCGGCATTTCTTCGCGTATCGAAGACGAAGCTGAACGGCAGCGGTTGCGCGAGGCGATGCAGGCGCTGGTGGGCGAGGCTCATTCCGGGGGTTACATCGTCAGAACGGCCGCCGAGGGCGTCGACGCGTCGTCGCTCGCCGCCGATTTCGCCTACCTCGGCAGACTGTGGTCGCATGTTCAGGAGCGAGGGCTACGGGCGTCGCCCGGTGAGCTCGTGCACGAAGACCTCCCGTTGGCGCTGCGCGTGTTGCGCGATGAGCTCGGTCGAGGTGTCGAGCGTGTGCTCGTCGACGATGCAGGCGAACTCGCGCGGATGCGGCAGTTCGTTCAAGACTTCATTCCGACTCATACGTTGCGTCTCGAGGCGCACGGTGGACCGCGGCCGATCTTCGATCTGCATGGTGTCGAAGAAGAAATCAATCGTGCGCTCGAGCGAAAAGTCGCACTGAAATCTGGAGGTTACCTCGTCATCGATCAGACCGAATCGATGACGACCATCGACGTCAACACGGGTGGCTTCGTTGGTCATCGTAATCTCGAAGATACGATCTTTCGCACGAACCTCGAGGCGGCGGTGGCGATCGCGCGGCAGCTCCGACTGCGCAATCTCTGCGGCATCATCATCATCGACTTCATCGATATGCTCGACGAATCCCACCGAAGCCAGGTGCTCGCGGCGCTCGAGCAAGCCCTCGCGACCGATCATGCGCAGACCCAGGTTGCGCCGATCTCGCCCCTGGGACTCGTCGAGATGACGCGCAAGCGCACCCGAGAGAGCCTTGAGCATCTGCTCTGTGAGAGTTGCCCGACCTGCGAGGGTCGAGGTTCGATCCGCTCGGTCGAAACAGTGTGTCAGGATATTTTTCGGGAGTTGTTGCGACAGGCACGACAGTTCGGCAGTCGCGAACTTTTGGTGCTCGCGCACCAAGACGTCGTCGAACATCTGCTCGGAGACGAATCCACGGTTCTGGCAGAGCTCGAGAGCGGCGTCGGCCGACCGATCCGTCTGCAGGCCGAGTCGCTCTATGAAATCGATCGCTACGATGTTGTTCTGGTCTGAGGCCTTGTCATGACTCCCATCGTCGCTGCGGTGCAAATGACGTCAGGGCCCGACGTGTCCGCCAATCTGGCCGTGGTCGATCGGCTGCTTCGCGCGGCTGCCGATGCGGGGGCATCCGTGGCGGTGTTACCCGAGAACTTCGCCTTCATGGGTCTGCGCGATGCCGACAAACTCAAGATCGCCGAGGAACCGGGACGTGGTCCTGTGCAGGAGGCCATCGCAGGTCTCGCGGCATCGCTGCGGCTTTGGATCATCGCGGGCACGCTGCCCGTGCGCGTCGAAGGCGAGCGGCGTGTGGCGGCTGCTTCACTCGTATTCGACGCCGAAGGGCGTCAGGTCGCGCGCTACGACAAGATTCATCTCTTCGACGTCGATGTGCCGGGTCGCGCCGAGTCGCATCGCGAGTCGACGAAGATCCGACCCGGTGATCAAGTGGTGACGGTCGACACGCCCGCAGGGCGTGCGGGTCTTTCGGTGTGCTACGACGTGCGTTTCCCCGAGCTCTACCGTCGCATGGCCGCCGAAGGGGCGCAGTGGCTCGTGGTACCCGCGGCGTTCACGGTACCGACGGGGCGTGCGCATTGGGAGCTTCTGTTGCGCGCCCGAGCCGTCGAAAACCTCGCCTTTGTCGTGGCACCGGGGCAGAGCGGCGTCCATGCGAGCGGACGCGAGACTTATGGCGACTCGATGATCGTCGATCACTGGGGTGAGGTGCTCGGTCGTTTGCCCCAGGGCGAGGGTATCGTGACGGCGCGTTTCGATCTCGATGCGCAGCGCCGCGTTCGCGAATCGTTTCCCGCACTGTCTCACCGCCGTCTTTGATTAAAATGACGCGATCCGAACCATGACATCACCGATGCACACCCAAGACGCATTCTCACTCGCACGCGAGCTCATCCTGGCGCCTGCAGGGCTCGACGAGGGTCATATCGCACGCGCCCTAGGAATCGTCCGCGCGTCCTCCATCGATGCCGCCGATGTGTACTTCCAGTTTTCGCGTGACGAGTCGTGGTCGCTCGAGGATGGCATCGTCAAAGAAGGGAGTGCGAGTATCGAGCAGGGCGTCGGCGTTCGCGCCTTGGCCGGAGAGAAAACGGGCTTTGCCTATTCGGACGAAATTCTGCCCGCGGCGCTCGAAGAGGCTGCGATCGCCGCGCGCGCCATTGCGGCGGCGGGTGGCGACGGACGCGTTCCCGTGCTGCGTCGCAGTGTTGGGCACACGCTTTATCCCGCGATCGATCCGCAGGGCTCGCTGTCGGACGATGATAAAGTGCGCTGGCTCGAGCGCGTCGATCGCGAGACTCGCCGCATAGATCCGCGCATCGTCCAGGTCATGGCATCGGTATCGACGGCTTTCGATGTCGTGCTGCTCGCGGATGCCGACGGCACGCTTGCGGCAGACGTTCGTCCGCTCGTGAGGTTCAACGTATCGGTCATCGCCGAACGCGATGGTCGACGCGAGGTGGGTTTCGCAGGCATGGGCGGCCGTTATGCGCTCGCCGAGCTCGTCGCGGGCGACCGACCGCTTGCTCTTGGCCGCGAAGCCGCGCGACAAGCTCTGGTGAACCTCGATGCTATTCCGGCCCCGGCGGGCGCCATGACCGTCGTGCTCGGCGCAGGTTGGCCGGGCATCTTGTTGCACGAGGCCATCGGTCACGGACTCGAGGGCGATTT
>SXGQ01380620.1_pt1 | contig 12267 bp, 8 predicted proteins | sample 3178371 | NCBI WGS metagenome assembly SXGQ01 (sample SAMN11356859, study PRJNA531348) | freshwater metagenome | isolation source: freshwater sample F1-20 | place: China: Fuxian Lake, Yuxi | collected 2017-12-25 | reverse complement strand
GGTTGCAGCCCTCGCGCAGGCGCACGAGGTATTCGTCCAGCGCGGCGAGGTACTGCGTACGGATCACCGCCGGCTCGGCCAGCAGGCTGTCGGCCATCTCCATATCGAGGAAACGGATCGGCCGGTCGAACTTGAAGTCCACCTCCTGCGGGTCGAGCAGGTGGAACACCGCGAGGTCGTGATTCCGGAAACGCAGGTGCTGGAAGGCGTCGAGCAACGCGCCCACATCGCAGAAGCAATCGGAAAAGATGATCACCAGCGCGCGCGACCGCACCTTCTCGGCGAAATCGTGCAGCGTCGGCACCAGCGCCGTCTCGCCGGTCGGCACGGCCGCGCCCAGCGTGTCGAAGATGTTCCGCAGATGCGCGGGGTTGCGGCGTGGCGGCACATCATGCAGCACTTTGTCCGCGTAGCATTGCAAGCCCACGGCGTCGCCCTGCTGCACGGTGAGATACGCGAGCGAGGCAATGAGGCGCTTGGCGTAATCAAGCTTCGTCTTGCCCTCCGGGCCAAATCCCATCGAAGCGCTGCAATCGAGGACGCAGTAGCAACGGAGGTTTGTGTCCGCCTCGAATTCGCGGATGTAGAAACGGTCGGTGCGACCGAACACGCGCCAGTCGAGCCGGCGAATGTCGTCGCCCGGAGTGTATTTCCGATACTCGGCGAACTCGACGGAGGAACCGCGGTGCGGGCTCTTGTGCAGGCCGGTCACGTTGCCGACCATCGGCGCGCGCGCGTAAAGAAACTGGTGCGCGAGCCGACTGAGCACCTCGGGTTCGAGGTAGGGATTTTGCGGACGCTCATCCACGCGGCGCGGCCCCTCGGATGGCTTCCAACAACCGGACGATGATGTGCTCGCTGGTCAACCCTTCGGACTGCGCTTGGAAGTTGGTGAGGATGCGGTGCGACAGAACCGGCTGCGCCACCGCTTCCACGTCTTCCATTCCGACCATGTACCGGCCGTGCAACACCGCATGGGCCTTGGCGCCGCGGATGAGATATTGAACGGCGCGCGGACCGGCGCCCCACGTGACATAGCGACGGACCCAATCCGGCGCGTCCTTCGCCTTCGGGCGAGAGAGGCGCACGAGATCCACGCACGTGTCATACACATGGTCCGGGACCGGCACGCGGCGGACGAGGTCTTGAAAGGCGATCACCTTCTCGCCGCTGATGAGCTTGTGCGGCTTGGCCTGCGCCGCGCCCGTGGTCTCACGCGCGATACGGCGCTCCTCTTCCACGCTCGGATATTCGACTTGGATGAGGAACATGAAACGGTCGAGTTGCGCCTCCGGCAGCGAGTAGGTGCCTTCCTGTTCGATCGGGTTCTGCGTGGCGAGCACGAAGAACGGCTGCGGCAACGTGTACAGCTTGCCGTTCGCCGTCACGCGATGCTCCTGCATCGCCTCGAGCAGGGACGATTGCGTCTTCGGCGGCGTGCGGTTGATCTCGTCCGCCAGCACGATGTTGGCGAAGACCGGGCCTTTCACGAACTCGAAGGCGCGGCGGCCGGGCGTGTCGGTCTCCTGCAAAATCTCCGTGCCGGTGATGTCGCTCGGCATCAAGTCCGGCGTGAATTGGATGCGGCTGAACTGAAGGCTCATCACGTCCGCCAGCGTATGCACCATCAGCGTCTTCGCCAGACCGGGCACGCCCATCAGCAGGCCGTGGCCGCGGGAGAGGATGCAGATGAGCAACTGCTCGATGACTTTATCCTGACCGATGATCACCTTCCCGACTTCGCCGCGCATCTGCTGATACAGTTCGCGCAATTCGTTGATGGCGGCCACATCGCTGGCCGAGGTGTCGGAGAGAGTCTGGCCGGCCGTCTCGGCGGTCGGCGACAAATGCAAACGGGATGACATAGTTTTGAGGTTGGCTGGCAGTTACCTAGCTCCGATGACGGTAGTGAAACTGGAGCGCTTGTAGCAAATCATTTCTCGCCGCACAGCCACAAGGCCCGCCCGGCAATCAGTTTGCTCCCACTCGTTTGCTCCCACTCAAAAGGAAGATTCTCTGATGGAAATCGGAAATTGTCTGGCCAATCGACGGCGCGTTGCTAGCGTAACGAGCAGCCGAAGCTTCCTGAAAATAAAATGCCGGCGGAGTATCGAGCCCTGTCAATCCGTCTAACAAACTCGCGCCACAGTGTGCTTATGAAAAAAAACATCGTCCTCATCGTTTTTGCTTTCGCCGTCACCCTTCTCCCCGCCGCCGAGAAAGCCGTACCCAAGGCCGCGCCCACAGCTGCGCCGCCCAAGAAAGCCCCCGCCACCGGTACCGCTCGCCGTGTGGGGCCTGAAGAGACTGCCACCACCGGCCCGCGAGCCGAGCAATGGGCCAAAGTGCAGGAGGCCATCACCAAAGGTCTTCCCAAAACCGCCATCGAAGCCCTGGACCCGATCATCGCCGGTGCGCTCAAAGACAAGGCGTACGGCGAAGCGACCAAAGCGCTGGCGCGCAAACTGGTGCTCGAAGGCCACATTCAAGGCAACAAGCCGGAGGAGAAGATCCTCCGCCTCGAGGCCGAGATCGCCAAGGCATCAAAGGAAATGGCCCCGCTCTTGGACACCGTCCTGGCGCATTGGTACTGGCATTATTTCCAGCATAACCGCTGGCGTTTCATGCAGCGCACACAGACCGCCGAAGCGCCGGGCAAGGATTTCACCACGTGGGATCTCGCGCGGCTCTTCGCGGAAATCGACAAACGTTTCCAGAAAGCGCTCGCAGCCGATGGGATTCTGAAAGCGACGCCGGTCGCGGCCTTCGACGAGGTGTTGGTCAAAGGCACGATTCCGGACAATCAACGCCCCACGTTGTACGACTTCATCGCCCACGAAGCGCTGCGTTTCTACCAGTCCGGCGAACAGGCGGCGGCCAAGCCGCAGGATGCTTTCCAACTTCCCGCGGCCAGTCCCGCCTTCGACACGGCGGAGAAATTCATGGCGTGGAAGATCGAGACGACGGACACCGATTCGCCGGTGGTGCGGGCGTTGCGGCTCCATCAGGAGTTGATCAGATTCCACGCCAAAGACACTGACTCGGCGGCCTTCATCGACGCGGACCTGGAACGGCTGACCTACGCGCACAACGTCGCGACCGGCGAGGAAAAGACGGCGCGTTACAAAGCGGCGCTGAAAACCGTCGTGGAACGCTGGGCCGATCATCCCCTTTCCGCGATGGCGATCCATCACTGGGCGCGCAAGCTCCAGAGCGAAGGCGATCTCGTCGAGGCGCGCAAACTCGCGCAACGGGCGGCGAACGCCTTCAAAGACAGCCCCGGCGGCAAGCTCTGCCACAATCTCATCCAGGAAATCGACGCGAAATCTTCCGGCATCAACACCGAGCGCGTCTGGAACGCCCCGTGGCCGAAGATCACGCTCAATTACCGCAACGTCACCGAGGTCCACTTCCGCGCCGTGCCGTGGGATTGGAACCGTTTCCTCACGCGCAAATGGTGGCAGCCGGGCCAACTCGACCAGAACGAACGCAAAGAGCTTCTCGCCGCCGAGGTGGCGCACAGTTGGTCGGTGAAGCTGCCGCCCACCGAGGATTTCAAGGAGCGCACGGAGGAAATCTCCGCGCCCGAGAATCTCAAGCCCGGTTTCTACTTCATCATCGCCAGCCACGATCCGAAATTCGGCGACCAGAACAACCAAGTCACCTTCGCCGATGTTTGGATGAGCGAGTTGGCGCTCGTCGTTCGTTCGCGCTTCGGGCAGGTAGAGGGCTTCGTGCTCGAGGCGAATTCCGGAGAACCGCTCGCGGGCGCGGAGGTGGAATCCTGGCATCAGGACAATCAAGGTAACCGCATCGCCCAGCCGAAAGCGACCACCGACACCAACGGCCTCTTCAGCGTCCCCGGCGGGAACAACCGCGGCGCGTTGCTCCGCGTGCGCCACAACGGACGCGTGCTGGGCGGCCAGCAGTTCCACTATGCGTATAATCACGGTGGCAAGCCCCAGCCCTATTCCCACACCGTCTTCTTCACAGACCGCTCCCTCTATCGCCCCGGCCAGACCGTCCAGTACAAGGGACTTTGCCTACGAGTGGACACCGAGGCAGATGATTACAAAACGCTCGCTGGGCAGACGCTCACAGTGATCTTCGCCGATCCCAACGGCAAAGAGATCGCCAAGCAAGAGGTGAAGGCGAACGACTACGGTTCCTTCTCCGGCAGTTTCACCGCGCCGCGCGACCGCTTGATGGGCCAGATGAACCTGCACGTGCAGAACGGCCCGAACGGCGCGGCGTATTTCAGTGTGGAGGAATACAAGCGACCGAAGTTCCGCGTCGAGTTGGAGGCGCCCAAAACGGCGGCGAAACTGAACGACAAGGTCGCTCTCAAAGGCAAGGCCGAGGCGTACACCGGCGCGGCTGTGGACGGCGCGAATGTGCGCTGGCGCGTCGTGCGCGAAGTCCGTTATCCCGCGTGGTGGGGCTGGTATTATTGGTGGCGTCCGCAGCCGAGCCAAGGCTCGCAGGAAATCGCCAACGGCACGGCCAAGACCGAGACCGACGGCTCCTTCAAAGTCGAGTTCTTCGCCAAGCCCGACCCCGCCGTGCTCGAGAAGGATGAACCGACCTTCGTGTACACCATTCACTCCGACGTGACGGATCCGACCGGCGAGACGCGTTCCGCGCAGCGCGGTATCCAGCTCGGCTACACCGCGCTCTCCGCGTCGCTGTCCGCCGAGGATTGGCAGACCGACGACAAGCCCGTCGCGCTCACGCTCAAGACCACGACGCTCGATGGCGAGCCGCAAGCGGCCGAAGGTTCGCTCAAAGTTTATCGGTTGAAAGAGCCGGCGAAAGTCGAACGGCCTCCGCTCGGCGGCGGCTATCGCTACCAAAACATCCGGCGCGGCGGGAAGATGATCACCGAGCCGAAGCCCGATCCCGCGAACGTGAATTCGTGGGAACTCGGCGCGGTCGCCGCGGAGAAAGGCTTCACCACGGGGAAAGATGGCAAGCTCGAGCTCCCCTTCAAGCTCGGCGTCGGCGCGTATCGTGTCATCGTCGAGACGCAGGATCGTTTCGGCAAAAAGGTCACGGCGAAGCTGCCGTTGAAAGTGCTGAAGCCATCCGACACGAAGTTCGCCATCAAGATTCCGCATCTCTTCACCGCGCCGAAATGGTCCATCGAGCCGGGCACGGAATTCATGGCGCTCTGGGGCACCGGCTACGACGCCGGCCGCGCGTTCGTCGAGATCGAGCACCGGCAGAAGTTCATTGCCCGTTACTGGACCAAGCCCGGTAACACGCAGGAGCAGATCAAGCACGCCGTCACCGAAGCGATGCGGGGCGGTTTCACCGTCCATCTCACCCGCGTGCGCGAGAACCGCGCCTTCCTCGAATCGCGTCCGGTGGATGTGCCATGGAGCAACAAGGATCTCACCATCACGTGGGAACACTTCGTCTCCAAACTCACGCCCAATCAGAAAGAGACGTGGACGGCGGTGATCACCGGTCCGAAGGCGCAGAAAGCGGTCGCTGAACTGGTCGCCACTCTTTATGACGAGTCGCTCGACGCCTATCGTCCGCACCACTGGCAGCAGAAGTTCGGCTTCTTCCGGCGGGATTACGCGCACCACAATTGGAGTTTCGAGAACACCATGCGCAACTTCCAGCATCTGCACGGGCAATGGCCGCAGAACTATGTTCCCGTGGATCTCCGTCACCGCTCCTTCCCCGGCGATCTCATCTACAACTACCGCAATTACGGCTTCGGCGGCCGCCGCAAAGGCGATACGGAGCCGTATTCCGCCGATGGAATGAATGGGTACAAAGAATTCCAACGCAGCAATGGCGCCGAACCAGAAGTCGTCGCCATGAACGCCCCGCCGATGGCCTCTAAAGCAGCGAGTTTCATGGATGAACAACCCCCCGGCCGCGCCTTGAGCCTACAAGACGGGCTACAAGATGCCCTCAAACGGGATAAAGAATCGGGTAAGCCGGGTAGCGGTCCGGGTAAAGGCGGTTCTTCGCCCGACCTCTCCACGGTCGCCGCCCGCAAGAACCTGAACGAGTCCGCCTTCTTCTTCCCGCACCTCGTCTCGGACACGAACGGCGTCGTGCGCCTCACCTTCACCATCCCCGAGGCGCTCACGCAGTGGAAATTCATGGGGTTCGCCCACGACAAGGAATTGCGCTCCGGTTTCCTTCAGGACAAAGCCGTCACCGCCAAAGACCTCATGGTCCAGCCCAACCCGCCGCGTTTCCTGCGCGAAGGCGACCAACTCGAGTTCACCGTGAAGGTCTCCAACCAGACCGCCGCGCGCCAATCGGGCAAGGTGGCCTTGCACTTGAACGAGGCGTGGAACAACGCCGCGGCCGACAAGCTCCTCGCCAACCTCAAGCCCGAGCTCGCCTTCGACATCCCCGCCAAGGAATCGCGCACGCTCTCGTGGCGGCTCAAAGTGCCCGATGGCGCGCCCTTCCTCACCTACAAGACCGTCGGCTCCACCGGCCGCGTCTCGGACGGCGAGGAGGGCCACTTGCCCGTCCTTTCCCGCCGCATCTTCGTCACCGAATCCCTCCCGCTTCCCATCCGCGGCAAGCTCGGCGGCGGCGAGGTGGTGAAGAAGTTCGACTTCGCCAAGCTCATCGCCTCCGGCAAATCCGACACCCTGCGCCACCAATCCTTCACCGTGCAGATGGTCTCGCAGCCGTCGTGGTACGCGGTGATGGCCCTGCCCTATCTCATGGAATATCCGCACGAGTGCAGCGAGCAGGTCTTCAACCGCCTTTACGCGAACTCGCTCGCCCGCTCCATCGCCACCAGCGATCCCAAGATCCGCCGCGTGTTCGATCTGTGGAAAGGCACCCCTGCCCTCGACAGTCCGTTGGAGAAGAATCAGGACCTCAAGTCCGTGATGCTCGAGGAGACGCCGTGGTTCCGTCAGGCGCAGGCCGAAAGCCAGGCGCGCAAGAACGTCGGCGTCCTCTTCGATGACAATCGCCTCAACACCGAGACCCAGCGCCAGCTCCAGAAGCTCCGCGAGATGCAGCTGGGCGACGGCAAATGGCCCTGGTTCCCCGGCGGCCCCGGCAACGAGTACATCACGCTCTATATCACCACCGGCTTCGCCCGCCTTCGCCATCTCGGCGTGGATGTGCCCGTGGATCCCGCCGTCCGCGCCGTCCAGTCGCTCGACGCGTGGATGGACCGCCTCTACCGCGACATCCTTCGCCATTCCAAGAAGGACGACAACCATCTCTCCACCACCGTCGCGCTCTACCTGTACGGCCGCTCGTTCTTCCTCAAAGACAAACCGGTCGGCGCGCCCCACAAGGAGGCCTTCGACTACTGGACCGGTCAGGCGAAGAAATACTGGCTCCAGCTCAACCACCGCCAATCGCAGGGCCATCTCGCCCTCGCGCTCCACCGCATCGGCGACAAGGAGACGGCGCAGGGCATCATGAAGTCCATCAAGGAACGCTCCGTCACCAACGAAGAACTCGGCATGTTCTGGCGCGACCTCGAGCTTTCCTGGTGGTGGTATCGCGCCCCCATCGAGACCCAAGCCGTCATGATCGAGGCCTTCGATGAAGTCATGGGCGACAAGCAGGCCGTCGAAGATTGCCAGGTCTGGTTGCTCAAGCAAAAGCAGACGCAGGATTGGAAGACCACCAAAGCCACCGCCGACGCCGTCTATGCCCTGCTCCTGCGCGGCTCCAACAAGCTCGCCTCGGACGCCCTCGTCGAGGTCTCCCTCGGCGGCACCCCGGTCAAGCCCGAGAAAATCGAGGCCGGCACCGGCTTCTACGAGAAGCGTTTCACCGGCCCCGAGATCAAATCCAAACTCGGCGAGATCACCGTCAAGAAGGTCGATGAAGGCGTCTCCTGGGGCAGCGTCCACTGGCAGTACCTCGAAGACATGAGCAAGGTAACGCCCCACGAAGGCACCCCGCTCAAGCTCAAAAAGACCCTCTACACCAAAGTCCACACCAAGAAAGGCCCCGTGCTCGAGCCCGTGAAGGCCGGACAGCTCACCGTCGGCGACGAACTAGTCGTCCGCATCGAGCTGCGCACCGACCGCGACATGGAGTACATCCACCTCAAAGACCAGCGCGGCTCCGGCACCGAGCCGGTGAACGTCCTCAGCCGCTACCGTTATCAGGACGGCCTCGGCTACTACGAGACCACCCGCGACACGGCCAGCCACTTCTTCATCGATTACCTGCCCAAGGGCGTGTACGTCTTTGAATACACCGTGCGCGTCCAGCATCGGGGCCAGTACCAGACCGGCATCGCCGAGATCCAGTGCATGTACGCCCCCGAGTTCAACTCCCACTCCGAGAGCTTCCCGCTCACCGTGAAGTAAGCCGCGGCCTGAATCACCTTGAGAAAATCAAAACGGCGGGAACAAATGTTCCCGCCGTTTCTTTTTCAGAAAGAATGACCAAGGACTATTTCAGCGCGCCTTCGAGCATCTTCTTAAAGTCGGCGGTGCTCGCCTTCACGAGCACGGACGGGCCGGTCATGCGGATGAAGATATGGCCGCCCTCGGCCTCGAGAATCGCGCCCAGCAGGATGTGGTCACGCATGGCGACCTTCTCGCCCAACGGCGGCCCCTTCATGTAGGTCCCTTCAGCCTGGACATAGGTGACCGGAGTCTTGCCGGCTTGCGTCCGCTCCACGTTCTGCTTGAGCGCGGCGCCCTGTTCCACGAAGAGGCCGAGCCATCGTTTGATGTTGGCCTCGGTGCCGCCGCCATTGGCGGGGCCGAAATGGAAGAAGGCGATTTCGACTTCCTCCTTGGTCTTGGCCTCCACCAACCGGAATTCGGCGGCACGCATCCCGCCGGCCGGGCGCGTTTCCCATTTAGCGGGGGGGCTGAAGGTGAGGGTGCTGACTTTGAATTTCTCCTGCGCCTGGACGGCGAGGGTGAGAAAAAGGGCGGAGAGGATCAGGCAACGTTTCATAAGCGCCTTCTTCCTTAAAGAAGGCGCGCCGCGAAGTCAAACCCGGCGCGGCCCAACTTTCAGGCGGAGCTTACGCGGCGAGGTGCACGGAGTCGGCGCGGCAGAGGCACAGGAAGCTCTCCTCGAGCAGGGAAAGGCGGCGGCCGCGCCAGTGGAGGATGCCCCATTGGCGGCGGAGCTTGCGCTTGCCGAGCGGCACGGTGACCTTGCGGCCAGCCTTCCTTTGCATTTAGGTGAAGAAAGCCGTCCGCCCGTGTAGTAGCGTAGCAAGATCAGTGTTGGCCATTCTCCATGCGCCTCATTTACGAGCATCCCGACTTCGGCCAATTCCACGGCCTCGGCAGGGTTCGTGGGGATCATCCCTTTTGCGTCGCGCCATTGAGCGAGGTGCCCGTCGTCGGCTCGCGACTCTTGCATTATCCGACCGAGGCCCCCCCGTGAATCCTCATGCGCCTTTCCGAGACCGAGCTCGCCGCCTACAGCCAGAGCTGCACGCACCTCCAATGCCCGGTCCATTACCGGCACGAGAAACGCCAGTTCTACTGCCCCTGCCACGAGGGCTTCTTCAGCGCCGAGGACGGCCGCGTGCTCGCCGGCCCGCCGCCCAAGCCTCTGCCGCACTACCCCCCCCGGAGGTGCGCGACGGCGAAGTGTGGGTGAAGCCGCTGCAAACGAGCAAAAGTTGACCACGCGAACCCGCGCTTGAATCTGTGACAGCACCCCGTATGATGACGCCGTGAATTTTATCTACGCGATTCTTGTGACCATCGGGATGGGTGCGGTGCTCGGCCTCGGCTGCGTGCTGGCCGGCAATGGAAACCCGTGGCTCCTCATCGTCAGCTCGCTCATCCTCATGGTCGCTTTCGGCAAGATCGGCTGTCTGCCCGCTGCCGATTCCCATCACGACGCGGATCCCCACTGATCCGCCCGCCGCGCTGCCGCCCGCCGCGCCGCTTTCCCGCTCGCTTCTCTTCTTTGATGCGTCCACCCGCGCGCCAACTGCGACACGGATTACGAGACGACCACGAAAGCGTGGGCGGAAACAATGCTCCCCGCCATGCAGAGCGCCGGCAGCGCTCGCTCGACTTCCTTTACGAGGAGGAGATGGCCGCGATGTAGAAAGAGGGCGTGCTGACGGGCCTCGATCTCGCCTTCTCATGCGACCTCGGCATGCTGGTGAAGCCGGAGGAGGTTTTGAATGTCACCGTCGCGCTGGTGAAGATCGGGCTCGACTGGCGGGAGTCGAACCTGCGCAGCGGCATCATCGCCTGCACCGGGAATAGCTACTGCAAGTTCGCCGGCTCGAACACCAAAGGCCACGCCCTTGAGCTGGCCGATTATCTCGAGAAGCGTTTCCAGCTCGACCAACCGATCAACATCCACCTCACCGCCTGCCCGAACTCGTGCGCGCAGCATTACATGGGCGACATCGGCCTGCTCGGCGCGAAGGTGAAAGTGGCCGGCGAGAGCGTGGAGGGCTACCACGTCTTCGTCGGCGGCGGCTTCGGTAAAAGCCAGGCCGTCGGACGGCAAGTATTCCAAGGCGTTTCCTTCGAGAGCCTCAAACCGACGCTGGAGAAGATGCTGCGCAGCTACCTGAAGTACCGGCAACCGGGCGAGAGTTTCCAGTCCTTCACGAACCGCCATAACCTCGGAAAGCTGCAGGAGATTTTCAGCAACGAGGAATAAGTCGTGTCACGCTGGCGGAGTGCCCTGCGCATCTATTTTGGCGTAGTAGGCGTCCACCTTCGCGGCCACGTCGCGATAACCGATGTCCAGTTCGTAGATGTGTTTGAACTGCTCGATGGCTTCCTCGATCTTGTCCATCTTCTCCAACTCGCAGCCGAGGAAGTAGTGTAGTTCCTTTTTCTCTTCGTCGAAGACCAGCTTCTCGCGAAGTGCGTTACGGAAGGTGCGGATGGCGATGTCATGCATCCCGCGCTGCGCAAAACACTGGCCGAGCAGGTTCATCGCGGCGAGGCGCGTGCCGGGATTAGTCTGCGCCCGCTGGAGTTCGTGGATGGCCTCGGCGAACTGACCCGCCTTGAAATAGAGCTGGCCCAGTTCATAGCGGACGGTCATGTCGGTCGGATACTTCTCCACGCGCCGCTTGCAATCATCCAAGACGAACACAGCGCGCTCGGCGCTGAGGCGTCCAATTTCCGGGGCGTGATCGGGAGAAGCGGCGTCGAGCACCGAGAGAGCGTGGTTGAGCTTGGCGATCTGCGTGTCGTAGATGGCCCGTTCGATGTGGGCGTCCGCAATGCCCTTCTCCAAGGCGTAATGGTAATACTCCAGGGCACGGTCGAATTCCTTTTTCTGCACATAAAGCCGCGCGATCTCGATGGCGTGCCGAAGGTTATCCGGCTCCTCGGTGAGCTTGGTGTAGGATTTGTCGATCAACATGTCGATCGTATCGACAGGCTTGTGATGAAGGGTTTCCTGCTCGAGGGCGACGGTTTCGGCCTCATTCCGCAGCACGGTACGATAGGCGCCTTCCTCCTGCGCCATCTCGTTGTAGCCGCCCTCCTGCATTGTGATGCGAGCGGAAATATTCTTCAACTCTTCGTAAAGCTTCTGATCGTCGGGATAGATGCGACAAAGCTGCTTGAGCAATGCCTCCGCCTGATGAGCTTGATTCACCTTCTCCAACAGAGCGGCAACCTGCAGGCAAACTTTCTTGTCGTCGGGACGAGCCTTCCGCATCACCTCAAGCGAGGCGATGGCTGTGCGTGGCATGTCCAACGCCATCGCCGCGTCGGCCAAGAGGCGGTGGCCGAACTGGCTGGCGGGGTCGTGCTCCAGAATTTCCTCGGCGATGCGCAGCGCCTCGACGGGCTGATTACGCAGCGCCAGTTGCCCGCGCGCGATCAACTGGGTGTTCCCCGCCACACCAAGCGCTTTCTTGAAGAGCCCGGCAGACTCGCCTTTCTTGATCTGCGCAGCGTGCAGTGCCATGCGCGCCTCGAAGAATCCCGGCTCCTGCTCCAGGAGTTCCTTCAGGATTTGGATGGCGTAGTCCCAGTTGGCTTTCTGGAGCGCGGCACTCCCTTTGCGGAACTGCTCGAGCGCCGCGTGGCCCACCTCCGCCATGCCCTTCTCAGCCATGAAGGGAGTTTAGCGACAGGCCAAGGGAAACGCCACCCGCAAAACAGAATGACTCCTCGGCGCGAAATTCCACTTGCACAGGCGGGTCAAAGTAAGCCAATAATCCAAGTCTGCTGCGCACGTGGCGGAATTGGCAGACGCGCTACTTTGAGGTGGTAGTGAGGTAACTCGTGCAGGTTCAAGTCCTGCCGTGCGCACCAAATACTTCTTTTTCAGGACTTCCTGAAAAAT
>SXGQ01808029.1_pt1 | contig 12268 bp, 13 predicted proteins | sample 3178371 | NCBI WGS metagenome assembly SXGQ01 (sample SAMN11356859, study PRJNA531348) | freshwater metagenome | isolation source: freshwater sample F1-20 | place: China: Fuxian Lake, Yuxi | collected 2017-12-25 | reverse complement strand
GAGCTTCTGCGTGCCGGTATGGCAGAACCGGCAGGAGAGCGTGCAGCCCACCTGGCTCGAGATGCAGACCGATCCGCGTGGCTCGTCAGGGTCGGGGATGTAGACGGTCTCGGCCTCCTGCCCGTCGCGGAAGCGGAACAGCCATTTCCGCGTGCGATCGGCCGAGAGCTTGTCCTCGACCACACCGGGCCGGCCGACCACGAATCGCTGGGTCAGCCGCGCCTGCATCGGCCGAGCGATCGTGCTCATCCTCGCGAAGTCGGTCACGCCCTGGTGGTAGATCCAGTGCCAGAGCTGCTTGGCCCGCAGCCTCGCGGCCTTCGGCTCCTCGCCCATGGCCTCGACCTCGGCGGCGATCTCCTCGCGCGTGAGGCCGACGAGGTCGCGCCGGCCATCCGCCAGCACGGCATCGGGCGGGGCGAAGAGCGCCGCCTTGGCGCCGATCCGCGCTGCCTCGTCCGCCGTCAGGGCGGCGTTGGGGATCGTCACTTGCAGGCCTCGCCGATGGCGCGCCGCGCCGCCGTGAACCCGCGCAGCGAGAACACGTCGGCCACGTTGCCGCCGCGCGGCCCGGGCCCGGTCAGGCGAAGCGACCGGCCACGCTCGAAGGCGTTGACCGCCGCCGCCCGGTCGCGCGCGAAGGCGGCCTCGCCGGAGGCGAAGAAGGCGAGCGCGGTGTTGCCGCCGGACGCCTCCACCGTGCCCGCAGGCTCGGCATTGGCCGGAAAGGTGTAGCCCGCACGCACCGCCACCTCGTCGCGCGAGCGCCCGCGATGGGTCAGCACCAGCACGACCTCCCCGCGCCCCTGCACTGCCGGGGCCGAGGCCGCGGCGCGGGTGAAGGCGTAGCAGACCTTCTGGCCACGCTCGGTCAGGGTCGCTGCCTCCCAGTCATCGAACCGTCCGATCGAAGTCGGTCCCCCCTGGGCCTGCTGGGGCTGAGCCTGCTGCGGCTGGGCGGGGCGCTGCGGCTGGGCGGGGCGCTGCGGCGCCTGCTGCGCGAGCGCGGGAAACGCGACGGCGAGCGCCGCGGCGGCGAGGGTCATGCGCATCGGAATCATGAGCCGTGACATAGAACGCGAACGCCGCAGCCTCAAGCGCATCACCCCTGCTCCCGGAACAAAGGCGGCAGGCCGCGGCGGAAGATCGGCTTGCCGTGGCGGTGCGGCTCCGGCGGGGCGTCCGGTCCCCCCTCGCCCACGGGCCGGTCGGCGAAGCGGCCATGCAGGAGGGACCGGTCGTACATCACGATCGCGGCAGCGACGGCGAGGTTGACCGCGAAGCGCGTCGGGATGCGCACCACGAAGTCGCAGGACGCAAGCATCGCGGGCGAGAGGCTCGCCCGCTCCGGCCCGAACACGTAGGCGGCCTGGAGCGGGTGGCGGAACGAGGGAAGCGGGATCGCCTCCTCCACCACCTCGACGCCCACCAGCCTGGTCAGGCGCGGCAGGCCCATGGCATCGGGCGAGGGCCAACGGTAGAAGGGCACGTGTCGCGTCGCGTCGGAGGTGTCGGCGATGCGTGTGGCGGCAAGCCCAGGGCTCTCCCCCACCGTGAACAGGAAGGACGCCCCGAAGGCGTGCGCAGTGCGGAACACCGCCCCGGCATTGCCCGCCTTGCTCACCCCCTCCATGCCGATGCCGAACCAGCCGCGACCCGCGTCCACCGAAGGTTTCCCTGCATGACGTCCCCGACGAGCGACAGCACCGACGAAGCGGTCGCCGCCCAGTACGAGGCCTACCCCTACCCGGCGCGCGACGCCAGGGAGGAGGCGCGGCGCCTCGTGCTCGGCAGCCCCTCCTTCCTCGCCGAGATCGACCACTGGGTGTTCGGCGCCCGTCGCGACCCCGGCCTGGCGCTGAACGTGCTGGTGGCGGGCGGCGGCACGGGAGACGCGCTGGTCATGCTCGCCCAGCAGATGGAGAGCGCCGGCAGGCCAGGGCACATCACCTATCTCGATCGTTCGGCGGCCGCCTCGGAGATCGCGGAGAAGCGGATCGCCGCACGCGGGCTCGGCCATCGCGTGCGGTTCGTCCACGGATCGATCCTCGACCTGCCCGGCATCGCGCCTGGCCCCTACGACTACATCGATTGCTGCGGCGTGCTGCACCACCTGCCCGACCCCGAAGCCGGCCTCGCCGCGCTGGCCTCCGTGCTCGCACACGGCGGCGGCATGGGGCTGATGGTGTATGCCCCGCATGGGCGGACGGGGGTGTACATGGTCCAGGACGCGCTCGCCCTGCTCGCCCCGGCCTCGGAGGCGCTGAAGGCACGCGTCGAGACGGCACGACGGCTGGTGCGCGGCCTGCCGGAGACGCATTGGCTCGTGCGCAATCCGGGCATCGGCGATCATCTCGAAGGCGGCGATCCAGGGCTCGTCGACCTGCTGCTGCACGGGCGGGACAGGCCCTACACCGTGCCGCAGCTTTACGCCCTGCTCGGCTCCGCGAGGCTTGCCCCGGCCGCGTTCATCGAGCCGATGCGCTACGACCCCGCGACCTATCTCGCCGATCCGCGCCTGCGCGAGAAGGCTGCCGCCCTGCCCGTGCCGCAGCGCGAGGCACTGGCCGAAGCGCTGTCCGGGACGATGGCGGTGCACATCGTCTACGCGGTGCGGGAGGGAGAGGGTTGGGTCCCGCCCGACCCGGCCGATGACAGCCGCATCCCCGTGCTGCGCGACCTCGACGGCCCCGGGCTCGCTGCCTCGCTGACACCGGGGCAGCGCATCGCCGTCAATCTGGATGGCTTCCGCGCCCAGGTCGCGATCCCACCCCTCGGCCCGGCCCTGCTCGCGCGGATCGATGGCAGCCGGAGCAGCGGCGCCATCATCGGCGAGGTCGGGGCATCGGCGGGGGAGGAGAAGGCGCGGCGGAACTGGGCCGCGCTCTATGCCGGCCTCAACGCCGCGAACAGGCTGCTGCTCGCCGCGCCAGGAACCTAGATCCTACCGGTCCTCGTCGTTGTCGTTCGGCTCGACCTCGATGTCGGCGGCGAGCTCGTCGGCATTGTCCTCGAGCTCGTCGGCATCCTCGAGAACCGCGTCGTCCTCGGTCTCGTCCGCCTCGACCTCGACCTCGACATCCTCGGGTACCGGCGCCGCGACCGGACGCTTCCGCGGCTCTGCGGCCGGGCTGCTGGGACGGCGCGCGCGCGGCTGCTCCGCCGGCTGCTCGGTGCCGCACTTGGGGCACACGGCGGGGCTCTTCATCAGGTCGTAGAACTTCGCGCTGCACGCGACGCAGACACGCTTCAGACCGAGCTCAGGCTTCGCCATCGCGATACTCCTGCGGGGCAGCGAAAGTCAGGGGCGGCGCGATGCCACAGCCCGGCAGGCCTGTCAAATGCACCCTCGACGGAAGGGCCGCCGCCCTCCCCCTGCCCATCGCGCGGCGCTTGTGCGATATGCCCCGCATGAGCCACGCACAGACCACGCCGATGACCGCGCGCCGCGCCGAAGGCCCTCTATCGGGTTCCGTCCGCGTGCCGGGCGACAAGTCGATCAGCCACCGCGCCGTGATGCTCGGCGGCCTCGCCGTTGGCGAGACGCGCATCACCGGCCTGCTCGAGGGCGAGGACGTGCTGCGCACCGCCGCCGCGATGCGCGCGCTCGGCGCAACGGTCAGGCGCCACGACGACGGCTCCTACACCGTCTCCGGTCGCGGCATTGGGGGCCTCGCCGAACCGGAAGACGTGCTCGACATGGGCAACAGCGGCACGGCGGCGCGGCTGCTCGCCGGCATCCTCGCCGGGCATCCGATCTTCGCCGTGATGACCGGCGATGCCTCGCTCCGCCGTCGGCCGATGAAGCGGGTGATCGACCCTCTCTCAGCCCTCGGGGCCTCGTTCTGGGCGCGCGAGGGCGGCCGGCTGCCGCTCGCCATCCGGGGGGCGACGACGCCACTGCCGGCCGACTACACGGTGCCCGTGGCCTCGGCGCAGGTGAAATCGGCCGTGCTCCTCGCAGGGCTTTCGGCACCCGGCATCTCCCGCGTCATCGAGCCGACGCCGACGCGCGACCACACCGAGCTGATGCTTCGCGGCTTCGGAGCGACGGTCGAGGTGGCGGCCACGAAGGAGGGCGGGCGCGAGATCCTGCTCACCGGCCAGCCCGAACTCATCGGCCGCCCGGTCGCGGTTCCGGCGGATCCGTCCTCGGCCGCCTTCCCCGCGGTCGCGGCGCTGATCGTGCCGGGCTCCTCCGTCACGCTCGAGGGGGTGGGGATGAACCCGCTACGCGCCGGGCTCTACACGACTCTCGTCGAGATGGGCGCCGATATCGAGATCCTCGACGAGCGCGACGAGGCGGGCGAGATCGTCGCCGACATCACGATATCCTCCTCACCGCTCATGGGGGTGGACGTCCCGGCCTCCCGCGCGGCCTCGATGATCGACGAGTTCCCAATCCTCGCCGTGGCCGCATCCTGCGCCTCGGGCATCACCCGGATGCGCGGGCTGGCCGAGCTGCGCGTCAAGGAGAGCGACCGTCTCGCGGCCATCGCCACGGGCCTCGCCGCCTGCGGGGCGCGCATCTCGATCGAGGGTGACGACCTGCTCGTGCATGGGACGGGCGAGCCGCCGAAGGGCGGAGCGACCGTCGAGACGCACATGGACCACCGCATCGCCATGAGCTTCCTCGTGCTCGGCCAGGTGACGGAGGAGCCGGTGCGGGTGGACGACGGCGGCTTCATCGACACCTCCTTCCCGGGCTTCGCCGAGCTGATGCGCGGGCTCGGCGCCTCGATCGAGGCATGACGGGGACCGTCATCGCGATCGACGGGCCGGCCGCGGCCGGCAAGGGCACGCTCGCCCGCCGACTCGCGGACACGCTGGACCTGCCCTATCTCGACACCGGCCTGCTCTACCGCGCCGTCGGCCGCCGGGTGCTCGACCGCGGTGCCGACCCGCGTGACGCGGTGGTGGCCGAGGCGGAGGCCAAGGCGCTCACGCCCGCCGACCTCGAGCGGCGAAACCTGCGCGGACCCGAGGCCGATTCCGCCGCCTCCGCCGTCGCCGCCATCCCGGCGGTGCGCGCCGCCCTCGTCGCCTTCCAGCGCCGTTTCGGCGAGGAGCGCGGCGCCGTGCTCGATGGCCGCGACATCGGCACGGTCATCTTCCCCGACGCGGCGGTGAAGCTGTTCGTCACGGCCAGCGTCGAGGAGCGGGCGCGCCGGCGCTTCCTCGAACTTCGCGGCCGCGGCATCCAGGCCGATCCGGCCCAGGTGGAGGCCGAGATCCGCGATCGCGACGCTCAGGACGCGAACCGCCCCGTGGCGCCCCTGAAGCCGGCCGCGGATGCCGTGACGATCGATACGACCGCCCTCGACGCGGAGGCTGCGTTTCAGGCTGCAATAAAGGTTGTGGAAAACACCCTCTATACAACCGGACGTTAACCCCGCATTCATCTGCGTGTCGCGTAGATCATGGCATGCAGAACGCACCCTCCCCGCAGAAGGCGGGCAGGGGTGGCGCGCTGAGGACCCTCGGCGCTGCCTCCCTCCTCGCCCTCACCCCCCTCGCCGCTCGCCCGGCCTACGCCGAGGCTGACGCGGAGACGTTTCCCGGCGGGAGGATCGAGCTGGCCGGCCTCTCCTTCCCGTCCTGGCGGGCCGAGGGGTGGGAAACACGCGAGATGGCAGGGTTCATCGCTGCCTCCTCCGAGGAGAGCTGGACGCCGGCCGCCCAGCCTGCCCAGCCTCCGGCACCGCCCGCCCGGCCGGTCGGCGCCCGCAATTCCGAAGCCGCCCCTGGCGAGGCCGCGGGCGGCGGAGACGACGCACCGGGCCTGAACGGCGGGCGAGCGAACAACCTGCTCGCCCAGCCACGCGAGCAGGACCTCGCCTCCCTTCCCTTCCCGCCCTTCGAGCTGGGCGCGAACAACCCGCGCGGCGCCGGGCCTGCGGCGTTCCCTCCCGGCCCCGGCGTGCCCGACCCCGATCCGGGTCCCGGCGATCCTGGCCCCGGCGACCCCGCTCCCTTTCCCAACCACATCTTCGGCTCGAGCGGCGACGGCATCATCGCGACGCTGACGGTCACCCGCCGCGTCGCCCCGTCCTGGGTCATCGAGGCGGTCGAGGACGATCCCCTGTCCGTGCAGTTCGTGGCCCAGACCACGGGTGGCCTGCCCGCGAATGGCAGCACGCGCCAGGTGTCGATCGCCTGGGCCGATCTGGACGCGGACGGGATCAGGGATGGACACCTCTACCGCATCGACAACGGCAACGATCTCGCGGTCACCTTCCAGGTCCGTATCGTCGGCGGCGCGCTGCTTTCGGGCAGCGCCACAGTCGACGGCAACAGCTCCGCCTTTGTGTGGCTACCGCTGACTGGCTCGGCGACGGTGCAGTTCCTCGGAACCGATGCCACTGGCGCGGCGATCTCGTGGCTGCGCGACATCAACACTCAGAACCAGACCGACATGCGTACGACGACGGTGACGCGTGCCGCCTGGGCGGGCGAGATGCTGGAGGCGACCGACGGCGAGGACGTGTTCCATTTCGCCCCCGGCCAGGGCGTGGACGCGATCCTCGGCTACGACCCTCGCCAGGACAGCATCCTGCTCAGCCCCGGAACCGCCGTGCAGGTGATCGACATCGCGGGCACGGCGGGGCTGCTGGTTGGCCCGACCAACCGGGAGGGCATCGTGCTCGACGGCATCGCCTACTCCTCCGGCCTGACGCTCGCCGACCTCAACGTGATCTTCGCCTGAGCGGCGCGCCCGATCAGGGAAACGCGATCGTCGCGCCGGCGTGGGTGAGCGTCCGCGCCGCGATGTCGAAGCCCATCAGATCCTCGCCGAGCACCAGCGCGCCAGGCCAGTGCGCGCGCACCTCCGCCACCAGCGCCTCGGCATCGAAGCGCGTCGGCACGAAGTGGTTCAGCACCAGCATCCCCACATCCGCCTCCGCCGCCACGCGGCCAACCTCGGTCGACAGCGTATGGTAAGAGGCGACGGCATCGATCGTCTCCTGCGGCCTGTGGTCGGGGTCGGGGCGCAACTCGCGGCGGATGAACACCTCGTGCAGCAGCAGGTCCGCACCCCGCGCCGCGGCGATCAGCGGCGGCCAGACGACGGTGTCCGAGGAGAGCACGAGCCTGAGGCTGTCCTGCTCGACCACGAAGCCATAGGTCTCGGGGAAGGGGTCGTGGTTCACCTTCACCGGCGTGACGGTGACGCCGCCGCCGCGGAAGGCCTGGCCGTCGGCATACTCCGTCACCTGCACGTCGAGCCCGGCCTCGTTGGGCCGCTTCTCGTGCGCCACGCGGATGTCGAGCTCCGGCTTCCACAGCGCCGCTGAGCGCTCGACGAAGCCGAGCGTGCCGGGAGGGCCGAACACCTTCCAGCCCCGTGACCGTCCCTGATGCCAGGCCGAGACGAGCAGCTGGTGGAAATCGACCACATGGTCGCTGTGCAGATGCGTCAGGAACAGGGCATCGACATCCGCCCCGCGCGCGCCGGCCTGCACCAGCCGCTGCGTGACGCCCGAGCCGCAATCGAACAGCAGCGCCCGTCCGCCTGCGCGCACGAGGTTGGCGGGCCCCATCCGCGCGGGGTCGACCTGCGGGCAGCCGGTGCCGAGCAGGGTCAGCCGCATCGAGGTGGCGCTCATGCCACCGGCCGGAGCGCGGCCTCGATCTCCGAGAAGATGGCCGCGAGGGCGACGTTGAAGCCGGCGACGATGGCGGCCGGCTCGAGCGAGGCGATCTGCGCGCGGCGATCGTACTCGCCCTGCGCCACCACGCGCGGCGGGGAGCGATCGAGCCCGAGCAGCAGGGCCTGCATCTGCGCCCGCGCGGTCGGCGGCGTCTCGGTCGCCTCCGCGAAGAGGCCGTTCAGCACGCCCTCGAGGGCGAGACCCGGCGTGGTGCGCGAGCCCTGGTCGACCACCGCGGCGAAGAGGCCGCTTTCCGAGAGCCAGGTGCGGAGCTGGTCCTGCACCAGCGCCGCGGGCGGGGCAAAGAACTCGTTCCAGAAATCCGTGCGGATCTGGCCACCCTCGAGCCGCGTCGTGATGCCGCGCAGCTCCGCCCCCGGCGCGGGCGTGATGGTGCGCACGACGAGCACCCGGCCGCGCGGGTTCGGCGGCAGCCGCTGCGGCCGCCGCACGTCGAGGACGAACAGCTTCTTGTCCGGGAAAGGCTGGCTCAGCGGGTTCGCGCACGCCGCGAGCAGGGCGGGGGCGGCGAGAAGCAGGGAACGGCGCGTCATTGGCTGCCTCCCTGCGGCGCGGCGGGTGCGTCGCGCGGCGGCGGGGCGCCGAACAGGAACTGGCTCGGGAACTGGCGCATGTTCTCGGTGATCGTCCTCAGGTTCTCGGCGGTCGCGCGCAGGTCGCGCAGCAGGGGGCCGAGGTCACGGTCGGCGTCGGTGACGGTTCCGTCGAGCCGCCGCGCCGCCTGCTCGATCGCCGCCGCGGTCTGCGGCAGGCGCTGCGTCGTCGCCGCGATCCCGCTGGTGGTGGCGCGCATCTCGCGGCTCTCGAGGATGCCGCGCAGCGCCTCGAGCGTGCCGCGCAGGTCGACCAGCACCCTGTTCGCCTCCGGCCCGAGCGACCCAGCGCTGGTGCGCAGCTGGGCCAGGAGGTCGCCCGCCTCGACCAGCATCCTGTAGACATCGCCGCTCGTCACCGAGGTCGCGAGCGCCTCGATCAGCGTATTCGCATGCTCGACGAGCTTCGGCAGGTCCGCCTCCTCGAGGCGCGACATCACCCGCTCGGCGGCCGACTGGAACTGCGCGAGCGTGCTCGGAACGGCCGGGATGTACGGGTAGCGCGACTCCCACGGCACGGGCAGGGCGGCGAAGCGGGTCGGGTCGACGAAATCGGCCTCGAGATAGAGAACGCCGGTGATGCCCTGGCTCGCCATCCGCATCCTGAGCCCTCCCTGCACCATCTGCCGCACCTCGGCGATCTCGCGCGCGGCGATCCTGTCGGTGAACACCTCGAAGCGGACGACGACGAAGCGGTAGGCGGGGTTGGCCAGCACGCTGACCTGCGAGACGTCCTGCCCGTACTCGGCCGCGGCCATGGCGATCTGCGTCACCCGCCCGATCGGCACGCCGCGGAACCGGACGGGCGAGCCGATCTCGAGACCCTGCACGCTCTCGGCGAAATAGGTCTCGAACGGCCGGCCGGCCGAGCGGAACGCCTCGGAGCCGACCCAGACGATCAGCGCGGCGATCATGGCGAGCCCCGAGAGGATCACCACGCCGACGCGGAAATAGATCGCCTTCGACTCCACGTTCCCTCCCCGTACCCGGCCTCAGGCCGCCTCTGCGATGCGGTTGAAGAAGGCCCGCACCGTCGGCTGCGTGCTGGTTGCGCGGAGCTCCCTCGGGTCTCCGGTCGCGATCATCCCGCGAGCCGCCTTGTCCAGCATGATGACACGATCCGCAACCGTCAGGATCGAATCGAGCTCGTGGGTGACGATCACGAAGGTCACGCCGAGATCGCGGGCAAGCGTCAGGATGAGCTGGTCGAGCCCGGCCGAGGTGATCGGGTCGAGCCCGGCCGAGGGCTCGTCGAGGAAGAGCAAGGGCGGGTCGAGCGCCATGGCGCGGGCGATCGCGGCGCGCTTGACCATGCCGCCCGAGATCTCCGACGGCAGCTTCTGCGTCGCGTCGCCCAAGCCCACCATGCCGAGCTTGGCCCGGGCGATCGAGACGCGCGCCTCCTCCGGCAGGTCGGTGAAGCTCTCGAGCGGCAGCAGCACGTTCTCGAGCAGCGTCATCGAGCCGAACAGGGCGCCCAGCTGGAACATCACGCCGAAGCGCTGCAGCAGCCGCCGCCGCGCCGCGCCGCGTGCCGCGATCAGGTCCTCGCCCAGCACCGAAATGGCTCCGGCGGTGGGACGGCGGAGGCCGATCAGCAGCTTCAGCAGCGTCGACTTGCCGCACCCCGAGCCGCCGAGGATGACGAACACCTCGCCCTCGCGCACGTCGAACGACACGTCCTCGAAGACCGTGTTGGTGCCGAAACGCTGCGTCAGCCGTGTCGCGACCACAACCTTCGGCACCTCTGGTCCGGGGCCGATGCGGTCTCCGCGCGCTGGAGGGATGTCGGGAACCATCACCAACCCATGAGGTAGAAGAGGATGGCGAAGATGCCGTCGAGCACGACGATCGAGAAGATGCCGCCAACCACGGCGGAGGTCGCGCTGTCACCGACGGCGCGGGGACCGGCCCCTGTGCGCATCCCGCGCGCGCAGCCGATGCCGGCGACGACGGCGCCGAACACCATGCCCTTGGCCACGCCGCCGATCACGTCTCCCATGCCCGTCCAGTTCACGATCTGGTTCGAGATCGCGACGAGCGGGAAGCCGAGCGACATCATCACCGTCGCCATGCCGGCGACCGCGGAGATGTTCATTGCCGCGATCAGCACCGGCATGATGGCGACGGAGGCGATCAGCCGCGGCACCACGAGGAAGCGGAACGGATCGAGCCCCATCGTCGTCAGCGCATCGACCTCCTCGTTCACCTTCATCGTGCCGATCTCGGCCGCGAAGGCGCTGCCGGAACGCCCGGCGAGGATGACGGAGGCGAGAAGCGGCCCGAGTTCGCGGAACACCGAGACCGCGACGAGGTTGGCGACGAAGATCTCCGCGCCGTACTGGCGCATCGGGATGGCCGACTGGAAGGCGAGGATCAGCCCGAACAGGAAGCCGAGCATGGTGATCAGCGGCAAGGCGCGCGTTCCTGCCTCCTCCGCGTGGCGCATCGTGTCGCCCCAGCGCAGCGTCCAGGGGCGGGCGATGGTCAGCGCCGTGGCCGAGATCGCCTCGCCGAGGAAGGCGATGCTGTCTCCCATGCCGCGCACGCCACCAACCGCACCGCGCCCGACGACGAGGGCAAGCCCTTCGGGAGGGCGTACGGCGAGCGGCGCGGACGCGGACGCTGCGCCCTTGCGCGTCAGCGCGATGACGGCCGCGACGTCCTCCGACGCGCCGATGAGCTCTCCGCCACCGGCCGCGCGGGCGCGCGCCTCCGCGGCGAGCACGAGGGCCGCGCCCGCGCCGTCGCAATAGCTCACGCGCGACAGGTCGATCGCCACGGGGGCGGAGGCCGCGCGCATCGTCGTCTCCCAGGAGGAGGATGCCGCGGCGGCGTCGAGCCGCCCCTCGAGGACGAGGGCGGATGCCATCACCGCCGCCGCGCCTCGCCGCGCGCGGAGAGGTACCGCACGAGAAGCATGAGCACGAGAGAGAGGACCACGAGCATCGTGGCCGCCGCAAGGATCGTGAGCTCGATCGTGTCCTTCAGACCCGCGAACATCTGCCGCGGCAGGGTGCGTTGCGAGGGCCCGGCGAGGAACAGCACCACCACGCTCTCGTCGAGAGAGGTGGCGAAGGCGAACACCGCGCCGGCCACCACGCCGGGCAGGATCACCGGCAGCATCACGCGGCGGAACGCCGTCGCCGGTCCCGCGCCGCACGAGGACGCGGCCCGCAGCAAGGTGCGGTCGAACTGCGACAGCGTCGCGCCCACGGTCACCAGCACGAAGGGCGAGGCGAGCAGCGCATGCGCCACGATCAGCCCGAGATGGGTGCTCGCGAGGCCGACGGGTGCATAGGCAAAGGTCAGCGCCACGGCGGTGATGATCGCCGGCACCACCATCGGCAGGAGCAGGATCCCCATGATGAGCGTCGCGCCGGGGATCGCGGCGAGCCACAGGCCGACCGCGGCGAGCGTGCCGAGCGCGGTGGCGAGCGCGGTCGCGGCGATGCCGATGGTCAGGCTGTTCCACAGCGCCGAAAGCCAGAACTCGGAGGCGAAGAAGGCGCGGTACCAGCGAAGCCCGACGCCGGGAAGCGGGAAGTGCAGGAAGCTGCCGTCGCTGAACGACAGCGGAACGATCACCAGAAGCGGCGCGACCAGGAAGATCGCGACCGCAAGCGACACGAGCCACCAGGCGAGCCTGATCGCGCTCATGACGTCCTCACCGCGCCGAACCCGACGAGCCTTCCGTAGAGCCCGACGATCAGCAGCGTCGCCGCGAGCAGAAGCAGCGAGAGCGAGGCGGCGAGGCCCCAGTTCACCGTCTGGTTCGCGTAGAAGCCGATGAAGTAGGGCAGCATCTGGTCCGCCCCGCCGCCGAGCAGCGCAGGCGTGACGTAGAACCCGAGCGCCTGGATGAACACCATCAGGCAGCCCGCGCCGATGCCCGGCAGGGTCTGCGGCAGCCAGACGCGGCGGAAGGCGGAGACGGGATTGGCGCCGAGGCTCGCCGCGGCACGGAGATGGATCGCCGGGATCTGCCGCATCACCGCGTAG
>SXGQ01189555.1_pt1 | contig 12269 bp, 11 predicted proteins | sample 3178371 | NCBI WGS metagenome assembly SXGQ01 (sample SAMN11356859, study PRJNA531348) | freshwater metagenome | isolation source: freshwater sample F1-20 | place: China: Fuxian Lake, Yuxi | collected 2017-12-25 | reverse complement strand
GGCGAAACGTAGAGCATGCCCACGCCGTAGTGGCCGGGCTTGGGGAGGTTGGCCGGGCCGTGCTTGGCGAAGAAGCCATGCGGGAGCTGGAGCAGGATGCCCGCGCCGTCGCCGGTATTCACTTCGCAACCACAGGCGCCGCGGTGATCCAGGTTCACCAGAATGGTCAGGGCCTGCTGAATAATATCATGGGATCGTTTGCCCTTCATTTGACAGACGAAGCCGACGCCGCAGGCGTCATGTTCGAACTGAGGGTCGTAGAGGCCCTGTTTCTCGGGAAGTCCGGGATTATTCATTTCTGGTGGTGGCGAAAGTGAGCGAGACGGGACAAAAGTGGTGGAATGGTGCTAGGTGCCTTTGGGAGGTCCGCAGGACGTCTAAATCTAGTGGGCATTAATTACCCTCTGTCAAAGGCAACTTATCGAGCATAATTACCGCCAAACCCGGTGGGCGGAGTCGTAATAAGCCAAGGTGACCTTGGTCGCGTCCGAAACTGATGGTTTCCTAAGAAAAATGAGCAGCGGTCCGGCCCAAAATTGTTCGCTTTGCTGAGGAATGCCCGCAGGCTGGTGGGTGCGGGCTCGGTCCGTCTCCCTTGACATTGCCGAGGTCCAGCCCGACACCTCATGGCATGAAAGCCGATAACGACCTCTACCGACAGCTCCGGGAACTGACTGCGGGGCAGCTTTGGGGCGTCGAGGTTCCCAAGTTCAACCAAGCCACGGGCAAGGAACGTGCCCGGCAGGTGGCCTTGGTTCGGGCCGTCGGGGTCGTTTTCGCCCATTGCAGCGACCCGGCCCTGAAGCTCCAGGTCAAGGCGTGGCTCAAGGGCCTCCTCCAGGATCCCGAGGAGAAGGTCCGTCGCTACGCCATGGCGGCCATCCCGAAGTTGGGCGAGGACGTTGAAGCCGAGCAGGAAATTTTGACCATCTTGAAGACGAGCACGGTCGACCGCGAGAAGCGGAAGGCGGGCGCGGCTTTGGAAAAGATCGCCGGCGAAGAGACCTTGAAGGCCGTCGGGGCAGGGGCCGTCGGTTTGCCGCTCTCCGAGCAGAAGGTGCGCGCCAACGTCGCCCGCCGCGAAAGCCCGGCGACCATCCGCATCGACACCATCTTGGATCGCTACGACACGCTGCGCATCAGCCTCCGCTGCCGCCGTGGGCTCGAGGCCGTCTTGGCCGATGAGGTGCGCGCCAGCGATGCCGCGGGCGGGAAGTTCCGGGTGCTCGAGGTGCGCGGCTGTCACGTGGTCGTCGCGGCCAAGGGGTCATTCAGCCTGCGCGACCTCTATCAGTTGCGTTGCTTTGACACCATGGGCTTTGGCTTAGGCCGCGTACGCGACCCGGAGAGCCCTGAGGCCGTGGCCGGTTTGGCTAAACTCATTGCCTCCCCGTTGAGCGAGCGCCTCATGGGTTCGCTCACGGATGGGTCGTGGCGTTATCGGCTCTCTTTCTCGGGCAGCGAAAACCATGACGACGACGTGGCCAAGGTGGCCGCGGAAGCGTTCAAGGTGAACCCGCGCATCCTGAACGACGCCCGCGAGGCGCCGTGGTCGGTCGATGTCTTCCTGGCGCCGTCCGCCGCCTTGGCCGAACTCCGTCCGAAGGTTTCGCCAGACCCACGCCTCACCTATCGCAAGGGCGCCATCAACGCCGCCTCACACCCGCCGCTCGCGGCCTGCTTGGCTCGGCTGGCCGGTCGTCAGGCCAACGAAGTCGTCTGGGATCCTTTCTGTGGCTCGGGCTTGGAACTCATCGAGACCGCCTTGTTGGGCGGCGTGAAAGAGGTGATCGGTACCGACCTGAACGAGAAGGCCATCGCGATCGCCAAGGACAACTGGGCGGCCGCCGGCCTCGAGGGTGTGAAGAGCACCTTTTTGACGGGCGATTTCCGGGGATATTCCGAGGTGCCCGCCTTGGTCTCGGGTAAGCTTTCGTTGATCATTTCGAACCCGCCTTTGGGCCGCCGCGTGCGCGTGCCTAATCTGCATGGGCTCTTCGCGGACTTCTTCCGGATCGCTTCGGCGACCCTGCGCCCAGGTGGTCGCCTGATCTTCGTGAATCCGCTCCGTTTGGAGACCACGGACAAGACCATGCGTCGCGACTACCGCCAGGAAGTCGACCTCGGGGGTTACGACTGCAAGGTCGAGATGTACGTGAAGGGTTAAGCTATCCAGCGGGGCAGGGCTTGCCATCTGTGGCCGCCGCCTTTGTCTGGAGGGATGCGTTACCCCTCGCTATGTCTGCTGTTGGCCGCCCTTGGCCTGCAGGCCGCTCCCACCAAGGTCTTCATCCTCGTCGGCCAATCCAACATGGAGGGTCATGCGAAGGTGGAGACCATCGATTACATCGGAGAGGACCCGGCCACGGCGCCCTTGCTGAAGCGTATGAAGGGGCCCGATGGTAAGGCGCCCGCCGAAGGGGAGGGCGTGTGGATTTCCTACTTCACCGGCATCGGTGAGAAGAACGGCGAGGGGTTCGGCAAACTCACGACCGGTTATGGCTCGCGTCAGGACCCCGCGAAGGACGGCGGTAAGATCGGGCCGGAATACACGTTCGGCTTGGCCATGGATCGCGCCCACCAGGAGCCCGTGTTGCTGATCAAGGCGGCGTGGGGCGGTAAGTCGCTCAACTACGATTTCCGTTCGCCCGGCGCGGGTCCATACCCGCGTACCCCGACGGACCTCGAGAAGAACCGTCATGCCTTGGAGAATTCGGGTCATTATTACCGACTCATGCTCGCGCATGTCCGCCAAGTCTTGGCCAACCCTGGTCGGGTCTGCCCGACCTACGACCCCAAGCAGGGCTACGAAATCGCGGGGTTCATCTGGCTGCAGGGCTTCAACGACATGGTCGATTCGAACTTCTATCCCCGCCTCCCGAAGGGTGCGACGACCAACCGCTACGCCAAGTATTCGGATTACATGGCGGCGTTCATCCGCGATGTACGCAAGGACCTCGGGGTGCCCAAGATGCCCTTCGTCATCGGTGTCATGGGCGTCGGCGGCAAGGATCCGGGCGACGACAACCTCGCCTTCCGTGAAGCCATGGCGGCCCCGGCGAGCTTGCCGGAATTCAAAGGCAATGTCATCGCGGTGCGGACCGGACCTTTCTGGGATGAACAACTTGGCGCCATTCAAGCCAAGCGGGACAAGGTCCGGCAGATGGCCTTCGAATTGAGGAACAAGAACGCCAAGTCGGCGAACGCCGATGGCAAGATGACCGAAGCTCAACAACGCGATTACCTGAAGGAGTATGAAGCCAAGATCATCACCGCGGAGGAGGCGGCGCAATGGAAGCGGGGGGCCTCGAACGCCGGCTACCATTACCTCGGCTGCGCCAAGACGTTTGCCTTGATGGGCGAGGCGTTTGCGGAAGCGAACCTGGTGATGCTGAAGGACGCGAAGTGAGATGCAGCCGTGGCGTGCGATCGTGGTTGGGGTGCTGGCAGCTTGGTTGACTGGTTGCGGTCCTCAGCCGACGTCGGTGGAGCAGGCTTCGGCCCAGGCACGGACGCACCTCCAGGCGCTCGGGGCCGCGGGCCTGCTGGGCGAGGCGTGTACGGCGGTGCAGGTCGCTTCGGTTCGTCCAGTCAAGCCGGTGGCCACGCGATGGTCGTCGGCCGGTCAGCCCTTCTGGTGGGCGGAACTGAAAACCCCGACCGGTGAAGCGGCGGGCTATCTGGCATGGGAGGGGAATGGTCGAGAACTCCTGGACTTTTCGCTGGAAGGCCTGATGGAGTGCGAAGGCGCCGCCGCCAAGGCCCTCGCGGGGGTGCCGCCGATCCAGCAATTTCCGATCAAGGGCGCGGATGGCCAGCCGGTGGCGTCGGGGTGCGTCCCGACGGCGGGTGGTAGCCTCATGGCTTATTGGTCCAACCGCGGGACGTTCGATTGGCAGGCTGATGACAGCCACGAAGGCCTGGTGCGCCGGCTGCGCGATCGCCTCCCCATGTCGGTCATCGCGGACGCCGAAGGCTATACCGATGGCAAGATGGCCTTGGCCGGCGCGTTTCCGGATGCCTTGGCGGCCGGCTTGCGCGCGGATGCCGCCCAGTATCGTATCCCCGTCGATATCCGGGTGGTCAATTACAGCGACCAGGGGCTCCGGACGGAAATCTCCGAAGGCCGCCCGGCTCTTTTGATGTGCAATGTGCTGGTGCCGCGGAAACCTGAACTCAGCTGGGGCCATGCGGTGGTGGCCGTCGGCTATGCCGAGGTCGGGGGGAAGTCGTTCGTCGGCGTCATCGATAACTTCCATGTCAGTCGGCAGCCAGGCACGGTCCGGTGGATTGCGGCGGATCGCTGTTCGCACCTCGTTCTGGTGCGGCCGGCGAAATAGGCATAACGCGCCGAGCCCACGACCGGGTGGCCGTGGGCTGAGGAGTGCGTTCTTTAAATGGTGGAGGTGGCGGGAGTCGAACCCGCGTCTTCCTATCCTTACGTCACATCTTCTACATGCTTAGCATCATTGTTGATCTCGACCGCGTTTGGGAATGCGCACCCGTGCGGCCTATCTTCATTCTCACTTACCCCGGAGATAGAAACTAGAGGAGGGGATCGCCCACGTTAACCGAGCTGATCCAGGAATGCAGGCGCGTCCTGGGGCCCGTCGCTGTACTTAGGCAGCGAGCGCGAAAGCGTTGTCGCTTTCGAACGTGATGGTGTTTTTAGCAGTTATATGCTGCCAGCTGGATTTAAGAGGGAGCTGACGTCCTCTGCATGCCGTCATGATATCTTGATGGGAATCGAATCCGGAACACCCCCGAAAGGTTGATAGTCGCCTGTCGGGCCGACTGAGAAGGAACTTCCATTAGTATTGCCCAAACGGCGGGGAAGTCAAGGGGGGCGGCAGGGATGGGAGATAGCGTATAGGGTAATGGGGAGGGGGAGGGAGTGGTTTATGGATTTCACTTTCAGGATTCGCTGCGATGTGGGAGGGTGTGGGGCGTCCATGAACATCTTCACCGTCGACCTCGCCCTCGCCATCTCGCAGCTGACGCTGCTGATAGCCTTGGGCTGGTTCATGGCGCACCGCGGGTGGGTGGGTCCGCAAGCGCGGCAGCCGCTGATGCGGATGGTGATTTGGGTCTTCTTCCCGGCGATGATCTTCGACCGGGTTTGCGGTAATCGGCTTATTAATTCGGGTGAGACGGCGCTGCTCTACTTGGGGATTGGTTTCGGCATGATCGTGGGGGGCATCTTGGTCGGGCGCTTGGTCGCCATGCTGTTGCTCTTTCCGGAAGGCAATGCCCGGCGTACTTTCAGCTACTCTTCCGGAATAAATAATTTCGGTTACTTGGGCATTCCCGTGACGGCGGCGCTGTTCGACCGTGATGTCGTCGGGGTGCTGATGGTGCATAACGTCGGCGTCGAAGCAGCGGTTTGGACCTTTGGCGTCGCCTTCCTTTCGGGTGGTTCCGGTTTCAAGGGCTTGAAGAACCTGGCCCAGCCCATCCCGCTGGCACTGGTCGCGGCCTTGGTCGTCAACTTCGCCGGCGTCGGCGAAACCGCCCCCGCTAAGTTCGTCGCTCAGTTCTGCCATGCGGTCGGCGAATGCGCCATTCCGGTCGGCACCATCTTGACGGGTATTTTCCTGCACGAAGTCCTCAAGGGCTTCCGCTTCTTCGCCGAGCCGCGGGTCAGTTTTGGGATCATCCTCGTCCGCTGCGCGATCATTCCGGTGCTCTTGTTGACGGTGGCTTCCTGCTTCATCACCGACCCTTCCTTACGCAAGGTCATGATGGTTCAGGCAGCCATGCCTGCGGGTATCTTCAGCTTCCTGATCGTCGAGATGTACCATGGAGACGTGCAAGTCGCGCTCCGTTGCGCGGTCATGACCATGGTTTTGTGTCCGGTCGTGACCCCCGTCTGGCTATACCTAGGTTCACTCTGGCTGGGAGTGTAAGTCCGACTTCCCTTTACAGCGCCGTTACTCGACCTAGGATATGGCCAGCTTGCGGTTCGTATTTTCCATCCTCTTGGTGGCCTGGCTGACCGGGTGCTCGACGTATGTCCAGCGCGCCCAAGGCGTGCGTCAGGCCAACTTAGCCGGCGATTACGAGATGGCGTCTACGGTTGCCTTGGCCCAAGCCGAAGGGTCGTCCAAGGATGCTTTGGTCTGGAAACTGGAAGCCGCGTCCGCCTTGCGTGCCCAGGGCAAGTTGGCGGAGAGCGTCAAGGTCCTCGAGGAGGTTGAACTGCTGCTGCGGGCGGAAGAGGAGCGTCCGGATTTCTCGGTGAGCGGCGAGACCGTCGCGGCCTTCGCCAATGATTACACTTCGGCCTATCGCGCCAAGCCGCAGGATCGCCTGTATGCGTCGACCTACCAAGCTTTGAATCGCCTCGAACTGGGGCAGGGCACTGCGGCCCGCGTGGCCATGGCCCGTCTGCGTTTCGTGCAGGAAACCTTCGGCAATGGCGCACTATATGTCCGGTCGCCGACGAAGGCGAAGGCGCCGGGCAAGTACGACGTCGAGCGGGCCTCGCAGGATGAGCGCACGCGCACAACTTTGGGCGTGATCGAGGATAACCTGGAGCAGATCGGCAAGGCGGGCACCTACGATGATGCGTTCAGTCATTGGTTGCAGGGCATGTTCTTCCTGCGCTTGGGCGCGGATGCCTCCGATCGGGAGAAAGCCCGCAAGGAACTGCTCGCGGCGACGCAGCTCAATCCTCAGTGCGCGGCCTTTGCCGCTGACCTCAAGGAGTGCGAGGGTTCCGCGGCCATCCCTCGCGTCGTCTACGTGGTGATGGAGACGGGCCTCGCACCGGAGTGGTATGAGCAACGCGTCGATATTCCGGTCTTTGTAGCTTCCAGTAATTTGCCGTACGTTTCAATTGCCTTACCCTCCTTGCGGCCCTCGTGGAACGATTATAATCTACGCCTGCAATTTGAGGGAAAGGACCAAGTCGTTTCGCCGGCGGCGCGTCCGGAGGCCCTGATCGCCAAGCATTTTGCGGCCGCCTTGCCGGAAGTGAAGGCGCGGGCGTTCACCTCGGCGGCCGTCAAGGTCGCGGCCTCCTATGCGCTTAACCGGGCGGCGGCGGAAAACGCCCGTCGGAGCAATGATTCGGGCGGTAATCTCCTGCGGGTGCTGACCCAGGTGGGCACCGCGGTTTACACCGTCGGCACCACCCGGGCCGATCTCCGCAACTGGTCGGGCCTGCCGGCCCGCTTCAGCCTGGCTCGGTTGGAAGTCCCCGCGGGTGGCAAGCTCGCCGTGCCAGGCCACCCCGAGGCATCCTTGGTCCTGCCCGCAGGCAGGGTTCTGCTTGTCACCCTCAAGTCCTCGGGCGAAAATAACCCCATCCAAGCCCGCTGCACCATTCTCGTCCCATGAAAGCCATGCCGTTCATTTTTGCCTCCGCCTTGCTGGTCGGTTGCACCTCCGTCTTCAAGACCGCCGATAAGGTGGAGCGTGGCCTCACGCCTCCGGACGCCATCAACTACGTCACGACGAAGTCCGATGGGACGTTTGTCGTCCAGATGAACGACACGCGTATCGGCAATAAGATCGAGCTCCTCGCCGCCCGTAAATCCAAGACCCCGGGCGGTTTCGCCGTCGTCCAGTTCGATTTCCGCAACGGCGCCTTCCTCGGCCAGAACATCAACGTCAGCTTCGAGTGGCTTTCAGCCAATGGCCAAGTCACCGAGCGTCAGGACAACTGGGTGCCCACCTTGCTCGAGCCTGGGGCCATAAAGACCGTCACCGCCACCGCGCTCAAGGCTGAGTCTGCCGAGTGCCGCCTGCGTCTCATCTCCCGCTAATCCCTCCGCTTTCTCCCCATGAACAAGACTCTCCTCCTCGCCTCTGCGTTGCTCATCGTTGGTTGCGGCACGCCCGCCTCCTACAAAGATCCGAATGGCCGCGACCTCGTCGTCAGCCTCGAAAAGGTGAACATCCAGGACTTCGCGACGGCCGGTTCCGCGATGCTCCAGTCGATGGTGCAGTCCAAGGCCTTCGACCGCAAGGATCCGCCCGTGCTGCAGCTGGGCCAGATTCTCAACGACACGACCAACAACTTCGACACCAGCCTGTTGCTCTCCAAGATCACCATGCCGTTGGTCAATTCCGGCCGTATCCAGTTGATCGAAAGCGACCCGGTCGCCAGCGCGGCGCGCTCCGCGACGCCGGGTGCCAAGGTCCCGACTCCGGAGTTCGTCCTCAAGGGCAAGATCCTCGAAGACCGCGCCAACGCCGGCGGTACGCGTCAGGCTTCCTACGTTTTCCAGCTTACGCTGGTCGACGTGCGGACCAGCTTGGCCGTCTGGGCTAAGGAAGAGACCGTGACGAAGGCGGGCTCGAAGAATTCCGTCGGTTTCTAGACCATTCTCGGTTGGGAGTTTGACCTTCGCGCGACCTGCGTCTCCATCGGGGGATGCAGGTCGACTTTTTGATCGTAGGCCAAGGCTTGGCGGGCTCGTTGCTCGCCGAGGCCTTGCGTGCGCGCGGCCAAAAAATCGTGGTCGTCGACGACGGCTGGAAGTCAGCCTCCTCGCAGGTTGCGGCTGGGTTGATGACGCCGCTCACGGGGCGAAGCTTCACGCTGACGCCCTCGTATCCTGAACTTTTCGCCTTTGCGGAACGCCGCCTGACCGAACTCGGCGTGTTTCGTCCGACCTCCGTCTATCGGATGTTCGCCGACGACGAGCAGAAAGAGAAGGGCCAGAAACGGGCCGCGATGCCCGCCTATGCACCGTTCATTGAATGCGTCACGACCGGCCAGGGGGAACTCGATCACGGTCTGACGGATTCTTTGGGCGGCGTGCTCATGCGCGGCGCTTGGGTCGACCTAAAGCGCCTGCTGGCGGAGGAACGGGCCCGCCTTGAGTCGGACGGGGCCCTGTTGGCGGAGTCCTTTGACCCATCTGAGGTGCAGACGGGGTCCGAGGGCGTGGTTTGGCGGACCGTCCAAGCCCGTGGGGTGGTCTACTGTGATGGCTATAAATCCGCCCAGCGCGGCCCGTTTGCTTATCTCCCTTGGCAGCCCGCCAAAGGAGAGGCCGTTTCCCTGCGTTCCGATGCCCCGCAGAAGCCTTTTATCCTCAATCGCGAGGGTTGGGCCCTGCCGCTCGGCGAAGGCCGCTGGCGGACCGGTACGAACTGGGCGTGGGAGGGGCTAGACGAGCAGCCGACCCAGGCGCAGCAGGAAAAGCTCATTCGGCGCTTTCGTGGTTACTTTGCGCAGGAGGTCTCGGTGGAGGTCATCGCCCATGTGGCCGGCGTCCGGCCGTGCACTTCCGACAACCTGCCGTTCTTGGGCACGCATCCGACGGAATCGCGTTGCCACCTCTTCAACGGCCTCGGGCCGCGCGGTACCGTGTGGGCACCGACCTTGGCGGAAGAAATGGCCGAGTACCTCGTCGCAGGAAAACCGCTCCGTCCCGACTGCGACCTCCGGCGTTTCGCCTGATCGTCTTACTTCGCCTTGGCTTTCTTGCCCGCGGCTTCGGGGTAGGGCTTCACTTGCGCGCGGATGGCCCAGGCTTCCCAGAGGGCGGCGAGCTCCTTGACCTTGTCAGGCTGCGCTTCGGCGAGGTTCAGGACTTCGGTGCGGTCCTTCCGAAGGTCGTAGAGTTCCCAAGCGCCATTTCGGCCAGTGCGCACGAGCTTGAGGTCGCCGACGCGTACGGCAGCATTGCCTTCATGTTCCCAATACAGGGCTTCGCGTTGGATGGGCTGGTTGGCGAAGGCTGGGAGTAGGCTGCGACCTTCCGGCGGTAGCACGGCCACGCCGTTACGTTCTTTGAGTGGGGTAGTGGCGGCGACTTCCAGGCAAGTGGGCAGGATGTCGATGAGGTGGCCAGGTTGCGTGCGGAGTTCGTTGCGGGCCTTGATGCCGTTGGGCCAGTGGGCGATCAGCGGGGTGGCGATACCGCCCTCATGGTTATAGTGCTTGTAGCGACGGAAAGGCGTGTTCTGCAGGAAGGCCCAGCTCTCGCCGCTAAACCAATCAGAGTTGGCCTGGGTGGGGTCGCCCTCGGTGCGGCCAGCGATACCGGCCTCGGCGTTGCCGCCGTTGTCGCTGAGGAAGAGGATCAGCGTGTTGTCGAGTTCGCCGCGTTCCTTCAGGCCAGCCACAAGCTCTCCGATTGCCTTATCCATCAGCGTCACCGTCGCGGCGTAGACGGACATGAGATGGTCAAACCGTGCTTTTTCTTCGTCGGTGTAACTCGTCCAAGCCTTGATGGTGTCCGGGCGGGGCGAAAGTTTCCAGCTGGGGTCGAGCAAGCCCAGTTCGAGTTGGCGGGCATGCCGCTGGTTACGCAGCTGGCCCCAGCCAGAGAGGTACTTGCCGCGGAATTTGGCGATCTCCTCGGCGGGCGCTTGCAGGGGGAAGTGCGGGGCATTGTGCGCCAAGTAGAGGAAGAACGGTTTCTTGGCGGCGCGGGCTTCGTCGATGAACTTCAGGCCGTAGGTCGTCCAGAGGTCCGTCGAGTACCACTGCTTCGGGAGGCGCGGGTCATCGTTGGCGATGGCTTGGCCGTCGAGGAAGAGCTTCGCACGCTTGGACTCCGGCAGGTAGAAGCCACCCGCGGCGGCATTGAGGCTGCGGTCAAAGCCGCGATTGCTCGGGGTCACGCCTTGTTCTTGGCCGACGTGCCACTTGCCCGTCATGGCGGTGAAATAACCGGCGGGCTTGAGTGCTTCCGCGATCGTGGCGCAGCGCTCGTTCAGTCGGCCTTGGTAGCCAGGTACGTTGCGATTATCCATCATGTGCCCGACGCCCGTCTGGTGTGAATACAGGCCCGTCAGGAGGGAGGCGCGGGTCGGACAGCAGCGTCCCGTGTTGTAGAACTGCGTGAACCGCAGGCCGTTGGCGGCGAGCTTGTCGAGGTTCGGGGTCGGGATTTCGGAGCCGTAGCAACCGATGTCGGCCCAGCCCATGTCATCGACGAGGATGACGACGATGTTCGGTCGAGCGGCGGTGGCGGGGGCTACGGCCAGCCAGGCCAGCAGGAGGGCAAGGAAACGGGGCATGGCTTATCTATGAACTAAAGCCGAAGGCAGGAAAGCCTAGACGGAGTCTACCCGCACGGGCCGGGCGATTACTTCTTGGGCTTCTTCTTCGCGACGGTCTTCGTCTTGGCTGCGGGCTTATTCTGCGCGATGAGGTAATCGATGGCGAGGAGGTAGCCCGGGAAACCGAGGCCGGTGATGACGCCTTCGCAGGCGGAGGCCGTGACGGACTTGTGGCGGAATTCTTCGCGCTTGTAGATGTTCGAGATGTGCACCTCGACGGTCTTGAGGCCGCTGCCGGCGATGCAGTCGCGGAGGGCGACGCTGACGTGCGTGTGGCCACCCGGGTTGATGACGAGGAACTTCACGCCGTCGTCGGCCCACTTGGCGATGGTGTCGATGAGTTTGCCTTCGTGGTTGGACTGGAAGAAGCGGGTCTTGACGCCGGACTTCTTGGCGTGGGCGGCGATCTGCGCTTCGAGGTCGGCGAGGGTGGCATAGCCATAGACTTCCGGCTCGCGCTTGCCGAGTCGGTCGAGGTTGGGTCCGTTGATGACGCCGATTTCCATGCCGATAGGTTTAGGCGATCCGGCTGGACGGGCAAGACGCAATGGGGCGTCAGCGCCTGCGGCTGGGGAGCCAGGCGGTCCATTCCGGGCGGTCGCAGCCGATGCTGAGGGCGAAGAGGAGCAGCAACGCGAAGCCCGCGGACATCATGATGACGCCGGCCCATGACAACAAGCGCACCTGGCTTGTCAGGGCCTTGGCGCGTGGGTGGGTCGGTTCGGGCGATCGGGCGTCGATTTTCAGCCAGCGTAGCATGATCTTGCGTCCGGCGAGACAGCAGCCGGCGCCCAGTGCGATGAGTCCGGCGACCGCGATATCGGCAGATCGGTTAAGGTCGATCGGTCGTCCCTCCACCCACGCTAAGCCGACGGCGACCAGGAGGACGAGCAAGCTCGTGATTGATCCGTATCCGATGAGGTAGCGGGCGTAAGCCAGCTTACGCTGCCTTCTCCTGAGCATCATTTCGTAGGCGATGTCTTCGGCCATGACCTCGGCATAGTTCCGAGCAGGCATGCGTTCAAAACAAAAAGGGCGACCCCTGGTGGAGTCGCCCTTGGTTTTGCCGGTAGTCGAACGCTTACTTCAGGATCTGACGGAGGACGTAGGGCAGAATGCCACCGTGACGGTAGTATTCGCCTTCGATGGCCGTATCGATACGAGCCACGAGCGCAGCCTTGTCGACCGTGCCGTTGGCGCGGCGGATGACGAGGGTCACCGGGGTCTTCGGCTTGATCGGGCTG
>SXGQ01076567.1_pt1 | contig 12271 bp, 9 predicted proteins | sample 3178371 | NCBI WGS metagenome assembly SXGQ01 (sample SAMN11356859, study PRJNA531348) | freshwater metagenome | isolation source: freshwater sample F1-20 | place: China: Fuxian Lake, Yuxi | collected 2017-12-25 | reverse complement strand
CGACCAGGATCCGGAGTGGATGCCGAGGGGCATGAAGAGGGCGAGGAGCCAGACGGCGAGGACCGCGGCGGCGGGCAGGCGCCGGCGGAGGAGGAGCACCGGGAGGGAGACGACGACGGCGAACGCGAGATACGACGCCACCGCCTGCCAGCGGGCGAGTTCGAGGGGATCGCCGCCGTCGAACAGGTCGCAGAGGCGTATCCCGGTCCAGAGCACGAGTACGTTGCCGAAGACACAGTAATCGGGACGGGCGTGGAGGGCAGTGTGCCAGAAGCCGCGTGTGACGAGCAGCGACGTCCACTTGCCGTCTTCGGCGAAGAACAGCGGTGTCACCCATGGCCCGGGCGCACGGGCGAAGAGCACGACGAACGCCACCGCCGTCGCCGCGAGGAAGCGGAACGACCGACTGCGGAGCACGGCGCCGACGTGCGCCAACCACACCGTGGCCGCCGTCGCGCTCCCGGCGGCCGGTGCCGGAGGGTCGTGCGAGACGAGGCTGGCTGCCGCGCCGGACATGCTGCCCTCGACGGTCATGGCGAGGAGGGTGACGGCGCGCTGGCGGTGTAACGCAGCCACATGTGCAGGGTGGTGCCGATGGCCGCCGGTTGCGGGGGAGCGGCGGTCGTCGGACCCGGGCTGACGACATACGGCTCGCACGCCTCGGGGGTGGTGTGGACGGCGAGCGCCAGCGGCCGCGACGGGCGCTCCGCCGGCGCCACCAGCTTCAGCATGTAGTGGCCGCCGGCGCTGGTGGCGATCGGGGCGAAGGGGATGTCGAGCCATCCACCGGCGGCCCCCGCGGCGCCGTCGAGCGTGCCGCTGCGGATCAGGATGGGTGCCTGGCCGTCCCCAACCATCTCCACCAACCGCCAGGTGACCGGTCCACCCTCGGGTGGATCGGCGGTGCGGACCGTCTCGAGCCGCAGGGCGCAGAGGCCGTCGTGGGCGGCGCGCAATTCCTGCTTCACGATCACCCCATCGGCAAGCGCGAGGGGGGGGCGCGTGTCGCGCACGATGGCGAACAACTCCCCGTCGGCGGAGCGTTTTTTCGCACGCCACACGGCGAGTGCCGCCCGGGCCTCGCCGTCGACGCCGCGGAAGAGGATCGACGTCGCCGACAGGAGCGCCCCCAGGCAGATGGCCCAGGCGATGCCGCGGCAGACCAGCCAACGGATTCGGCGGCGGGTGCGGGCCGGGGTGGAGGCCATGGCTCGTCCAACAGCGTGAGGAACACGCGGGCTGTGGCAGGGAAGCGCAGGTCGGACCGTATGCCCCACGGCGCGGCGGCGTCAACGCCAGCCGGCCCCGGATCATCACCGCGCGAGGGGTTCGAGGGCCTGGGCTGGAATGACCCCGGCCCCGTTCGGGGCACTCGGATCGAGGCCGCGGGCCACAAGGGCGCGGACGAGCGGCGCGCGTGGCAGGACGATCCGTTTCGGTGTCCCTTCGGGATTGGGGATCGAGACGAACCGTCCCGCCGGGTCGGCCCGGAGGCGCTCGTCGACGAAGCGACCTTCCCCGACGGCCCGGGCGGCACGCAGCGCGAACAGCCGCCCCTCCGGGCGCAGGCACTGGGAGGGGGCGAGGCGCCACGGCGGTTCGTGGATCACCGCGGCTGCCAGGAGCACCAGCAGGCCGGCGACGGGCAGGTGCCGCAGCCACCCGCGCTCCCGGAGGCGTTCGCCGACATCGGCGGCGAACGCCGCCAGGAGCGCGAGACCGACGAGGTTCTGCCCGTAGAAATAGCGGTCCGGGAACGTGCTGCGGTAGCCGCCGATGTGGATCCCCAGTTCCGGTCGGAAGACGACGAGCACCGTCGCTGTCACCGCCAGCAGCGCTGCGCCGCCGAGAAACAGGGGCCGGTGGCGCGGCAGGCTCCAGCGGTGGATCGCGGCGACGACGCACGCCGTCATGCCGAGCGTCAGGCCGGTGGAGAGGTGGCGGTAGACCGGCCAGACGAGCGGAAAGAGGGTGTTGCGGGCGAGGCCGAGTTCGACGACGGCCGCGGCGCCCAGTGGCGGGATCGGCTCCCGGGGACGGATCTTCCAGGGATTGGGCAGGCCGCACAGGCCGGCACAGGCGGCGACGAGCATGAGGAGGCTGACGACGGCCGGATCGCGCGCCACGTCGGCGGCCGCGCGTGTGCCCTGGCGGAGGTCGCGGATCGCCGGCCAGGCGGCCGCGGGCAGCACGACGGCGGCGAGGGGATTGGTGGTCACGCAGGCGAGGAGGCCGAGATCGGTCGCCACGAGCGCAGCCGGCCCCGGGGCGGCGGTGGTTCGGTACCAGACGAGGAGGAACGCGGCGTAGAGGCAGGCGAAGCCGATGTTCGAGACCCGTCCGAGGATCTCGAAGCCGGAGAAGCTGGAGTCGTGGATCCCCAGCGGCAGGAAGCAGGCCAGGAGCCAGAGCACGAGCAGCTGGGCCGCCGGCAGCCGGCGGCGGAGGAGGAGCACCGGCAGGGAGAAGATCGCACCGTAGAACAGGTAGGAGACCCAGGCGCAGCTCCGCGGGTATTCGAGCGGATCGCCGCCGTGGACCAGCGCGCACCATGCCCGGCCGGCAGCGAGGAGGAGGACGTTGCCGAGGATGCAGTAATCACTCTCCGGTCGGCCGTGGAAGGCCGCATACCAGAAGCCGCGGGTGTGGAGCAGCGAACTCCAGAGGCCATCCTCGGCGAACAGCTGCGGGATCACGTAGGGGCGCGGTGCCCGCGCGAAGAGGATCACGACCGCAGCGGTCGTCGCGGCGAGGTAGGTGATCAACGGGTGGCGGATGGCCGCTGCCAACTCGGCGGCGAGAAGGGTGCCGAACGGGGGCGGTGCCCCAGGGGCGCGGGCTGGCCTCATGGTGCGGCTCCGGGGTGGAGGAGCATGAGATGGAGGCAGCCGGTGAGCGGCCCCTCGGCGGCGCGCACCACCGCCGGGGGATGCGGTGCCGCCGCGTTGAACAGTGGCAGTCCCATCACCGCGCCCGGGTCATCCGCCGGACCGCTGACCACCAGCACCAGTCGCTGCCGGCTGCTGTCGGGAAGCGCCGGAAAACCGATCTCGAGGAAACTCCAGTCGCCGGCCCGACGGGGATCGATCCGGCCCGTGCGGAGCACCCGTCGGGGCGCGCCTCCTTCCTGCTCCACCTCGAGGCGCCAGCGGCAGTCGGCCGCCACGGGCGTCGTCTTCCAGTTCACGGTGCGCAGCTGCAGTCCGTCGAGGTCGTCGCGGTCGGTGTGGAACGCTTGTTCGACCTCCGCGCCGTCGGCGAGGCGCACCACACCGACGAGGTCGCGGACATCGACCATCGGCTCACCCGGTCGGCCGAAGCGGGCGCGGAACGCGGCGCGGGCGTGCCACTCCACCGTGCTAAAGGCGGTCGAGCCCGTGGCGAGGATGACGCCGAGGCAGATCGCCCAGGCCAGGAGCCGGCAGGCGCCGCGCTGCAGGCCGGCGTCAGTGCCCAGAGCCGGTGGTGTGGCAGCGGAGGGCGCGGTGGTGGCGACAGCGCGCATCGTCACGGATGCCCGGGACTGCAGGGGGCCAGAGAGGAGCCGACGAGGGGCGGACGATACGGAGTCGACGGTGGCCGGTCAACGGCGCCAGGCCGGGTGATCGCGGCGAAACCACCCCATTCACCCGTTTCCTGCTCGCTGTCAGGCGAGCAGGAAGAGCACCGCCGACGCGGCCAGAAAGGCCAGAGTCCCCACCACCAGAAGATGGCGCCAGGCGAATGCCGGCGGGCCGTCGCCGACCCTGGCACGTGAGACGGCGGCGGGAATCGACATGCGGTGAAGAACATCCATGTCAGCACCTCGCCAGGGTGGCGATCTCCGGGGAGTCGCCGGCGGGGCTGACCGGTCGACGCGGGGCGGTACGCACCAGCCCGGTCGATTGTTCGCCGCGCTCCTCCGCTGCGTGCCGCCGAGACCGACGAGTCCGCCTTCGCGGTCGCCGGTTCGATGCGCTTCGCGGTGACCTCCCGGTCAGCGGAGCAGACGGGGCGCCGGGCCGGGCGGGAGGCGGGCGAGACGTCGGGCCCGGTCGAGTGAGCGGATGGCGCCCTCCCTCGGCACGATGAGCCGCTTCGGCCGCCCGTCGGGATTGGGCACCTCGAGAAAGGCGCCATCCGTGGCCGGCCGCAGGTCGGCATCGACGAACCGCTGCTGTTCGAGCGCCTCCGCCAGGCGCGCGGCGAAGCTGCTGCGGCCGTTGCCGGAGACCGGGTGGGTGGGCACAGTCCAGGCCGGCTCGCGGACGATCGCGGTCAGCCCGAGGGCGACCAGCACCGCACCGGGCAGCATGCGGGCGGCCCCGCGGAGTCGCTCCTGCGCATCGGATGCCAGCAGCACGAGAAGTGGCAGCGCGACGAGGTGCTGCGCGTAGAAGTAGCGGTCGGGGAAGGTCGTGCGGTAGCCCCCGAGGCACTGGCCGAGCTCGGTGCGGAAGAGGACGAGGGCCAGTGACGCGATCGCCATCACCGTCAGGCCTCCCAGATACACGGCTCGGTGCCGCGGCTGGGCGAGCCGCCAGCCGACGGCGGCGCAGACCAGGGCCAGCAGCAGCGTGCGCGCCGTGGAGAGCTGGCGGTACACCGGCCAGGCAACCGGGTAGAGCATGCTCCGCGCGAGGCCGATCTCGACGATCGCTTCCGGCGTGAGCGGTGGCGCCGTCACCGGGAGCCGCTTGGCCTGCGGTGCCGGCATGCCGACCGTGACGAGGAAAATGACGGCGGTCACCAGGCCCCAGGGGAAGAGACGGTCGGCCGGGAGTTGCCAGAGGCGCCGGTGGGGTGCCTGCCCCGCGGCTGCCAGGCTCGGCCAGATCGTCACCGGCAGGATTGCGTGGCACAGCGGGTTGGTGGCCGCGCAGGCGAGCAACCCGACGTCGGTCGCCAGCGCCGCGCCGCGGTGACGGACGTTGGCGAGGCGGTGCCAGGCGAGGACGAAGGCGATGAACAGGCAGAGGAAGCCCCCGTTGGCGGCCCGGCCGAGGATCTCGAACCCGGAGGGGCTCCGGTCGTGGAGGCCCAGCGGCAGGAAGCAGGCCAGGAGCCAGACCGCCGGCAGGCGGACACCGGGCAGTTGACGCCGCAGGAGGAGCACCGGCAGGGAGATCGCCGCCGCGAAGGCGAGGTACGAGACCCGCGCGCAGTCGCCGGCCAGGTGGAGAAGGTCGCCACCATGGACGAGGTCGCACCATTGCCTGCCCAGCCACAACAGCAGCACGTTACCGAACACCGGGTAGTCGGAGCCGCGGCGCCCGTGGAACACCGTCTCCCAGAAGCCTCGGGTGTGGAGGCTGCTGGTCCACGCGCCGTCCTCGGCGAACAGTTCCGGCATCACGCCCGCGACCGGCGCCCGGGCAAAGAGCAGGACGAGGGCCGCGGCGGTGGCCGCGAGGTACTGGAAGAGGGGATGGCGCACGACGTCACCGACGTCGGCGGCCAGGGCCCGCCAGCCCGCGAGGGGCCGAGGCGCCGCACGGTCGTGAGAGGTTTCCCCCATGTCAGTCGGCGTCTCCGCCGGCGTGGTCCGGGCGCTCGACCAGAGCCTCGGCCGGGGTCAGCCGGGGGGCCGAGGTGGCGGAGGCTTGGATCACAGGGGCCTGCTCGGCTCCGGCGGGCAGGATCGCGGCGAAGCGGGCATCGCCCCCGGGAAACGCGCCGGGGCTCTCGGTCTCCACCGTGCGCAGGGCGACGGTGGTCACCGCACCGAGCGCCGCGAGGCAGACGGCCCAGGCGGTGCAGCGACGGACGAAGATGATGATGCGTGCGCGCATCGGTGGGTTCCGTGGGGTGTCGGGGGCCGGACTCAGAAGATGACCATGAACTGCGTTTGGATCGCGGTGCCGGTGGCGCCGGCGCGGTACGGATAGAGGATCGCCTGGGTGGGGCTGCGGAGGATCGAGAGAGCTTCGACGGTGAACCGGCCCTGACGCGAACCGTTGACGTACCAGTTGAGGCCGCCGCCATACTCCTGGCCGGTACCGAACGGACCGGTCACCGCGCTCGAGCGGCCGTAGACCTCGGCCCGCCGCGGGAGGAAGCACCAGGCGACGTAGCCCATGCCGCCGTGGTCGAAGATGCTGGAGCGGGCGAACGTGCCTTCGCCACTGAAGTCGTCGAGGAGGCGGAAATAGTATTCGAAGCCGAGCCCGATCCCGCGCCACTTCCAGCCGGCGTCGATCGAGGAGAGGTGATACCGGTAGGCGTCGAGCTGTGTGCCGGGGCCGAGGGCATTGGCGGCCGCCAGCGGGGTGCCGTCGGAGAGTCGCACGATCGTGTTTTCCGGATTGTTGAAGGGCAGCAGTCGCGCGTAGGTCCGGGCATAGACGCCGCTGGTGCCGATGCGGATCGCCGGATCGTCGTGGTGCTCCATGTCGCCGAAGCCGAGACCGAACGGGGCGAGCGGCTCCCACCACACGTTGCCGGCGAAGGCCATCGACGTTCCCCGCCGCAGCACGCCCGTCGTGCCGCCGTCGATCGCGTTCCAGATGCCCGCCTGGTAGTGGAGGCGGTCATCGAACAGCGCGCCGAGGGCCGCGACGCCCGGGCTGTAGCCGGGACGGAAAAAGGTGTTGGCCATGCTCCGGTCGACACCCACCGTCCAGGCACTCGAATCGACCCATTCGCGGGTGCCGGGGACGATCGTCACGCCACCACCGAGGATCGCCGCGGAACTGAACTTCCAGCCCACCATGCCGATCGGCACGACGCCCGCCTGGATCCCGGCGTTGGAGGTGCCGAACAGGGCGAACGCATAGAGGAGCCGCTCGTCGACGACGTGACCGGTGAACGACAGTAGGTAGCGGTTGAGCGAGAAGACGTTGAGGTTCTGGATCGGGAACGTGGTGCCGGCGGAATTCGTCCACTCCGTCGCCCCACGGGCGAATTCCAGCCAGCGCAGCTGGAGGAAGCCTCCGACCGCCAGGGCGAATGGAAACGACCCATCCCCGGGCGGCTCGGTGTAGACAAGCAGGCCGCGCGGGCCGACGAGATTGGTGGCGGGGATGTAGCGCGGCCGGGGAATGCCGGCCAAACGGTCCTCGACGGCGGCATCGATCGCCGCCTGGAGGAGCGCCGCCGCCTCGGCATCGTCCGCCATGGTTCCCTCGGTGCCAGGCAGCACGGTGCCCGGCAGCACGGCGTGTGGCAGCGCCAGGGGCGGGGCCGAAAGGGGGGCTGATGGCCGGGCGGGACGATTACCCGAGGCGAGCGCATCTGCTTCACGGATGCGCACGTTGTCGGCCCTGGCGGTGGCCCAGGGAAACACCAGCACACCGAGCAGCAACGCGACCAGACCGCACCGCATGACAGGATCGTTCCGCGAGTGCCTGGCGGCTCATCAGACCCGTGGGCACATCGGGTCGGGCCATGACGATTCTGCAGGGTTTTCCGGTGGCGCAGGAAGAATCGCCGACGGGCTGGTCGTCTGGTGAGTCAGGGGGGCATGGGGAGATCCAGCGGCGGCAGCCATCCCGCTTGACGCGGGTCCGGAGCGACATACACTCCATTTGTTTTCTGAATGAAGAAGAAGTCAATTATTCGAGATAGTGATTGAGTTGAGTGCTCGGCAAGGAGGGGTGGCCAATCCGGTCCCCCTGCTGACGCAAGCAAAGAACCGACTGTCGCGAATGCATCCCACCCCCCTTCGGAATGGTTGTCGTGGCTGAGCGATCCGAAAAAGGCTCCGGCTCTGGCTCCCTTCCGGGGGTCAATCTGAAGGCCCTGAAGATCTTTTGCGACATCATCGCGCGCCGCAGTTTTTCCAGGGCGGCCGAGGACAACGGGATCTCGCAATCGGGTGCCAGTCAGGTGGTCGGCCAACTGGAAAACCGGTTGGGGGTGCAACTGATCGAGCGGTCCCGACGTCCGCTTGCCCCCACAAAGGAGGGTCAGGTTTTCTTTGAAGGCTGTCTCAAGCTGATCGCCCGGTACGACGCCCTCGAGGACGAGGTCCGTAGCCTCCGCGAGGAGGTGGCGGGGCGCGTGCGTGTGGCGGCGATCTACTCCGTCGGCCTCCACCTCATGAGCCGCCATGTGCAGGAGTTCATGAGCCGGCACCCCCGGGCCAACGTCCGCCTCGAGTACCTCCATCCCGAGCGCGTGCTCGAGTCGGTCGAGAACGGCCAGGCCGACATCGGCATCGTCAGCTATCCGCGGAGCACACGCAGCCTCGAGGCCGAGCCGTGGCGTGACGAACCGATGGTGCTCGTCTGTGCACCGGGGAATGCGCTCGCGGGACGGGTGGAGGTGTCGCTCGAGGAACTCGACGGCCTGGCGATGATCGGATTCGATGCCGATCTCGTCATCCGGCACGAGATCGACCGGGCATTGGCCGCCCACGCCGCCGAACCCCGTGTCGTGATGGCCTTCGACAACATCGAGGCCATCAAGCGGGCGGTCGAGATCGATGCCGGCGTGGCCCTCCTGCCCGAGCCGACGATCGGCCGGGAGTCGGCTGCCGGCACGCTCGTGGGAGTGCGCCTCGCCGCGGTCAAGCCGCTGCCCGGGCGCTCCGAGACCACCGGACCGGGCACCGAACTGGTGCGTCCGCTCGGGATCATCCGCAGCCGGGGCAAGCCCCTTTCGCACACCGTCGAGCGGTTCATCGCGCTCCTCCATGAAAACGCGGTCGATGCCGGGAGTGCCGTCCGCACGCCCCGGCGTGCCGCCGCCGCGCCTGCCGGTGCCGCTGCCCCTGCCGGACCCACAGCCGCCGCCGACGGTGTCTCGAAGGACGGGCCCTCGAAGGCGGGGGCGGCCAAGGCCGCGCCGGCCTCGGCCTGATTGCCCCGGCGTCGCGGCCCATAGCCGACGCCGGGGACGCCCCCCGGATCCCCGTCCCTGTCCGACCCTCTCACCCGTCAGCCCGTCACCCCCGACCCTTCCCCGTCCGCCGCCGAGCCCGCCATGCACCCGCGCCGCCAGCCCGGATTCCCCCCCGCCCACGGACTCTACGACCCCGCGCAGGAGCACGACGCCTGCGGTGTGGGCTTCGTCGTGCAGATGCACGGCCGCCGCAGCCACAAGGTGGTGCGTCAGGGGTTGGAGTTGCTCGAGAACCTCACCCACCGCGGCGCGTGCGGATGCGACCCGCTGACGGGTGACGGCGCCGGGATCATGATCCAGGTGCCACAGGACTTCTTCGTGGCGGTGGCGCCACAGGCCGGCATCCGCCTGCCGGCGCCGGGTGACTGGGCCGTCGGCAACGTCTTCCTGCCGCCGCAGGTCGAGGAGCAGGAGAGTGCCGAAGGACTCTTCGCCCGGCTCTGCCGCGAGGAAGGGCAGGAGTTCCTCGGCTGGCGGACCGTCCCCACCGACAACCGCTCGATCGGAGCCACGGCGCGGGAGGTGGAGCCGACCGTCCGCCAGGCGTTCGTCGGTCGCGGAGGAGCCACGCCCCGTGACCGGTTCGAGTGGAAGCTGTACGTCATCCGCCGCCGTTTCGAGATCGAGCTCGGCCAGCTCGGCCTCACCGGCCAGACGTTCGCCTACGTCTGTTCGCTGTCGAGCCGGACGTTGATCTACAAGGGGCTGCTGCTCGCCGACCAGGTGTCGAAGTACTACCCCGACCTGTCGGATCAGCGGCTCACCAGTTGTCTCGCGCTGGTGCATCAGCGCTACAGCACCAACACCTTTCCGACGTGGGACCTCGCCCATCCGTTCCGGTACATCGCCCACAACGGCGAGATCAACACCGTGCGCGGCAACATCAACTGGATGCATGCCCGCGAGCGGATGCTCGATCACCCGGTGTATGGCCCCGACCTCAGGAAGATCACCCCGGTGGTCCGCCCGGGCGGCAGTGACTCGGCCACGCTCGACAACGTCCTCGAACTGCTCATCCAGGCGGGCCGCCCCGTCGAGGAAGCGGTGAGCATGCTGATCCCCGAGCCATGGAGCGGCCACGAGAGCATGGCTGACGACCTCAAGGCCTACTACGAGTACCAGGCCTGCCTCATGGAACCGTGGGACGGCCCCGCCTCGATCTCGTTCACCGACGGCACGCGCATCGGCGCCACCCTCGACCGCACCGGCCTCCGCCCGGGGCGCTGGTGGCAGCTCAAGGACGGGCTGGTGGTACTCGCCAGCGAGGCCGGCGTGCTCGACCTGCCCGCGGCCCAGGTGGTGCGGAAGGGAAGGCTCCGGCCGGGGCGGATGTTCCTCGTCGACACCCGCGAGGGGCGGATCGTCGAGGACGAGGAGATCAAGCGGCGCCTGGCGACGGCCCAACCGTGGCGTCAGTGGCTCGCTGACAATCAGGTCCGGCTCGACGATCTTCCCGATCCGTCGGCCGCGGCGGAGCTCGCGGCGTCGCGGGCCTGCCTGCCGGCCGACATGGCCTCGGTCCCCGGCCCCGACGGCCGGGCGCCGGGGCACGACACCTCCCCACCGCGTGCGGCCGATCCCTGGCACGCCGCCGGTGTGGCGGGAGAGCGGGCCAGCCTCCTCGAGTTGCAGCGCGCCCACGGCTACACCCTCGAGGACCTCAAGGTGATCATCGCCCCGATGGCCACCGACGGGGCGGAGCCGATCGGTTCGATGGGCAACGACACGCCGCTGGCGGTTCTCTCAGACCGCCCGCAGCTGCTGGCCAGCTACTTCAAGCAACTCTTCGCCCAGGTCACCAATCCCCCCCTCGATGCGATCCGCGAGGAGATCATCACGTCGCTGGTGACGACCATCGGCGCCGAGGGCAACCTGCTGGCGAGCACGCCGTTGCAGAGCCGGCTGCTGCGTCTCGAGACCCCCGTGATCACCAACGCCCAGTGCGCCCGCATCAAGGCGCTCGACCGCCCCGGGCTCGTGACCCGAACGTTGTCGCTGCTGTTTCCGGCGGCCGGCGGCCCGGCGGCGCTGCGCGAGCGCCTCGATGCCCTCCGCGCCGAGGCCTCACGGGCCGTGGCGGAGGGGGCGACGATCATCGTCCTCTCCGATCGGGGCATCGACCGTGATGCGGCGGCGCTCCCCGCGCTGCTGGCCACTGCTGCGGTCCACCACCATCTCGTGCGCGAAGGCACCCGCACACGCTGCGGGATCGTCGTCGAGACGGGCGAGGCACGCGAGGTCCACCATTTCGCGCTCCTCACCGGCTACGGGGCCGGGGCTGTCAACCCCTACCTCGCCTTCGCCACCATCGATCAGATGCAGGCCGAGGGGATGATCGCGACCGACATCCCCAGGGAGAAGCTCCACAAGCAGTTCATCAAGGCGGCGAGCAAGGGGCTGCTGAAGGTGATGAGCAAGATGGGCATCTCCACGCAGCAAAGCTACCGCGGTGCCCAGATCTTCGAGGCGGTGGGCCTGGCCCATGACCTGATCGACGAGTGCTTCACGCGCACGCCGAGCCGGATCGGCGGCATCGGACTCGACGGGGTGGCCGACGAATCGCTCCGCCGCCACGAGCACGCCTGGCCGCGGGCGCATGTGGCCCAGGCCCTCGAGCTCGACGTCGGTGGCCGCTACCAGTGGCGCCGCAAGGGGGAGGCGCACATGCTCGCCCCCGACGTGGTGGCGAAGCTCCAGCAGGCGACCCAGATCAACAGCCGTGAGGAGTTCCGTCGCTACCAGCAGCTCATCGACGAACAGCAGACGCGGCTCCTCACGCTGCGCGGCCTGCTCGACTTCCGCTGGGCGCACTCCCCCGTGCCGCTCGATGAGGTGGAGTCCGCCAAGGAGATCGTGAAGCGCTTTGCCACCGGGGCGATGTCGTACGGCTCGATCTCCAAGGAGGCCCACGAGACCCTCGCCGTGGCGATGAACCGCATCGGCGGCCGGAGCAACACCGGCGAGGGGGGCGAGGACCCTGTCCGCTATCAGCCCGATCCCACCGGTGACAGCAAAAACTCGTCGATCAAGCAGGTGGCCAGCGGCCGCTTCGGGGTGACGAGCCTGTACCTCGTCAACGCCCGCGAGCTCGAGGGCGGGATCCAGGAGGTCGCGCGGATCGTGCACGGCCACCCGACGTTCTCCGAAGCCGTCGTCGAAGCCGCCCGTGCGGCAGACGGCTGGCTGATCCACGGCTAGCGCCAGCTAGCTATCCACGCGGCGCCCAGCTGGCGCGGCTGATTCGCCAACTGGCGAAGGCCGCGCCGGCAGGCGGCGCGTAGCGTCGGACGCCATGCCGCAGCGCGAGCTCCAGCCGATGCTCGATCACACGGCGCCCAACGACCTGCTTGCGGCGCTGATCGAGAGCGTCGACGACGCGATCTACCTCGTCGACGCCGACGGGCGCGTGCGCTACTGCAATCCAGCGGCGCTACGGATCCTGGGGTCT
>SXGQ01614758.1_pt1 | contig 12273 bp, 5 predicted proteins | sample 3178371 | NCBI WGS metagenome assembly SXGQ01 (sample SAMN11356859, study PRJNA531348) | freshwater metagenome | isolation source: freshwater sample F1-20 | place: China: Fuxian Lake, Yuxi | collected 2017-12-25 | reverse complement strand
GGTGCGCGGGGGACCGACCTCCGTGACACGGATGTCATACCCAGTCGACCGAGCGGAGGCGCGAAGGCCGGAAATGGCGAACGCCTCGGGGCTGGTGCTCCGGGTGGGAGCATCCAGCGCCGAGGCGCCGAGTGGGACCGCGTCGTTCAGAACGCGGCGCGACTCACTTCTTGTCGCACTTGCAGCCGTCGGCGCAGACCTTGTCGCACTTGCACTCGGCGGTGCCGCACTTGCCGCACGACTCGCACTGCTTCTTGCAGGTCTCGCTGCAGCCCTTGCCCTTCTCGTCGGCCTTGCCGGCCTTGTCCTCGCCCTTGTGCTCGTCGCAGGCGGTGATGTCGTCGGTGGCGGCGTGGACCGGGGCCATCTGGCCCGAGACGAACAGGAAGGCGGCGGCGGTGGCGGCGAGGGTCTTCAGCATGGTCTTCATGAGGTCTCTCCCGGGAAGTCGGATGTTTGCGTCTAGGCTTCGGCACGCCGGAGATCACCGCACGCGCCAACTGCGTCAAAATGCCGCACCTCACGTCGCGATGCAAGAGAAAGCGCAGGCAGCCCGGTCACTTCTTGTTGGAGCCGCCGATCGGGATGCCGAGACTCAGGAAGGCGGCCTGCGACTGGGTGTCGTAGTTGAACATGACCGAGACGTTGGCCGGCTTGAAACCGAGACCGATGTAGGGCGTCACGCCGACCTGGTTCTGCTTCAGCGGGTCGTCGTACATGATGGAGGTCTTGGCGCCGGCCATCAGCTGCCAGTCCTTCTTCGCCCCGATGTCGTAGCCCACGCCGAGGTCGAGACCGGCCCCCTTCTTGCCGCCCGGCCCAAGGGTCAGATCTCCGGCGAAGCGCGTCGAGAAGCGCTCAAGCGAGTACTCGAGGGCGAGGTCGAAGCGATCCGCGTAGGCCTGGTCCTTGTCGAGGAAGCTGCGCTTGTAGCCCGCGAGGAAGGAGAAGGTCTCGGCTTCGTTCCGGAATCCGACAGAGGCCCCGAAGTGGGTCAGCGTCTTGTCCTGTACCTTGAGGTCGGTGTTGAGCTTGAGGCCGCCCTGCTGGACGCCGACCGAGGCGCCAAACGTCGTCTTGGCGTCCTTCATCACGAGGTCGAGTTTGGCCTTCAGGAGGTCCGTGTTGTAGGCGAGCCCGGCGTTGGCCCCCGTCACCTGCCCGTCGGGCGAGAAGGTGGCGCCAGCGCTGGCGTCGAGCGGAGTCCCACCGATCTTCTGGCCCTTGACGCCGACGCCCGAGCCCTCGGTCCCGTGCGTCATCGACATCGACGCGCCCTTGCCGAGGTCGGCTGTGGCGGTCGTCTTCGAGCTGACACCCTTCGTCGGATCGCTCGTGACGGTCGTCTCCTTCGAGCCTCCCTTGAAGACCTCCTTGGTCGAGAAGGTCACGACATCGCCCTTCTTCGTGCCAGTCACCTCGGTGTACTCGCTGCCGCTGCCCAGCTTGATGCGGCCCTTGACCTCGCCGTCTGTCTCGTAGTTGCCCGCGAGCTCGATGGTCTTGTCGCCGACCTTGGCGGTGACGCCTCCGCCGAACTTCACCTTGAGGGCGTCGCCAGTCATCTCGACGCCCGCCTGCCCATTGAAGCTGAGGCCCTTCGTGAGTTGTCCCTCGCCCGAGACGTCGGCCGACTTCGTCGTCTTGGTCTCGCCGCCCTTGGTCTCGGCCTTCTCCGAGGCAGAGGCCTTGAATTTCAGTGCCTTCTTGCCGATCGCGACGCCAACCTTGCGCGAGGCGATGTCCACGATGTTGCCTTGCTGATCGACGACGGTCGCGCTGGTCGCGTTGAAATTGAACGCGCCGTTGAGCCCGTCCTCCTTGCCGGCCGAGGCCGCGTAGGTGAAGGAGTTCTCGCGGTTACCTTTCGTGTCCCACTTGCCCTTCTCGTCGATTGAAATCTTCACCCCGTTGATGGGGTCGACGAGCTCGACCTTCTGGCCAGCTGTGTACACGACGAGGCCGTCGCCTGAGTCGGTGATGGACCCGTTGACGCCAAAGGTGAACTTCGGCTCCTTGTCCTTGCCGAGGACAAGCTCGGCCGAGCCCTCTTTCTTCTTCTCGACGAGCGGGTTGCCCTCGGCGTCCTTCTTGTCCGTCTCTTTCTCGCTCTGCTTGCCCTTGGCCGAGAACGAGAAGCCCTGAGACTTGTTGGCGACCGTGATCGCGGCGCCGTTGAAGCCGAGGTTCTGGATCGTCCCAAGGTCGAGGCCGAGCTTGAGGTCCCAGCCCTTCGGGAGGTTCAGCGGCACCTCGATCTTCGAGAGGTCCGCGTTGGCGAACCAGGCCCCGATCGCGCCGCCGATGAGCGCCGTGCCGACGATGCCCATCGTCCAGCCGGGGTTGCCCTGGATGAAGTTCGAGATGGACTTCAGGACCTTCTGACCACCCGGACTCGCCATCCACTGCTCGACGAGGCCTGTCATGGCGCCGGACAGTGCATCGCTGTAGGCCTTGAGCGCCTTCTCCTGATCGCCGGCCTGCGGCTTGGTCTTGCCCTTGAGCCCGCTGTTGAGGGCCCCTCCGAGCGCGGGACCAGCCGCCTTGAGCCCCTGATCGACGTAGCCGTTCAGCGCGTCGAGCGAGACGTGCTCGAGCACCAGCGCGGAGAGCGGCCCGCCGAGCCACTTGCCGAGGCATTGCTCCCACTTGGCGACGACGGCCTTGCGGCGCTCGGCCTCCTTCTCGGTGACCTCTTCCTTTGCGGGCTTCTTGTCGGCCTTTTCGTCCTTCTTGCCAGCACCACCGTCCTTCTTGTTCTCGGGCGGGATGAGGGCGTCCTCGGAGAGCGGTGCCTTCTTCTTGTCGGCCTCGGGCTCGACGACTGGGGCGGGCGTCGGGGCGTCGGGCTTCTTTTCTTCTGCAAACGCTGGGGTCGGCATGGGCCTGCTCCTCGGGTGTTCGGGGCTGCATCGGCTTGGCGCGACGCGGCCGGCGCCCCGACCCTCGGCCTGCTGGCGGCGCACGCGATGCGCGCGGCAAGCAGACGGCGGGTGCGCCGCACGACCCCTCAACGCTCCCAACATACGCGAGCCGCGTGTGCGCCGCAAGCGACAGGACGGCGCTGCACGCGGGAACGACCCTAGGCTCAGCGGACGGCGGCTCGGCTCAGTGGGGTGGCGTCGGAGCCGTCATCGGCGAGGCAGCCGAGCGACTCGAAGGGGGACTCGAGGACGCGGTTGCAGGAGTCGATGCCGAAGCGCGCGTTGAGGCCGTCGTCGATGCGCTCGTCGTAGCTCCAGCGGATGGGGAGCACGGTGCGGACGACGACCTGGCCGTCCTCGACCAGCGGGCGCTGCTCGAGCTGGCCCACCATCATGAAGAGCGGGCAGGTCCCCCACTCGTAGAGGTGGTGGAAGCCAGGCGCCATGCCGAGGCTGCCGAGGTTCGCGACGAAGAGGCTCGTGTACATCGCGTCGCCTTCGATGAAGAAGCGCGGCAGGACATTCAGGTAGTCGAGGGCGCGAAAGGCGCCCACAGCGGCGTCGAGCGCGAGTCGCGGCATCATGTTGAAGAGGTCGAACTCCTTGTCGGCCGACGTCTTCTTGCCCGAGCGCTCGACCTCGACGTGGCCGTTGATGCGGTCACAGAGGCCGCGAAACGTCTCACCCTGCAGCATCTCGAGCTTGACCGCGGAGAGCTTGGCCTCGCGCCCGAGCTTCTGGCGCTTCATGCTGAAGGTCACGAACGACCCCTTGCGCTGGTACAGGCGGCGCCCCGCGAGGAAGCGGTTCATGCGCGGGTTCTCGGCGAGCGCGATGGCGGTGGCGCCGACGAGGGCGTGCGTCATGTCGGCGCCGAACTTCGCGTGGGCCTGCTTGATGTATTCGACGAGCTTGTCGGCGCGGGCGAAGGTGTCGAAGTAGACGACCGACTCGTTGCGCGTCGGCATGATGTGGGCCATGAGCCGGCGGTACGGGTGAACACCCTTGATGAGCTCACCGTCGGGGCGGTCGGAGGACAGCAGGCCGCGGGCGGCGTCCTTCAGGAAATCGGTCAGGGCCATGTCGGGTCTCCGTTGAATGGCGGGCGGTGGTGCATATCGCCAGTGGGCGCGCTTGCCAAGCCTCGGCCCGCGGGAGCGTTGCGGGCGGCGGTGCGTGTCGGCTACTGTCGGCCCATGGAGACGCTGGCCCCCGGAATGACGCTGCGTGGCTATCGTGTCGAGGCTCGCCTCGGTGGCGGCGGACAGGCCGTGACGTGGCGCGGGACCGTGGTCGCCGATGGACGCGCGGTCGTCCTGAAGCAGTTCAGGCTCGCGCTCGCGGCCGATTGGAAGGGGCACGCGCTGTTCCTTCGCGAGTGCGCGACGCTGAGGTCGCTGTCGCACCCAGCGATTCCGGCGTACGTGGACGCGTTCGAGGCTGTCCCGCCAGGCGGGGACGTGGCTGAGCTGTTCCTCGTGCAGGCCTTCGTCGACGCGCAAAACCTCGCGACGCTGATTCGCGAGGGTCGCCGATGGTCCGAGCCTGAGCTGTCGACACTCGCGCAGCAGGCGCTCGACGTGCTGGCGTGGCTCCATGCCCGAAACCCGCCCGTCATCCATCGGGACATCAAGCCGTCCAACCTGCTGCTGCGGCCCGGCCTGTCGGGGTTGCAACCTGCACTCGCGCTCATCGACTTCACCGCCGTGACCGCGATGACGCATGACGCCGAGGATGGGGGGTCGACCGTCGTCGGCACCCACGGCTACATGCCGCCCGAGCAACTGCTCGGAAGGGCCGGCGCGGCGAGCGACCTCTACGCGCTGGGCATGACGCTCGTCCATCTCGCCTCGGGGCGGCATCCAGGTTCTCTGCCACTTGACGGGCTGCGGCGGGACCTCCGGGGCGTCCTGAACCTGACGTCCGGATTCGAGGCGTGGCTTGAGCGACTCGTCGATCCCGACCCCCGGGGGCGGCCGGAGTCGGCCGTGGCGGCGCGCCGCGCGCTTGACGAAGCCCTGAAGCCGCGGCGACCGGCGCGGGCGAAGACGTCCGCCTGGTTGGAATGGCAGCAGTGGATTGCGCTCGGAGGCCTCGTGGTCGTGGTCCTGCTGGCGCTGGCGGTCGCCCCATCGACCGGAACGAAGGTCCACTCGCCGAAGGCTCCAGCACCTCGAGCCGAGGCGCCCGTCCTGCCCAAGCCGCCCCGCACGGACAGCGCCCTCCGGGACCTCGAAGTCGATGTGGACGTGCCCGAGGGCCTCCGGGTGACGGTGCAATCGGCGCGGCTCCGGCCGGGCGACGACACCTTCCGCGAGAGCGAGGTCGCGATCGTCTACACCCTCACGAACACCGGGAGCACCCGCCTCGGGGTCGTCGAGCTGCGTGTGGTCCTCGCGGGGACCGGGGTCGGCGCGCGGCAGGTCCACGACCTTGAGCCTGTCAGCCTGCTGCGGGTCCCGCTCGAAGCGGGGGAGGTGCGCGTCGAGGATGCGCGTCTGCATGACGTAGCGCGCAACACCCGTCGCGCACGGCTGTCGTTTCAGGTCGCGGCCGCTGGCCCAGAGGTGCCGCCTGTCACGCTGACACCGGCGACCTTCGCCTCGCAGTTCGCGATGCCGGAGGGAACCTCGCTGCGCCTCATGCAGCGGCGGACGTGGCTCATCGCCGAGGGGTTGTCGGACCCGACGCGCGCCTTTGACTTCGAGCTGCGCCTGACGGGGGTCGAGCGCCTCTTCGCGGTGACCCTCGTTCAGACCTGCCTCGACAGCGCGAACGGCGCGCTTTACCGGCGAAATGACCGCGACTTCACGGTCGTCACCGAGGCGTTGGGGGCGCCATCCCTGAACAACGACGAGTTGGCCACCTTCCGGGTCCTGTGCCCGGAGGCGGCCGCCTCGGTCAGCTGGTCGCTCGGCAACCTGAACCTTCGGAACTGACTGGGAAGTCCGACGCGCCGAATACGCGCCGTTCATTCGCCAAGGACGCCGACCTGTTTTCTGACGTTACGTCAGCTCACAACATTGAGACAGCGCCCGCGACAACGGGACGCTGGGCGTGCCACAAGGGGCGCAGTGACCGAGAGCCCGCCACCGCAGAGTCCGCTCGCCCGCCCGTTCGTCCGCGCCTTCATGGCGGGGCGCTTCTCGGCGGTCCTTGGCTCGCAGATCGCCTCGACGACCGCAGGCTGGCAGATCTACGAGCGCACGGGCGACCCGTGGTACCTCGGGCTGGTCGGGCTGGTCGAGCTGCTGCCAGTCCTCGCGCTCATCCTGCCCGCGGGGAACATGGCCGACCGGAAGCCCCGCCGCCACATCGCGGTGATGGCGCACGGGGTGCTCGCGCTCGTCTTCGCAGGTCTCGCCGCGCTGTCGGCCGCGGAGGGGCCGAGCGCAGGCATCTTCGCGCTGCTCGCGTGCACCGGGGCGGCGCGGGCGGTGGCGACGCCGGCGGTCGCGACGATGATGCCGCAGCTGCTGACGCCGCCGGAGTTCGCGCGCGCCAACGCGTGGCTCTCGTCGAGCGTGCAGCTGGCGATCGTCGGTGGGCCGGCGCTCGGAGGTCTCCTCATCGCGCTCGGAGGGCCCGTGACAGCCTACGCGGCCGCCGCAGTAGGCCAACTCGCCTTCTGCGCCCTGCTGCTGGCCTTCGTCCCGGTCCGCACGCCAGCCGCCGTGACGCGCACCTCGCGAACGGCCGGTGACCTCTTCGCGGGCTTCCGCTTCATCCGGCACCACCGCATCTTCCTCGCCGCCATCACGCTCGACCTCTTCGCGGTCCTGCTCGGTGGGGCCGTCGCGCTGCTCCCCGTCTACGCGCGCGATGTCCTGCACGTCGGACCGGTGGGACTCGGCTGGCTGAGAGCCGCGCCTGGCATCGGCGCCGCCCTGATGGCGGTGCTCATCGCCCGCCTGCCACCGTGGCGCCGCCCAGGGGTCGCGCTGCTCGCGGCGGTCGCGGCCTTCGGAATGGCCACGATCGGCTTCGGGCTGTCTCGCGACTACACGCTCTCGTTCATTTGCCTTTTTCTGACCGGGTTCTTCGACGAAATCAGCGTGCTGGTGCGAGCGACCCTCGAGCAGATGATCACCCCCGACCGGCTGCGCGGGCGCGTGGCGTCCGTGAACCACATCTTCATCGGGTTCTCGAATCAGCTCGGGGCCTTCGAGAGCGGTTCCGTGGCGTCCCTCATCGGCGCAACGGGGTCGGTCCTTGTCGGCGGCATCGGGGCGATCGTCGTCGTGCTCGCGACGATCCGCGTCTTTCCCGAGCTGCTTCGCCTGCCGCCGCTCGACACGCTGAGCCCGCTGCCCGAGCCGGGGGATGGGCCCGAAGATGCGCGGTCTCCCGTTCGTTGAGGCCTCGCGGTTCGGTCGCTCGTGGGCCGCGCGGCCGAGGTTCCCCAGGCTAGCGTGCGTTCGTCGAGATCCGATCTGACTTCCATGGCAGACGCGGGCGTGGCAAACTGACTCAGCGACGGTTCGTGTCGCGCCGAGACCGTCCCGAGGAGGCCCCCATGCCACGCCCGTCCTCGTCGCGCCCCGGCGCGGCAACCCTGCTATTCGCTGCGATGACCCTCGCGGCGTGCGCCGACCAACCCTTCACGGTCGACGTGCCGCTGCGCGTCGTCGCGACCGATCCGTCGGACGCTGGGGCTGGGATCGTGCGCGAGGCCGTATTTCGGACCACCTTCTCCGAGGCGCTGACGCCCGAGACCGCCCTCGACCCCGACAACTTCGCCGTCAGGCGCCTCGGGGTCGCCGAGTTCGAGCCCGAGCGCGCCGTGGACGGCTCGCTGAGCCACAGCGAGGACGGGCTCACGGTCACGTTCACGCCCTCGGCCCGCCTCGACTACTCTTCGCGCTACCAGCTGGTGGTCGGGCGCGGCGCGCGGCGCCTGCGAGACGGCGCCGAGCTGCCAGCCGAGGTGCGCGCGGTCTTCCGCGTCATTGACCCGCCGCCGCTGCGGGTCATCGCCGTCACACCAAGCGGCGCCAACGAAGGCGTCCTCCGGACCGCGCCGCTCGTCATCCGCTTCTCCGAGGGTGTGCGGCGGGTGCAGCTCGACCCCGACGGAGACGGCCGGCTGACCGCCGCCGAGGACGCGCACGTCGCCGTCGTCGACGCCGAGACCGGCGACGCCATCGAGGGCACGTGGAATTATGATGCGGATGACGCGGACCCAGAGAATGTCGACCTCATCGGGCCGGACACCGTCGCGACCTTCACGCCGACCGGACAGGCCTTCGAGCGCTGGGGCTACTCGCAGCCGGTCGAGCTGCGCGTCAAGGCCACGCTCGAGTCCGACCGCGCCACCTCGCGCGGCGGACAGGTCGGCGAGGACCTGACCTTCAGCTTCCGCGCCGTCGACCCGCCTGGCCTCGCCGTGATGGCCTTCGCACCGGGCGACGGACTTGACGGCGTGGCGCGGACGTCGCCTGTCGTGATCCGATTCTCCGAGGGCGTCCGGCAGGCGCAGCTCGACACTGATGGCGACGGGCTCTACAGCGCGACCGACCGCGAGGGCGGCTCGTTGCTGACGATCGTCGACACCGAGTCCGGCGAGCCTGTCGACGGCGAGCTGGCCTTCGACGCGCTTGACGACCTCGACCCGGCCGACCCCGAGATCGTCGGCGCCGACACGACCGTCACCTTCACGCCGACCTCGCAGGATTTCGAACGCTGGCGCTACTCTCAGCAGGTCACCGTGACCCTCGACGCCGCGCTCGAGACCGACCGCGCGACGACCCGCGGCGGCCAGCTCGGTGAGGGATTCGCGTTCACCTTCCGCGCCCTCGACCCTCCCACCCTCGGCGTGCTGAGCCACGCACCCGCCCACGCAATGTCGGGGGTCCCGCGCACGGCGGCTGTCGTGCTCACGTTCACCGAGGGGGTGCGGCAGGGCCAGATCGACACCGACGGAGACGGCCGCTTCACGGCCGCCGATCGCGAAGCTGGCTCGGTGCTGACGGTCCTCGACACGTTCGGCTTCGAGCCCATCGACGGGACCCTCACCTTCTCGGAGTCCGAGGACGTCGACCCGCTCGACGCCGAGCTCATCGGCGCCGACACGACGCTGACCTTCACGCCCTCCGAGCAGGTGTTCGAGCGCTGGATGTATTCGCAGGAGCTCCAGGTGAGCCTCGACACGACGCTCGAGACGGATCGCGCGACCACCCGCGGCGGACAGCTCCGTGATGATTTCCTCCTCACCTTCCGGGCGGTTGATCCGCCCGCGATCGCGGTGATGGGCTTCGAGCCGGGGGACGCGATGGTGGGTGTTCCAAGGACTTCGCCGGTCGTCGTACGGTTCTCCGAGGGCATCGCGCAACGTCAGCTCGACACCGACGGCGACGGCCTATTCACGGCCGCCGACCGCGAGGCGGGCTCGGTCCTGAGCGTCGTCGACTCGGAGACCGGGTCGGCCATTGACGGCAGCCTGAGCTTCGAGGTCGTCGAAGAAGTCGACCCGGCAGATGCCGAAATCACGGGTCGGGATACGCGCGTCGCGTTCCGCCCGACCGCGCAGGCTTTCGAGCGCTGGGGCTACTCCCAGGCCGTCACGGTGACCTTTGGCGCGGCTCTTGAGACCGACCGCGCGACTGACCGCGGTGGACAGCTCGGGGCGGACCTCACGTTCACCTTCCGCGCGGTCGATCCGCCCGCGCTGAGGCTGCTTGGCGCGTCCCCGTCGGACGCCGGCGTCGGTGTCGCGCGCACCGCGCCTGTCATCCTCAGGCTCAGCGAGGGTGCCCGCCAGGCCGACCTCGACCCCGACGGAGACGGGCGCTGGACCGCCGCGGACGTGGCCGCCGGCTCGACGCTCAGCGTCACCGACGCCGTGACAGGCGCCCCCATCGAGGGCACGCTGGTCTTTGCAGACCCCGCGGACCTTGACGCGGCAGACCCTGAGGTCGTCGGTGCCGACGCGACGGTCACCTTCAGCCCGTCGAGCCAGCCGTTCGGCCGCTGGCGCTACGCCCAGCGGGTCGTCGTCGAGCTCGCCGCGTCCCTCGAGAGCGACCGCGCGACAACTCGCGCCGGCCAGCTCGACGGCGGCGCCCGCGTGGCCTTCGAGGCCGAGCGCCCGCCCGCCCTCGCGCTCGTCTCGGCGCTTCCGTCGGACGGAGCGGAGGGCATCCTTCGCAACACCCCAATCGAGCTCGTCTTTTCGGAAGGTGTCCGCCAGTCCCAGCTCGACGCCGACGGCGACGGACGCCTCGACGCAGACGCCGCCGTGGTCGTGAGGGACGCCGACGCAGGCACCGCCATCCCATGCCGCGTCGCCTTCCTGGCGACCGCCGACCTCGACCCGGCTGACGCCCTCGTGACCGGCGACGACCTGCGCGTCACGCTGACCCCGACCGGGCTGCTCGGCTGGTCCCAGCGGATCCGCGTCGCGATCGACAAGCGGCTCGCGAGCGATCGCGCGACCGCGGTCGATGGGCTGCTCCCGGCAGAGGTCATCTCGACCTTCCGCGCCATCGACCCGCCCGCGCTGGGCCTCGTCACGAGCACGCCCGGCCACGGCGCGACCGGCGTGCTGCGCAACAGCCCCATCCCGCTCGTCTTCTCGGAAGGCGTGCGGCGGCAGACCCTCGACGCAGACGGCGACGGCCGCCTGAGTGCGGGCGACGGGGTCAGCGTCACCGACACCACCGCGGGCACGCTCCTCGCTGGCACGCTGACCTTTGACGCCGAAGATGCCCCGCCGGCCGCTGGCGAGCCGGGGCTCGACACCCGCGTGACCCTCCGCCTCGACGCGCCCGTCCCCTGGAGCCATGCGGTCTCCGTCAGTCTCGGGGCGACCGTCTCGAGCGACCGCGCCACGCCCCGCGGCGGCCAGCTGCCAGCCACCCGGATCGACTTCCGGGTCGAGGACCTGCCGCCACTGCGCATCCTCGCGACCAACTTCGCTGGCAGCCAGAGCTGGCCGTCCGCATCCCCGCTGCAGCTCGCCCTGTCGATGGCCGTCACCCTCGCGGCCGCCGACCCGGGCACCGATAGCCCGGACACCGTCGACGACGATCGCGTGTGGCTGACCCGGCTCGGCGAGACCGAGCGCCTGCCGGTCGCCTTCTCCCTCGGCGCCGACAGCAAGGTCCTCGAATTGTCGGCCTCGGACCCGGACGCGCTCGATCCGGCGCAGCTGAACTATCGCACCAGTTATGCGCTGCACATTGCATCCGGCCGCGATGGCCTCTGCGCAACCCTCAGCACCGTGACCTCGGTCGACGGCTGCCTGACAGAGGACGCCGCGACGCCTGGCGAGGTCGTCTACGCCTTCACGACCGCGTCCGCCCCGCCGCTGACCGTCGTCGCCTCGACCCCGGAGAGCGGCGCCATCGCCGTCCCGAACGCGAGCGCCTTCTCGGTCCGCCTGTCGAACCGCCTCTTCGGCGACGACGCGCGCGCGGTCACGTCTGACGACGTCTTCCCCGCCGACGGCTTCGCGGACCCGCAGAAGGACGGACTCACGCCGAACATCTTCGTGACGCCAGGCCGCCTGAACGGCGATCGGGCCGACGCGCTGGCGCTGACCCCGGACGCTGGCTGCGGCGAGCCCATCTGCTATGACGACGCCACCAACACGGTCCGATTCCAGCCCGCCGCCCCGCTGGCGCCGCTCGGCTTCTATACCATCGTCGTGACCGACGACCTCCAGGACACGGCTGGCGGGCGCCTGCTCTCGCCAGCCCTCATCTCGTTCCAGGCGTCGTCTGGCACCATCCTCATCGGCACCTCACCGCCCACCATCGACGTCGACGACGGGATCTACGCGCAGTTCGGCGATGACCTCGATCTCACCCGCTTCGACACGGCCAGCGCGTGGGTGACCGCGACCGACCCGCTCGGCTTCGAGGTCCTCATCCCCGGCACGCTGCGCCTCTCGCACGTGGGCGTCGGCGAGACAGACTGCGACGGCGTCGGCCTCGACACAGGCTGTGACCGCCTCACCTTTGTCCCTGCGATGCACGTCTCGGGCTGCTTCGAGACGCTGCGGCCGCTGCGCTACGCGACAACCTATCGGCTGCACCTGTCGCCGCGCCTGACGAGCCTCGGCCACACCGGCGCGCCCCGGACGCTCGGCGCCCAGCCGCCCATCGTCGTCGCGACAGGGCTGCCGCCCGTCATCAGCGGCATCAGCTCGTTCGGGGCCCTGCCCACCGAGACCGCCGATGACTACGCCGACCTCCGCAACGCCGGTGACGTGCCAGTCAACTCCACGATCAGCATCCGTTTCTCGCGTGACATGGCCACGAGCGGCGCTGGGCGACTGACGAGCCCGGCCCACTTCCGTATCATCAACACGCAAGGACCAACCTCCACCACAGACGACGTCGCCCTC
>SXGQ01677698.1_pt1 | contig 12274 bp, 9 predicted proteins | sample 3178371 | NCBI WGS metagenome assembly SXGQ01 (sample SAMN11356859, study PRJNA531348) | freshwater metagenome | isolation source: freshwater sample F1-20 | place: China: Fuxian Lake, Yuxi | collected 2017-12-25 | reverse complement strand
GCCAATGGGTTGACTCGAGATCCTTGGGAACCGGCAGAACCGCGTCACCCAGCCATCGCGCGAGCCACTCCGATTCCTGACCATGCTCGTCCGTAACCCTCCCAAAGAGTGCGCGCGAAGCTCGGATGAGGTGGCGATGGTCGTCGATGTCGGCATACGGCTGATCAGACATCTCCAAGCGCATGAAACGCCCGCTGTCGTTGTCACCGATTTGCGGAATGGTCCCATCGGATCTGCAGAGCGTCTCTGTGAATCGTCCCATGCCCCAAAGGCGCGATCGGAGCTCGTCGTCGAAGGGATGCGACAGGCCAGAGTGCCATGCGACGCGAGCCGTTGGCGGTGCGGCGGGCGAGGGATGGAAGCAGCGTACTCGCCCGGACCACCATCGTGCGGCGCGCTCCGGCTGATTGCGAGCAATCCAGAGCATGAGGGCTGCAGAATGGATTGCCATCTCCGAAGACAGCCGGTGGTAACAGGTGCTCGCTTCGAAGTTGGATCCCTCAGGATGAAACTGCGCCCGGATCTGCTGCACCATGTCGCGACCCGCAAACGCGAGCCACTCGGACGACTCGGGGTCGTCCGGGAGATACGCCCCCACATAAAGCAGCCCAGCGATGTTTGCCAGGTAGTGGTTGGAGCAGAGGCTCTCGCCCCATTCGAGGTGCCGCACGATGTAACGCGCATGGTCGCGCGCGCTGGCCGACACCAAGTGCAGAAAAGTTGGCGAGAAGTCGGCTCCAGAGGCACGCGCAAGGTCAACGGCCGTCAGCACATTCGCTATACGGATGCCCACATCCATCGGACACAGCCACTGCACCCCAAAGCCGGGGGGATTGCACCGGATGAAGTCGGCGGTGTGTCGCTGGATCACCTTCGCAGCCGCGGCGACGAGGTCTGGGCCTGCGGCCGCGATCGCTATCGCGGGTAGATGTTGCAATCGACCGACCTCCCATGGCCACTTCACCTCGACACCGGGGTGGCTCCCAATTGCGATAGCGGCGGTCCGCGCGCACGGATTCCACCGAAACTCACTCGTCGGGTCGACATGCCAGTCGATGCCCGAACGGTCCTGCAGGCACTCGGCCTCGATTCGCTGAGCGGTACGGCGCCACGGGCCCGGAAACGCGGTGGCCGGAACGAAGGCCCTCAGCTTCCGGCGGCCAGACTGCAGCAGGTCAAACTCGTCCTGCAGGCACCCCATCGGCATTCGGTCACCGTCAGGGGAACTTGCTTGGATGATGCGTAAAGGCAGATCCTCGCGCGACCATGACGCGAGACCCGAGGCTACGACATGACCCATGATCCCCTGCTTGACCCCATTGGCCGCGGTCCACGCACGCAGGTAGGCGATACGGATCGCGGCGAGCGGGCCGATCTGCCTAACCTGACGAACACGACGGCGAAGGGGCGAAAACATGCTGCGGATTTCGAGAGTGCGCTCACGGACACCGCGCGCTCATCCGCAGCGCCGGATGCCACGAGCGTAAACGAACTATAGTCACAGCTTCGCCTCTCCGAATTGGCCGCCCTTGGATGAGGAGAGGCGAGGCCGCATCCGAGTCGATGCTGTCGCCGTGAGCAGCGTGAGTTGCCTAACGATAAGCACTGTGATCAGTGGTGTGGCGATTGAACAAGACCACCAGATCAACCCAACGAAAGGTACTTGCGTCAGGAGAAAGGCGACAAACATCCCCTCGATCCCGAGCACATCGCGATCCTCCCATGGAATCCGCAGTCGCCACAACTGCCCGCAGGAGCCAAGGACCGCAAGCACCAGCAGCACCGCGATCGACCATCCGAGGTAGCCGTCGCTCGCGAAGGCCCATGTGGGCGCAGCAAGCGCAACAAACGTCTGGTCACCTGGATACATCAGGTCGCCGATGGTCCGATTCATGTGAAGTTCCATGTCGGGAACCCATTTGCCCAATGTCCAGAACGGCACGCCCGCGCCGTTAGCGGACTCATGTAGACCACGCCAGATGGCAAAGGGGTAAGCATCTGCTGTGCGTCCGGTAATGTGATCGACGGTGCTGATTTCCGTCCAACCTGCGATCATCGATGACATGGTGAAGTGAATAACTAGAGCGACCGCAGCCAGCAGCATCACCATCCATCCAAGGTATCTGAAGCCGAATCGAGCTACGCCTACGAAGGCCGCAAGCAGACCGAGATTGGCCACGAGCGACTTCTGGTGCGCTGCGAAGGCGAGTATCACGTAGAGCACGGTCATGAAGAGCAACCGGGCACAGGCCCAGCGCCTCTGCGATGCGCAGTCTGATCGTTGGACACAGGCGAGGAGCCCATAGGTCCACAGCGCTGGCAGCCCCTGGTAGGCGATACACGTGGTCAGGAAGTCTACGCTCTCGAAGGAACTCACTCGCGACCCGTAGTGCGCCTGCAAGTCTCCAGACCAAGAGTCGACGATTGACGAGATGCCGCCCGCCGAGAGCAGCCCGTACCGGTAGGCGGCCCATGTCCACGCAGCCACGAATAGTGCCGAGGCCACAATGAAACTGCCTGCCGCCTCGCGCCGTGCCGCGGGCGATACGGAGGGTGCACCGCCTGATGCGCGATTCGCGGCCCATAGCCAGCACCCGACGGCTGTCGAAAGCGCAAAAGGTAGGAGCCACACCAGCCAGTATGCAGTGCTCCCGGTCAACCGGGCGTCGATGCTGATCACATCCAAGCCCAGTGATTCGGCGCGACCCTCGGCGATGCCCCATCGTTGCCCGCCGGACAAGCCAACCGTCAACGCGCCTATTCCGGTGGTGGTAAAAATAGCGGCCGCGAAGACCAGCCATGGCAAACACTTCCGCCAATTCCTGCGATCGACCAGTGGCACGCTAGCGCCGATCCTGCAGGCAAGCGGTTGGCTTGGGGGGTCGTTCATTGGTAGTGGATCTGCTGAGGGGGCTTCGACTCCACATCGGATTGGACCGCGTGCGCAGGGGGCAACGCTTCGCGATCTCCTGCTGCCGCGCGCCCAACTGCAGACCGCTGCCCAAATGCTAGCGCACGATTGGCCCTGCCCGGACCCAGATACATGCGGGAGCCAGGCGATCGGTCCGCACCGCGTCAATCACACGCATCGGCTGCCCAAACGATCATGTTCCGATGCTGATTCGGGCAGTCGTCACGCGGATGCCATCGCCGCGAGCATGGCTTGGACGCGACAATCCCGTGCATTGCCGCACAGAACGGCTTGGCGGGCCGCAGCGGCGAGGCGTCGTCCACATTTCGGCCCCCAACGAGCCACCGCGGGGCCTCGGCCGGTTCCTCGGCGTCACCGGGTTCCACGAGCACACGGAATGCCCATCCTGTGACGCCTCGAAGCGTATCTCCGCCGTTGTAGTTGCGCTGGGACACCGCGTCGCCTTGTGCTCAAACAGTTTGGGGGCCAGCGAAGAACCTGAATCCGTTCGCATCGGGAACCTGAGACAACCCTGAGCTGTCGGCGGCCGCTAGAAACCGAGGTGATCGATCCTACACACCGAGCGCGCCACTGCCTGTTCGTGGTCTGTGGCCAATGAGGCCCGTCAACCGCATCTGGCGGAATCGAGACCAACGCGGTGCGGTTGGTCGGTGCCAGCCGTGGAGAATTGCCGAAGGAGCGCATCGACATGCGCGTCGTAGGTGAACCGCTCGGGCGCGCCCCTGCCGCCGCTCGGTCGATTTTGGGGGAGCTATCGTGGTGAATGGGAATCTTGACAGGCCCGTGAGCTTGGTGTGACTAGACCAATCTCGCCCGAAACGGCTCGTCTCTGCAAACCACTACCGACGCGTGCCTAACCTCCGTCTCCCTTATAACGACTACCTCGCGACCGCATCCGATCTGCACCCCGATCCGTGCGACTCTACCGCCGTCCGACTGGACTACCCCGTCCACTGCCATCGAGTTCTCTCGCAGGGATCTTCGGATACCAGTTCGGGCGGTGGACCCTCAGAGGCCATCGCCTCAACCATGACCCGTACGTGACGGTCCCATGTGTAGTCGCGTAGCGCGATCTGGCGGGCTTTGGCGGCGAGGCGATGTCCAAGTTCCGGATCCCGAATGAGACGACGCAGCGCTTCGGCCAGTTCTTCGGCGTCTCCAGGCTTCACGAGCAACGCCGTCTGCTCATCCTGCAGTGCCTCAGCGATCTGCTCTAGACGTGAAGCCACGATGGGCCGCTGCATCGCCATGTACTCGTATAGCTTGGTCGGAGATCCAAAGAATCTGGACCCATCCGCATTTGGCACGTGGGGTGAAACGAAGATGTCTGACGCGGCCAGAAAAGCGGGCGCCCGATCCTGCAGGACTAGCCCCATGAACCGAGAAAACTCCGCTGCAGGTGAATCCATGATTCGACGTTCACAGGCGGCACGATTCTTGCCATCCCCGATGAACAAGAATCTGACGCGATGCCGGCGCATCCACTCGTCATTTTGGCAGAGCAGAATTGACGCCGACACGAAGACATCGGCTCCATGCCAGTCCCCGAAAGTACCAATAAAGGTGATCACGAGGGCGTCGGCGGGCAGCTCGGCCTCGCATCGAATGGCCGCGACTTCGTTCGCTCCAAATCTCGCCGGATCGAAAATCGTCGGGTCGATGCAGTTGGGGTACCAAGCGAGCCGCCGAGGATTGATGCCCCTGCCGCGCAACTCCTCCTCCAGCACCTCTGAGATGGTGAAGACGAGGTTGGCCCGTCGTAGCATCATCTCCTCCGCTCTCTCGAAGTCGTCCGCATAGCGGGGACGGCCGACCCCCCAAGTCCGGCTGACCCAAACTTCCGAACCGTTGTACTCTACGACGAGAGGGATTCCTAGGCGATCCGCAACCTCCGCCCCCACCCAATCCCCTAGTGTGAGGCGCTGGTAGATGCACGTTGGCTGAAGGCGGCGCGCAACAGTCAGCGCCGTTGCAACGGATCGTCTGTGCAGCCGAAACAGATTGATTGCTGAGGGAAGGGCTATGGAACCTAGGGCGCGCGGGTGCCTCTGGGGGATGGCGGGATCGATCATCGCGGCCCAATCCGTTGTGACCATTTCCACCCGAGCGCCCGCGCGCGCCAGCGCGTTGACCACTCCCGCCACGTGACCCACACTGCCGCCCGCATTAACGCCGAGCCACAGTGTGTTCTTCAGGTACAGCACGCGCTGACCTTCCCAAGTGGAGATGCCGGTGACCTCCGGAACGACCCGATTCCGTCGAAGGGCGCGCCGCATTTCGCGCAGCACACCGCGGCGCGAGACCCAGCCATCAATCGATGCCATGCCTAGTCCGACCGCGAGCACCGCCACCTTGAACTTCGACAGCGGCCTGGGCGTTGCATCCGAACCCGCCTCAAACAACTCGGGCCACTTGAATGCAATCGCTAGGAGTGCAATCACAGGCGTGACCATGGCCGCAGCATGTGACTCCCACGCTACGACGACCGGCCGCCGTTTGCTGCGCCAGCGGGACACAAGCGTGGAACACAGACCATCGACGCGCACCCTAGCCAATGTCTCGTACTCGGGTGAAGTACCTAGGCCACGCTCAAGTCTTTGGCGGTACTGCTTGGTAAGGGGATGAATGGAAAGCACAACCATGTTCGAAGGTTCTTGGAATGGTGCCGGTTCGGAGATCGGTATATCACAATCTCTGTCCTGCAGAGGACGAACAAGCATCCGAACCGGACGTGTTGGGTGGGCCTCCCATGGGCTGCCGTTCGCGCGTGCTACGGCAGTTCCGAGACGCCTCGTGGAGCAGAAACGCCATTGCCGAGCCCAAGGTAAAGAACAGTGCTTGAAGGGAAAAGACCCATCCCGCACTCTCAGCAGTGCGTATCGGCCAGACCACAAGGATGACGAGCCCTGTCACCCCTACCGAACACCCGGGACCAGCCAGACAAAGGATGGGCATACCGCCAGCCGCCAAGGCGATTTGGAAGATGGTGGCCACCGGCATCATCGCCATTCCGGCCAACATGGCAGAGAGCGCAGGTCCGGCTGGTAAGAAGGCGTCTCCAAACACCGATCCAAGCGCTGGCACCGCCGCAAACTGCACGACGAGTATCGCAAACACCCCTGCACCCGTCAGGATCCCCGCGCACCGAAAGGCTTCCCGCCTAAGTTCGCCCGGTCCGCCAGCCATTCGTGCCATGTCCGCCAGACGAGATCCCGCAAAAGCCGACCCAACCGAGATCACAGCGTCCACTACAAGCATCGCCACAGCAAACTGACCTGCCTCGGAGCGACTGCCCACCTCGACTAGGTGGACGTTGATCCAGCGTGCAGGAATAGTCGATAGCAGGCATGCGATGGCGCTACGCCAAGCGTAGCCAAGTTCGAGCCGAATCGGGGGCATGGCCATCAGACCGGTTGGCGGGGGTAACGTATGCCAGAGCGCAAGGCCCGCCACTACCGAGGCGATCGCACTGCAGACCATCACAGAGATGGTGCGGCTGTCAGGATCATCGAGTCCGGCTGCCAGCACCGATAGGATTAAGGCGGCTGCGATACAGCGCGCAAAGGCATCGCTCCAGCCAAAGGCGTGCATGCGACGCGCTCCCAGAGCCGCGCCCTGCGCAAACGCCAGCAGGCCTGCGGCTGGTACGGCGGCGCACGCCACTACCACCAACCCAATTGGCATGGCGGCTAGCCAGTCCGCCGCCGCCGTGCGGCGCCAGATGAGCGCACCGACCAGCCAGACCGAGCTCGTAAGCAGCAGCAACACGATCGCGCGGCGGAGCAGCGGACGTGCCAGACCCGAATCCATCGAGATGAAAAACGGCAGCGACGCGTGAAGCCCGAGACCGCATACCTGCAGCCCAATCGCGACGATGGCCGCGGCAGCCGCAAACTCACCCCGCTGCGACGGACCCAGAATGCGCGCGATCAGCACACTCGTTCCAACCCCGATGACGAGGTTCGCAACTCTGCCCGCGGACACCCCAAAGGAAGCCATGTAGGGCGCGAAGTGCCCGCGCATCCGATTCCTCGGCATGCGGCAGAGCATATCGGCGTGGGCATCACCCAAGCGCGATGCCAGCCGCACGCACCGCTTCAACATTCTCGCGAATGTGGCACAGGCTACGACTGCCGAACACCGCAGAATCCACTGAAGCCAGCGTTGCCGCGAGCGTTTGCCCGTGTGAGGACCGCGCCCCGGACGAACTGGGGCGACTCTTGCCGCGCGAACGGTTTCGAAGCGCTCGCAGCCAATACCACAGGCCAGCGCGATCCAGCGATCTGGGAAGCAGCAGCGCCCGACCTCCGACCGACTCGGGCTGGATGGGCCGCTTCGCAATCACCGTGATGCCGTCACGTCGCAGTGATTCGATCGCTCCGAGCGGTGCCGGAGCTGCCACACTATGTTGCAGCATCACGGCATCGCAGAGCGCCATGGCGGTATGAGCACATTGCACTGCCTTGATCGAGGCACCGATGCGGACCGCCAAACCGCGATCCCGCATGCGCTGCAGTGCTTCGAGGCCGGGCAGCAGGGCCGCATCTGGGGGGGAGTGCAGCATCAGAAGGTCCACCCGATCCACACCTAGGCGTCGCAAAGAGATCACCAACGAAGATTCAAGCGAAACCGAGTCGAAACGCTGGGTGACTCGACCCCATCGACCCGCCGGGAAGGTCCCCAGTTTGGTGCCAATGAACAGACGGTCCCTCCCGACCTCCCGGATCACGCGCCCGAGTAGCGACTCCGCGTACCCCGCGCAGTAGGCATGCCCGGTGTCAAAGAACCTGATGCCGGCCTGATGGGCGCCAAGAAGCGTGCGAAACGCCCGTTCCGGATCCGTGAGGTACGGCCAAGCGAGCGCCCCACCGCAACCGAGGCCAAGCCGCGGAACGGGCGCAGGGCCATCTCGCGCAGTCATGAGGCACTTCCCCCGATGAAGTGCTCCCACCACGCAGCCAGGTTGTACAGGTACCACGCCTCGGTCCCGCGGCCGGCGTCGAGCACGGCTTTCACCGCCTTGGCGTCAAGCAACTCCGTCTCACGCACGAACCGATCGATGCTCGCGCGCATCGGCTTGCCGAGCCGCTGCTGGAACCACTCGTGGACGGGAGCGCCGAAGCCCTGCTTCGGGCGGTCGATGATCGAGTCCGGGATCAGCCCGCGGACCGCTCGCTTGAGAATGTGCTTCGACTCGCCGCCGGCGGTCTTCATCGATGACGGGATGCCCATGGCATACTCGACGAAAACGTGGTCGAGGAACGGCACGCGTCCCTCGATGCTCGCGCCCATGCCCATCTTGTCGACACGCATAAGCAAAAGCTCCGGCAGTCTCAGGTGCAGGTCTGAATAGGCCATCCACTGGACTGGCGCCTGCTCGATGTTCGAATCCTGGAAACGACGGTACATCGGTCCGACCACATCCCACGAGCTGTACCCCGACAGCTCTCGTCGAAGCGCGGGGCCGAGCAGCGCCTGCTTTTCCGCCTCCCGGAACGCCTCTGCGCCAGACCAAAAGATCGGTTCGCCGGACGCGCCCCGCCGCAGCAGTTCGAACTGGGAGGAGAGCCCCCAGCCCATCGTGCTGGCGCCTCCGAGCGCCAGCCGCTTCAGGGCGCGCGGTACCGGCAGGTCGTTCCAGCGGCTCAGCTGCAGATAGGTCTTCCAGCTTGAGTAGCCCCAGAAGAGCTCATCGCTGCCCTCGCCGACCTGCGCCACGATCACCCCGTTGTCGCGCGCTAACTTCGAAACAAAGTAGACGGGCACGCAGACGGGGTCCGCGATCGGCTCGTCCTGCAGCTCGATCATCCGCGGAACGAAGTTCATTAGGTCATCGATGCTGAGGATTCTCTCGTGGTGCTCCGCACCGACGCGGCGTGCCATGTCGGCGGCGAAGTGGGTCTCGTTGGAGTAGCTGTCGCTTCCCTCGTAGCCGATGCAAAAGGTCTTCACCGCCGATGCCTCGCCTTCGGAGAAGAGCGCCGCGTTAGTGGACGAGTCGACCCCTCCCGAGAGGAAAACGCCAACTGGGACATCGCTCACCTTGCGCAGCTGCACCGATTCGCGAAGTTCGTGGATGAGCCGATGGCAGACATCCTCCTCAGTTCGCTCCTCCACTGGCTTCACGTGGTCGCCCAAGTCGTACCAATGCCGCTCGGTGATTTGGCCGGTGGAGGAGACGTGCACCAGGCCTCCCGGCGGGAGCTTCCGGATGCCCGCAAACAGGGTCTGTGTCCCCGGCGTGGCAAGGAACGACAGGTAGTGGTAAAGGGCGGTGTGGTCTATCGCCCGCTTCTGGCGCCGATCCTCAAGCAATGCCTTGATCTCGCTCGCGAACGAAACATGCCCCGCGCTCTGGGTCCAGTAGACCGGCTTCACGCCCCGACGATCGCGAGCCAACCAGAGCTCACGCCTCCGCCCATCCCAGATTCCGAGCCCGAACATCCCTCGGAACCGCGTCAGGCAATCGATGCCCCAGGTGAGGTACGAGTGAAGGATCACTTCGGTATCACTGTGGTCGGTGCTCCACGGTCCGATCCCGTTCGACCGAAGCTCCCTGCGGATGTCCGCGTGATTGTAGATCTCGCCATTGAAAACCAGCGCAACCTGCTCGGAGGAGTCGACCATGGGCTGCGATGCGGCGTCGGAGAGGTCAAGAATGGAAAGTCGACGATGGCCCAAGCACGCGCGACCATCGGCTGAGGTCCAGAGGCCGGCGCCGTCGGGCCCACGGTGGGCCATGGTGTCGCGCATCTGCGCGACCAGCCCCGGAATGTCGATTGGGCGGGAGGCACTCGCCCCAAGCCCGTCTAATATCAAGATTCCGACGATGCCACACATTCAGAAAGTCTAACGACAGCAAGTATCATCCGCGCTTGCGAGGGTCTTTGGACTTGCCGCCCGCCCTCAATCACATCTCGAATCACGCCAAGCACGGCTCGGATGCAAACCAGACGCCAGGCACAGCATGAATAGCAAGAGGCTGCGTCAAACGGCCCTTGCAGCAACCGCGATCACATCGCCGAGCCTGATCGAGAGATGCATGGCCTGCCAGGAGCGAGGCAGACATCGAATCAGCCGAATCGCCCGAGCAAGCGGATGCGCGTCGAGCAGAAACTCTATTCGACTGAGGATATAGCTCAGCCTGTAGGTTCGACCGAGGGTTATGTGTTCAACTGGACGAAACCCCGACTCCAGAAGCAGCCGATCAAGATTGCGCTTGCTGAGCAGGTTGATGTGCTGCACTGGATCCTGGTAGTGCCATCGCCGACCCATCGCTCGCGCAACAAGCGAACCTGCATCGGGCGTCGAGAGAAACATCCAGCCTCCAGGCATGATGTGTTTACGGCATTCTCGTAACGCACGACGAGGATCATCCAGATGCTCGATCACATCCCACGCCGTCATTACCCGAGGCTGGCTTGTACAGTGATGCGATAGCTCGTAGATCGAGCCTTGCGCGTTGCGCACGCCAAACTCTCTACAACTCCAGACCACCGCAGACGGGTTCGGCTCGATTCCAGAAGCGTCATACAAGGATCTCGCAGCCGACAGGAAATGGCCGAAGTTGGATCCGAGATCAAGCAACTTGCCACCCTGACCCGCAAGACGCTCAACGAAGGCGAGCTTTGATCGCGCCGCCTCCTGGGCTCCATCGTCGAGGTAGTAGTCGGCCGAGCCACTTCCCTCAAAGATTTCAGCATGCTCCTCCTCATAAATCGAGCGTCCATCGGCGGTTCGAACAAGCCCCGCGGGCACCTGGATATGACCACACTCTCTGCACCAGTGGACCACGCGACCATGGCGCGTGAACCATGCGCGAAGCGCCTGCTCGCACACGATGCATCGCGGCGCAATCACCGCAGCCCCCACTTTCGCTGAACATACTCAAGTCTTCTCGGAATCTCAGCGGCCGGCGGCGGACGGTGCTCCACGCGAGCGCGATACCACGCAACGAACACCATCAAACCCCACAGTTCAAATCCCAAAGACTGGCGACCAGTCATATGGTCCTGCATCGCACGACGAACTTGCGCAGTATCAAGGCATCCCGTCGCCGCGATTGAGGATTCGGCGAGTAAATCCTCCACGAGGTTTCTCCCCGATGCCCGCAGCCAGCCATGTACCGGGATGCTGAACCCCCGCTTTTTCGCCGACGCAAGTCGTTTACCTGCCAGCAAGTGAGCGCGATGCCGAAGAATCCGCTTCAGTGGTCCACGAGTATCAGCCTTGAACTTGTCTGGTAGATCCAGACCGAACTGGGCTAGCTCCGGATCGAGGAATGGTGATCGAATCTCCAGACCATGCGCCATAGTCATTCGATCCGCCTTGACCAGAATATCGTTCGCCAGATATCCGTTGATATCAGCTACCTGCAACGCCCGCAGAGATACTCGGCCGCCCAGTCCAAAATCCGACGCAAGGTGGGAGAGCGAATCGCAAGCGGCCCGCCTGGCGTCGCGCGTACACAGCAGCTTCGCCGCATCCCTTGGTAACCAGGAGCCGTTCCAGCTAAAATGGGCCTGACCCGATGGCAGATCGCAGGCCCTCAGGAATCGAAACAGCGCGTAAGAGAGAGAAACCTTCGACTCCCAAGTAGGAATGCAGGGCGCAAAAGCACTAAGCGCGCGTCGCATGGCCATCGGTAACCTTGACACGATTTGCTGATGCAACATCGTCGCCTGATAAGTTAAATAGCCGCCAAAAAGTTCATCCCCCCCATCCCCCCCCAGAACGACCTTCACGGTTCGCGATGCCGCCCGCGCAAGCGTGAACACGGCCAGCGCGGACGAGTCCGCAAGGGGGTCATCGGCATGCCGAACGACATCGAGAAAGTGGCGCATGCAGTTCTCCTCGAGCGGTACTGACTCGAGAGGTATCCCCAGCTTGCGTGCAGTATCGCCCGCAGCACCCGCCTCATCAAAACCTGGGCCGGGAATCGAGAGACAGAACCCCCGGCTCAAATGTCCGATTCGAGCGGCCAAATGCGCGACAAGCGTTGAATCAATGCCGCCCGAGAGGAAGATCCCCACTGGCACATCACTTCGCAAGGCAAACTGGACCGAACGATACAGCAATTCCTCGAATCGCTCGCTGGCCTGCTCAAGCGTCATCGGGAAGCTTGGCACCACGCGAGCTTGCGACGGTCGCCAGTAAACATGTTCCTCCACGGAACCGTCGCTGCGGTACCGGCGCCATGTTGCGGGAGCCAGCCTCCGAACGGCCTTAAGTAGCGTTGCCTGTCTTGGGACATAGTTCAGGCACAGGTAGTCCCCGAGCGCATCTAGATCCACCTCCAGAGGCACCTCCGGTAAGGCCGCAAGTGCACCAAGTTCAGAGGCG
>SXGQ01342337.1_pt1 | contig 12274 bp, 13 predicted proteins | sample 3178371 | NCBI WGS metagenome assembly SXGQ01 (sample SAMN11356859, study PRJNA531348) | freshwater metagenome | isolation source: freshwater sample F1-20 | place: China: Fuxian Lake, Yuxi | collected 2017-12-25 | reverse complement strand
GCGGGTATCGGGTGAGTGGTGGAAGTGTTTTGTTAGATTGGGAGATGGGTGGGGCGGTGTTGTCCGAGGTTTCGAAGGTGGTGGGGACGGAGGATGGGAAACAGATGGGGATCTCGCGGGTGTTTCGTGTTGATGGGGATGTTGAGGGAGAGGTGGCGTTTCATGTGCCGGGGCCGGCGGGTGGGTGGAAGGGTGAGGTGAGGGTGGAGGTGGTTGAGCTGGGTGAGGGATTGAGGATGGTCCGGCAAGAGAGTGGTGGGGTTGCGGCGAGGCATGTGATTTCAGCGGGTGAAAGCGGAGGAGTGATGGGTGTCTCCGGGCGGGTGTTGGAGTGGAATAGATTGAGATCTGGTTCGGTGGTGCAGGTGTTGAGTTGGTGTGGTGGTTTGGCGGATGTGGTGGGGGTTGAGAAGTGGTTAGAAGATGAGGCAAAGAAGGGTGATGGTGGTGTTTTCAAAGAAGAGGGTGAGTTGATTTATGGGAAGGAGGTGATGGTGCGAGGTGTTTTGAATGCGGATCCGGCGGCGAGTGGGAGCGGGTATGAGATTGATGATGTTCCGGTGCCGTTCGATCATCCGGAGCGGACGCCGATGACCTTGAGCGGGTTGGCGTTTGATGAGCGAGGGGTGGGTTATGCCTGCACGTTGGTGGGGGATGTCTGGCGGATCACGGGGCTGCATGGTGATCTAACGGACGTGCGGTGGAAGCGCTTTGCCGCTGGGTTGGACATGCCGATGGGGATCGAGGTGGTTGATGGTGTTCCCTACGTGAATGCGCGACTGCATTTGATGCGTTTGAAGGATTTGGATGGTGATGGGGAGGCGGATCATTACGAGCGGTTCAGCCGGATGCCACTGCCTAACAGCAGTGAGGCCGGGCGGGATCTGAGGCGGGATGGGGAAGGGCGGTTTGTTTTCAATACGCCAGCGGGGATCGAGCGTTTGAGTGCGGATGGCAGGGTTTTGGAACGGATCGGGCAGGGTTCGAGGAATCCGTTGGGGTTGGGTGTTAGAAAAGATGGATTGGTGATTTCCGATTCATCGGAAGGGAATTTGGAGAACGGGACTTGTTCCCTTTATGAATCGGATCACGTGGAGAATGAGGGATCGGTGGCGAAGCGGAAGCGGATGTTGTATTTGCCGCGTGGGATTGATAACTCGCCGGGGAGCCGGGTTTTCATGGAGGACGACCGGTTCGGGCCGTTGGGGCGGACGATGTTAGGGGTGAGTTTCGGGAATGGCGGGTGGTATTCGGTGGTTCGTGATGTTTCGAACGGGACGGTGCAGGGGATGATGGTTCCGCAGCGCGGATGGTTTGCGAGCGGAGCGTGCCGGGTGGCGGTTCAGCCGTTGGACGGGCAGGTGTTTGTGGCGGGTTTGGATGGATGGGGGGACTATGGGGTGGCCGAGGGGTGTTTGCATCGGATTCGGTATGCTGGGAAGGCGGAGGTCCAGGTGGTGGGATGGAAGGCGTGGAGGAATGGGATCCAGATGGACTTCAGCGGGGTGTTAGATGAATTGCCTGCGGTGGAGCGGATTTTCGTTCAGCAGTGGAATTACATCGACTCGGCGAAGAGTTATGGGTCGGTTGAAGTTTCCGCAAGAGATGAGGAGAAAATCGGGCATGATCGATTGCGGGTGACGAAGGCGGTTTTGTTGCCGGACAAGCGGAGTGTGTTTTTCGGGATTCCGGAATTGCATCCGGCGATGTGCACCCAGGTGCGGGCTACGTTGACCGGTGGGAAAGGTGAGCGGGTGGAGGTGGATGTTTATGCGACATTGCAGCATTTGGCGGAGGATGCGCCGTGGGCGGAACCCGTGCCGGGGGATCGGCCGAATGCGTTGGTGGTGCCGACGCGGGATTTGAATGGGGATACGAATCAGAAGTTGATCGAGCATTTCGACCGGTTGGCGGGGCGGTTGACGGCGGAGCGCGCGGTGGCGGCGGATGTTGAGTCCCGGGGAGTCGAGCTGAGTTACGGATGGATCCGGAAGCATTTGTTAGAGCCGCATTGTTTGGCGTGTCATGGTCCCGGGACGCAGCATGATTACAGCACTTATGCGGGTGTTTTGCCGAAGCTTCGGCTGGAGGATCCTGAGGCGAGTCCGTTTTACGGGATGATGCATACCGGGAGTATGCCGCCGTATCCGCTGCCGTTGATTCCCAAGGGGCTGAAGGGGGCGCTGCTGGAATGGATTCGCAAAGGAGCGCCGGAGTGATTGATCATTTTGCGTTACTGATTTTGAGGACGCGCTGGTTTGTCCAGGCGAGTTCGTGGGTGAGTTTGTGTTTCTGATAGAATGTCTTGAGCGCGGAGTAGCGGGTGAGGGGATCGAAGCGGGTGGCGTGGTGGATTTTACGAAGGCAGACGGGGCAGAGGTGGAAGGGGCTTGCGTCCATTTCCTGGAGGTGGTTGGCGCCATTGAGATTGCATTCGTGATAGATGCAGTGGCGGATGCCGAAGAGGTGTCCGGTTTCGTGGACGAGGACTTTGGCGGCGCGGCGGAGGATGAGGTTTGGGGTTTCCGGTGTGGTGGGTTCGCTGTGGAAGGCGGGGTGGTAGCGGGCGAAGCTGAAGATGCCAACGCGGGAGCGGAGTGATGCCTGGCCGAAGACGAAGTTCCAGGAGTCGCCGGGGTAGAGGTCGGTCATGGTGATGGCGACCATGCAGTAGGAATCTTCGGGGAGTTGGTTGAGGAGGGTGGATAGGATCTGGTCGCTGCGCCATTGTTTCTGTTTGGTGGCAGGGTGGATGCGTGATCCGACCTGGAGGGCGTCGTCCGGGATGGTGGGGAGGATTTCGACGGGCATGGGGTGGAACCATGCGGCGGCGATTTCGCGGAGTGCTTCGAGGGAAGGGGCGTGTTGGGGGGGAATTCGCCGATGGGGAGGAAGTGGATTTTGCGGCGTGTGGCATCTGGGAGGTTGGGGCGTGAGGCGAGCCAGTCGTTGTAGGTTTGGCCGGGTTCGGCGTGGGATGCGAGCCAGTCGTTTGGTGCGAGAGGGCGTTTGGGTTTGAACTCGCCGGAGTTGGTGAAGGTTGCGCGGATGTGGGGGTTTTTGGGTGCGGAGGCTGCCGACGGCGGCGACGGGATCGACCGGGGCTTCGGGGTCTGGCCGAGCGAGGATCATGGCGCTGAGGGTGGCGATCATGAGGAGGAGGACCGGGATGATTGGCATGCGAAGGGGTTCGGGGATGCGCATGGGAGGTGGAACGTTCCGGGGTGGGGTCATCTTGGGAAATTTGCGGCTGGGTGGGGCGGTGTGATCGTTTCCTCGACAAATGAGGCGATTTGTGGGCGTTTGGTGGGAATGCGCACACGGTTATTGATGATTTGGCTTGGTGGTTTGCTGATGATGACGGGGCAGGAGACCGCGCCGAAGGCGACGGAGGCACCGGCTGTGACGCCGCCGGATCCTGCGGAGCAGGTTCGGAAGGCGCTGGAGGATCCGAATGGTGATCTAACCAACCTGGCGCAGGCGATGTTGGGTGAGAAGGGCGGGAACCGTTTGTTTTATTTTCCGACGCGGGATGTGCCTGCGACGCCGGAGAAGTGGGGGATGAAGTTCGAGGACTGTGAATTCGCGTCGGCGGACGGGACGAAGCTGCACGGGTGGTTTTTGCCGGCGAAGGGTGAGAAGGCGAAGGCGACGGTGGTTTTTTCGCATGGGAATGCGGGGTCGATCGGGCATCATCTAGGTTTTGTGATGTGGTTTGTGGAGGCGGGATATCATGTGATGATGTATGATTATCGCGGTTTCGGGAAGTCGGGCGGGGTGGTGGACCGGCGTGGTATGTTAGATGATGTGAAGGCGGCGTTCGCATATGTTTCCAAGCGGAAGGATGTTGATGCGAGCCGGTTGATTTCGTATGGGCATAGTCTGGGTGGTGCGAAGTCGGTGACTGCGTTGGCGGAGACTCCGGTGAAGGGGGTTTGCGCGGTGGTGATCGACGGGGCGTTCGCGTCCTATCAGACGATGGCGCGGGTGATGGCGGGGAATTTGGGGGCGAATCTGGTGACGGATGAGTTGTCGCCGAAGGATTTTGTGGCGAAGTTGGCGCCGGTGCCGTTGTTGGTGGTGCATGGGACGGCGGATGAGGTGGTGCCGTTTTCGCAGGGGAAGCAGCTTTTCGATACGGCGAAGGAGCCGAAGACGCTTTTCGATGTGAAGGATGCGCGGCATGGGGATGCGCTTTCGCGGGCGAACGGGGAATATCGGAAGAAATTGATCGTGTGGTTGGACGGTGTTCTGAAAGGGTGAGCGTGTGATGTTTCTTCGCGCATGTGGTTTGCTGACGAGGTGGTTTCCTTTCGGGATCGTGCTGGGTTGTGTTTGGGCGTGGTTTCAGCCTGAGGCTTGGACGTGGTTCCGTCCGTGGATCGAGGTTGGGCTGGGAGTGGTGATGTTAGGGATGGGGTTGACGTTGCGGTTTGAGGATTTTGTGTCGGTGGGGAGGCAGCCGTTGCGGGTGGGGTTGGGGGTTTTGGCTCAGTTTACGATCATGCCTTTGGTGGGATGGGGGATTGCGAGGGTGTTCGGGTTGGAGGCGGGTTTGGCGATCGGTTTGATTCTGGTTGCGTGTTGTCCGGGTGGGACTGCATCGAATGTGATTTGTTATCTGGCGAAGGCGAATGTGCCATTGAGCGTGCTGATGACGTTGTCATCCACGTTGTTGGCGATTTTCGCGACGCCTTGGTTGACGCGTTGGTTGGCGGGGGCGTGGTTGCCGGTGGATGCGTGGGCGTTGTTCCGGTCGATGCTTGTGGTTGTGTTGTTGCCGTTGTTGAGCGGGGTGGCGGTGAATTCACTGTTAGGCAGGATGAAGCGGCCGGAGCGAGTGCGGGTTTGGATTGATGGGGTTGGTCCACTGATGAGTGCTTTGGTGGTGATTTTGATTGTCGGTTGTATAGTGGCGCTCAAGCAGGCGGAGATCGCGAAGTCGGTCTGGGTGTTGTTTGTTTCGGTGTTTTTGCTGCATGGGTTTGGGTTCGGGCTTGGCTATGTGGCGGGTTGGCTGGCGGGTTGGCCGGAGCCCTTGCGGCGGACGATTTCGATCGAGGTGGGGATGCAGAACAGTGGTTTGGGGGCATCGTTGGCGACGACGCATTTTCCGCATCTTGGGTTGGCGCCGGTGCCGGCGGCGATTTCGGCGGTGTATCATTGTTTGATCGGGAGTGTGCTGGCGGCGTGGTGGCGGAGGTCCGGGGAGGAAAAATCCATCAGTCCTTCGAAGAATGGGATTTGAACCGCTTTTGGAGACGGGCCGATGCTAGAGGGACTTCGAAACGCGAGCTTTGCCGAAGCAGGGGGGATTTTTCTGGTTTCGAATCTGCTGATTTTTGGTGGCTCAATCCTACTTTGTTGGCTGCTGGGATTTGCGTTCAAGAATAGGCGAATCTTCGACCGATGGGAGCCGCTACGTAGGGTTGAGGTTGGTGCTGCGATTGGAACGGTTTTTCTGAATTCTGCTGTATCCGTGATCGGGTGGTGGTTATGGACTCGTGATTTGATCGTGCTTGAGGCATCGAGTGTTGGGCGATCCGTCTTTGATGCGATGGTGATGATTTTGGCGATGGATTTGGGGATGTATGTTTTTCATCGGATTGCGCATGTGCGATGGCTTTATCCATTGATGCACCGCTTTCATCATCGGCATGAGGCTACGAATCCGATCAGCCTGTTTGTGTTTCATCCAATCGAGGTTCTTGGGTTCGGGGGGCTGATGATCTTTTTTCTAGCAGTTTATCCAATGACGTTTGCCGGATTGATTGCTTATCTGACGCTGAATGTTTTGTTCGGGACGCTCGGTCATTCCGGAGTGGAGCCATTTCCCGCGTTGGTCAACCGGTTGCCGCTGATCCGATGGGTTGGCACTTCCACTTTTCATGCCGAACACCATGAACATCCTCGTTACAACTTCGGATTTTACACGCTTTTGTGGGATCGGTTGTTCGGAACACTTGATCCGGAATATGATCGTAGGTTTGCGGGTGAAGGTAGGACAGATTGATTGGTATGGCTGAATGCGGGGCTTACGTCGCGTCGATCAAGAGGGTGATTTCCACCGGGGTGAGGGGGTGGTGTGACCGAATGTTTTCCAAATGGAGTTTGCGAAAGGCGGATGGGTTGACTTTTCTCGTGGTCATGAAGATCCGATCTGCGGTTGTTTTTGGTGTTGCGATGTCGCTGGTGGGCGGGCTGGTTTGCGGGCATGAGAGGGAGGTTCAGACGGATCGGGAGTCGCCGAGGTTGATGCCGTTGCCGAAGGAGGAGGATTCGTATCATTTCCTGATTTTCGGGGACCGGACGGGTGGGCCGGCGGAGGGGATCAAGGTGTTGGCGCAGGCGGTGAAGGATTCAAATTTGTTAGATCCGGATCTGGTGATGACGGTGGGGGATTTGGTGCAGGGATACAATTCGCAGAAGGATTGGGAGGCGCAGATGACGGAATACCGTGGTACGATGGACGGGTTGCGGATGCCGTGGTTTCCGGTGGCGGGGAATCATGATATTTTCTGGCGGGGCGACGGGCGTCCGGTGACGGAGCATGAGGTGAATTATGAGAAGCATTTTGGGCCGCTGTGGTATTGGTTCGAGCACAAGAAGTGCGGTTTTCTGGTGTTGTTTTCGGATGAGGGGGATTTGAAGGAGCCGGGGAAGGCGCGGAATTTCAGTGATCCGGCGCAGCAGAAGTTCAGTCCGCGGCAGCTTGAGTGGCTGCGCGGCTCTCTAACGAAGATGAAGGATTTGAGGCATGTGTTTGTTTTCATGCATCATCCGAGGTGGGCGCTGGATGTTTATCCGGGGAGCAATTGGACCGAGGTGCACGGGTTGTTGAAGGATGCGGGGAATGTGACGGCGTGTTGTGCGGGGCATATCCACCGGTTGCGGTATGATTGGGAGCGGGATGGGATCGAGTATTTCGCGTTGGCGGCGACGGGCGGGCACATTCCGGGGAATTATCCGGGGATGGGATTTTTGCATCATTACAATCTGGTGAGTGTGCGGCCGGAGGGGATCCGTGTGAGCACGTTGCCGGTGGGTGGGGTGATGGATCCGAAGGATTTCACGCCGGAGCGGTTGAGGGATATGGATTTGGTGGCGCGGATGGAGGTGGTTTCGGTGACGGGTGCGCTGCGGTTGGCGGAGGATGGATCTGGAGCGGGGGCGCACGAGGTGGAGGTGAGGAATCCGAGTGGGCGGGCGTTGGATGTGACGATGGCGGTGGAGGCGGGTGAGGGTTGGCGGTTTGGCCCGGACCATGGGCATGCGAAGGTTGAGCCGGGGGCGGTGCATCGTTTCCGGTTCGAGTGGACGCGTTCGACGAGTGAGGCTGGGGCGGCGGTGGAGAGTCCGCAGTGGGTGGTGGATGTGGATTATCTGGATGAGAAGGCGCGGGTGACTTTGCCGCAGAGGCGGGTGCCGGTGAAGGTGGGGTTCGGTCCGTTGGCGGCGGAGGTGTTTTCGCCGGTGGAACCGCCGGTTTCTCTAACAGTGAAGGGTGGTGGCGCGGGGGTGGCGGTGGATGATGGGTTGTTCGAGCTGGGGGATGGGCTGTTCACGTTGGAGGCGTGGATGAAGCCGGAGGTTTTGCAGGATGATGCGGGGGTGATTGCGAAGACGGAGGGGTCGGAATACGGGTTGCATTTGCAGCAGGGGCGGGTGGCGTTTCTGGCGCATTTGGGAGGAGATTATGTGGTGGTGAGGTCGACGGATGTTTTGGCGGTGGGTGAGTGGTCTCATGTGGCCGGGGTGTTTGACGGCAAGGCGGTGAGGTTGTTTGTGAACGGTCGGGAGGTGGCGATGAAGCCGGGTGAGGGTGCGCGGAAGCGGAACGGGCTGCCGTTGTTCATCGGTGCTGACCCTAACGGAAGAAGCGAGCCGACGCGGCCGTTTTCCGGGAGGTTGGATGAGATCCGGTTGAGCCGGGTGGCGAGGTATGCGGAGGCGTTCGAGCCGGTGCGGCGGCATGAGCCGGACGAGCAGACGGTTTTGTTATTTCACGCGGACCGGTTGGTGAACGGTGTGCTGCCGGATCACTCCGCCTCGCAGGCGCATGGGGTGATGACGGGCGGGGTGGGGATTTCGCCGGAGTAGCCTTGGGCTATTAGAATTCAGCGTGGGAGTCGCCGCCGTGGACGTCGCCGTTTGGATAGAGTTGGTGGAATTTGATGGCTTCGACGGCGACTGCGGCGGCGGTGCCGAAGATGGTTTCTTCGGTGGCGGTGCGGGGGACCTGGGCGGCGGGTCGGGCGAGGCCCATGATGAGTTGGCCGTAGTTTTGTGCGCCTGCGACGTGTTGGAGGAGTTTGAGGGATATGTGTGCGGCGTCGAGGCTGGGGAAGACGAGGACGTCGGCGGTGTGGCGTTTTTCGGCGCCGGGGAGTTTGATTTCCGCGGCTTCGGGGTCGAGAGCGACGTCCGCCTGGACTTCGCCTTCGATTTCGATGTCTAGGAATTCGTTAGAGATTTTTTCGCGTGCGAGGGCGGTTGCGGCGGCGACGCGGCGGGCATCGGGAGTGCCAGCGGAGCCTTTGGTTGAGTGGCTGAGCATGGCGACGAGGGGCGTGCGGCCGAGGAAGTGGCGTGCGAGCTTGCCGGTTTCGACGGCGATGGCTGCGAGTTGCTCGACGTCTGGGTTCGGGATGAGTCCGGTATCTGCGAGGAAGAGGATGCCATCGCCGCCGATGTGTTTGAGGTGTGGGGCGATGAGGAGGGTGGTGCCGAAGATTTTGGGGACGTCGGGGAGGGGTTTGATGGCGTTGAGGAGGGCGCGGAAGTAGGTGGCGGGGAGTGCCTGGTTTCCGCCAACGAGGGCGTCGGCCTGGCCGTATTGGACCATAAGAGCGCCGAAGTAGTGGGGGCGTGCGACGATGTCTGCAGGGTTGCCGGTTTGGACGCTGCGGTAGCGAGCCATGTTTTCGACGCGTTGGCAGAATAGGGCGAAGTCTGAGGCGTGGGGTGGGTCGAGGACCTTGATGAAGGTCATCGGGATGTTGTTTTCGGCGGCGAGGGCGCGGATTTTCTCGCGATTTCCGAGGAGGATGGGGATGACGGCTTCGAGGGCGACGAGTCTGGCGGCGGCGCGGAGGACGCGGATGTCCTCGCCTTCGGTGAAGACCACGCGTTTGGGGTGGCGTTGGAGTTGCTCGAGGAGGTGCCGGGTGACGTTGTTGCCGATGGCGGTTGTTTCTGGGAAATCGTCCATAAAAGTTTCCGACGCTTGCGTCGTGCGGGGAGGTTAGTATGGAATTGGCCAAGCATTCAATCCGTTTCACCCGTGCCGGCTGATTATCATTCCCATACACCGCTCTGCCATCATGCGGAGGGCAGTCCCGAGTCTTTGGTGGAGGCGGCGGTTTTGGCGGGGATTACGGAGTATGGGATTTCCGAGCATGCGCCGGTTTTGCCTGAGCCATTTGACGATTGGCGGATGAGCGATGCGGATTTTCCGAGATATATCGAGTGGATCGAGCGGTCGCGGGAGATTTCGGCAGGGCGGGTGCCGGTGCGGGCGGGGTTGGAGTGTGACTGGTTGCCCGGGTGTGAGGGGTGGATCGAAGAGTTGGCGGGGCGGTATGAGTGGGATTATTTGATCGGCTCGGTGCACTATCTTGGGGATTGGGATTTTGACAATCCGTTCAAGTTGGAGCGGTGGATCGGGCGGAATCTTGATGAGGTTTGGGGGTCGTATTGGAAGTCTTACGCGGAGATGGCGGAGAGCGGGTTGTTTGATGTTTTGGGGCATGCCGATCTGGTGAAGAAGTTCGGGCATGTTCCGAAGGGGGATCTGGATCGGTTTTATGAGCCGGCGGTGGATGCGATCGCGGCGGCGGGTTGTGTGATCGAGATCAACACGGCGGGTTGGCACAAGCCGTGTGGGGAGGCGTATCCCGCGCCGAGGTTTTGGAGTTGGCGGCTTCGGCGGGAGTGTCGCTGGTGATTTCATCGGACGCGCATGAGCCGGGGCATCTGGGTCGGGATTTCGACCGGGCGAAGGATTTGGCGCGTGCGGCTGGATTTCGTGAGACGGTGCTTTTCGAGAAGCGGAAGAGGCGGGTGGAGGGGTTCTGATTTTTTCTGTTAGGATTCGAGCGCCTTGCGCATGATTTGCAGGGGATCAGTGGTGGGGAACCAGTGTTGGAAGGCGAGGACGCCCTGGTGGAGGAGGAGGGAGAGGCCGTTGGCGGTTTTCGCGTTCTGGGATTGGGCGAGGGCTAACAGAGGGGTGATGGCTGGCTGATAGATGGTGTCGTAAACGAGGTGGCCGGCGCGGAGGCAGGAGGCCGGGATGACGGAAGTGTCGCCGGGTTTCAGTCCGACGGAGGTGGTGTTGATGACGAGATCGGAGAGGAGGCAGTGGGAGGAGAGTTCGGGGTCGTCGAAGCCGATTGCGAGGACTTCGGTGGATGGGCCGAGGGCTGCGAGGCGATTGACGAGAGGGGCGAGTTTTTCCGTTGATCGGTTGACGAGGATGAGGCGTGGGACGCCTTGGAGAGCGCATTGTGCGGCGATGGCTTGGCCGGCACCGCCGCCCGCGCCTAACAGGATGATGTCGAGGGTGGGGAGCGGTTGATCGAATGCGTCGGAGATGGCGCGGACGAAGCCTGGGCCGTCGGTGTTGAAGCCGCGGGTGCGATCCGGATCGAAGCGGACGGTGTTGACCGCGCCGAGGGCCATGGCGTCTGGGTGGACGTCGTCACAGGTGGCCATGGCTTCGAATTTGTGAGGGACGGTGACGTTGCAGCCGATGAATCCGAGGGCGCGCATTCGGGAGAATGCTTCGGCGATTTGGCCGGGTGCGAGCTCGATGCGGATGTAGCGGGCGTCGATTTCCGAGGAGTCGAGCGCGGGTTGGTGGAGGCGTGGGGATGCTGAGTGGGCGACGGGTTGGCCGATCACCGCCAGGCGAGCGGGTTTGGATTCTCCGGCGTCGAGGCGGTCGCGGGAGAGGAGGTCGTCGAAGGTGAAAACATCGGGCATGGATCAGGCGGGGCGGTGTTTTGCGAAATTGCGGATGCGGGTGGCGCAGCGGTCTTTTCCTAACAGGTCGAGTATGGCTCCGAGGTCCGGTCCATTGGCGCGGCCGCTGAGGGCGATGCGGAGGATGGGCATCCATTGGCCGGGCTTTGCTCCGGCGGATTGTGCGACGGTGCCGAGTGCCGATTTCGCTGCATCGGCGGACCAGTCAGGGATGGCGGCGAAGGCATCAGCGAGGGCTTCGAGGTTTGCCATGGCGTTGACGTTTCCGAGGGCGCGGTTGACGGCTTCCGGTTCGTCCTGGATGTCGTCGCTGAGGAGGAAGTCGATGGCGGGCGGGACATCCTGGAGGAGGCGGACTTTTTCCTTCACGACGGCGGCGACGGCGGGGTAGTTGCCATCGGTGGGCAAGCCGGCGGCTTCGACGAAGGGTTTGGCGGCTGCGGCGAAGGTGGCGTCGTCGAGGCGGATGAGGTGTTGTTGATTGACCCAGCCGCATTTTTCGAGGTCGAAGCGTGCGGGTGCGCGGTTGACGGCTTCGAGGGAGAAGCGTGAGGCGAGTTCGTCCAACGAGAAGAGTTCTTCGGCGGTCTTCGGCGACCAACCTAACAGCGCGATGAAGTTGACGACGGCTGCGGGGAGGAAGCCTTGGCGCGGGTAATCGCCGACGGCGGCTCCTGCGTCGCGTTTCGACATTTTTGATCCGTCCGGATTGAGGATGAGGGGGATGTGTGCGTATTGGGGGGCGGTTCCGCCGAAGGCCTCGATGAGCTGGAGGTGTTTCGGCGTGTTCATCAGGTGATCTTCGCCGCGGATGACGTGGGTGATCTGCATTTCGAGGTCATCGACGACGTTTACGAAGTGGAAGACGTAGGAGCCATCGGAGCGTTTGACGACCATGTCCGGGGTGTTTGATGCGTCGCGGTAGTCGATGGTGACTTCGCCGCAGACGGCGTCTTGCATGGTGATGGGTTTGCGGTCGAAGCGGAAGCGCCAGGTGCCGTCGTCCTGATAGACGCGGTCGGCTGCGACGAGTTTTTCGAACCAGGCGTCGTAGATGGAGATGCGTTCGCTTTGGAAGTAGGGGCCGAAGTTTCCGCCTTTTTCGGGGCCTTCATCCCAATCGAGGCCGAGCCAGTTCAAGCCGTCGAAGATGGCCTGGCGTGCTTCGTCGGTGTTTCGTGCTTCGTCGGTGTCTTCGACGCGTAGGACGAAGGTGCCGCCGTGTTTTCGTGCGAAGAGCCAGTTGAAGAGCGCGGTTCTCGCGCCGCCGACGTGGAGGTAGCCGGTG
>SXGQ01193504.1_pt1 | contig 12274 bp, 4 predicted proteins | sample 3178371 | NCBI WGS metagenome assembly SXGQ01 (sample SAMN11356859, study PRJNA531348) | freshwater metagenome | isolation source: freshwater sample F1-20 | place: China: Fuxian Lake, Yuxi | collected 2017-12-25 | reverse complement strand
TTGGCTCCGGTGAATTCCAGCCAGTTTTCTTCTACACTCGCAGGAGTATACAGCAACATATATTCTTGGTCGATGTCGACCTGGTTAACGATCGTACCAACCGGTGCTGGCAGAGCAAGACGAACTGCAGCATTGGCAACATTGCCAGTCGGCTTCAGAGTGTACCCATCGAGCACCAGGTTGTAGCCGTTACCGAAGAAGTAATTGGCGGACACGTTTCCAGTTGCGGTGACGTTACCGAGGACATCCGCAGAAATCTGAGAAGGTAAAGCGTATTGGCTGATACCGGTCAACAGAGAACCATTGCCGATGAAGAAAGCGGCCTCCACGTTTCCAGTTGCAGTGACGTTACCGAGGACATCGGCGGTGATCTGGGATGGTAATACGTACTGGTCAATGCCGGTCAACAGGGCACCATTACCGAGGAAATATTCCGCGGACACATTTCCGGTGGCGGTGACGTTACCCAGCACATCAGCAGTGATCTCGGAGGGGAGGACGTACTGTTCAATGCCGGTCAACAGGGCACCGTTACCGAGGAAGTACTCCGCAGACACGTTCCCAGTGGCGGTGACGTTACCGAGGACATCGGCGGTGATCTCCGAGGGGAGCACATATGCGTCAATGCCGGTCAACAGGGCACCATTACCAAGGAAGTACTCTGCGGATACATTGCCAGTAGCGGTGACGTTACCGAGGACATCGGCAGTGATCTCCGAGGGAAGGACGTACTGTTCGATGCCGGTCAACAGGGCACCATTACCGAGGAAATACTCAGCAGACACATTCCCAGTTGCGGTGACGTTACCGAGGACATCGGCAGTGATCTCCGAGGGAAGTACATATTGTTCGATGCCAGACAATAGGGCACCATTACCGAGGAAATAAGCAGAAGATACATTTCCTGTGGTGTTGAGGGCTGATCCGTAGATCATCCCTTGAGTGGACATATTACCTATGACGTTTACTTGACCTGTGAAATATGAAGTTTGTGACACTACCAGGGTGCTTACATTGGCGAACCCTCCTGTAAGGTTACCGGATACGTCAGACGGCAGAGGCCCTGCACCTATGTTTGTAATATAAGCGGAATTGCCTATAGCAAATGCGTTTCCATCCGACTGAATTACAACGCCTCCTCCTCTAACTGTGACATTTCCTAAGATTTGGTTGGTAAACAATGTCGACCTAAGAAATGTGGGTGGTAATGTTGAGGACATGGGGTTGTGCGCGATACTATATCAATAGATTATTTTACAGATTGTGGAGAATGCATCAACGCACTTTGAGTTTTAAAGTATGTTCATATATGACAAACGAACATAGTTTAAGTACGAGTCCTGAGTAATTCAGCCCGTCTTCTTACCGACGATATGTCTCCTCTGAACGTCTACGATGTGACATCTGCGCGATTGCTTCTAAAATACCACCACTTCCAGTATATACCCCCCCCCCCTTGGTGTTTTAAGAACCCACGTAATAACCATAAAACCTGGTAAAATTAGTAGACGAATTGCCGAATATGTTAAGACTCGCTCCAATTTGGTTGAATGCTCTCACATTGACGACATCTCCCACTGTAAGGTTCACCAGTGCTCTCGCGGGATACGTAGTCCGAGTGGTTATTTTCCGCACTGCCGGGGGGCACCATGGGTTGTTGAGTATAGCAATCGGTTGTGTTGTATTTTTTACCAGCCTTATTTCAAAGGTCCCGGTTACTTCTATATCGGGGAAAGAGGTGCTGGTAATAAACTGATAATAACCACTTAGCGGCACCGTAAAACTACCAGTCGTCACGTTACATGCAGAATGAGTGTCGAAAATTATGCCATCGTAATTTATGTCTGCACCGACGAGGGAGCTATTGGAAAAAATAGTTTGATTATTTGACCTAAACATACTGAACTTTGGTCCAGATGCCACCGTAGCGGACACGCCAGTTAACAGCGAACCATTACCGACGAAGAATGGTGCCACGACGTTTCCGAGCGCGTTGATTTGTCCAGTGGCTGTTAGTGTAGTGACATTTGCATTTACACCGGTCAGATTACCGATTATGTCCAAAGCAGCATTGTTTATCGTCGTATTGGACATTGGAGTTGTATGCGATATTATATCCTTATATTATATTTACGCGCCAAGATACTCTCCAGAAAACCTGGTAAACATAGTAGACGAATTTCCAAAAATGGTCTGAGACGCTCCAGCCTGGTTGAAAACTCTCACATTGACCCTATCTCCCCCTGTAAGGTTCACCAATGCAGCCCCGGCGTATGTGGTGCGAGTATCGATTGGTTCCGCATTGAAGGAGAACGTCCCGCCCAGGATAGCAATCGGTTGTGTTGTATTTTTTACCAGCCTGATTTCGACCGTCCCAGACCCAGCAAGACTAGGATAAGTGGTACTGGTGTTAAACTGGTAATAACCACTCTGCGGTACGGTAAAACTACCAGTCACCACATTACAAGCAGAGTAAGGGTCAAAAGTTACACCGTCGTAGTTTATGTTACCCCCAGTCACACTGGTAGAAGTCGCAATCGTCTGGTTATTCGACCTAAACATAGAGAATACGGGGCCAAGTGCCATCGCAGCGGTCACACCAGTTATCATCGAACCGTTACCGACGAAGAATGGTGCCACGACGTTTCCGAGCGCGTTGATTTGTCCAGTGGCTGTTAGTGTAGTGACATTTGCATTTACACCGGTCAGATTACCGATTATGTCCAAGACGGCGTTATTTATTGTCGTATTGGACATGGGTTGTGCGCGATATTATATCCTTATATTATTTTACAAAATTAGAACGGTCACGTTAATTTTATCTCTTTGTCGACGTTATCGACCACGTCCGTGTAAAATTTCTTACTGTCGTGAGGAAGTTTATACATTCGGTGATCTCCACTCGCACACATCTTTATCACGTCGGCGGCCGGGATGGGAGTGTCTTTCTTCTTCCCGGTGTCGAACGCGGGTCGTGATAGTTCGTTCATGTTTCGTTGGATTTCTTTTGGCATGTATTGGATGTGATACGTGTCGTCGTATACGTCCGCGTTCTTCACCAGATATTCGTTTCGATATTTCTTCAGATCTTTGGCGACTTCTCTTCCGGTTACAGGGTCCTTATGGAGCACCGTGTTTTTATCGGGATCATACTTTATGTATTGCTTGTCTGCACACGTTCCACGCGTATATTTGAACAATATGGCAGGTATCTCTTGAGGGTCCGCGTATTTGAGTTCTTGAACGCAATCTGGGTTCTTTACGGCATCGTATACCGCGGATACCACGGTTTTATCGGGAACCGTAAGATTGATGGTGATGTTGGTCATATGTAGATTTCCGTTGTTCGTAAAATGATCACCTGTTATACAGTTAGTCGGATTACCAACAGAAGCAATCATATCTCTTTCTAATACGAATTTTTCAGATGTGTTATACATAGCATGTCCACACTTCGTTTTTTTATGTTTCGATGCATTTCCGCAATTTAATGTCTTGTAACCACAACCACAAGTATATAATGTTGCTAGAAATGATTCCATATTTTTGTTATTGTATTTACAAATGTTAAATTAATGTAAATATTACATTGGAATACGGCACACTAGTTTAATGTAAATATTACATTTTTATTTTTTTTTTTTTTTTTGAAATTAGTTTCTTACAAAAATTATCATTCACTGGAAAATTCACATTTACGTATGACCAGATCACAATTTTTCACCCTATCAATAGATTATTTTATGACTTTCAAGGTTTTTTCAATAATCATTCATGATATTTGAAAAACAAGCATAATTGTTATATTTTAATTCAGTTGAACGATAGTAATAACAGGGTTTGTCAACACCGCGTTAGTCAAGGATGTGTTTACGACATTGGTGACCGTAAGCATTGAATTTGCAAATAATTCGAAATAATCGTTAGGTGCTAGTGTGACAAGCGCGCCCAGATTCAGTATCTGTCCTTTGTCGTTTCCGGCGTTCATATTCGGCCTTGCATCAGCCGCTGCAGATATATTGACTTTTGCCCCTCCAGCCGACGTATATAGCATGAACGCCTGTACACCCCTTCCCGATGTGCCACCGTCCACAGCTGAAAAAGGAATACTGGCATTCACTTGGAACAATCTAGTCGATGACGTCAAGTTTATGAAACGAGTGCTCGTGTTCTGACGCGTCAAATCCAAAGTTCCAGTAGAAAGCGTAGTTGTTGGAAATTGTACTGCTATATTCGGGGTCGTGGTCGAACCTGCCTGCGACCCATCTCCTGAGAAGGTTGCGGACCTGACCCCCTGATATACGAACCCAGGTGTCGTCACGTTTCCGGCGTTGAATATCACACTGGCAACGTTTCCTTGTACAGCAATAATATTCGCTACGTTGGCATACGCGCCAATAACGTTTCCTTCTAAATCCATGAAGGCTTTGTCTGGAAGAGCGGCTTGCTCTATGCCTGTCATGAAAAATGCGTTTCCGAAAACGAACTTATTGCACACTATATTGCCAAAAGAGGCTTGAATATCATTACGAGCTATGACGTTTCCATCAGCCTGAACATCGTTTGTATAAATGTCTCCGGCGGTATCAAAAAACGTGGTTCCTATAGAACTACCAGTATTATCCGGAATGTATAAAGTATTTCCTCTGAGTTCATGTCCTTGGACGAGCGACCCCCCGCTTATACTTCCGATGATATTTGCAGTTATCACAGATGGCAGTGTATCTGCTACCACCCCTGTTAATCGTGACCCATTACCGACGAAGAAGGGTGACACGACATTTCCCAAAACATTCACTTGCCCACTGACAGCAACATTCCCCCCAAGGAACCTCGTATTTCCTACATTTCCTTGCACGGCTATGATGTTTGCCACGTTGGCAAACGCTCCAATAACATTGCCACGAATGTCAATGTTTGCTAATGCAGGCAATGTCGGTGTAATACCTGACAGCAAAGAACCGTTTCCGATGAAGAATGGTGCCACAACATTACCCGTGACAGTCACCTGCCCATCTACTATATCGGCATTCCCCTGAACGCGAATACCACTCAACCCAAAATCCACACGTCCACTATTCTTTCTAAAAATCGCACCATTTATGGAACTATCAAATGCGGAACCGTTGATATTTAATCTTTTAGCATATATCGCGTCTTGTATCAGTTCGACATTACCAATCACGCCGGATAAAGCGGTAACTCCTCCCCCGCCGAGAGTGACATTACTTAAGAAGGCCCATGAGGCTGCAATATTACTATTTATCAACCGTACATTTCCAATATTTCCTTCCGCAGCTATGATGTTTGCCACATTAGCAAATGTCCCAATAAGATTTCCGACAAAGAAGGGTGCTATGACAGTGCCGAGAGCATTAATTTGCCCACTAACAGCAACGTTACCCCCGAGGAATCTCGTGTTACCAACATTGCCTTCGATCGCGATGATATTCGCTACATTGGCATACGCACCTATCACATTGCCACCAATGTCAAGGTTTGCCGCAAGTGGGAGTGTAGCTGTGAGGCCGGTCAACTGAGAACCGTTGCCAATGAAGAAAGGGGCTACGACATTGCCGAGTGTATTAATTTGTCCACTAACAGCAACGTTGCCTCCGAGGAACCTTGTGTTTCCCACGTTTCCTTGCACGGCTATGATGTTTGCCACGTTGGCAAATGCTCCGATCACATTGCCACCGATGTCGAGGTTTGCCTTAAGTGGAAGTGTAGCTGTAAGGCCGGTCAACTGAGAACCGTTGCCAAAGAAAAAAGGTGCAGTTATGTTTCCTGATGTGTTATACGAAACTTCTCTGGTCGTCGTGTTATACATCAGCATAGTCGTGGACGCTATTGCGTTCCCTCGGATTGGTGCGATTGTCAACGTCCCATCTCCAGAACTATATAAAGGAACTCCAGTCCCCAACGCGCTGATCACGATAGAATTAGAAAGATTGGCTTGTGCATTATGTCCGATGGCAATCGCATTACTTCCGAGACCTCCTGCGAGGCGACCAATCCCGATGGAATGAGCTCCTTGATTTGAACTTCCCGCGGAACCTCCAATTGCAATTGCTAGCGTACCTTGGCCTGAGAGCCCTGCAGAATCGCCGATTGCGATCGCAACCGCCCCCTGAGTAAATCTCCCCGCGTTGACTCCAACTGCGACTGTCTGTGATCCCTGAGATGACGAACCTGCGGCTAGGCCTACTGCGACTGCCGACGCCCCCTGAGTTGTCCCCCCTGCGCTATCACCGATTGCGACTGACTGCGATCCTTGAGAACCACTTCCCGCGTTCCTACCTATTGCTACGGAATGGAAACCTTGTGACGTATATGCGGCATTCGTACCTATGGCAACGGTATTTGTTCCTTGAGATAAGTTGCCTGCTTCATATCCTAATGATATATTGTTTGAAGTCACAATCAAATTAGACGTAATGACTTGAATTACGTTGGCATATTCACCGATCACATTGCCTATGATGTCTAGATTGGCCACAGATGGCAATGATCCCGCCGTTATACCCGTCAGCAGTGCACCGTTGCCGATGAAGTAGTCCGCAGATACGTTTCCTGATGTGTTATACGACACTTCCTTGGTCGTCGTGTTATACATCAAAAACGTGGGCGACGCTGTTGAGTTTCCTCGGATCGGGTTGATCGTCAGCGTCCCGACTCCAGGACTAGACACAGGGGCTGATGAAGTCCCGCCTGCGCTGATTACGATGGAATTTGCAAAGTCGGCCGTTGCATAATGCCCCATGGTAATCGCATTACCACCGGTTCCTCCCGCGTTACGTCCGATCGCGATGGAATGAGTACCGAGGCTAGTTTGGCCTGCGGCTGTCCCTATGGCAATCGACTCGCGTCCTTGATTGCTTTGACCCGCTTGAGATCCAATTGCGATTGCTTGTATGCCTTGACTTATCGTAGCTGTTTGATCACCGAGTGCGATTCCTTGCACGCCTTGAGTTGTTGAACCCGCACTTCTTCCAATTGCGATTGTTTGCGTTGATTGACTTGTTGCAGCTGCTCCTACACCTATTGCGATTGATGATGCGCCTTGAGATGTTGCAGCTGCTCCCGAACCTATTGCGATTGATGATGCGCCTTGAGCTGTCGAACCCGCAGTCCTACCTATTGCGATTGCTTGTGACCCTTGACTCACGGACGCAGCATTCGCCCCGATAGCAATGGAAGATAAGCCCTGAGACAGATGCGCAGCATTTGGCCCAATCGCAATAGCGCCCAGCCCTTGAGTTAAGTTACCTGCTTGTAATCCTAATGACACTGTGTTTGAACTCACCCTCAGATTAGGCGTAATGAGTAGACTGACGTTTGCATATGAACCGATCACGTTGCCTCTGATGTCTATATTTCCCACGGATGGCAATGCCGACGTTATACCTGTCAACAGAGCACCGTTCCCGAGGAAATATCCCGCGGTAATATTACCATTCACGACGTTGGCTTTGTTAATATCGAGGTACGCCAGGGCGTCGTTTACGTGGTCGACGTTGGCAATGGCACTGCCAATATTTGCGGATAATTGAATGAGCGAATCATTATAATCGTTGGGAAACGCTGTGATCGCACCAGTCCTCCCGAATACACTGGGAACTGGGAAGTTTGCCCCTGTGAAGTTCAACCAATTGGCGTTGCTGTTCGCTGGAAGTGACGTGAGTAGATATTGAGTGTTACTGTCTAACTCAGTGACCAAAGTTCCCGCGGGCACGTTTAGCGCAAGACGGGCCGCTTCATTCGCAACATTTCCTTGGGGGATGAGTGTGAGGCCATTGAGCGTCATGTAATATCCGTTTCCGATGAAATACTCACCGGTTGACACGTTTCCTGTGACACCGGCCCTGCCCGAAACGGTGAGATTGGCGCTCGCGATGATGGTTTCGGTGGTGATCGTATTGCCCGTCACGTTGCCTCTTATGTCTATGTTGGCAGTTGCCGGGAGTGTTGTAAGTAACCCTGTTAACAGAGCGCCATTTCCAGTGTAATACTGAGCAGATATATTCCCATTTGCGATAGTAATATCACCATTCTGCATAGTCACGCCACCTGTTCCGATATTCACAGTGTTATCTATGAAGAATACACCCCCAATATTGGCATATGTCGCAAAGACGGTCCCCACGTTAGCATAAACACCGCTTACATTACCCCCCTCTAACAGGATGCCTCCCACGTTTCCTTCGACAGCGATGATGTTCGCAACGTTAGCATACTCACCAATTACATTACCCGAAATGTCAATGTCACCAGAACCAGGAAGTCCTGACAATAAACCAGTGAGTTGTGAACCGTTTCCGATGAAAAATGGTGCAACCACGTTACCGAGCGAATTGATTTGCCCGCTTACAGCCATGTTGCCTCCCGCCATCAGGATGTTACCTACATTTCCAGCTGTACCTATCAGTGTGGCAACATTCGCGAAATCACCGATGAGGTTTCCCAGGAACAACGCACTCACCGCACCATTGTCAATATCAGCTTTGTTCGCTTGCAGTGACTGCAATGCCAGAGCGACTGAATTTCCTGCGGGGATTGTTCCTACAGGCTCGGACAATTCGATGAAACTATCCAAATAGTCTCCGAAAGTTGCTAGGACATCGCCCGTACGTCCGAAAACGGTATTGACAGGGAAATTTGCCCCTGTAAAATTCAACCAGTTGGCATCAATATTAGACGGAGAAGAAGTAAGGAGGTATGAGTTCCCGTTGTCTACCTGCTGTACTAATGACCCTATCGGTGCATCCCCACCAGCTAATGCAAGACGAACCTCTGTATTAGCAACATATCCTTGAGGAACTACAAGATACCCATTAAGGTTGGTCTGTTGGATATATCCGGCATTTGAAAGAACTACCAAATTCCCCCCGGTATTCACACCGACCGCCGAAAGTATCAACGACGTGGAGTTAGAAGCATCGATGGTGAAATATTGGTCAGTTGTAAATACCAAGTTGCTCGTGGAAATTGTTGTTCCATTTGCGGTATACTTGGGGGTGATATCAGTCAGCTGGGAACCGTTGCCGAAGAAATAATCACCAGTCACGTTTCCAGTCACGTTCACCTGACCGGCAACTACGACGTTACCAGGAGCCGTCACGTTGCCGATGATGTCCAAGTTAGCCTGAATGGGAAGCGTGGACGTTACTCCAGTCAGCAGCGCGCCGTTACCGAGGAAATACGCCGCGGTCACGTTTCCGGTGACGTTTACTTGCCCAGCAACATTGACATTCCCAGGGGCCGTCACGTTTCCAATGATGTCAATGTTTGCGGCTGTTGGGAGCGATGTAGCATTTATGCCGGACAGCAACGCACCGTTACCGATGAAGTAATTACCGGTCACGTTTCCGGTGACGTTTACTTGCCCTGCAACATTGACATTCCCAGGGGCTGATACGTTACCCACGATGTCAATGTTTGCGGCTGTTGGGAGCGATGTAGCATTTATGCCGGACAGCAACGCACCGTTACCAATGAAGTAACTTGCGGTTACATTTCCGTTGACGGTGAGACCAGATATGTTCCCTGGATACCAATTGTTTGATGTAAGGTTTCCGTATATATTCTCTGCAATTATGATGTTGCTTGTAATGTTACCAATAACCTTAATATTTCCTATTAATTTGTTGGTATATAATGTCGTTCTCAACATCGTAGGAGGTAAATCAACTGGAAACTGGCTCATTGGCTATATATAACATAAATATTAAATATTTTTGTAATAAGTTCTTAACGGTGATTATCTCGATTCTAGAATATTAACTCTTTCACGAAGAGCCTTTATTTCTGCTAGAAGATATGTTGTTATAACGTTCCAACTGATGCCTATGACTTCACCCCCTGATTTACGAATAGTTAGCGCATGGTCAATAGAGTCTACCTCTTCCGCTATAAGCCCAACTTGCCTATCTTCGGAATCGGCAGTATTAAACTCTACTGGCCGCAGATCATAGATCACTGACGAATTTTTAGTCATAGTTTCTATATTGCTTTTTAAGCGCTGACTACTGGCAGAGTAATACATTTCTGAAGTAGTAGGATCGTAATATAGGGCTACGCCGGCACTTCCCGATCCTGCTACCGGGGAAATAAAGCAACCACTCCTGGTGGCATTCCGAGCTTGGCCAGACGCATTTAAGATTATACAGTTAGTTTGCGTAGTATTATTACCCGCATATGCTCCGATACATACGTTATTAGTTCCAAGGTAAGTTTGCCCTGCCTTATATCCAATTGCTACAGAGTTTACACCCTGATATGTCGCTCCTGCATCTCCTCCTATCGCGACTGTTCCCGCTCCCTGTTGAGTGAGACCAGCTTGATATCCTACAGAAACGGAAGTAGTCCCCTGAGAATCTGCTCCAGCCGCATATCCAATTGCAACCGCATTCGCCCCCTGGTTATACTGAGCGGCGCTGGCACCCATAGCCACGGACCCTGCACCCTGATAAAGTGATCCAGACGCTGCTCCTATTGCCACCGTTTCACCTCTTTGACCAACGCCAGATCCAGTACCTATCGCCACTGCGAATGCTCCGGTATTTGACCCTGCCCCTGTGCCCATTGATACGGAACCCTCACCTGCACCGGCCCCCGCTCCGTTTCCAATAGCAATGCCACCCGTGCTCGTAGTTAGATTTAGTCCAGTTAACAGAGCCCCGTTACCCACGAAATACGGGGCAAATACATTACCAGTAATATTTACTTGTCCAACAATATCTTCAATGATTAACAAACTGTTCGTAATTACATTGGACGCTTGGACATTTCCTACGAATAATGACGCGGACACGTTCCCGGTGGCGCTGACGTTACCTATGATGTCAATATTTGCAGTTCCGGTGAGTGCTGATGTCACCCCAGTCAGCTGCGAACCATTGCCATATATTGATCCATTGAATAATATGTTTCCGAAGGGGACTTCTAGGTCTCCACGAACACTAACATCGCCCGTGGGATTAAAAAGCGTGGTTCCTATGCTAGCCGAAGAAGAGAGAATATAATTCGAATAGACGTTTTCAGCACTGACGAGGGCCGCATCGCTGACGTTACCTCTGATGTCAATATTTGCGGTGCTGGGTAATACGTACTGCTCAATGCCGGACAATAACGCACCGTTACCCAGGAAATACTCGGCAGATACGTTTCCGGTGGCACTGACGTTACCTCTGATGTCAATATTTGCAGTTCCGGCGAGTGCTGATGTCACCCCAGTCAGCTGCGAACCATTGCCATATATTGATCCGTTGAATGATATGTTTCCGAAGGGGACTTCTAGGTCTCCACGAACACTAACATCGCCCGTGGGATTAAAAAGCGTGGTTCCTATGCTAGCCGAAGAAGAGAGAATATAATCCGAATAGACGTTTTCAGCACTGACGAGGGTCGCTCCGATGACGTTTCCGTCTACGATGTCTGCGTACACGTTTCCGTCAATAAGATTAACTTTATTGTTATTGAGGTATGCGAGTGCATCACTGACATGATCAGATGTCGTGGCAGTCCCGATATTTGCGGACAATTGAATGAACGAATCAAGATAATCATTTGGCGATGCTATTATAGCACCGGTCCTACCAAACACAGTGGGAACTGAGAAGTTTATGCCAGTGAAGTGGAGCCAATTAGAATTAGAACTTGCAGGGGGTATCGTGAGTAAATATTGAAGACCATTGTCATCTTGAGTGACCACAGTCCCCGCGGGAACATTGAGTGCGAGACGTGCTGCCTCATTTGCGACATTTCCTTGTGGGATCAATAGGAGACCATTGAGAGTCATGTAATATCCATTTCCGATGAAATACTCGGCAGATACATTTCCAGTAGCTGTCACGTTGCCTCTGATATCAACGTTTGCAGTTTCGGGGAGAGTGGCTGCGACGATTCCTGTTAAGAGAGACCCATTTCCGAGGAAAAAACGAGCGGAGACATTCCCAGAGGCCGTCACATTGCCTCTGATGTCTATGTTGGCGACTCCTGATATATTTTTGACGATGCCGGACAACAGAGATCCATTTCCGATGAAGTAATTACCGGTGATATTTCCAGTGGCCGTCACATTGCCTCTGATGTCTATGTTCCCGGTCCCAGGGAGAGAGGTGAGGACTCCTGTTAAGAGAGAGCCATTTCCGAGGAAGTAATTACCGGTGATATTTCCAGTGGCCGTCACATTGCCTCTGATGTCTATGTTCCCGGTCCCAGGGAGAGAGGTGAGGACTCCTGTTAAGAGAGAGCCATTTCCGAGGAAATTGCG
>SXGQ01155987.1_pt1 | contig 12274 bp, 14 predicted proteins | sample 3178371 | NCBI WGS metagenome assembly SXGQ01 (sample SAMN11356859, study PRJNA531348) | freshwater metagenome | isolation source: freshwater sample F1-20 | place: China: Fuxian Lake, Yuxi | collected 2017-12-25 | reverse complement strand
CGCGTGACACGATAGTCGTTGCCGCCGAACGCGCGCTGATCGGAGCGGAAGAAGTAAAAGGGTGTTCTCAAGAGGACATTTATAAACAATGGCAAAATTATCCGTCTCAGGAAATATCCTGGAATTTGTTCACTTCGTACCTTGATAAATATCACTGTGGCAACAGAAAGAAAAAGAGCGTCTTTTCTGCTCCAATAGCCGCTGGATATAATATCAATAGGTTCGATCTTAGAATTATCAACAGATTGTCGAGAAAATATAAGAATATAGAAACCAAAGAAGATATATCGAGCTTATTTTATCCTAGAGATGTTTTGGATATAATGAACTTAGTATTCTATTGGTTTGAAAGTTTTGGTTTTAAGAGTTTGTCTCTTGATAGCGTTAGAGATTATTTAGGTATAAATAAAGATGGTGCTCACGACGCTATTAAAGACGTAAAGGATTGTGCTGATATTTTAATGCGCTTTTTAAGACTTCATAGAAATCTAGTGAAGAAAATAAAATTTAAGGGATCTTTTTTGAATGAAAGCTAAATTTGTTTGTGGTTGTGAATTTGATATAAACAACAATAATGGTTCTCATAAAATTCTTTACGATGTAGAGAATGTGGAATTTGGTTGTTCTAAAACTTGGGATTTGTTTGCTGATGGAAATACCAAAGGGGTTTTCCAGTTAGAGAGCAGACTAGGGCAAAGCATGTCCAAAAAATTGAAGCCAGAAAATATAGAGCAACTTTCTGCTTTAATTAGTATTATGAGACCAGGATGCTTAGAAGCTATTCGTGATGGCAAAAGCGTTAGCAATCATTTTATAGATAAAAAGAATGGTCAGGAAAGCGTAGACTATTTTAATAGTAGTTTAGAGCCAATTCTAAAAAATACATATGGAGAGATGGTTTATCAAGAACAAGCTATGGAAATAGCAAGAGAAATTGCTGGATTTGATTTGCAAGAAGCAGATATGTTGCGTAAAGCAATTGGAAAGAAAAAGCCAGAAGAAATGGCTAAAATCAAAAGCAAATTCATTGATGGTTGTTTACGACTTAAAAAGGTTACTCTGGACGAAGCGGAGCAAATTTTCGGATGGATTGAAAAAAGTCAGAGATATTCATTTAATAAAAGCCATGCTGTGAGTTATGCTGTTAATGCTTATTTATCAGCATATACAAAAGCACATTTCCCATTAGTGTTTTTCTTATCATATCTTAGATTAGCAAAAGACAAAATCAAGCCACAAGAAGAGATTCTAGAGCTAATAATCAATGCCAAAACAATGGGTATAGAAGTTTTGGGTCCGAACCTCTTGCTTAAAAATAAAGAGTTTGAAATTCATAATGATAAGATATACTTTGGATTAACTAATATTAAGGGTGTTGGCGATTCTGTATTTACTAAATTATTCGAAATCGTGAAAGATAAAGATCTATCCAAATTTACATGGCCTAAACTATTATTAGAAGTTTTGCTCAATATTAATAGTGCTTCTGCTACTGGACTAATTAGTTCCGGAGCATTAAACTATCTTAAAACTAGTAGAAATAAATTATTATATGAATTTAATCTAGTCTCAACATTAACAGAAAAAGAACTAAAAAATTGTAGTTTGATTGTTGATCAATCGCCTAATACAGCTATTAGCGATATGCTACAAAAACTAGTATTAGAATATAAAGTTAGTAAACCTAGACAACAAAAAATACTTAGTATTATTAATCAATTAAAAAATCTAGCATATTCACTAGATGATAGTCCAGAGTGGATATCTGATAACGAAAGAGAGTTATTGGGCGCTTCAATCACATGTACAAAAACTGACTCATATGATTCTTCATATGCTAATACAGATTGTGGCTCTCTAAAAGATTTCAATGTTAATAAACAGTTCTTTATTGTTGCAGAAATTGAGGGCTGCAATGTTATAAAAACAAAAAGAGGAAAAACACCCGGAAAAGAAATGTGTTTTCTAAAAATATCTGATTCTTATGGAACTGTGGATTGCGTGGTGTTTCCAGAAGAGTATAGTGAACTGAAAGAACTATTGAATCCGGGTAGAGTTTTAATGTTTAATGGTCAAAAGTCCAAAAAAGACCAAACGCCAGTGATTAAAAAATGTTTCGTCGTTTAGCTTGACCGCTGCGGAACGGTTAAGTATAATAACGGGTGGTTCTGAAAATTTCGCAAACAAGGAGTTGAAGTATGAATATTGTTTTACTAAAGGGCAATTTAACTAGGGATCCAGAGTTGAGGACGATAACAACAGGAGAAAAGCAAACTGCTGTTGTTTCATTTACGGTTGCTGTTTCTAAGGATTTTACTCGTGCTAATGGTACGAAGGATAAGATTGTTTCTTATATTCCCTGCGAGGCTTGGGATAGCGGAGCGGAGGTCATTGGTGAATCATTCAAGAAGGGTGATTTAGTAATGATCGAAGGATCAATCAGAAATGATAATTGGGAGAAGGATGGCGTTAAGCATAGCACCTTAAAGATTAGAGTTAACAACTTTTCGAAGATTGCTAAACTAAAGAAGAAAGAGACTACAGAAGAAACTGTAGCATTCTAATTATTACGAACTCGTGGGGGTTAACAGCCCCCGCGAGTTTTTCTTACTCATACTACAAACTATCAAACTATGAAGAAAAAACGCATATTAATGTGTGCGGAATCGCACAAGGTCAATTCTGGATTTGGGCGTTATACATATGAGGTCTTAAAAAGACTTCACGCCAGACCAGATTACGAGATAGCAGAATTTGCCTGTTATGAAAATGAAGGATTCGCAAAAGATGTTCCATGGAAAGTATATCCTAACGGAGTTAAAGACGATCACAAGGATATAGGAATTTATAAAGCTAATCCGATAAATCAGTTTGGTCAGTGGAGATTTGAAAAAGTTCTTGCCCACTTTAAACCGGACATTGTATTTGATATTCGAGACTATTGGATGTTTTCTTATCAGGAAATATCACCACTAAGACAATATTATCACTGGATTGTGGCTCCTACAATTGACTCTATTCCACAAAAACAAGAATGGTTAATGACTTTTCAGAATGCAGATATTGTATTGACTCATACGGAGTGGGCGGCCGATTACCTCAGATCTCTAAATAGAAACATCAACCTGCAAAATTGTGTTTCTGACTCTGTTGATCCAAATACATTCAAGCCAGTTTCTTGGACCAAAAGTTTTCATAAAGCAAAATACAGAGTTCCTTCTGGCGCTTTTATTATTGGTTCAGTAATGAGGAATCAGAAAAGAAAATTAATAGCAGAATTATTCGCTTCTTTAAGTGCTATTATTAAACAAACACAGAATAATAAAATTTACCTCTATCTACATACTTCATATCCAGAAATGTCAGGATGGGATATTCCGGAACTATTACAAGAGTATGGTGTTTTTAATAATGTTTTATTCACATATTATGCTCCTCATACAAAAAAGTTTTTTGTTTGTCCATATCAGGGACCAAAAATAGTTTGTCCAGATGATCCTAATAATCTTGCTATATTTCCAAATGTGGTCAATGGTGTTGATAACGATCAATTAACAGAAATCTATAACATATTTGACATATACGTTCAGTACGCAATATGTGAGGGTTTAGGCATACCTCAGTTAGAGGCGGCTTCATGCGGAATACCGATATTTGCTGTTAATTATAGCGGTATGGAAGAACTAACCACAAAACTCAATGGCGTTAAAATAGAGCATGTGTTAGCAAAAGAACTAGAAACAGGTTCTGATCGAGCGGTTCCAATCAATAGCGATTTTGTAAATAAGGTTATAGATTGGATGAATTTAGATCCAAAAGAGCAACGAAATAAATCCAGAGAAACACGCAAACTATTAGTAGAAAATTATAGCTGGGAAAAAACAGCAGCTAATCTTATGGAAGTTTTTGATAGACTGGAATCAAAGAATATGTGGGACAAACCATTAAGAATAAATCCATCTATTAATGTTCCAAAAGATTTGCCAAATAGAGAATTTGTTTATTTTATTATAGACAATGTTTTAATGGCGCCAGAAATAAAGAATACATATTTTATTCAAAATCTAATAAAGTCATTGGATCAAGAATTTGTACTTAATGATCCTAGTGCATCCAATTTAACACAACCATTCAACAGAGATGCTGTGGTTAAAACACTAGAAACATATCTAAATAATAAGATATACTGTGAACAGTTACGCAATGGATCTGTGAACTTATCAGAATTTAATTTTTTGCATGAGTAATATTCTATATATAGGGCCATATAGAGAATTTAGTAGTGATGGTAATATTTCCAGAAACTACATATCAGCATTAGTGGCTGCTGGTCACAATGTTTCTATAAAACCAATATACAATATATTTAAATCGTTTCCTGAGCAAGAAATAGCTAAAGATATTCTTGATTTAGAAAAAAATTCTTATAAAAAATATCATTCTGTCATACAGCACTGTTATCCTCATCAATATTATTCAGACTCTAGGTTTGATAATAATATAGGTATATTGAATCTGGAGTCTTTTAATTATAACAACAGACTGTTAGACTTTTTAAAGATTCCTGATAAACTGATAGCGCCATCAAATTATGCTAAATTTTGTGCTAATGAATGTTCTAGATTTGACTTGCGTATAGATGTAATTCCGCCACCAATCGATCTGGAAAATATTAAAAAGTATAGAAAGAACAACACAAAAGAGATAGATAACAAACTATTTACATTCTATGTAATAGAGGACTTTATAAACAAAAGTAATCTAAATATTCTACTAGAAGCATTTTGGTTAGCTGTTGATAATGAGGATGATATTAATATAGTGATAAAAACAAAAAATAAAAATCAAGAACATACTGACCTATACCAAACAATAGAATATGAATTTGGTAGATTAGGTAGTATGATTAGCAAATTCAATAGAAAACCAAAAATTGTTATTGGCGAAATAAAAAATGACGCAATGTATTATTTCCATAACAATAATAGTTGCTACGTTGATATTTCATCTGGTAAGAATTTTGGATATTCTGTATTAGAAGCACTATCTTTTGATAACCCCATAATAACAACTGAACAAACAGCACAATCAGAAATTGTGGAAGGCACAGACAATTTTATTGTTGCGTCTGATATTACATATTGTAAAGATGAAAGTAAAAACTATAATATGTACAATACTATTGATCAAAGATGGTATGCGCCTAACTTGCAAAATTTAATAGAGCAAATAAATAATGTAATTCATGAAGACTACAATCATAAAATTGAGCGTATTAAAAAAAGCAGAACCAAACTACTAGATAAATACAGTATAAGTGCTGTTATAAATTTATTTAAAAATTATGATCTCTAATATTATTAGTAAAGAATTGTGTGATTCAAAAGACACCATAGATTTATTATGGACTAATCCAGAATCAGCATATTTTACAGACTTCGTGAGAGAAGCGTGTAAGCCTTGTCGTTTAATAGACTTTGACAAAACATATTATGGCAACTATAATATATCTATAGTCATTTGTAATAATAGATTAATGTATCTTGAAAAATGTATTGAACTTTCAAGATTTTTCCACGCCCCCTTATTGATAATCGATCACTTTGCTAAAAGCGATATGGTTAATGAAGATTATTCTGTTAATATAATGTTTGATCCTGTATATCAAATAGCAACATCACGAGATATTTTTAATTCATGGAATAATATACATAATAAGATTATGCCTTATAATAAAGATAATAAAAACATGAAGCTATGGAAAGAAATGATATTTGATCTTATTAAAACTACTTTTATAATTAAAGACGAAAAACATGATACCAGAAATACAGAAAACAGATAAATTAAAAAAACAACTATATCTACATATTGTTAAACCACTAGTAGAACTAGAAAAATTTGAATTCTTTGAGTTAAAAGATATTAAGAAAATAAAAAGAAATAGTATAGATGAAATTTTTATAGGAGATCTGTTGGATTATACGGACGATGATAATGCAACAGTAGTTTTAAACGAAATAAGTTTAAAGTTGAAAAAGGGAGGCAAATTGTATTTACAGTCAAATGATACAAAATGCGTTGCTGCTGCTTTACTCTACGATAACATCAATACTAAAATATTTAAAAATATCATTTTTAGTTATCAAAAGAAAAATATCTTTACACTAACAGAGATTAAAAAAATGTTATCTACTATAGAATTGTTAAACATAGCAAGATGCAGATTTCTAAATGGCGTTCAGTATTACATAGAATGTCATAAAAAATGAATGATGTATACTATATAATTATTGCTTGCTATCCTGACAAGGGTATGAAGTCTTACGGATCTAAAGGATTGATAAAGTTTGAAAATAAATCTTTATTAGATCATCAAATAAGTTGGATTAAAAAATATAGTAAAAATGAAATTATTATAATAGCTGATTTTGATATACAAAAATTACACAAACACTTTGATAGTCAAATTCAAATAATAGACTCAGAACAAAAAAATCCAATAGGTGTTTGTTGTAGAAAATTTACTGATAAAAAACTATGTTTTATAGATTATGGGTGTGTGTTTGATAAAAAGGTTTTATTTAATCTAGGATGCGAAACATCAGAAATAGTGTGTTCAAAAGCAACAACAAAAAATACAAATCTAGATGTTGGATGCACAATAAACAATGGATATATTGAAAATATGTTTCTAGACTTGCCAAATAACAAATTTTGTAATATATTTACTATATCAAAGAACGATTCCGAGGTTATTAGTAAGTGTCTAACAAATAACAATCTTCTATATTTTGAAATTATTAATTTACTTATAGATAGTGGATCAAAAGTAAAGCCAGTGTATTTGGATAATTTTCTATACTTTAATAACATGAGACAAAAAAATGCAATTAATAAATTTATCAAAAAATATTCAGTCTGATATTAGCATATATAGACGTAAATTAACAGAGAATATATTCAAAGATTTTGTTTTTATTGATCTTATGAATAAGCTTTTGCAAAATAAAATAGGGTGTGATCATAAGTTTGCTATATATACCGATATTAGCTTAATATCTACACAAACTCTAATACCAATTTTTCATACAATGTATCTTGGCTCATCTAATCATAATGTAATTATAGAAGATTCTAACGATCTATGGTTAACGCAAACTTTTAAAAACAATAAATACTATATTATACCAAAGGCAAATGATGACTTTAATTATGATCCATATGATATAAAGAAAATTCAAACAATAAAAGAGATATTATGAAATACGATAGTCTTAATGATAAAGAAAAAGAAAAAATTATAAATAAACTATATATAAAAGAAAAAAAATCTTTTGCTCTGATAGCCGAAGAATTGTCAACCTACGCAAATAAGGTTAGACGAGATGCTGTAAAATTTAAAATTAAAATCAGAGATAAAAGCGATGCTCAAAAAAATGCTATCAATAGTGGCATAACAGATCATCCAACAAAAGGCAAAAAAAGATCTCAGGAAGTCAAAGATAAAATTGGTTTATCTGTGATGAGCGTTTGGGATAATATGAGTGATAGTGAATTTAAATCTAGGCAAAATAAGGCTAGAGAACAGTGGTTAAAGATGGATGATGAACAAAAACAGAACATAATAAAACTAGCTAATGAGGCGGTTAGATCATCTAGTAAAACAGGATCAAAACTAGAACAATATCTACTTAGTGGTTTGATTAAAAATGGTATCAAGGTAGATTTTCATAAAGAACACAACTTATTAAATACAAAGTTACAAATCGATTTATTTTTACCAGAAATTAATATTGCAATAGAGGTTGATGGACCATCTCACTTTTTACCGGTTTGGGGAGATGATGCTCTAAAAAGAAACATAAAATATGATAACAAAAAAAACGGCCTTTTGCTCGGAAAAGGATGTGTTATTATTAGGGTGAAGCAGACCAAGGATTTCTCTCCCTCAAGAGCGGGAATTATTTTAGATAAAATTCTATCTAACATTGAGGAAATTCGTAAAAAAACTACGGGGATCAAGAATAAGATCATAGAAATAGGAGACAACTAATGGGAAGACCAAAGAAAATAGAATCAACAACCATGAGCACATCAACACAAACAAATGCTATCTGTGAGGGATCCACATCAACATCCGATATTTCAACACCCTCAATCAATGATACTGGCTGGACAGATTTTGTACTAGGATTATTGTCAGATGATGAGAAAATTAATGGTAATCCCACAACAGATGGACTAAGAAGGATTTTTGAGATAGCACTAAACTGCACAATTATTGATTCATCATCTAATGTGGTCCAATCTCCATCTCCAGAGAACGAAAAAAGAGCCACTGTGGTTCATTCTCTAAAGTATGTTTTAAATGATGAGCCAGCAGACTCACCAATTAAATACAGGTCTGTGAGTGGGGCAGCAGACGTTTATTGGGGCAACTGTGACAAGATTTATAGAAATCATCCTGTTGCCGTGGCAGAAACACGAGCAGAAGGACGATCATTAAGAAGAGGCTTAAAACTAAGGAAGGTTGTTGCCGCAGAGGAATTGGCCAAAGATATTGAGGATCATCCAGATAGTGATACTATTTCTAAAATCACTAATAATCAGATTAATTTTATCGATGTTCTAAGTAAACGACTAGATATTAATATTATTAAGATGTTAGACAAACTTGGTTATGAGAGCAAAAACATCTATAATATAGAGTATTCTACTGGTGTTGAAATTAGTAAATTATTGTCATCATACCAACAAGATCTTTCGTCGTTACCAGAGAATATAAAAGGATATGATGCTAACTGGAAATAGGTGAATTATGAAACTATCTTATAGAGTTAATGATAAGTTATCTGTTGAGCTTGAGGGTGCTGGTCAAAAAGAGGTTTTTAAGGAATTAGCAACTCTTCAAGAAATTTTTGGAGAGAGTAAGTGCGGATTGTGCAACAAAGATTCTATAAGGTTTGTTGTTCGTAATGTTGAGGATAATGACTACTATGAATTAAGGTGTGATTGTGGTGGTATATTAAGTTTTGGTCAACACAAAAAGGGCGGCACCCTATTTCCAAAACGCAAGGATGATGATGGTAATTATATGCCAAATAGAGGATGGCATAAGTGGACTAAAGACAAATGAGTCCATTAGTGGTGGTTAGTGGAGCGTTACTAACTGTTAATGGAGCATTAGCAGGACACGAAGCGTGTTGTTGTGAACAGGGTGGTCCCTGTTGTCAATATAAGTTAGACCTAAATTATAGTGTGACATATAATGGTCCCGAAGGTACTAAGACAGCGACCGGAGTTGGGCCATTTATTTACACCTATATAAGCGATAGTGATCTAATGTATGTTACCTTTAATTGTACAGCAGCTTACGATTGCAATAGCACATTCCTTGGTAATAAGCTTGTTGTTGCAGTTTTCATTGATAATGAATTCGGATATGATGGATACGTTGAAGCTCAACAGCCAAGTGGAGAAAATCCAAATGGCGGAGTTCCTTGCGACCAACAACAAAGTATGGATGGATTATCTTTTAACTTAGTAAATTGCCCAACACTAAATACAGCAACATTAAGTGTTTCAGAAATATAGTATGATTAACTTATATATTTGTACGTTTAATAGATTAGGTCTAGCCATCTCAGCTGCTAAAAGCTTAAAAAAAAACATAATAAATAAAGATTATAAAATAATATTGGTCTGTGGTTTAGGAGATTCTGATAAGTTCTCTAATCCAATATTTGATGAAATAATAGAGTCTTCACTATTGAATCCTAGTACAAGAAGAATGGGTTTTATTAAAGCATATGAACACTCGTCAATAAATAAGGTTGATCTATCTCTTTGTATAGATGATGATATAAGATTAGTATCTCCAATAGATATCAATGAAAGATATCCATTAAGCAAGTATGTTCCAGACAATACATTTTGTGTACAAGTATGGAGGGATCACAAAGAAAAGTTTTATAAGCATCTTAAAGTTGTAAGATTAACACATAAAAAACAATGTTATGGATGGGACGAAAAACTATCTAACTTAGCAATTAGCAATTGGTCAGAACGAATAGATGATGTTTGGTTACATATTGATAAAGGATCCGAAACCATGACACAAAAAAGACAGGACCTTATTAAGTATATAGATGGAGACGAACGAATGACAATCAAAACTACTGAAAAATCTGAGAAAGATGATACTAATGATCTTAGAGGTTTAAGACATGGTAGAGCAAAACATGAGGGTTTTCCAATAGGCCAAACTATAAATCCTGCTCCTATGTTATTTACAAGAGATGGTCATAATCTATGGATGGCTGATATGTATAAAGGATCCAGCGCGTTCTTAATACTTGGTGGTCCTAGTTTCGGAGATTTAATAAACGAAAAAGAGAAAATAGAATTATATCCTAAAAAATTTATATCAAATAAAGATTGTTTAAAATATCCAGGAATATTAACAATGTCTGTAAATAATACTCCTAAAACATTTAGAACTAATCTATGGACTTGCGTTGATGATCCATCTCACTTTATAAAATCAATATGGCTTGATCCTGTGATACAAAAATTTGTACCTTTGGATCATGCGGAGAAGTTTATATTCGATAATGAAACATGGAAAACAACAGAAATTAAAGTTGGTGATTGTCCAAATGTTGTGTTCTACAGACGCAATGAAAAATTTCAAGCAAAACAATTCTTAACAGAAAGTACATTTAATTGGGGAGACCATTCAAATCTAGGTGGTGGTAGAACCGTAATGTTAGTAGCAATAAGAATGTTATACTATCTTGGTATAAGAAAAATATATCTTTTAGGCTGTGATTTCAGTATGTCCTCGGAATCTAAGTATCACTTTAAACAAGGTAGATCAAAATCATCTATAAATGGAAATAATGGAACTTATGCGAAACTTATGAAAAGATTTAGTGATCTTAAGCCAATTTTAAAAGAACATAATTTAGAAATATATAACTGTAATCATGAATCAAGGTTAAGAGTTTTTCCGTTTGTGAATTTTAGAGAAGCATGGTTTGATGTTATTAAGCACATGCCTGTTAATATTAAGAACGAAAGAACAGATGGACTATATGATAGAATGGCAAAGCTAAAAAAAGACAATAAATAATATGAAAAAAGAAGGAAAAATTTGGGGAAATAATATACTGCTATTTAATAATAGTAATATACAAATAAATCAAATTTATATTAAAAAGGGCGGACGATGCTCTAAACATAAACATAAGTATAAAAATAATATATTCTTTATTCAAACAGGCTCTCTACAAATAGAAAAATGGAATGATAGTGGTCTAATCGATAGTGTGATTCTGGAGGCTGAACAAATGACCGATATTCCTTCTGGAATATATCATAGATTTACTGCGCTAGAAGATACTAATGCTTTAGAAATATATTATCCAAATCCTGTTGAAGAAATGGATATAGTACGACAAGACGAGGGTACTATAATATGAACGATAAAGGCGTGATCTATTACAACAGGGGTGAGTCTTGTATTATAAGACTCTTAGTTTCTATTAAAAGTCTAAGGAATCACTATGATGGACCAATAACTGTTTTTTTAGAAAATTCTGATCTTAGTAAATTTAGTAGTTTTATAAGTAAGTATAATTTTTCTATTATCAATGTTGATTCAGAAAAGCTTGATAGTTCGTATGTAAGAAAAATTGCTATATCTAAATTATCTCCATATGAAAAAACCGTATTTATAGACGCTGATACATTAATTGTTGGCAGAATAGATGAGGTTTTTGATAGTATAGAAGGTCACGATTTAGTTGTGACACAATTTTGTGATTGGTCATCTAGTGGCGGCGCTATTGGACGTCGTATTAAAGGTTTCTCTCAGTATATATCAGAAGAAACTCTTAAAAATGCACTATCATACGGACCAGCAGTAAATACCGGAGTATATGGATTCCATAAGGACTGCCCAATGTTTGATGAGTGGTTACAACTAGCAAAGATGGGCCAATCAAGTAAGCTATATATACCAGACGAAATAGCATGTCAAATTTTATTACATAAATATAAAGTAAAAATATTGGGATGTAAATATAATGTAAGTGCAAAATTTGGAATCAACGATGAAGATAAGAGGGTTGTTCATTTTCACGGTAGAAAACACTGTAGAAGATTTCCTTTAGCAGAAGTGTGGATTAAAGCATTTATAGAACTTCTACAAAGTAAAGAAGTAGATATATCAAAATATATAGATCATGATAACAATCTAAGAAAATTT
>SXGQ01831446.1_pt1 | contig 12276 bp, 5 predicted proteins | sample 3178371 | NCBI WGS metagenome assembly SXGQ01 (sample SAMN11356859, study PRJNA531348) | freshwater metagenome | isolation source: freshwater sample F1-20 | place: China: Fuxian Lake, Yuxi | collected 2017-12-25 | reverse complement strand
CGTCGAGTCGGTGCCGTAAAGCCGGTGCGTCGTCGCACTCTCGCGCTTCAAGTCGGCGGCCTCCGGCACCGCTGTTTGCATCGCAGCGGCCAGTTCGTAATTGCGAATCGCCGTCTCCACCGGGCTGCGTTGCGCGCCGAGCTGCGCGGCGAACGCACGGTCATTCTCCGCGATGAACGCGAGCTGGTTGGCCCGCGCCGTCGCCGGGCCGGACGCGGCGAGATTCTCCATCACCGCGCCGCCCACGAGATTGAACTGCGTCGCCTCGTAACGCGCCGGGAGGAAGCCGCTGCTCCAGTTCGCCACGCCGCCGATGGGCATCATCCCGCCGTTGAGCACCACGAAGCCGGGCAAGTTCTCCGCCTCCGTGCCGAGGCCGTAATTCGCCCACGAGCCGATGCTGGGTCGGCCCTGCATCGTGCTGCCCGTGTGCATGAAGTAACACGCCTGCGCGTGCTCCGGCGACGCGCTGGTCAGCGATCGGATGACGCACAAGTCATCCGCGCAACCGCCGAGGTGGGGGAAGAGCTGGCTCACCGGCGTGCCCGCCTGTCCGCGCGGCGAGAATTCCCACGGACTCGCGAGCGTCTTGCCGATGGCATCGAACTGCGTCGCATCAATCCGCATCGGGAACGGCTTGCCGTGCTCAGCGCGCAGCCGAGGCTTCGGGTCAAACGTGTCCACCTGCGAAGGACCGCCATCCATGAAGAGGAAGATGACGCGCTTGGCGCGTGGTGCGTGGTGCGTGGTGCGCGAGGAAGCCGAGTCCGCCGCCCGTCCGGACAACCCGGCGAACGCTAGTGCGCCGAAGCCCGTGGAAGCCCGCTGCAACATCGCGCGGCGGGACAGCACGCCCGTAAGAGGCGACGTGAGGAGTCTCTGACTTTGCTTTGTCATGGTTCGCTGCGACAGAGTTCGGGAGTGCCACGCACATGGACTCGCTTCGGCTCCCTAACATTACCACCCGGCTTTAGCCGGGTGAACGCGCGGCTTCGGAGTGGAAAACTGTTTAAGCAGTTTTTCACGGGTGACATCTCACCCACCCGGCTGAAGCCGGGTGCTAATGAGAGCGGCTCACTCACCGGATAGAAAATCAGAGACTCCTCACGTCGTCTCCTACGGGTTGCGTTCATTTGAGGTAGAGAAACTCCTTCAGGTTGAACACCGCGTGCGCCAAGTCTTGCCACGCCTTCTTCTCCTCGCCGAGCGTAGTGGTTTGCTGCGCTAGGAAGGCGGCGGCGCGCGTGACCTCCGCGTCGGGGGCGGGGCGGCTCAGGGCGGTCGCGTAAAGCCAGCGGATGCGGGCGGGCGTGTCGCCGGGCTGGGCGAGCGTGCGGGCGGCGAGGTGGCCGGCTTGCTCTAATACGAATGGGTCGTTTAGGAGCGTCAGGCTTTGGGTCGGGACGTTCGTGGCTTCGCGACGGCCGGATGGGGTGGCGGGTTTGGGCTGGTCGAAGGCAAAGAGGAACGGGGCCGGGTGATTGCGGCGGACTTCGAGGTAAAGACTGCGGCGGGCGCGGCCATCGAGCGGGCCGTCCACCGGCGTGTAGTCGTCGCGCTGGCTGGGCGGGACCGTCACCGGCACGCCGGGGCCAAACTGCGTGCGGTCGAGCCGGCCACTCGCGGCTAGCAGGGCGTCGCGGAGCGACTCGGCGTCTAGGCGGCGAAGCGGGGCGTGAGAAAGAAGACGGTTGTCGGGGTCGCGTTCGGCAGCGAGGAGAGGAGTCTCCGTGCTCATCGCGAAGGCCCGGCTCGTGAGCATCAGCCGCAGCATCGCCTTCGTGGACCAGCCTTGCGCGATGAATTCGCTCGCGAGCCAGTCGAGCAACTCGGGATGACTCGGCGCCTCCGCGAGTTGCCCGAAGTTGTCCGGCGACGGCACAAGGCCCGTGCCGAAGACGTGTTGCCACAGGCGATTCACCATTACGCGCGCCGTGAGTGGATTGCGGAGAACGTCCTCGGCCATCTCCCGTCGTCCGCTCGTGCGCGACTGGTAAGGCGCGCTGGCGAAGGCGGCGAGGAATTGGCGTGGCACGGGGTCGGTGGGCTTGCCGTGGTCCCCGCGCGGGAAGAACGGCGTCTCGAACGGGGGTGCTTCATCCGAGACGGCGACGACGCGGGTGGGGACGGGACCGCGGGCTTCGAGTTCGCGGAAGCGCGTGATGAGTGCGGCAAGTGAACCTCCCTCGCCCCCACCGGGGGAGAGGGATTGAGGGTGAGGGGGCAGGGCGTGCGGAGTAGTTGGTGAACCGCTTGGCGAAGGTGCGCCTTGCCCCCTCACCCCAGCCCTCTCCCCCGATGGGGGCGAGGGAGAAGAAGCTGCGGTGTTATCGAGCAGGCCGAGGCGGAGGAGCGCGTTGAGGAAGTTGGCTTGGGCGTCATCGCATGAGCTGTTGGCCCAGGCTGCGATGGCGCGCTGAGTGGCGTGGACGAAGTTTGGAGCGCGGACGCCCACGTCCGCAGCAGCTGCTGGGGCTCCCGAAGTTGCTGCGGACGTGGGCGTCCGCGCTCCATCGAGTTCGCTCGGCCACGCGGGCGGCTCCGGCGGCTTCTCGCCGTCGTGGAAGATGACTTTTGCGATGCCAGCGGCGGAGCGGCCATCGGTGGGCAGCTTGCTCGCGTCGCGCACGATGCCGAGGTAGGGGAAGTCATCGCGCGGCGTCAGCTCGATGTAGGCGCGGCGCCCGCGCCAGGTGTCGCGCACCGTGAGCGTGACCCAACGCAGCGCGCTGCGGTCGTTGAGCTTGGGCGTGACTTGCCCGAAGAGCAGCGAGTCGCCCTGGAAGTTCTCGATGACGAGGCGGACGCGGGCGTTGTTATCGCCGGTGACGAGGGCGGCGATGAACTTGTTGGTGAGGGTGAAGTTGGAGGAGCGCAGTGTGCCCGGGTGTTTGTCGGAGAGCAGGTGGGAGAAGCGCCCGGAGGGGTAAATGGCGGCGAGCACGTTCGAGCCGGTGGTGGCGAGGGAGAAGTCTCCGGCGGGCGTGTGCCGCGTGAAGCCACCAGTGGCGAACCAGCCGGGGTCCGCGCCAGTGGTGAAGTCGGCGAACTTGCCGGCGGTTTGCAACCGCCGTTCTGCCGCGCTGCTGGGCGCGTCGGACAGCGACTGCAAGTCGCCAGCACGGAGCGCGCGGAGCAGCGGGGCGAGCCGGGATTTGTTCGTCTCGGCGGCGGCGAAGGCGCTGCGCCAGCGGATTGCCTCGGTGGTCTGTGCGACCGTTACCCCCTCCCCCCGGCCCTCTCCCCCGGTGGGGGCGAGGGAGGAGAGGGCGGCGGGCCAGTGTTCGATTTGCTGCTTCCAATGCGCCGCGAGCGCCGCGCGGATTTCTACCTTCAACTTCGCCAGAGCCGCGTCGTGTGCGTGGAGTCTCTCCGGAGCATCCAGCACGCGCATCGAGGTGCGGGTGCTGGCGAGGATGCTGTAGAGGCCGTGGAAGTCGCGCTGCGAAATGGGGTCGAACTTGTGGTCGTGGCAGCGCGCGCAGGCGACGGTCAGGCCGAGGAACGCCTTGCTCATCGCGTCAATTTGGCTGTCCACGACGATGACCTCTTCGCCCTTCACGTCCACCGGCGTTTGGTTGAACTCCACCAGCCGCCACCACGCGGACGCGAGCAGGGACTCGTTCAAGCCACCGGCCCAGCGTGGCTTTTCCAGCAGGTCGCCGGCGATGTGCTCGCGCACGAACTGGTCGTAGGGCAGGTCGCTGTTGAACGCGCGGGTGAGCCAGTCGCGGTAGCGCCACGCGTGCGGGAGGAAGGCGTCGTGCTCGGTGCCGTGCGTGTCGGCGTAGCGGACCACGTCCTGCCAGTGGCGGGCGAAGCGTTCGCCGAAGTGGGGGGAGGCGAGGAGGGAGTTGACGCGATTGCCGATTGAAAACTTGCGGACGAATGCCTCGGTTTCCTCCGGCGACGGCGGGAGGCCGGTGAGGATGAAGTGCAGGCGGCGGGCGACGGCGCGGGATTCGGCGGGCGGGGCAGGCGAGATGCCGCGTTCCTCCAGCTTCGCAAGAAGGAAACGGTCAATGGCGTTCGTGCTCCACGCGGTGTTTTTTGGTGTCGGGACGGCGGGGCGGGTGACGGGTTTGAAGGCCCAATTGGGCTGCGGTTGCGTGGTTGTCGCCGCACCGAGGGGTCCGACAAAGCCGAGTGACAGCACGAACACAAGGATTCGGGAGTGTCGGGCAGTGCGCTGAGTCACATTGGAAGTAAACAGGAAGGGGGCGGTGGCGGCAAGTGCCCGTGCCGGCGGTTTGCAGTCGCCGGCGCGGGCTACTTCCGCTCCGGCCGACCTTGGATGATGTCGCCCAGCCGTTGATTAAGCTTCTCCTGATCGTTCGCAGCCTCGCCGATGGCACCGATGCTGTCACCGACGCGGTTGAGGAGGTCGGCGCGTTTCTCAGCGTCGCTCACGACTTTGGCGGTGAAGTGTTCGCTCGTGCCGATGCCGGGGCCAGTCACGTTGTTGTTGTCGCGGGCTTCAATCCAGTATTCGAGCGTCGCGCCCTCGGGCGGCTTCGGGTTGAGCGCGCCGACTTTCCAATCATAGCGGCGGCGCAGGGCGCGCGAGGGGGTCTCCAACGTGAGTTCGATGCCCTTCTCCTCGCCGCCGTCCACGGTGTAGCGCAGGAAAAGCTGCTTCACAGTGAAGTCGTCCACGGCCTCGAAGCCGATGGGGACGGTGGCTTTCTGCGTGATAAGTTCCTCTTTGCGCTCGGGGTAGGTGATGCGGACGACGGGCGCGCGGTCGGGCAAAACTTCGAGGCGATAGACCGCGTCGTCCTTCGAGCGGAAGCCGTATTTGTCCTCCAGATGAATCGAAAAGCCGGTCAGTGCTTCGCTCGTGATGGGGATGCTCACTTGCACCTCACGGGTGTTCTTCGGGTTCATTTGCAGCGGCAGGCTCAACGGCTGCGCGTTCGTCGAACTGGTCACGAGCACTGCGCCTTTCGCAACTTCCTTCGTGGGCGTGAGCGTGAGGTTGAGCTTGCTGCCGACGAGCAGGGTCAGGTCGCCGAGCGAGCGGCGGACGGTGCCGAGGCCAGTGTATTCCGGGTAGATTTGCAACGCGTCGAGCTTCGCGATGCCGGGGCGCTCGACGGCCTCCACGCGCGCGGAGCGGGATTTGCCGTCGCCGATGTGGAAGGTGTAGTCGAACGTGTCCTGCACGTTCTCCATCGCCTGCGCGAAGTGCGCGCGGTTGGTCTGGCTGCCGTCGAGGAGGAACTCCTGCGTGCGGCCGGAGGTGAACTTGAGCACGAGCTTGGCGCGCTCGGGCACCAGGCCTTTCGCGAGGGCGAAAAGGTTCACGTTGTCGCCGCGCGCGATGCGCAGGTCGCCGCTGGTCTGGCCGATGCGGGTCTTGCGCGGGACTTCGACTTCGCGGGAGAGGAACGCGCGGCTCAACAAGTCGCGGCTAACTTCTTCGCCCTTCCAAAACACCACGCCGCCAATCGCAACAATGACCACGGCCCAGCCGACGAGGCGGCGAAGCTGATGCGTGGAGATGACCGCAGTGAAGTCCAGCGGACGGGCGATACGCTCGGTCTCGGCGACAAGTGCGCGGACCAGCGCGGGGGCTTCGCCGGACTGGAGCGCGCCGGGGCGGGTGAGCTGGAGCGCGGCGATGAGGCGGGTGCCGAAGGGTGAGTTGCCGCGCTCGACGAGCAGCGCGATGTCGTCGTCGTCAGGCTGGCGGAGGAAAGGGATGAGGATGCGGTGCCAGATGACGTGGCCGGCGGCAGCGAGGTAGCCGAGGAAGAGCAGGAGGCGGACGGCCCACGGGAGGTCGAGGAACCAGTCCGCGGCCATGCCGATGCCGAGCGCGAGCACGAGACCGCCGAGCAGCAGTGCCAAGCCGGAGCCGGTCTCGACGCCGGTCTTCTTCGAGCGCACGGCCGCGAGCTGACCCGCGAGCTGGGCGCTCGGTGGGACAGAGGCGGTGCGTTGTTCCGGGGCGGCGGTCATTTCAAGTGCGACAGTTTGCGGAGCACCCACTCCGTCGTGACCACGCCGAGGAGCAGCAGGAAGTAGAGCGGGCTGGCCCACAGCTCGACTTCCATCGGCGAGCGGACGCGCTCGGTCTTGGCGCGGATGCTGTCGGGCAGTTGGAAGAGCGTCTCCTCGCGGAAGAACTCGCCGCCGCTGATGCTCGCCATCTCGCGCAAGAGCGGCTCGTTCATCGCGGTGTCGCCCAGTTCGAAGCGCGGGGTGGTCACGTTGAAGTCCACGCGCGTGTCGGGGTCACTCTCGATGCCGAACTTGTAGTTGCCCGCCGCCGGCGCGATGAACTCGCCGCGATAGACGCCGGGCTGGTCGGTCACGGGGCGGAGGGAAATTTCCGTCGAGCCGCCGCCGTCGCCGGTGCGGGTGGTGTAGGTGCCTTTGACCACGGGGTCATTCACCGGCTCGAAACCCGCGCGGTAGAGACGCGCGTAAACTGCCACGCGATCGCCGCTGACGAAGTTCTGCCGGTCGAGCGTGAGCTGCGTGCGGCGCGAGCCGGCGGTCATGTGCGGCAGCGCGAGGCGTTGCGCAATCTGGCCCCAGAAGGTCGTGTAAATCTCGTCGCCCGTGTTCTTGCGCCAGCGCCAGGTGTTGTCCGTGCCGACGAAGAGCGACTGGCCTAGGCCGTATTGCTGCACGGCGACCACGGGCATCGGACCGAAGCGCGAGGCCTTGAGCGGGTCGGGGTCCACGACGAGCACCTCCGCGCCGGGCTTGGCGCGTGAGACTTTCGCGACCCAATAAACCGGCGGCAGTAGCCTCCAGAGCGCGACGCTTTCGTCCTCCTTGTCGCCGAAGCGCAGCATCGTGGAGCTGCGGCCCTGCGCGGTGAGCGTGAGGCGGACGGGCTTGTCGGCGGTGCCTTCGGTGGTCTCGGCGGCGGTGTTCACGGCGTCGAACTCGACCGGGAGAATCTGCTCGATGGGTGTGTTGCGCCACGCGTTCGGGCTGAAGCGCTTGCCGGCGACCATCAGGAACGAGCCGCCGAAGCGCGAGACGAACTCATTCACATTGCGCTGCTGCTCGGGCGTGAGCTGCTTCGGGTCCACGTCGCCGAAGACGATGAGGTCGAAGTTGAACAGCTCCTCTTTGTTGACGGGGAAACGTTCGAGATAGGGCGAGTTGGCTTCGCGCGCGATGGCCGGCGCGCCCTCGAAGAGCACGCATTTCAAGTCCACGCGGCGGTCGCGCATAAACATCGCCTGCAAGTAGCGGAAGTCCCAGCGCGGCGACTGCTCGACGAGCAGCACGCGAATCTTCGCGTCAATCACCCGCAGGTGCTGCACGCGGGAGTTGTTGTCCTTCACCGTCTCGTCGGGGCGCGCCTCGACGCTGGCTTCCAACTCGAAGTCGCCAATCTTGTCGGGCGTGAAGCGCAGGGCGACGACCTGTTCGCCGTCGGGGCCGAAGGTGATTTCGCGCTCGTCCACCTTCGTGTCACCGAGCTTGAGGACAACTTTCGCCTTCTCGCCGGCGAGGCCCTGCGAGCGGACGCGCACGTTGGCGAGCACTTCGTCCTTCACGAAGCTGACCTCGGGCGCGAAGAGATTGGCGACGATGATGTCGCGCGGGCTGGTGATGCCGACGCCCCAGATGTAAAGCGGCACGCCGTCCTGCTTGAGCTGCGCGGCAATTTCGCGCGGGGAGGGGCCGGAGTTTTGACCGCCGTCGGTGATGAGCACGACGCCCGCGAGCGGTTGGCCGCGCTTGAGTTCGACGGCCTTGCGGAGCGCATCGCCGATGGGCGTGGTGGCGGAGTTGGCGTCGAGTTTGTCCACCCACTCGAACGACGCGACCTTCGCCTTGCGGCGGGCTTTCTTGCCCTCAGCGTCGGGTTCGGAAATGTCGTTCTTGCCGCGCGGCAGGGCGTTCACATCGGTGCCGAAGCTGAAGGGGACGAGGTCGAACTCGTAGTCGAGGCGGGGCAGCAGGTCGAGTTGCTCGTTCTTGAGGCCGGCCTTGAGGAGGTCGAGGCGGGCGATGGCTTCGACCTCGCGGAGGCGTCCAGCCTGAGGTTGCTGGGTGAGCCCTTTGGTCGGGTCGGAGAGGCCTTTGACGAGCGCGGCGCGCTTGACGTCATCGGGCGTCACGCGCGGGTCCTTGATTTGCATCGAGGCCGAGCTGTCCACGAGCAAGAGCAAGGTGCGGCGCACGCTGCCTTCGACCGTGAACGCGAGCACGGGCCGCAGCAGCAGGAACGTGAGCAACACGAGGAACGCGACGCGCAAGCCCGTGAGCAACCAGCGGCGCGCGGGCGTGGTGGCGGGCGGCCATTGCCGATAGGTCCAGACTCCCAGCCCTGCGAGCACGAGCGCGAGCAGCACGACCCACCCAGCCCCGACGCCGCCTTGGAAGGCGAGTCGGACGGACGCAAGGTCGCCAGCGGCTTCCACGCGCGCACCGAGAAGTTTGAGGAGCAAGTCGGTCATGCCAAAGCGGCGGAGTGGTGGAGTGATGGAGTGATGGAGTGGTGATGTGCGGCGAAGCGCATCACTCCAATACTCCAATGCTCCATTACTCCGTTCATCATTTTGCGCGGCTGAAGTATTGGGCCAAGAACGTTTCCAGCGCGGCGAGGGCGAGCACAGCGATGAGAATCGGCAGCCAGAACTCCGCGCCAACGCGGGCTTTCTCCACCCACTCGCGGATGTTCAAAGTCGGGTTCCAGCGCTGCACGGCGGCCACCAGGCCGAGGGCGGTGACTTCGTCCACCGGGAGTTCGCTGAGATTGGATTCGGACGGGTCGGGCTGGACAGCGAACTTGATGACGGTTGGCGGGTCGGCGATGGAGACTTCGTAGATGCCGGCCTTGTCCGTGGCGTCGTAGCTCAGGACGGGCGTGCCGTTGACCAGTTCGATGCGGCGCAAGTCGCGCGTGCCGGTCGCCGCGCCGGGGGCCATCACGATGGCGTCCTTGTGCAACAAGTCAGCGGTCAAGCGGCGGGCGAACTGCGCGCCGACGCGGACGTTCGCGCCGTCGTCGTGGCGCTGGATGAGCGTGCCGAGGGTGCGGTGGAGTAGGGGAACGAAGGCGGGCCGGACGCCGAGGTCGTTCCACGCCGTGTCCGCCGTGCTGGCGAACAGGACCACGCGGCCCAGGCCGACGGCGCGCTCGGCCATGGCGATGGAGCCGTCGCTGAAGCGGAGGATGGCCTTGGGCGCGGCGAGCGAAGCCAACGTGTTCGTGGTCGAAGCAGTCTTCCCACTTTCTCGCTTGCCCGCGTTCTCACCAGCCTCGCCCGTCGCAGCCGCGAGCAGATTGAGTTCGAAGGTGCGGAAGAAACGGGCGCTGGCGAGCGTGCCGGCGTTGCCGTCGTTCCACAGTGCGACGATGGGGTGGTCGTAGCCCTTGGTTTGGAAGGACAGGAATTTCTCGTCCTGCGCCGCGTCGCCGCGCGGCTCGCCGAAGGTGGCGGGGAGCAGTTTGCGCGCGGTGGCGAGCTGGGCGTTGTAGAAGGCGGTGTTCACCTTCGCGCCGGGGAAGATGAGCAGGCCGCCGCCGCGCTTGACGAAGTTCTCCATCGCGATGGCGGTGTCGGCGGAGAAGTCGGGGACGTTCGCGAGCACCACGCTGTCGAAGTCATCGAAGCGCGTGCCGGCCATGTCGGCGGGCGCGATGGTGGAGGTCTTGACGTAGTATTGCTCGGCCTCCTCGGCGGAGACGGGCACGAGCGCGTGGCCGAGGAAGAAGGTCTCGGACTCGCGCGGTTCCGTGCCGGGTTCGCCGTCCACCATGAGCACGCGAATCTCGCGGATGGCGCGGATGGCGAGCGTGCGGGCGTCGTCGCCGGGAAAGCGGTCGCCGGGGATGCGGACGGTGATGTTGTGCCAGCCTTCGGTCTTGAGGCGGGTGTTGAGTGGGACGCTGCGCGTGCCACCAGGCGGGATGCTCGGGATGGTGACTTCGTCGGCGGACGTGCCGTCCACGAGCAGCGAGACCTTGATGTCCTTGACCTCTTGCTTGGCGTAGTTGGCAACTTGCGCCTCGAAGCGCAGCGGGCGGTTCAGCGGGGCGAGGCCGCTGCTCAACACGAGACCGCTGACGCCGAGGTTGCGTTCCTCGCTGTCGCTGACGAGGACGAGATGCGCGGAAACCTGCTGCTCGCCGGTCTGCTCCTTGGCGGTCTTCAACGTCTTGTGGATGTCGCCAAGCTGCCGCCAGCCGGCGAGCTGGCCGTCGGTGATGATGTAGATTTCTTTGCGGATGGCGGAGCGGCCTTTGAGCGTTTCGAGGGCCTTCTCAATCGAGGGGAACAGGTCGGTGGCGCGGTCGGAGAGCGGAGCTTCGCGGACGGCTTTGCGGGCGAGGTTGAGGTCGTGGGTCGGTTCCTTGATGACTTCCTTCGCGATGTCGGAGGCGAGGATGACGGCGGCGGCGGAGCCGGAGGGAAGCGCGTCCACGGCTTGCTCGGCGACTTTGCGGGCCTTGTCGAAGCGCGTCTGGACGCCGTCGGAGACGCCCATGCTCGCGGAGTTGTCGAGGACGATGACGGCGGTGACCTTGGACTGGCCGAAGACATTGTGCGTGGTGGAACGCATCGCCGGGCGCGCGACGGCGAGGGCGAGCAACGCCAGCATGAGGCAGCGGATGGCGAGGAGAATCATGTCCTCGACGAGCATCCGGCGCTGGTTCTTCTCGGTGGAGACCTTGACGAAGCGCATCGCCGCCCACACGACGCGCTGGAAGCGGCGGCGGTTGAGCAGGTGAATGATGATGGGCACGGCGATGGCACCGGCACCGAAGAGCATGAAGGGGTTGAGGAAGCTCATTTGACTGAGGTCTTCATGCGGAACGCGAGGTAGCCCGACAGCACTTCATGCAGCGGCTGCCCCGTGTTCACGGGGACGAAATGGACGTGATTCTTCTCGCAGCCCTGACGCAGCGTGGTGCGGAAGCGTTCGACCTCGGCCTGGTAGCTGGCGCGGATTTCCTGCGGGCGGGTGAGGATGTTCGGGATGGCTTCGAGGCCGACGAACTCGACGAGGCCGTTGAACTTGAACTCCAGTTCCGCCGGGTCCATCAGGTGGAAGACGACGACCTCGCTGCCGCCGAAACGCAGATGCTGGATGCCTTCGAGGATTTTCTCCTCGTCATCGAAGAGGTCGCTGATGATGACGGCGATGCCGCGCCGGCGGACTTGGCGGGCCATCTCATGCAGGATGGCGGCGATGTTCGTCTGCCGCTCCGGCTGGAAGGCGGCGAGCGTGGCGAGGACCTTGTGAATCATCGCGTGGCTGTTGCTGCGCGGCAGATACTCGCGGGTCTCGTTGTCGAAGATGTCGAGCGCCACGGCGTCGCGCTGATGGAGGATGAGGTAGCTCAGGCAGGCGGCGAGCATCTTGCCGTAGGCGAGCTTGGGGTAGCCGCCGGAGCCGTATTTCATGGACTCCGAGCCGTCGAGGAGGATGTGCGCGACGTAGTTGGTCTCCTGCTCGAACTGCTTGATGTAATAGCGGTCGGTGCGGCCGAGGACCTTCCAGTCGAGGTAGCGGAGGTCGTCGCCGGGGGCGTATTCGCGGTGCTGGGCGAACTCGATGGCGAAGCCGTGGTAAGGCGACTTGTGCTCGCCGGCCATGTAACCCTCGACGAGATAACGCGCGTGCATCCCCAGCGTCTCGGCGCGGGAAATCGCGACGGGGTCGAGGAGCGTGGCGAGGGTGGCGGCGTCCATTACCGGAAATGAAGAATGGGGAATGGGGAATTGCGAATGTAGCGAACGAGCCGGCGGTCAGGCGTCGGATTCGTCACACGAAATTTGCAGTTCGACATTTCAACCGACTTTCTGGTCCTTCGGAATCGCCTCGAGAATCTTCTTCACCACGTCGTCGGCGGTGATGCCTTCGCTCTGGGCGGCGAAGTTCGGGATGATGCGGTGGCGGAGGATGGGGGCGGTCACGGCGGCGATGTCATCGCAGCTCACATGAACCCGGCCGTTGAGCATGGCGCGGGCTTTCGCGGCGAGGATGAGGTTCAGGCTCGCGCGCGGGCCGGCACCCCAAGAGAGGAATTTCTTGCAGTAGTCGAGTGCCTCCGGGGTCTTGATGCGCGTCACGCGGACGATGCGCTCGGCGTAGTGATAGACGTGGTCGGCCACGGGCATCCGGCGGACGGTGGCTTGGAGGTCCAGAATCTCTTCCTCGGTGAGGACGGCCTGCGGCTTCTCGATGGGCGCGCCGGTGGCCATCTTCATGATTTGGAGTTCCTCGGCCGTGGTCGGGTAGTCCACGTTGATCATGAACATGAAGCGGTCAAGCTGCGCCTCGGGCAGCGGG
>SXGQ01199913.1_pt1 | contig 12276 bp, 5 predicted proteins | sample 3178371 | NCBI WGS metagenome assembly SXGQ01 (sample SAMN11356859, study PRJNA531348) | freshwater metagenome | isolation source: freshwater sample F1-20 | place: China: Fuxian Lake, Yuxi | collected 2017-12-25 | reverse complement strand
GAGCAGGTCCTTGCCCGTGAGGACCACCGGTATGGACTTGAGCTGCACCGGCGTGGGCGAGGTGTAGCCCAGTTTGGCGAGCGGATTACAAAGGGCGGGCGTGAGCCCGAGAGACACGAACGGCATGGCGAAGCACTCCTGATATTGCCTGAGCGTTCCCTAACCGCACGCAGCAAGCCGACAATTTCTAGCGACACGGCGCCGGGTTGGCGCGTTCGGTAGGACGCCCCTCAGCGGGACGCGGTGCATCTGAGCTAACAAATACCGAAGGGTGGTAGTCCCGAGGAAGTCTGAGGACGGAAGCGCAGGTGACACGGTGAGTATACACCAGATCGGCGGGCACCCCATACCGGGGGTGCCCTACCGATGGCCCAGAGCCTATTGCTGTCCGCCGGGCCGGCGCCCCCAGGTCGGAGGCGCAGGCTCCGTGGTCCGGCGATCGACCGGCTTCTCTTTCAGCAGCCGCAACGCTTCATCCACCGCGCGCTCGAGCTGCGGGTCGCGGCCGGCGATTACCTCCTTCGGCCAGTGCTCGACGTCGATTTCGGGGCCGGTGCCTTCGTTCTCGACCGCCCACTTGCCGTCGCGCGTGAAGAAGCCGCCGCGCGGCGCGATCATGGTGCCGCCGTCGATGAAGCCCGGCGTGTCGGCGGTGTGCACGAGGCCGCCCCACGTGCGCTTGCCGACGAGCGGACCGATCTTGCGGTGGCGGAACATCCACGGCATCAGGTCGCCGCCGGAGCCGGCCATCTCGTTGATGATCATCACCTTGGGTCCCCAGATGGCCAGTCGCGAAGCAGATCGCCGAGGCGCTGGAGGCGGCGCACGAGGCCGGCATCATCCATCGCGATTTGAAACCCGCGAACATCAAGGTGCGCGCCAACGGCACGGTGAAGGAACTCGACTTCGGTCTCGCCACAGCGCTCGACGAACCTAAAGGTTCGTCGCCACCGGGCCTTGAGAATTCCCCCACCATCACCTCGCCGGCCATGACCCAGATGGGCATGATCCTCGGCACCGCAGCCTGCGCGATCAGTTTCACGCTGCAGCGATTCAGGCGTTTGAGTTCCTAACGTCCTCGCGCCGGACGGGCGCGCCGACGTAGCGTGCACCCGCCGGGACGTGCTCGCCCTTCATGATCACGCTATGAGCCTCCACCCACGCAGCGGCGCCGACCCTCGCGCCGTACAACGCCACGCTGCCGGCGCCGAGCGTCGCGTTGCGCCCGACGTGCACACGGTCAATCTTCAGGATGCGATCTTCGAAGGTGTGCGCCTGAAACAGCGTACTGACGGTGGCGCCGTCCTCGATCACCAGCATGTCGGGATCCACCACTTGCGAGAACCCAGGGCCGAGCAGCACGCGCCGACCAATCGTCATGCCCATCGCGCGCAAGTACCACGTCAGCCACAACGTCCCCTCCAGGGGTCCCAGGACACGGCGCGTATACATGGTCCAGGCGACGTACAGGAAGTCCCATCGGCTGCACCAGCACGACCAGAGCGCATGGCTGCCCGGTGTGACGCGGCCCAGCAGCAGCCACTTGAGGGCAAGCGTCGTCAGACACAGACTCGCCGCGCCGGCGAAGGTCAGCCCGGCGGCGCCGGCGGCGGCCGCCGTCGGCGACCATAACTCGGCCATGGCACCCACACCGGCGAACCAGGCCCACGCGATGGTCAAGGGCACAAGCGGCAGTACCAACCGGAGGACCTCCCAGAACACGCGGTTCCAGTATCGGACCGGCGACGGATCGTGGGTCAGGCGGCGATCGGCCGGTGGCGGGTCGCGTCGTGGCAGCGCGATCGGCGGATGCCCGAACCACCCCGTTCCCATCCCCATCGTCCGCTCATCGGCCACCGTGCACACGCCGATCAGAAGCCCCGGTGGCAGCGCCGCGCCGGCCGGTACGACGGCATGATTGCCGACGAAGGTGCCGGCCCCCAGACAAGTTGGGGCCAGCGCGACGGTGCCCCGGTCGATTCTCGGCCCGTTCAGGTAGACGCCGTCGGCCAGGAAAGTCTCGTGGCCGATGGTGACCAGATCCGGCACGGTGTCGATGATGGTGCTGATTTCGCAACCCCGGCCGACCGTCATCCCCGCGGCCCGGAGCCACCAGGGCCAGAAGAGCGTGCCGCTCAGCCACGTGCCCGCAGACTCGACCACGAGCGTCTTCAACCAGACGCGCAGGTAGCACCAGCTCCAGCGGCTGACAACCTGGTGAGGCGACCGACCAAGCGCCCGCACCGCAGCCGCTTCGAATGCCAGCATGAGCGGCGGTGCCACTATCGCCGACGCGGCGGCCGAGATCAGGCCAGGCAGAGTCCACGAGGTGACGCCGAACGCCAGATCGAGAAGCGACGAGGCGTCGAGGCGCAGCGCGACGATCCACCCGATCGCAATCAGATCCAGCGGAAGCGTCATCAGGAACCACAGCAGCGAACGAGCGGCGACGGCCGCGACGGCGTGCGTGAGCGGGTCGATGCCGGGCGCCGACAAATGCGCCGGCGGAGTGTGCCCTGCCGGTGCGGCAGGAATGCCATCCCAGCGCTCGCCGGCGGGTAGGTGTGTGCCGGCCGAAAGCGACGACCAGGCGGCAAGCGTACCGGTCCGACCTATGCTCGCGTGGCCGGCGACGCCGGCCCGCACGTCCAGCGTGACTTCGTCGGCCAGGGTGATGGGACCAAGAATGAGATGCCCGTCTTCCACTTCCACCAGCCGTAGCGACGCATCTCGGCCGACGGTGACGAAATCGCCGAGCTGCAGCAAGTCCCAGCCGCCGCGGCGAAGGTCCACGCCGCGATGAATATGCACCCCTCGTCCAATGCGCGCGCCCAACGCGCGAAGCGCCATGTTCTGGAACTCGGTGCCGGCAATCGCCGTCCACGGAATGAGGCTGGCCGCCTGCTCGACGATCCAGTGGCGCAGATACTCGCCGCTCCACGCCGGGACGCGACGGGCCGTGTAGCGCCCGATCAGGAGGGTCTTCAGTGCAACCGCAAGGGCGACGCTCAGCGGGGCGAACACGGCTCGGCCGGCGGCCCACACCCACGGCAGAAGGAGCACGAGCCCCACGGGGCCGACAGCACGCAGCAGGCCGGGGACGAGGCCGAAGGCAATGCCATAGGCGATGGGCGCCGACACCAGCAGCGCGGCGGCCAGGACACCCGCCTGGGCCACGGTCACCAGCACCGTTTGGCGGAGCGAAGCGACGGGCGGGCGCTCGACCGGCGCGTCGAGGGGCGGCCCCGGTACGGCCCTGGTGGCCAAGGCGGCGACGGTGCGGACTTCATACAGGTCTCGCGTGGAAACGGCTGAGGTAAGCGGGTCGGCACGCAAGCGTGAAATCAGCAGGCCCGCGCTCAGGGAGTCCCCGCCCAGGTCGTCGAAGAAATCGTCGTGTACCGACACGGCGTGCGGTGGCTGCAGCACGTCAGTGAAGGCGGCCGCGAGTCGTGTCTCAATCGAACTGGCTGGCGCCACGGGTTGACGCGGGCGGCGGCCGTCGACCGGACCGTCAAGCCGCGGGAGCCGCGCGCGGTCGAGTTTGCCCCCGAGCGTCGTTGGCAGATCGGCCAGCGCACCCACTCGAGCCGGCACCATGTAAGAGGGCAGCACGCGGGCAAGGGAGGCTCGCAGCCGCTCAGCGTCTGGCGGCGCCTCCGGCCGGTCCGGTACAACAAACGCCACCAGGGATTGGCGCCCGCCGTGCCCCTGGACCGTACAGACCGCTTGTCGCACGCCCGGGCATTCGGCGAGACGGGCCTCGATGGCTTCGAGTTCGATGCGATAGCCGCGCAACTTCACTTGCGCGTCGACGCGGCCGTGACAGAAGAACCGCCCGTCGGCCTCCCGGTGCGCGATGTCCCCCGTGCGGTAGATCCGGCCGAACCGCGGGTGCTGCAGAAACTTCTGCCCCGTCAACTCGGGCTGATTCCAGTACCCGCGCGCCAGCGCCGCGCCACCCAGGTAGAGTTCGCCGCGCGCGCCGTCGACCGTGTCGTCGCCGTGATCGTTCAGCACCCATGCCTGGACGCCGGGAATCGGCTTGCCAATGGCGATGGCGCCTGGCGCCGCGATCCGTTCCCGGATTGTGGTGACGGTGGCCTCCGTCGGCCCGTAGCCGTTCACCAGGCACCGCCCCCGCGCCCATCGATCGGCCACGTCGTCGGTCAGGGCTTCGCCCCCGACGTAAAGCAGGCGCAGGCCGGGCAGCGCCGTTTCTGGTTCGGTGCATCCGGTCGCACGTAACAGACTGGGCGCAGGACACCACACCGAGATGCGTTCGTCGCGCAACCAGGGCACAAGGTCGGGTCCCAACCGCGCCGTCTGGTCGTCCATCACCACCAGCGTGGCGCCCACGGCGAGCGCCAGCCAGATTTCTTCGATTGACGAGTCGTAGGCCGCCGACGAGCTCTGAGCGACGCGGTCGCCGGGCGCCAGGCCGAACGCGGCGATGTCGCCCGACACCAGGTTCGCGACGCTGTGATGCTCGATCATCACCCCCTTGGGTCGTCCCGACGTTCCGGAGGTGTAGATCAAATAGGCCAGGCTGCGAGGCGTCAGCCACTGGGATGGCCGCGACGCGGCGGCGGCCGGTGGCCGTGACACGACGATGGTGCTCAAGTCGATGATGGGTGGAAGGTCCGGGAATCCGTGCGCCAGCCGCCGGCAGCCTGCCGCATCAGCCAGCACCGCCACCGCACCGGCGTCGGCGAGAATGTTGCGAATCTGCTCGTCGGGCATCGAGAGATCGAGGCATGTGAAGGCAGCGCCGCATTCGAGTGTCGCTAACTGGCCGGAGTACAGCAGGGCGGAATCGCGTCCAGCGAGAATCGCGACCACCGATTCGGCGACCACGAGCGGCCGCAGGACGGCGGCCACACCGCCGGACTGTCGTGCCAGCGCGCCGTAGGTCAGCGTCTGGCGTTCTGGACGGCCCAGGCCAGGCGGAACGTCGATGGCCACCACCTCAGGCCAGCGGTCCACCGATCGATGGAAGAATTCGTGAAGCAGATTGACGGGGACACTCATCGAGGGGGGCTGGCCAGTCCTAACGGCGGGAGGGCGCAGACCCTGGTGGCGTCGGTGGCCTGCGCCTCAGAGCGGTGAGATCGATCACGGCGCTGAGCGACACAGCCGTGTAGTCGTACCACAAGCTCTGGCTGACCCACAGAGACAAAGTGGAGGCGCCCACCTGAGTCGCCAGTGTCAGCGTGACGCCGCGATCGCTAATCTCGTCTTCGGCAGTCACCTCGAACGCCTGGTTCGGCCCGGCGACACCGGGGCGCCCGGGCGGTCTGGCGCCACCTGGGCCGCCCGGTCCTGCGCCCGGTCCTGAGCGTACCGGAACGGGGCGCAAGCGAGGGACGGGCGATGCCACGACGGATTGCAGGCCGAACGCCGACACGAGATAGCCCGACACCGATACACTCGATTGCCGCCAGACATCGACCTCGACGCCCGCGTCCAGGTGGGCGACTTTGCCGTTCGAGATCGCCGAGCTGCGGCCGGTTGAGCCCCCTCCCGCCGTCTGGCCCGCGGTCCGAAGGTTGTTGGCCAAACCCACGCTCACGTACGGGCCCACTCGTCCGGCAGCGACGGCAGCGTCGGTCGTCCAGTCCCAGCTGGTTTGCCCGGCGCCCAGTCCCCGGCTGACGCTGCCGGTCGCCGCGCTCAGGGTGCCGGTCGTATAGACCTCGAGTCGCGGCGAACTGAGGTCGAGCGACACGCTGGCGTAGACGTCACCGGGACCGCCCAGCGAGGAGCCACCGGGCGTCGAGCCCGCGTTGAGATAGTAGATGGGGACGCCAAGCTCGACGCTCCACCGGCCGAACGAGTATCCAGCACTTGGCGCGACCTCCATCCACGTACCGGAGCCGCTGTTGTTGGCGCTCAACGCCAGCGCCGCCTCGAACTCGCTGGACCGTGTCGGCGCCGGAGTACTGGGATCGGGTGGTGATGGCGGCGCGGCCTGCGCGGCGGCCATCAGATCGGTCGAAGACACCGCCAGACACAGCGCGGTCGTTACCGCCAGGGATAATCTGCGAATCGTTGTCACTGCGTCACCGATTATTGCCGATTCGGCACCGCCCGGCCCGCCGCCTCATGGCCCGGTGCCGGGACGGCTGAAGCTACGGTCGCGTGCCGCAGTACGCCGAGCCGCGACAATGCGTGGGCACATAGAGCTCAGCCTGGATCAGCCACGCGCCGTCTACCTTGCGCCACTGTGCCAGGTAGGTGCCGCCGATCTCGACCACGCCGTCCGGTTCGGTCCAGCGGCCCGTCCACTCCCCTCGCTCGGATGCCACGGCCCACGGCGCCATCACCTCAACCTCGACCGGCGTGCGGACAGAGACGGTGTCAGGGCGTCGCTTGAACTGGTCGGCCATCCGCTGCCCGTTGACCTCGCGTCCCGCGCCTTGGGCGCTCGTTGACGTGACGATGTGGATGTCGGGCATCCAGTGCGCCGCGATCCCCGCAACATCGTGCTTGGCGATTGAGGCGTTCGACCGCGCCCGCGCGGTGCGAATGCTGGTTTCGTCCGGCGACGGTTGCTGGTCGGTCCCGGTAGTCATCAGGAACGCGGCCAGGATGAGTGCCTTAGTTGCCACCTGGACGCCGTCCCCACGTCGGCGGCGCGGGTTCGGTGCTACGCCGATCGACCGGCTTCTCCTTCAACATGCGCAACGCCTCATCCACGGCCCGTTCGAGCTGCGGATCGCGGCCGGCGATTACCTCCTTCGGCCAGTTCTCGACGTCGATGTCGGGGCCGGTGCCTTCGTTCTCGACCGCCCACTTGCCGTCGCGCGTGAAGAAGCCGCCGCGCGGCGCGATCATGGTGCCGCCGTCGATGAAGCCCGGCGTGTCGGCGGTGTGGACCAGGCCGCCCCACGTGCGCTTGCCGACGAGTGGACCGATCTTGCGATGGCGGAACATCCACGGCATCAGGTCACCGCCCGAGCCGGCCATCTCGTTGATGATCATCACCTTCGGTCCCCAGATGCCGGCTGACGGACTGGTAAACGGACGCCGGTCGCCGGCGACGTTGTTGAAGTAACCGTCGAAGTCGCGCTGCAGCACGTCGATGATGTAGTCGGCCGCCGAGCCGCCGCCGTTGTAGCGCTCGTCGATCACGGCGCCCTGCTTGTCCTGCTGCGCGAAATAGTAGCGGTTGAAGCTCTCGTAGCCGCCCTGTCCCGTGTTCGGGACATAGACGTAGGCGAGCTGCCCGTTCGATCGCTTCTCGACGAACCGGCGGTTCTCTTCCACCCACGCGCGCGTCCGCAAGCCCTGATCATTCGCCACCGGCACGACCGTGACCTGGCGCGCGCCCTGCGCGGCGGGCTGCGCGTTCACGGTCAACACGGTCTGGCGATTGGCCGAGCCATCCAGCAAGCGATAGATGTTGTCGGGCGCGACGAGATCGAGGCCGTTGATGGCAATAACGTAGTCCCCCACCGCGACGTTGATGCCGGGGCCTGCCAACGGCGCGCGCAGCTCGGGATTCCAGCTCTCGCCGTCGTAAATCTTCGTGATCTTGTAGCGGCCGTTCTCGACGGTGAAGTCGGCCCCGAGCAGGCCGCCCGGCGACGTGGGCACGTCGGGCATGGCACCGCCGCGCACGTACGAGTGACCGATGGCGATCTCGGCGCCCATGTTGTCGAGCAGGTAGTTGAGATCGGCGCGGTGAGCAATGTGCGGCAGCATGGCGCCGTACATCTCCTTCATGCGCGGCCAGTTGCTGCCCTGCATGTTCGGCACGTACAGGTAATCGCGCTGCAGCCGCCAGCCTTCGTTGAAGATCTGCGTGAACTCGGCTTTCGGGTCGAGATGCATCCGCAACGTCACGTCGAGGCGCCCAGCCCCGGCTGCCGGTGCCGTCTTGTCGGCGTCGACGAGGAAGATCGCCGGTCGCGCGCCGGCTGCCGGCGCACCACCGGCGCCCGGCGGCGCGGGTGTGCGATAGACCAGCTTCTTGCCGTCGGCGCTCACCGCGTATTCGGCGACGCCGTTGATGAAGGGGCTTGGCTTGCGATCGCTCAGCCGATAGCGGTGCAGCTCGCTGCCGCGCGCATCCGGGTCCCCGGGCGCTTCGAGAAAGAACACCGTGCCAGCCAGGCCAGCCTTCAGCTGCGAGTACCGTCGCGACGGCACGTTGGCGACCGCAAGGACGCGCTGCTGCAGGCCGTCAAAGTCAATCTGCACCGGCGGGGCCGGCGCGGGTTTCGCCGGCGTCTCGCTAGTGACGGCCTCTTCGTCGCTTTCAGGCAGGAGCGGACTGGTATCTGATTTCTTCAGCACCGCCAGATAGAGCGCAAACGTCTGCTGGACGCCGTACGACGTCATGTCCAGCCACTGTGAGCCGAGACCCAGGTTGGTCGAGGCGAGGAACCACAGATACTTGCCGCTCGCATCCCACACGGGATACATCGCGTCAGCGAGGCCGTCGGTCACCTGCTTCTTCTCGCCGGTCTCGACGTTGGCGACGACGATCGCGCGGTAGAGCGTGTTCAGTCGGGACGCAAAGGCAATCCACTTCGAGTCTGGGCTCCACGCTGGCGCCAGAGTGCGCTGCGGCACCATCCACGGATCGTTGCCGACAATCTTCGCCTGCCCGGTCGCGATGTCCATGACCCACACGTTCAGGTTGGTGTCGGTGTACAAGAGCCGCTTCGAATCGGGCGACCACACCGGCGTGTAGTAGAACGCGGGCTTCTCAAAGGCGATCTCGCGCGGTGGCGCGATGCCCTCCTGCGCTTCGATCACCAGCTTGTACTCGCCCGACTTGTCGCTGAAGTACGAGATCCACTTGCCGTCGGGCGACCAGGCCGGCTGCCGCTCGGCCGAGCCGCTGGAGTTGGTGATGTTGCGAACATCGCCCTTCTCCGCCGGCACGGTGAAGATCTCGCCGCGCGCCTCGACCACCACGCGCTTGCCGGTGGCCGAGATGCCGAGATTGGCGATCCGGCTCGTGACGTCCTCAAACCGCGGCATCATCCACGGAAAGTCGCCGGCCGCGGTGATGGTCAACTGCTTCGCCTGGCCGCTCTTCGGGTCAAGCGTGTGGAGATACCCGGCCTGCTCGAAGACCACGGCGCCGCCGCCGGCGTCGAGCGTCTTCACGTCGTAGTCGATGAACGTGGTGCGCTGCGTCAGCGCCTTGCTCGCCGTGTCGTACGACCAGACGTTGGCCATGCCGTCGCGATCGGAGATAAAGAAGACGGTGTCGCCGAGCCACACCGGATCGACGTCCTTGGAATCGGTCCAGGGTGGCGAGACCAGGTCGAACGTCTTGAGGTCCACGATCCAGACGGGCCGGTTCTGGCCGCCGCGATAGTTGCGGCGCTCCTCGTCCCAGGAGTTGTTCATGCGATAAGCGATCCGACGGCCGTCGGGCGAGATCTTGCCCTGGTAGCCGCGCGGCAACGGCAGCGGCGCCTCCACGCCGCCTTTGGCCGGGACCGTCCAGAACCGAGGCGTCGCGTTGGGCGCGGAGGTCGCGCGCGTCGACGCGAACATCACACCGGCGCCATCGGCGGTCCACCCTTGCACGGTATCCGCGCCGGGATGCCACGTGAGCCGCTTCGGCTCGCCGCCCTCGACGGGCACCGTATAGACGTCGACGTTGCCGCCGTAATCGCCGCTGAAGGCGATGGTCGTCCCGTCGGGGGAGAACTTCGGGTTGATGGTCTGGCCCTGGAAGCTGGTCAGACGCCGCGCGTTGCCACCGGCGCGCTCGACCACCCAGATGTTATTGGCGTAGACGAACGCGACGTCCGTCGCGCTGATCGACGGCGACCGCAGCATCCGGGTCGGCGTGCCGGTGGCGGCCAGTTCCACCGAAACTGGGACCAACAGCAAGATCAGCAGTGCACAGCTCAGGAATCGCTTCATCCGCGGGATGCTAGCATGGCCCCCCCCGGTGGGGGCGGCGGGCCGTCTCTGCAGTGCTACGATGAGGGAACTCGTTTTCGGTCCTGGAGGATCGCTATGGTCTCGATTACTCGCGGCGTCATCGCCGCTGTCATGCTCTTTGCCTTGCTTGGCCAAGCCTTCGCCCAGGGTAATCCCACGGGCGGGGTCGGCGGCCGTGTGACCGACGAGGACGGCTTGGCGCTGCCCGGCGTGCTCGTGACCGTCGCCTCTCCCGCCCTGCAGGGTGTGCGCACGGCCACCACGGCCGCCAACGGCGATTACATCATCCCGTTCCTGCCCCCGGGCACCTACGCGGTGACCTTCGAGTTGCCGGGGTTCCGCGTCGCGCGCCGCGAGAACGTGGCGGTGGTGATTGCCGAAACGCTCCGTGTGGACATGTCGCTCGGCGTGGCCGGTGTCAGCGAGACCGTCGTGGTCAGCGCCAGTTCGGGATCCGCCGAGATCGCGCCCAACCTGACGGTCGCCAGCACCTACAAGTCGGCGACCCTCGAGCTCCTGCCGATCGGCCGGACGCTCAACTCGGCCGTGCTGCTGGCCCCCAACGTGACCGACAACGGCCCCGGCGGCAACATCATGATCGCCGGCGCCATGTCGTACGAAAATCTGTTCCTGATCAACGGCGTCGTCGTCAACGAGAACCTGCGCGGCCAGGCGCGCAATGTGTTCATTGAAGACGCCATCCAGGAAACCAAGGTTTCCACCGGCAGCATCTCGGCCGAGTACGGCCGCTTCCAAGGCGGCGTGGTCAACATGGTGACCAAGTCTGGCAGCAACGACTTCGCGGGCACCTTCCGCACTTCGTTCGTCAACGACGCGTGGGGCGCGCTCACGCCGTTCCCGGGCGACGAGAACATCGACCAGGTGGTGCCGACCTATGAGGTCACGGCCGGCGGGCCGATCCTGCGGGACAGGCTGTGGTACTTCGGCGCCGGCCGTTTCGAGAAGAACACCGACAACCGCACCACCGATTACACCGCCTTCAACTACGAGCGGATTGACGACGAGAAGCGCTACGAGGCCAAGGGCACCTGGACCCTGAACCCCAAGAACACCTTCCGGGGCGCCTACACCAAGCGGCACGCCGACATCTTCAACAACAACTTCGGCACCATCATGGACGCGCGCTCGCTCTATGACAGCGCCAACGACGAGGACCTGTATTCCGCGAACTTCACCAGCGTGCTGACCAACGCGTGGTTCGTCGAGGCGCAGTATTCGCGCCGTGAGTTGGACTTTATCGGCACCGGCGGATCGAAGACCGACCTGCCCAACGGCACACCGATCTGGGACCGCTCGCGCGGCCAGGCGCGCTTCAACGCGCCGACGTTCTGTCGCGTCTGCGGCAGCGGCCTCGAGATTCGCAATAACTGGAACAGCGCGGTGAAGGCCAACTACTACCTGTCCACCGAGCGCACCGGCTCGCACAACCTCGTGGCCGGACTGGATTTCTACCAGGAAACGCGGAAGAACGACAACTACCAGTCGGGCAGTTCGTACCGCATCCAGGCCACGCGCTCAGTGATTCAGGGCCTGGACATCTACCCGGTATTCCTGGGCGACAACACCACCTACGTTGAGTACTTGCCGCTGGTGGCGCCGAGCGTCGGCAACGACATCCGCACGCAGTCGTTCTTCGCCAACGACACCTGGCGGCTGAACGACACGCTCAGCCTCAGCCTCGGCCTGCGCTACGACCGGAATCGATCTAAGGACCAGGCGGGCGCCAAGGTCGTCGAGGACAGCGCCTGGAGCCCGCGGCTCGGGGCCACCTGGGATCTGTCCGGTGACGGGAAGTGGGTCGCCAATGCCGGATACGCCCGTTACGTCACCGGCATCAGCACCGCCATTGTCGATGCCGGCTCCGCCGGTGGCCGGACTGCCACCTTCAGCTATTTCTATCAGGGCCCGGCCGTCAACAGCGACCCCACGCGGCCGTTGCTCACCGCCGCACAGGCGCTGCCGATCGTGTGTGATTGGTTCGTCGCCAACGGCGGGACGTCGCGCGCGACGCGGAATGCGCCGAGCATCCCAGGCGTGACGGTCAGCGTCGGCGACGGGTTGCGGGCCCCGAACTCGAACGAATGGATGGCTGGCCTGTCACGACAAATCGGCAACGTCGGCAGCGTGCGCCTCGACTTCGTGCACCGGTCGTACGCCGACTTCTACGGCGACTTCCGCGACCCATCCACCGGCAAGGTCACCGACCCGACCGGGCGGGTCTACGACCTGACCGTCGTGCGCAACACCGACCTCGCCAACCGCACCTACAACGGCGTCGTCGCGCAGGCCAACTACCGCCTCGGCACCGATTGGCAGTTCGGCGGCAACTACACGCTGTCG
>SXGQ01268678.1_pt1 | contig 12277 bp, 14 predicted proteins | sample 3178371 | NCBI WGS metagenome assembly SXGQ01 (sample SAMN11356859, study PRJNA531348) | freshwater metagenome | isolation source: freshwater sample F1-20 | place: China: Fuxian Lake, Yuxi | collected 2017-12-25 | reverse complement strand
TGGAAAGATAGAGATTACGCGTTCATCCAAACTGGCGAAATTCACAAGCCTTGAACCTGATAATGATTGGACTATTCGCTGGGAAAGCGAGACGGTCGTAACGCTTCGAACTTCGGCCCGAAATTATCTTCTCAAATACGGGCAGCTCAATCTCAAGCGAGTGGCAAATGATGTGGGACCGGGGGAGATGGAGATTACAACCACGCTTCGCCTCGGCGATGAATATCTCTACGGACTCGGAGAGGTGCCTTCATCTTGGCCAGAGGCTGCACTCGATGCACAAGCGATAGCGGCTAGGACTTTCGCTCTTTCTAAGTTGCCAAACACACGAAAGGCATGTGACTGTCACATCTACAGCACTATCCGTGATCAGAATTTTGTTGGTTTCGGGAAAGAAAGCGAGCCGTTCTATGGAATTCGTTGGCGAAGTGCGGTCGATCGTACGCGCAATCAAATTCTCTTCTTCGCAGGCAAACCAATTCAGGCATTCTTCTTCAGCAGTAGTGGTGGGATGACTCAGAATGTGAAGGATGTTTGGGGTGGCAAATTGGCATACTTGGTCAATCGCCCCGATACATGGAGCGTTGATGTCACAGTGAATCCTCGTTATGCGAAGTGGCGCAGAGAAGTGACTCAAGCAGTGATGGCGAAAGCGTTTGAGATGAAAGATCTCGTTCGGTACCAGATACTTGAGCGCTCGATCACTGGAAGTGTCTTGAAGATACGGGGAATCGACAGTGATGGACGAGAGAAGATTCTTACGGGTGAACAGTTCAGATCTCGAGTAAGCCTTCCATCTACTTGGATAAATCTCACAACAATGGCATCAGATGGTCAGCCCGAGCGAGAGCCACCTACTCCAGAAGTCATCGAAATATGTCTGGATCTATTTAGATTTTCAATACCTCTGCGTGAATCCTGTGAGCAGGGAGAGATTCTTAGTAAGCGTTATTAATCGTTGGCGTGAAGGAGTGAGTTGAGTCCGCCCCAATCACCGCTCTTAGGCAATGCCTCGATCGCTCCGTTACTTGAATTCCGTCGAAAGAGAAGTCCATTGACACCGGACAACTCCTTGGCCTTTACTGTTTTGCCATCTGGGAGTGAGACTTTTGAACCCGAAGTGAGATAAAGCCCAGCTTCAACGATGCAATCATCCCCAAGTGAGATGCCGAGCCCTGAATTGGCGCCAAGCAGTGAGCGCTTACCCACCGAGATCACTTCCTTCCCGCCACCGGAGAGGGTTCCCATAATTGATGCGCCACCGCCGACATCACTTCCATCATCGACTGTGACACCTGCTGAGATCCTGCCCTCAACCATCGATGCGCCAAGCGTTCCTGCATTGAAATTTACGAAACCTTCATGCATCACAGTGGTTCCCGGAGAAAGATATGCACCAAGCCTCACGCGATTACCATCAGCAATTCGAACACCCTCTGGTACAACATAGTCGAGCATCCTCGGGAACTTATCTACGCCATAAACGATGACAGGACCAAACTCGATTCGAAGTCGTTCTCGGACTTTGGTGAAATCCGCGAGTGCTGCTGGACCGAAGTTAGTCCAGACCACATTCGGTAGTTGAGCGAATATTCCCTCGAGAGATTGTTGATGTGGTCTTACGATTCGATGCGAAAGTAGATGAAGTCGTAGATATGCATCGGCTACGCTCTCAATCTTCTGATCAAGGTCAATCTCAATTGCTACTGGCTCGCGATGGACACCGCGGATCTCTTCATCTTTACGAGTAGCAGAGAAGAATTCCTCAAGCGATGGCGGCCTAGTATCGGAAATTCTCCCTAGACCCAACGAGTGGAAGTAGGTGTCAAGAACGCCACTTTCATGGGTTGTCGCGATACCGAATCCATAAGCAAAACGCCGAGAATCCTGCGATGACATGGCTTAACGGTATCAAGGGCAGAGGGAGTTCTGAGGATGGTCAATTACTCTGGTCTCATGAAGAAGCGGGTCGCTGTCTATTGTTCATCCTCCACCGCAATTGAAGAGCGCTACATCGATCTTGCCTTTGGAGTTGGCTCTGCCATCGCAGATGCTGGCTGGGAGCTGGTTTGGGGCGGCGGAAAGATTTCGATGATGGGCGCAGTCGCCAAGGGGGCGCGTTCGCGAGGCGGCGATGCGATCGGTGTAATCCCTACCAAGTTGAAGCGGATCGAGTTCGTCGATGATGAAGCCAGTGAACTAATCGAAGTCGCAGATATGCGTGAACGCAAGGGAAAAATCGAATCGCTCTCGGATGCTTTTATCGCCCTTCCCGGGAGCCTTGGAACTTTGGAAGAACTCTTTGAAATCTGGGTAGGCGGCTATCTCAATTTCCATGAGAAACCAATAGTGATTCTCGATCCCTTCGACACCTATCGCTCTCTCCATTTATTGCTCGATGACCTTGATCAAGAGAAATTGATGAAGCCTGGTCAAAGAGGAAGAGTTCATTGGAGCGACTCTGTTGCGGACTCAATAGATTTCCTTCGAGGACGCCTCTAATGCGTCCACTCAAGGAGTTCGCTCTCACCATCGAGATCAGCGCACCTATCGAAGAGGTGTGGCGTGAGATCATCGATTGGCAGGGGCAATCTGAGTGGATGCTTGCAACTCGCGTCTACGACGATGTCCAGAGCCCTGAGGGAGTTGGACATCGACTTCGTGCATTCACTGGACCCTTCGCAAAACGGAGCACGCTCATCGGGTTAATGGATGAGATGGAGGTTTCGGTCTGGCAACCTCCGACCTTTCTCCGTGTTGAACATATCGGTAAATTATTGAAGGGCTATGGGACATTCACGCTCTCTAGAGTTGGAGAGGTTAGGACCAGATTTGATTGGTTCGAGGAGATAAAAGCCCCCCACGTGATACTGGCTTTGATAAAGATACCGACCCTTATCGGTGTATTGATTTCATTGAAGCGGTTCAAAAAGATTGTGGAGTCAAAGGGTTTCACCCCGCTGAGATGAAAGATCAGGAGAAGTCCTCATCACCTTTTTCATCGATGGCCCAACTAATCACCCAATTGCCCGAAGAGGAGCGGATCGTTCTTACTCTCTTTTATCTCAAATCTGAGAGCACAGAAATGATTGCGAAGCGACTTGGTGTACCGCAACGAGCAGTGGAGAGCGTCTTGGTTTCAGGTCGCGCTCGCCTCTTGGCCTCTCTTGGTCTTCATGCCACCGAAGGGGCTCATGATCACGCTCAGGATGGGAAGCAGGAATAGCCCTCTCCCCTTCAATTTCCCACGCGAAGGCTTATCGGGGATAATTCCGCTCTTACCTCGGAATTCCAAAGCTTCTTCCCCGACAGGGGATTCGGATGGGAGTCGACATGGCCGCTATGAAACCTCGAACTGGCGATGGCCCCATGGAAGTTACCAAAGAGGCAAGAAGTCTGGTTATGCGCATCCCACTCGAAGGTGGCGGCCGACTAGTCGTCGAACTTAATCAAGAAGAGGCTCGAAGTTTGGCGGATTGCCTCCATGCTGCAGTTAACCTCATCAAGAAGTAGTCGTAAGCGCTGAACGGATCATTGTGAACCGTTCCATTCCTTCAATAAGTCCAGAGAAATCAAGTACAAAATCCGACCGAAAATTTTCTTCCTTCGATGCAGTCGCTATCGGCTATCGTAAAGATTCCAATGGAATCAATTTTCTCTCCGGCAAAAAGGAAATTGTTGAAATCGAGCGCTCGCTCAATTTGAGGATTCGTGAACTTTTTGATCTTCACTCGAAAGAGGCACGAGGAGCAAATGAGAGTGTTGATGCCAAAGCGGGTGAACTATTCCTCGCGCCTCAGGGTAAAGGGCCGTCGCTCGCCTTTTATTCAATCGGGACCGGGAGTATTCCTGATCTGCGTAAGGCCGGTTCTGCTCTTGGGCGACGTTTCAAAGGCAAGGCATCGCGAGTACATCTCACTGGGCAGCTAGAGAACGCCTTCATCGAAGCGTTGATTCTCTCGAACTACAGTTGGAGTGAGAAAAGCGGTGCTGCTCCCGCTAACCCTATTTTCACCTTTGATAACTCAGCGATAAAAGCGAAGGATTTCGATACGACCATGGCGATAATCAAATCGCTTTGGCGAGCTCGAGATCTCATTCACACCACATCGAATATCAAGTCCCCTGCATGGGTCGCGGGGGAAGTTAAGAAGTTGGCGAAGGGAATCGCGCAACTCAAAGTTGAGGTTCGTAGCGGTAAAGAGTTGGCAGAGTTTGGTGGTCTTCGTGGAGTCGGCGGTTCTTCCACAGTGCATCCACCACGTTTTGTTCAGATGAGTTACTCGCCTCGTGGTGCCAAACGCCATGTGGTCTTGGTAGGAAAGGGAATCACCTTTGATACCGGTGGAGTTTCACTAAAGCGACCGTACGAGATCATGGCTCCAATGAAAACTGATATGACTGGTGCGGCAGTTGTTAGCGCTGTTACGTTAGCGGCAGCGACGCTGAAGATCCCAATAAAAGTCACTGCGCTCTTGATGCTTGCCGAGAATGCGATTTCGGGTAGTGCACAGCGGCCCTCAGATGTGATCAAGCACTATGGTGGAACGACAGTTGAAGTGATCGATACTGATGCTGAGGGTCGTTTAGTGCTCGCAGATGGATTGGCATTTGCTGACATTCACTTAGATCCGGATCTGTTGATTGATGTCGCAACACTTACCGGCGCCGCATCGCTTGGACTTGGAAAACAATATGCAGCTATGTACACAAGAGACGATCGCCTTGCGAAGAATCTCCATGAGATAAGTCTGTGGGCAGGTGACCCACTCTGGCGGATGCCATTGGTCGATGACTATGCGCAAGCACTCTCGAGTGAGGTTGCAGATTTCAAGCACACCTCTGACAAGGTGAAATTCGGTGCCGGCTCGGTTACCGCGGCTCTCTTCTTGGAGAAGTTCGTTGGAAAGCGCCACTGGGTCCATCTCGATATCGCTGGCCCTGCTCGTTCAGAAGTTGATGCCGGTGAATTCGTCAAGGGTGGCACTGGTTTTGGTGTAAGGACTCTCACTCGATGGTTGGCAAAGCTCTGATGACATCGTCTCTTCCTTTTGTCCCGCAGCGAGGGGATATGACCTCTTATAGCGAGAGTCTCTTCCCGGAATCAGATGTCATCGCGCAAGCACGAGCTCGTGGCCAGGAATTTGGTATTCCGAATACAGAGCAGCTGGTTGGCTCGTTGATTCGTTACCTGGCAGAGCTCATTGGTGCATCAGCAGTGGTTGAAGTTGGTACGGGAACAGGTGTCAGCGGACTGTATTTGCTAGGACTACCACACCTCACGCTCACCTCAATTGATGCTGAGATGGCGCATGCGAAGGCTGCGCGTCTGGCCTTCGATGACGCCGAGATATCGCCGACTCGATATCGATTAATCACAGGCGCAACCAAGGAAGTAATCGGCAAACTTGCAGATAACTCGTATGACATATTCGTCATGCGCCAGACTCGCGATAGTGGCGATAGCGACTACCTCGTCGATGCGCTTGGTCATGCCGAAAGGTCGCTTCGCCCCGGGGGACTTTTGATTCTTGACAGCGTCTTGGGTGGCGGAAAGGTCGCTGATCCCACACAGAGAGATGACCAGAGCATCGCTCGTCGAGAAGTGATTCGAGCAATTCGCGCGAGCAGTAATTGGCGCCCACTACTTCTGCCCCTCGCGGACGGGGTTTTGGTTGCGACGAAATCGTTGGCGATGGAGGGAATGAGTAAGTGAACTCAGAGTCGAACTCAAGTCAGGATTCCACGGCAAAGCGTGGCGGTTACGTTGGCGCATCAGGTCACACCAGTTGGTGGAGCGCGCCGGCGGGCGAAGAAGCACATAGAAGTTTTGCCCAAACCGGAGTTAAACCGCGGCGAAAAATTGGGATCACAGCCACAGTGGTCATTGCTCTCATTGCAGGACTCGGGGGCGGTGTAGGTGGCGCATATTTAGCCGATCGAGAATTGATCTCAACCAACGCCAACCTGGTCCAGGTCAATAACACCATCGAGCGAGCACCCGAATCTATTGCAGGAATAGCCGCACGAGTCATTCCCTCAGTGGTCTCGATAACTACTCGGACGAAGAATGGCGGCGGTACAGGTTCAGGTTTCTTCATCAGAAGTGATGGCTTCCTTCTGACCAATAACCATGTGATCAGCGCTGCTGCGACCGCAAATGGATCGATAACAGTCAAGCTCAACAACGGAAAGTCATTCAAAGCTCGAATTGTAGGAAGGAACGCTTCATACGACTTAGCTGTTTTGAAGATTGCAGTTAACGATGCTCCAGCGCTTCAATTCGGAGATAGCGATTCAATTCAAGTCGGTGACAATGTGATTGCGATCGGTTCGCCGCTAGGTTTAAGTGGGACGGTCACGACTGGAATCATCAGTGCGAAGAATCGCGCTGTTACGACTGGCGGTGAAGGAGAGACTTCTTTCATCAATGCTCTGCAGACAGATGCAGCGATCAATCCCGGCAATTCAGGTGGGCCACTTGTCGATATGTCGGGGGCGGTCGTTGGCGTGAACTCGGCGATAGCCACTTTGGGATCTGGTTTTGGCGGTAGCGGATCTATTGGTCTTGGCTTTGCGATTCCAATCAATCAGGCACGCAAGACGGCAGAGCAGTTAATCGCAACGGGAAGATCGATCTATCCAATCATTGGCGTATCAATTGATTCTCGTTACACGGGTGATGGTGCTTTGGTTGCTGATCAGAAAGACGCAGTCCTACCAGGTGGACCTGGTGCGAAAGCAGGAATCAAACCAGGTGATGTCATCATCAAATTCGAGTCGACAGAGATCAATAATTCTGATGAGTTGATTGTTGCTGTCAGGTCCAAGGATGTGGGCGATGAGGTGACATTGGTCCTGCTGCGAGATGGCAAGAGGATCTCGGTCACACTCACTCTGATTGCAGGGCAGAGTTAAGTTCGCCATGGCCCGTGAAGCGAATAAGTAAGTAGACTCGCGACTATGTTCGATATTGGTTCTGGAGAGATCATCGGCCTAGCGATTCTTGGCATGATCTTGGTTGGGCCAGATCGACTACCAAAAGCAGCCGCTGACGCTGCGCGATTCGTCAAACGAGTTCGAGAGCTCACAAGTGGCGCGGGTGATGAGCTGAAGAAGAATTTAGGGCCAGGTTTCGAGAATTTAGATATTCGGGATTTGAACCCGAAGACCTTGATCCAGAAGCATGTTCTCGATGCTGTCGAAGATAAACCTACAGTCACAAATAGCACTAAGGCAGTACGAACAAATAAGCCGCCCGCAAAATTTGATCCAGATATGCTCTAAATAATTCTTATGGTAGATGAGATACGCCAGGCACTATCGAAAGTAAATGACCCTGAGCTTCGTCGACCAATTACCGAATTGGGAATGGTTCAAGAAGTCGAAGTTATCGGAAGAGAGATTAGGGTCCGAATTCTCCTAACGATTCAAGGTTGTCCGATGCGAGATCGCCTGGAGCGAGATATTACGAGCGCTCTTGACTCTTTTGCGGAGATCGATGCGGTAAGAATTGATTTCGGTGTGATGAGTGATGAACAGAGAAATGAAGTGAAGCGAATTGTCCGCGGTGGCAAGGAGAAAGAAATCTCTTTTGCAAGGCCAGATTCCTTGACTCGCGTCATTGGGATTGCCTCGGGAAAGGGTGGAGTCGGAAAATCTTCTGTTACGGTCAATCTCGCTGTCGCACTCAGTGAGCAGGGATTTAGCGTTGGAATCTTGGATGCCGATGTCTACGGTCATTCGATCCCTCGATTGATTGGCGTCGCAGGTTCAAGGCCTACTGTGATCGATCAACTCTTCATTCCAGTCGAGAGTTATGGCGTCAAGATCGTCTCTATGGAAATGTTCAAACCAGATCGTGCTGACCCAATCGCGTATCGAGGACCTCTCCTGCATCGAGTCTTGGAGCAACTACTTACCGATGCCTATTGGGGTGATCTGGATTTCTTACTCCTAGATCTGCCACCAGGTACCGGGGATATCGCCATCTCGCTGGCGCAGCTAATACCTAACTCAGAAATTCTTGTGGTGACTACGCCTCAAATCGCCGCTGCAGAAGTCGCTGAACGAGCCGGTCGAATCGCTCATCAACTCAAGCAGAGAATCATCGGAGTTGTCGAGAATATGTCCGCTTCACCTTGCCTATCGTGCGGAGAACCTCAGGAGTTATTTGGAAGTGGTGGTGGCGAGGAAAGTGCGCGCAGGCTCTCCACCTTGGTGGGGGCTGAGGTAGGCCTCATCGCAAAGATTCCATTCGAGTTGAATTTGCGTGAGGGTGGCGATCATGGAGTTCCCATTGTAGTAAATGCGCCAGAGTCTTCATCTGCGAAGGGATTTAAAGAACTGGCGAGAACTTTGAGCGAACGTCAACGTTCACTCCTTGGCGTCAAACTCACTCTCGCCACTTGATTTCTTATCCATCAAAGATTTTTGAACTCTTTCAGCAACTCTTGGACTTCTTCGCGCACTGACTCAGGAGTTGCAACTTTCTCAAGTTGAGCGCGAAGCGCAGCAATCTCACGAGTTAGGTATTCGGCATCGGCCTGAGTCCGCTCATCTCGAGTTCGATCCTCTTGAATCTGGACTCGGTCACGATCTGCTTGGCGATTTTGTGCCAAGAGAATCAGTGGTGCGGCATAAGAGGCTTGAAGTGATAGTAGTAGCGTCAGGAAGATGAAGGGATATTCATCGAAGCGAAATCCCGTGGGACCAAATATGTTCCATAGCACCCAGGAGAGGACGAAGACAGTCATCCAAACCAAGAAACGAGCAGTTCCGATGAAGCGGGCGAAGGCTTCAGATATCTCACCAAATCTCTCTGCATCATAGTTTGGTTTGATGGAGCGCCTAGAAATCGAAGGCTGATCAAGACGCGACTTTCGCGAATCTCTATCTCTCTGCTTTGCCATGAGATGCCTCCAATTTCTCACTGAGTTTCTCTGAAGCTTGCTTTCGCCAATCTTGTGGCAAGAGGTGATCGAGTACGTCATCGATTGAGATTGCACCAAGTAACCGGTGATTCTCATCGGTCACAGGAAGGGCTAGCAGGTTGTAATTGGCGAGGTATGAGGCCACCTCATTGAGTTGCCAGTTAGCGCCAATCGCCTCAGTTTCGGTATCCACGATGCTTCCGAGAAGTGTCGCAGGACGCTCTCGCAACAACTGTTGCAGATGCACTATCCCCACAAAGCGTCCGGTCGGAGTCTCAAGTGGGGCGCGACATACGTAAACCTGGGAAGCAAGTGGTGATGGTAGATCTTGGCGCCTTACAGCAGCGAGGGCATCAGCAACAGTTCCATCTGCACTTAAGATCACTGGATCTGTAGTCATCAATCCACCAGCCGAGTAATCCTCATATGTCATCAATCGTTTTACATCCTCAGCCTCATCTGGCTCCATAAGTGCAAGGAGTGCGTCAGCACGATCTTTGCCGATATCTCGAAGTAGATCAGCAGCATCATCCGGATCCATCTCGCCGAGAACATCTGCGGCGCGTTCGCCCTCTATCTCAGCAAGAATCTCAACTCGCAGAGATTCATCCATCTCTTCGAGCACGTGCGCCAAACGCTCATCATCAAGACCTCGAGCAATTTCAATGCGGCGTTTTGGCGCGAGGTCGATCAACATGCCAGCTAGGTCAGCGGCTCGCATATTTGAAATCGTGGCAAGAAGTGATGCGACACCTTGGTTCTCTTCAACAGCGCTCAATCCCTGCAAGGACTCCCAACTGACGGTCTTACCCCCGCTTCGAACGCGTAGCAATTTCGTCTTCGGAGAGATATGCACTTGGGTGAGGTACCACTCACCTTTACCGTCGGATTCCATAGCGACATCGGAGACGATGAATGATGAATGTGAGTGCTCGACGCTCTTGTCCAATAACTCACCGATCACCTGGATCTCATTGGTACGCGGTTGGAATCTACGGATATTGAGTTGACCGGTTATCACCACTACGCCAACATCAATCGAGCTGATTCGAGTGAACGGGATGAAGATCCTTCTTCGTGGTGGAACTTCAACCACGAATCCCAAGACACGAGGTGGTTGATTCTGGCTTCGCAGTAAAGCAACGACGTCGCGAATTCGCCCGACACGATCCCCATTTGGCTCAAAGACAGATGTACCAGCAAAACGTGCCAAGAAGACAAGGTTTGGTTTAGACGCGCTCATCGTTACACCCCCAAAGTCCTTACTATTTGAAGCGACACTGATTGAAACGAAAGACATCTACGATCCATGAGGGAGGGGATGACGAGTGCACTGATTTTAGTCCAGGTTCACTTAGGCTCGTTCCCGTATCTGGACTATGCACGTGGGTGATGGAGGGGAAAGTGATGTCTCCGAGCAAATCGGGCTTCGATGGCGTTCGCTCCCAGAGCCATACTGCACTGCCCAAGGGACGCGATATTCCGCTGCTTCTCGGCGGGATGATCGGTCTCGGCATGTCGGGCCCGCTTATCGCTCTGAGTTCGATGTCAATCATGGTTCTGATTTTCTGGCGAAATATTGTCGGCTCGCTACTGATGCTCCCATTTGCCCTTCGTGCACGCCAGTGGCGGGCAAGCGCGGAACGTCGTGCGATTGCTTGGTCAATCCTTGCAGGTCTGGTGTTGGCGCTTCACTTCGTCGGATTTTTCATTGCGATGCGATTTACCTCAGTGGCCGCAGGCACAGCCTTGACGGCGCTACAACCACTTTTCGTCGCAATCTATGTGAAAGCGATTGGAGGTCATATTCCAAATCGTGCTTGGTTTGGTATGGCAATCTCATTAATCGGAGTCTTAGCAGTCACGGGAGTTGACCTCACCATTTCTCTGAGGGCATTCCTCGGCGATCTTGCCGCTATCGGATGTGCCGCACTCTCTGCGCTCTATGTCTTGATCGGATCTAGGGCTCAGAGCGTTATAGCAACATCCACTTACACCAGTATCTGTTACCTCACCTGTGCTCTGACTGCGTTACCTGCAATCTTGTTGCTTGGTGATCCAATCATTGATTTCCCTTTGAAGCAGTGGCTGATTCTCATTGCATTGATTATTGGCGCACAGGTGATGGGACATACCATGATGAACTTCTCACTCAAGCGAGTATCGCCGACGGTCGTATCACTCGTCATTTTCTTTGAGGTGCCACTTGGTGCGCTCTTTGCTTGGTGGTGGATTGACCAAGTGCCACCTCTTGGCATCATCCCCGGAATCATCATCTTGCTAACTGGATGTGCACTCTTTGTGACTCGAAACGATAGTAAGGTCCAAGTATGACTTCTCGGATAGACCTACATACTCACTCAAACGAGAGCGATGGAACCGATACACCGCTTGAACTTCTCAGTAAAGTTGTTGAAGCAGGGATAACTCGCTTCGCGCTCACAGACCACGATTCAATCGCTGGTTGGCATCAAATTCGAGGGGTAGTGCCAACTGGAATTGAGTTGGTTCTTGGCGCGGAAGTCTCTTGTCAGACGATAGATGCACTCAGCGTGCATATGTTGGGATTCCTCTTCAATCCTGAGAATGCGGCCCTGATCGATTCGATGAATGAGACTCGAGTAAATCGAATCACCAGGATGGAGCGAATTGTCGGCAGGCTTCAAGAAGCGGGCATCGATATATCTGTAGAAGATGTCTATGCAGAGGTGAGCGAAGGGGCGACGATTGGAAGACCGCATCTTGCTGATGCGATGATCAGAAAAGGTCTGGTGAGCGAGAGGGGAGAAGCGTTCGAGAAGTTTCTGCATAATCGATCGAAGTTCTACATCCCCGATGCATCACCAACGCCAGAGGAAGCGATTAGGTTGATAAAAGAGGCTGGAGGAGTTGCCGTCATTGCGCATCCCTTCGCCTCGCTACGTGGTCGGATCATCTCGAGTGAATATCTTGAGAGTCTCATCGAGGCTGGATTAGATGGAGTTGAGATTTATCATCGCGACCATAGTGAGAGTGAGCGCGGAGAGTTGCTCGCTTTAGTTCGCAGGTACGGTCTCCTCGTTACTGGCGGAAGTGATTATCATGGCCATGGAAAGGTCAATCGACTTGGTGAGAATCTCACTGAACTCTCGCAGTGGGAGAAGATTTGCGAGCGCGCTAGTGGCTATCAAGGAGGAAGCTGAGTCATGGACTTCATTGATCTGACTTTCGGGCTACAAGCATTGGTAACTCTCCTGGTCATCATGGATCCACCTGGAGCAACGCCGCTATTCCTCACATTAGTTTCGGCAAGGCCAATGCGAGAACAACGGAAATTAGCTTGGCAAGCAGCAATGACTTCATTC
>SXGQ01211071.1_pt1 | contig 12277 bp, 10 predicted proteins | sample 3178371 | NCBI WGS metagenome assembly SXGQ01 (sample SAMN11356859, study PRJNA531348) | freshwater metagenome | isolation source: freshwater sample F1-20 | place: China: Fuxian Lake, Yuxi | collected 2017-12-25 | reverse complement strand
CTCAACACGGGCTGGAGCGGCGGCGCGTACGGCACCGGCAAGCGCATCTCGATCAAGGACACGCGCGCGTTGCTGAACGCGGCGCTGCGCGGCGACTTGGACGAGGGCAAGGTGCAGTACGAGACGCACCCGATCTTCAACATGCGCATGCCGACCTCGTGCCCGGGCGTCGACGCCAAGATCCTCAACCCGCGCAACACGTGGGCGGACACGGCGGCCTACGACGTGGCGGCGACCAAGCTGCGCGACCTGTTCCGCGAGAACTTCGCCAAGAAGAACTTCGCGGCGCTGGGCATCGAACCGGCCATGTGAACGGCTTGCGCCGCCTGGCGCAGCACGCATCCGACGGCCGCGTCCCGACCACGGGGCGCGGCCGCTCTCTTTCGCGCGCGCCATCGACTACGATCTGCAGGCCATGACCGACGCCAAGACGCACTACCTCGAGGGCCTCAAGCACTTCGGGCAGAACCGCCACGAGGAGGCGCTCGCCTGCTACGAGCGCGCGCTCGCCGCGCAACCGGCCTGGACCGATGTGTTGAACGCCAAGGCGACCGCGCAAAGCAAGCTCGGCCAGCACGAGGCCGCCGTGGCGACGATCCACGAAGCGATCGCGGTCAACCCCGACGACGCGTTCTTCTACACGAGCCTCAGCATCTTCCTGCAGCGCCTCGGCAAGATCCCCGAAGCAGAGACGGCCGCGGCCAAGGCGCGCATGATCAACTGGAAGGAAGAGTTGAAGAAGAACCCGAACGCGCCGCCGCCGGAAGGCGGGTTCAAGGTGATCCAGTGACGCGGTGATCTAGTGACGCCGTGATGCCATGACGCGGGCGCGGCCCGCCAACAACGCGGGGAGCCGATCGGCTCCCCGTGGTCGTTCCGTGGCGGCTGCGAGGCCGCGCCAAGCACCTCAGCCCTCGTCTTCCTCGTCCATCCCGAGTTGCTTGCGGCCTTCGGGCGAGATGCGGTGCGGCGTCCACATCGGGTCCCACACGATCTGGATCTCGGTGCCCGCGATGCCCGGCAAGGTGTTGATGCGCCGCTTCATCGTCTCGGGGATGGTGCGCGCCTCGGGGCAGGACTGCGAGGTCAGCGTCATGACGACTTGGCACACGCCGCCGTCGAGCACCTTCACGTCGTAGATCAGGCCCAGATCGACGATGTTGACCGGGATCTCCGGATCGTAGACCTGCCGCAGTTCGGCCATGACCTGCTCTTGCAGGCCGCCCATCGCTTCGCTGTGCGTCGTCATGTGTTTAGGATCGCCTCCGAGCAACGAAGGCTAGCACACTCGCAGGTCTTCTGAAGCTTCAATCTCCCGTGCACGGCAGCTTGGCTTGGGCCAATCGTGCAGACCAAGCAGCCGGCCACCCGCGCCAGGGGACGGCCGGGAACGCCGCGTCCTTCAGCGCGCGCGCTGCGCCGCCTCGCGCACCTCGAGCAAGTCGTCGGGCAAGGGGCACTCGACGGACACGACCTCGGCGGTGCGCGGGTGGGGGAACTGCACGTGCCAGGCGTGCAGCGCGACGCGTCGGCTCTTGATGTGGACCTTGCCATCGCGGCCGAAGGCGTACTTGCGCTCGCCGACCAACGGGTGGCCCGCGTGCGCGAAGTGCAGGCGGATCTGGTTGCGCCTTCCGGTGACGAGGTCGACCTCCAACTCCGTGGCGTGCGCGTGCCCGGACAACACGGTCCAGCGCGTCTCGCTCGCCTTGCCCACGGCGGAGATGCGCGCGTTCGGCCCATCCTCGAGGATCGGCCATTTGTAGACGCCGTTGGCGCGTTGGAACCGCCCTTGCGCCATGGCCCAGTAGGTCTTCTTGACCGCGTGCGCGCGAAACGCTTGCTCCAACGTGTCGCGCGTCGTCGCGTCGCGCGCGAACAGCACCGCACCCGACACCTCGCGATCGAGCCGGTGCACCGCGATCGCTGGCAAGCCTTGCCGCGCCAACGCCGCCACGAGATCGTCGCCCTGTGCGTTGGGAGTCGGCACGGACAACAAGCCTGCGGGCTTGTCGACCACGAGCACATGCTCGTCCTGGTGCAGCACATCGATGGCGCGCGTCACGGCGAAGCAGCGTACTCGCCCACCACCCCCCCAAAACCCCCGCGCGACAAAAAACGGTCAGGCACCAAATTGCCTCTTGCCGGCGAAGAGGGTCAGGCACGGATTTTCCGTCTGCCGGCACTCGCGTGCCAGAACTGGTTGGTTCGCGCACTGCCCGGAAAAACGATGAGCGCCGCGCCTTCCGGTGGGGGAAGGCGCGGCGCCGTGGGTGCGACGGTGGGGTCGCGTCGGGGCGGGAACGTCGATCGTCGTCGTCAGTCGGCGATCTTGATCTCGCCCTCGCGGACGATGTTGGCGAACTCGATCGACTCGTCGGCGAGGACCCACCAGCAAAGGGCCAGCACCGAGGTGTTGGCTTGCTGGACCTTGCAGTAGAAGGCCTTGGCGCCGTCCTTGGAGCGCTCGCGCTGGGGTTCGCCCAGCGGCAGGAACTTGAGGTGCGGCAGGTTCTCGCGGCCCGAGGCGACATGCACGCACACATCGGCGATGCGGTCGACCTCGACGCCCTCGAGGGCGGCGCAGGACTCGAAGAAGCCCTTCTTGGCCTTCCACTTTTGCATGCCATACCGCCGGCGCTGGCCGACCGAGTAGGTGCGGTCGCGCGACACGGTGATGGCGTGGTCGAGCGAATCTTCGTCGGTCAACGGGCCCTCGCCGCCCCACGACAGGCGCCGCAGTTCGGCGCACATGTAGTCGAGGCGCGAGACATCCTTTTGGAGTTGCTTGTTCAGCGCCTTGAGCGACGTCAGTTCGGTCTGCAACGCCTCGAGCTTCTCGCTCGACTCGTCCGACTCCAGCACCGACTTGGCGGTTTCCTTGTCGGCCTCGGCTTCGGCCTTCTTGCCCTTCTTGCCGGGGGCCGGGGCGGCGGCCGGAGGCGGAACGGCGGCGGCGGGCGGATAACCCGGCGGCACCCAACCCGGCGGCGGCGGGTATGGCGGATAGCCGGGCGGGTACCCGGGTGGGTATCCAGCCGGTGCGCCAGCGTAGGGAGGATAGCCGGGAGGCGGATAGCCGGGCGGGTATCCAGCCGGCGCGCCCGGGGGCATGGGTGCGGCCGCGGGGCGCGCATTGCGGTCAAAACGTCCGCGCGTGGGCATCGGACCATCGGCCGACAACGGCTCCAACTTGCGCGGCGGCGGGAAGGGCATGCCACCCGGCAGGATCGGGCGCAGAGTGCGCGGGTGCGTGCTGCGCGTGGGCGGCGGCAGGCCGAGCTTCACATCGAGCTTGCCCCCTTCGCCCAAGGTGAGGATCTCGACGGCGTGGATTTCGCCGACCTGCAGGTTCGAAAGCGCCGGGCCGATGGCCGCGCCGTCGAGCCAAGCGGCGACACCCGGCAGCACATCGAAGAAGGCGCCGTTGACGCGCACATCCTTGACGCGCGCGCGCACGACATCGCCGGGTTGGATGCGGCGCAGGGCCATGTCGCGCAGGCTGGGCAGGACCCGCGCCAAGGACAACTTGTAGGCGGCGCCATCGTCGATCATCGCCACGGCGACGGCGCGCACCCATTGGTGCGATTGGAGCAAGTCGCGTGGTTCGACCGCGACTCCCGGCAGGAGGTCGGCGGCTTCGATCAGGCCGCGCCACTTGCCGAACTTGATCCACGCGCCGCGTTGGTCGATCAGGGCGACCTGGCCGACGACATCGTCGCCTAGTTGCGGATCCTCGATGTCGTCGCCGTCCTCTTCGGCGTACCAATCCTCGATCTCGCCGACGATGTCCATGACCGTCGGGTCGGGGTCGCGCGGCTCGACGATGTAGACGGGATGGTCGGCCGGGTCGGCGTCGAGCGAGAAGCCGGGGAAGTAGAGGCGCACGGCGCCGCCGTACACGTCCTGGCGGGTGGAGAGCATCTCCTTGAGGCGCATCGTCGCCGTGCCCGAGGGCAAGATCACCACGCGGGCGCGCCCTTGCAGGAGCGCATGCACTTCGCGGCCGTCGACGAAGGTCGTGCGGCCGTCGTGGTGGGTGGTGATGCACACCACGGGGATGGAGCGGTTGGGGTCGCAGATTTCCCGCACCAACGCCTCGGTCGTGATGACCAATTCGGCGCTGGTGACGGAACGACGACCCTCCACGGGTGCGTCGCCTACTAGATCGTTCGAGGCCATTTGGGATCGTGTCAGAGCTGGTTGGGGGTCCGCCCGAGCGTTCATCGCGCTGGCATGGGGCTATACTGGGCAGTGTAGCCAAGAGTTCACCCGATTTCACCCTGTATGCCCCATGGGGCACATGCGCATAACCTGTGAACTCCGTGGGATAGGCTGGCCTCAGAGGCGGCCGTACCGAGCATCGCCCCCTGTCCAAGGCATGATCCGCTACCAAGGCAAGGTCTATCGGCCGCCCTCCGAGGCGGACAGCCTCATCCTGCAGGCGACGCTGGGTTGCAGCTGGAACCGCTGCACCTTTTGCGCGATGTACCGCGACAAGCGCTTTCGCGTGCGTCCCTTGGCGGAGCTGAAGGCCGAAATCGCCTGGGCGGCGGATCACTTGGGCCCGGTCCACAAGGTCTTCCTCGCCGACGGGGACGCCTTGATGGCCAAGGCGTCGTTCTTGGGCGAGGTCGTGGCCGAGTTGAAGGCCGCCTTGCCCGACCTGCGCCGCATCTCGTGCTACGCCTCGCCGCAGTCGTTGCAGGTGAGAAGCGTCGCGGAGATGGCCGAGCTGCGCGCCGCGGGTTTGACGCAGTACTACCTGGGCATCGAGTCGGGCCACGACGCGGTGCTCGAGCGCCTCGAGAAGGGCGTCGACGGCGCGGAGATGGTGCGCGTCGCCCGCAAGGCCCACGAGGCGGGCGTAGTGTTGTCGACCATGGTGCTGCTGGGCGCCGGCGGGCGCGCGTCGTCCTTGGACCATGCCCGCGCCTCGGCCGCGGTCGTCAACGCCATCCAACCGCGCTTCGTGTCGACGTTGGTCATGACGCCGGTCGAGGACACGCCGTTGTGGGAGCAGGCCGAGCGCGGCGAGGTCGACGAACTCGATCCGTTGGAACTGGCGCGGGAACTGCGCGAGTTCGTGGCCCATCTCGATCTGGCGGGGTCGATCTTCCGCTCGAACCACGCTTCGAACTACTTGGCCTTGGCGGGCAGCCTGCCCAAGGACAAGGCCAAGCTGGTGGCGGCCTTGGACGCCGTCTTGGCGCGACCGGGCGAGGCGCGCTTCGTGCCGGAGTGGATGCGCGGCTTGTGAGGTTGGTGCAGCGAGCCGCGGGACGGTGCCTTTGGCACAATTGCGGCGCATGCATCCCCTGAAGTGGTCGCGCCAGGCTTGCGCCGCAGCGCTGTGCGTTTGTTCCTTCCTCGTCCTTTCCACCCAGATCGAGGCCCGCGCGCAGTCCGTGCGCCAAGTGCGGCGCTTGGCGCTGACTTCGGTGCGCTTGGTGGAGGCGGCCGACGCGCCCTTGCACACGATCGTCGTCAAGGACGGCGTGATCGAGGCGATCTTGCCGCAAGGCACGCCAGTCCCGGTCGAGGCGCGCGTGATCGATGGTGGCGGGATGCTGGCCTTGCCGGCCTTCATCGACGCGTGGTCGACGCTGGGCGTGGCGACCCCCACGCCCGAACCGGCGCGCGATGTGCAGCCCGACACGCGCGCCGACGCGCCCGCGGCGATGCGCAGCGCGTTGCGCAAGGGCCTGCAACCAGCGGTGCGCGCGGCCGTCTTGTACGCGCCCGACCAGAAGGCCGTGGGCGCGTACCGCGAGGCGGGCTTCGGTCTCGTCGCGGCGGCGCCGGCCGGCCAGTACCTCGCCGGTCGCGCGTGCGTGGTGGCGACCAAGGACGGCGCGCCGCGCGACTTGGTCGTCTTGGGCGATGCGTACGACTGCGCCTCGTTCGACGCGCCGGGTCCGGGCTATCCCTCGACCTTGATGGGCGCCATCGCGCACCTGCGCCAGTTCTTCCTCGACGCGACGCGCCAACGCGTCATCGAGCGGCGGCGCGCGCAAGGCCAAGCTGGTCCGCGGCCGCCCTTCGACCCCGACTTCGATGCGCTGGCGGAAGCCTTGGCGGGCAGGCGCAAGTTGGGCTTCGAGGCGAGCAGCGCCGACGACATCGAACGCGCCCTGTCGTTGTGCGCCGAGTTCGGCTTGTCGCCGCTCTTGTTGGACGCGCGCGGCATCCAAGACGCGTTGCCGCGCGTGGTCGAGGCCAAGGCGCCGGTCGTCTTGTCGCTCGAGTGGAGCGACGAGGTCGAGGATCCCAAGAAGCCCGCGCGCAAGGCGCCCGCGCCGGAGGACGCGCCGTGGACCTACGAAGAGCCGTTGCGCGTGCGCGAAGAGGCGCGCACCAAGTGGTTGGAGAAGCGCGCCGTGGCGAAGCTGCTCGTCGAGCGCGGCGTGCCGCACGCCTACGCGGGCAAGGGCATCGAGCCGGCGAAGCTCGTCGAGCGCGTGCGCGCGCTGGTCAAGGACGGCTTGCCGCTCGTCGCGGCGCAACGCGCGTTGACGCTCGACGCGGCCAAGATCCTCGGGCTCGAGGCGCAGGCGGGGGACTTGGCGCCGGGTCGCATGGCGCTGGTCGCGGTTTGGAGCGCGCACCCGTTGCTGGACGAGAAGGCCCAGTTGCGCGTGTTGGTCGTCGAGGACGCGCTGCACGAGTACGAGGCGAAGAAGGACGACGCCAAGGACGACGCCAAGGACGCCAAGGACGGCGAAGGCAAGGCCCGCGGCGCGCAAGCGGCGGATGCGAAGGATGCCAAGGAGGCGGACAAGCAGCCCTTGGCCGGCGTCGAAGCCTTCGTCGGCGCTTGGGATCTCGCGCGCGAGGTGGATGGGGCGCCGATGGGCATGCTGGAGGTGGCTTCGAAGGGCGCCGACGGCGCATTGGAGGTCGTGCTGCGCTTCGCCGCGAAGGAACCGCTCGAGCAGGCGACGCTCGCCGGCGCGTGCAAGGACGGCAAGTTGTGCGTCTCGGCCAAGCTCGAGGTGTCGGGTGCGCCGGTGGAGATCGCCCTCGAGGCGACGCGCGACGCGGACGGGTTGCGCGGCGAGTTCCGCTGGACGGCGGCGAGCGGCGCGCGCGTCGAGGCGTTCGTGGCCAAGGCGCCGCCACGCAAGGATGGCGCGGGTTCCGGGGCTGGTGGCCGTGGCGCGCACGCGCGCGAGGAGGTGCGTTGATGGAACGCTCGAGCCAAGCGGGCGCCGCGTCGCGCTTCGTCGTCGTCGTGGGTGGGGCGTGCCTCGCGCTGGGGCTCGCGGTCGAGTCCGCGCGCGCGCAGGAGGCGCCGTTCGTCGATCCGGGCTCGGGTCGCCACCACGGGCGCGTGTCGGGGCGCGTGCGAGCGTGCTGCGACGAAGTCCCTGTCGCGCGCGATCCGTACGCGCCCGAGGTGTTGTACGCACGTGGCGCCGACGAAATGCCCGCCCAGGACGAGGCGGCGAGCACGCCCGCCGTCGCGGAGGGCGCGCAGGAGTCGGACAAGGCCTCGGCCAAGGCCGAGGGTCCGCGTCCTTCGCGCCACGAACATCCGGTCGAGCTCGACTCGGATCGCGTCGCGTCGCTGCGCACCGGCGGTTCATGCCTCGTGCGCAATGTCACGCTGCACTCGGCCGTCGCGGCGCCGAAGTTGGCCGATGTGCTGGTCGCGGACGGCAAGATCCTGCGCATCGGCGCGGTCGAGGCGCCGCCGGGGATGTTGATCATCGACGGCTCCGGCATGCACCTTTCGCCGGGCGTCGTCGATTGCCATTCGCACATGTGCATCGATGGCGGCGTCAACGAAGGCGCCGCGGCGATCAGCTGCGACACGACCATCGCCGACGTGGTCGACGGCGACGATATCGCCGTGTGGCGCGCCTTGGCGGGCGGCGCGACGACGGCGCGCCTCCTGCACGGTTCGGCCAACGCCATCGGCGGGCGCGACGCGGTGATCAAGCTGCGCTGGAAGGCGCGGCCCGAGGACTTGCTCCTCGCCGGCGCGCCCGAAGGCGTCAAGTTCGCCCTGGGCGAGAACCCCAAGCGCTCGAACCGCGGCGGCGGCGAGGCCACGAGGTTCCCCAACACGCGCATGGGCGTCGAGGCGCTGATCGAGCGCGCCTTCGAGCACGCCGCCGAGTACCGCGCCGAGTGGCGTGGACACGAGGCGGCCGTGGCGGCGGGCGCGGCCGGCGATCCGCCGCGCCGCGACGTGCGCCTGGAGGCTTTGTCAAAAATTCTTGACAAGACCGTGCTGGTCCACGCGCATTGCTACCGCGCCGACGAGATCGTCATGCTGCTGCGCTCGGCCGAGCGCCACGGCTACGGCATCGCCACCTTGCAGCACGTGCTCGAGGGCTACAAGGTCGCGCCGGAGATGGCGGCGGCGGGGGTCGGCGGCTCGACCTTCGGCGACTGGTGGGCCTACAAGGTCGAGGCGTACGACGGCATCCCGCACAACGCGGCCATGATGGAGGAGGCGGGCATCCTGTCGTCCTTGAACTCCGACAGCGACGAGATGATCCGTCGCATGCACCAGGAGGCCGCCAAGAGCGTGCGCTACGCCGGCATGGATCCGGTGGCGGCGTTGCGCCTCGTGACGCTGAATCCGGCCCGGCAGCTGGGCCTCGGCGAGCGCATCGGATCCATCGAGGAGGGCAAGGACGCCGACCTCGTCCTGACGACGCACGATCCGCTCGACCCGCGCGCGGTCGTGGCGTGGACCATGGTCGATGGCGAGATCGTGTTCCAGCGCCGCGACGCGTTCGGCTTCGCCGAGCGTCCTGTGGTCGTCCCCGCGCCCGCGCCCGAGGTGCTCGACGCGTTGCCGGCGGGCGAGGGCCGCATCGACGCCATCGTCGGCGGCACGGTGCATCCGATCGGCGCGCCGACCATCGAGCGCGGCGTCGTGCTGGTGCAGGCGGGCCGCATCCTCGCCGTGGGCGCGGACCTGCCCGTGCCGGCGGGCGCGGTCGTGCACGACGCCGGCGGCAAGCACGTGTGGCCCGGCATGATCGCCTTGGGCGCGAACACGGGCTTGCTGGAGATCGGCGCCGTCGCCGCCACCGACGACCAGTCCGAGATCGGCGGCAACCAACCCGACCTGCGCACCGCCGCTTCGATCCATCCCGATTCGGCGCACATCGCCGTGACGCGCGCCAACGGCATCACGCGCGCGCAAGTCGCGCCGCAGGGCGGCGGCCCGATGATGGGCCAGAGCTGCGTGGCGCAGCTGGCGGGCGACACGTGGGAGGAGATGGTCGTCCTCGATCGCGACATGCTGCATGTCGATTTCCCGCTGCTGCCGCCGCCCTCCGCGCGGCGCGACGCGCCCGCCGAAGAAGGCCAGGGTCGTCGTCGTCGCGGTGGCGACCATGCCGAGCGCGTGGCCGAACTGAAGCGCTTGCTGGCGGATGCGCGCGAGCACGCGCGCCGCATGGACGAAGCCGCCGCGGGACGCGCAGCCGCGCCCGAGGTGGACTCGCGGCTCGCCGCGTTGGCGCCCTACGCCCGCGGCCAGAAGCCGATCGCGCTGCACGCGCGCGATGCGCGCACGATCCTCGCCGCGTTGCGCTTCGCCAAGGACGAAGCGCTGCGCGTGGTGCTGTACGGCGCCAGCGAAGCTTGGAAGGTCGTCGGCGCGATCAAGGAGAGCGGCGTGCCCGTCGTCGTCGGGCCGGTGTTGTCGCTGCCCCTGCGGCGCGAGGATCCCTACGACGCGCCCTACGCCAACGCCGCCGTCCTGGCGCGCGCGGGCATCCCCTTCGCCATCATGGCCGACGACGACGAGAACACGCGCAACTTGCCGTTCCACGCGGCGATGGCCGCGGCCTACGGCTTGCCGCACGACGAGGCGTTGCGGTCCGTGACGATCCACGCAGCTCGCATCCTCGGAATCGAGCAGCAGGTCGGCACCCTCGCTCCCGGCAAGGTGGCGGACATCATCGTCACCGATGGTGACTTGCTCGATGTGCGCTCGAGCGTGAGGACGATGTTCCTCGCCGGTCGCGTCGTCTCCTTGGAGAACCGCCAGACGCAGTTGGCCGAGCGTTACGGCCAGCGCATCCGCGCTTGGAAGGCGAAGGCCGGCAAGTAGCCGAGTCCCCGGAGGGCGCTCAAGCCAGCGAGGCGTCCGTCGGCGGGCGCCTCGCTGCGTTGGTGGCTCGAGTCGTCGGTTGGACGAAGCTCAGTCGGCGACCTTCAAGCCGTCGACGAAGGCCTGCCAGCTCGGCTCCCAATGCGCCAAGGTCGCCTCGGGGCCGACGAGCTTCAGGAACCACGGGCCATTGGCCGTCTCGACGATGGCCGCGAGCAACCTCCAACCAGCGCGCTTGCCGCCCTTGGTGTTCATGCCGCCGCTCCACTCGCCCACCAGATCGACATGGTGCACGACAAGCCCGTTGACGGTGCGCGTCGAGCGCTTGAGCGCCGCCAACGGATCGCCGCCGGGCACGGTCCACTCGCGCGCCCAGCGATCGATGTTGGCGTCGACCGAGCCGCCTTGGCCGGGGAAGAAGAACACGACGAGCTCGCCATCGTCGATCCCGGTGGTGGCGGAGGGCAGGCGCAGTTGCGCGCGCCGCATGCTGGAGGTGGGCTGCTCGACCTTCCAACCGGTCGGCGGCGTCATGACGAGCTCGCCGCCCTTCGCCGGCAAGGGTTGGCCCAGCGCCGAGTCCGCGGCGCTGGCCGTCGTCTTGGGCAAGTCGGCGGCGGGCGCGGGAGCGCTGGGGGTCGCAGTCGTCGCGGCGGGCTTGGCCTCGGGCTTGGGCTGCGGCTTGGGACGGTCGGTGGGGATCGTGGCCTGCTTGACGTCGGTGCGCGACAGGCGACGCGGTTCGTGGTCGGAGCAAGCGCACACGAGGATGAGCATGCACGGCAGCAGGGGGCGGATCATGCCCCCCATGCTAGTGGGGAAGGCGCTGCGTTTCGCCCAGTTCGAGGCCTCCTTGCGGAGTCCTCACGCTCCAAACGAGCGCCAGGCACGTTCCGTGCTCCGTTCGAGCGGGATCGGCCACCGGTCGTCGCAGCTGGACACCAAGGTCCTGCCCGAGCTCAGCCCTGGCTCGCTCAGCCCTGGCTCGCTCAGGCCTGGCTCGCTCAGGCCTGACTAGCCGCCACCAACACGCCGACGAGGCCGAGCCACAGCAGCGCGCCCAGCAAGGTCTGCTGTAGGTCGCGTTCCTTGCTGCGGCGGTGACTGGCGCGCGCGAGCAGTTCGATCATTCCCTGGTCCATCTCCGGTCCCTCCATCCCAGATTCCAGTTGCAGGTGGTCGCGGCGGGTCCGGCCGCGCGGCGCGAACGGGTCGCGCCCTGTGGCTCGCCCGGCGTTCGTTCAACGCACCATCGGCATGTTTCTCGCCGCTCCACGCGGGACTTCGCTTGGAATGCAGGCCTACAATGCGCTTTCCCCGATGCGGGTCCATGCGCAGTAGGCGGTAGGAGCTGGAGGGATCGCGATGAAGGAGATCGAAGTCACCTGTCCGTGCTGCGAGGCCAAGTTGACGGTCGATGTGCTGACGCGCCAAGTCATGCGCACGCGCCTTCCCGAGACGGGGAAGGCGCGCGATCCTTGGGCCGCCGCCCACGAGAAGGTGCGCGACCGCGGCGCCGCGGGGACCGACAAGCTCGACAAGGCCTTGTCGAACGAGACGAACAAGCATGCGCGCCTCGACGACGCCTTCGAGAAGGCGCGCGAGAAGTTGCGCCGCGAGCAGGACGAATAGTCACCAACGAAGGCCCGGACAGGCGCCGGGCGGGCAGGCAGAGGAGCACGCGAACACGATGGCCGAGAGCCGCTACCGCGCCGTGAAGGCGTACAAGAACCAGGAGTTCATCGGGAGTCCGGATGCGCGGCCGTTGCGCATCCTGGCCGAGTACCTCGAGCCGCAGACGCGCTTCGACGAGTTCAAGGTGCGCGACACGATCGTGTTCTTCGGCTCGGCGCGCATCTTGTCGCGCGACGCGGCGCAAGCCCAGCTCGACAAGGCCAAGGTCGAGGGCGGCGATCTCAAGAAGGCCGAACGCAAGCTGTGGATGTCGCGCTACTACGAGGAGACGCGCGAGTTGGCCGCGCGCTTGACCTCGTGGTCCAAGGGACTGGAGGGCACCGACCGGCGCTTCGTCGTGTGCTCGGGCGGAGGCCCGGGGATCATGGAGGCCGCCAATCGCGGCGCGAGCGAGGCCAAGGGCGAGAACATCGGGCTCAACATCTCGCTGCCTTTCGAGCAAGCCGACAACCCGTACATCACGCGTCGCCTGGCCTTCGAGTTCCACTACTTCTTCATGCG
>SXGQ01172287.1_pt1 | contig 12277 bp, 10 predicted proteins | sample 3178371 | NCBI WGS metagenome assembly SXGQ01 (sample SAMN11356859, study PRJNA531348) | freshwater metagenome | isolation source: freshwater sample F1-20 | place: China: Fuxian Lake, Yuxi | collected 2017-12-25 | reverse complement strand
GTGGCCGACGTGCAGGGGCCCCGTCGGGTTGGCGGAGACGAATTCGACCATCACCTTGCTGCCGGCAGCGACGCCAGCGCAACCGAACGCGGCGCCCTCGGCAAGGACGCGGCGGATGATGTCCTGCTTCGTGTCCTGCTTCAGCCGGAAATTGATGAACCCGGGACCAGCGAGCTGCGGCGCCTCGACCGTGCCGGACACCGTCGCCCAGACCGGGGACGCGCACAGCTTTTGTGCCAGTTCGCGCGGGTTCTTCCCCGCCTTTTTCGCGACCTGAAGGGCAAGGTTCGACGACCAGTCGCCGTGCTCCGGGTTCTTCGGGCGCTCCAGCAGAATCGCGACCTCGCCCGCCTCCGGCGCCTCGGCGCGCAAGGCCGCGCCAAGTGCTTCAATCAGGACCGATTTCGGGTCGCGCATGGGGGCGCGAATTATACCGGGAGGACCTCAGTCGAACTCGATCGGGTCCACGTCCAGGTGCCAGCGCACGTTGCGCGGCGCGCCGTCGTAGAGCCGTTCGCTCCAGGCCGCAAGCAGGGACTGCAGGGCCGGGCGCGAGCGCGACTGCACCAGCAGCTGTGCGCGCTCGAAGCCGGCGCGACGCGTGATCACGTGCGGCACCGGGTCGTAGATACTCACTTCCCCGGGCGGCGTCACCGAGGCCGCGACCTCGCACAGGAAATCCATCGACACCTGCAGCTGCTTCGCCTCCGCGCGCAGCGCGGCTTCGTGCACGAACGGGGGAAACCCGGCGCTTTCCCGGTCGGCCAGTTGCGCCTCGGCGAAGCTGGGGTAGTCGTGCCGCACCAGCGCCCCAAACAGCGGGTGCTTCGGGAACTTGGTCTGCACCATGACCTCGCCCTCCTGCTCGCGGCGGCCAGAACGGCCGGCGACCTGCGCGAGGGTGGCGAACAGGCGCTCCGCCGCCCGATAGTCGGTGGAGAAGAGCGAGTTGTCTGCGCCCAGCACGCAGACCAGCGTCAACCCGGGGAAGTCATGGCCCTTGGCAAGCAGCTGCGTGCCCACCAGCAGGTCGGCTTCCCCGCGCCGGATGCCCTCCAGCGCCTGCTCCAGCTCGCCGCGTCGGCGCGCGCTGTCGCGGTCAATGCGGGCGATGCGGGCCTCCGGGAAGAGGCCCGTCAGCGTTTCCTCAACGCGCTGCGTGCCGCGGCCCACCGGGCGTAGGTCCGGGTTGCCGCAGGTGGGGCAGGCGCGAGGGATCTTCTCTTCCCAGCCGCAGTGGTGGCAGCGCAGCCGTTTGCCAACCGCGTGCAGCACCAGGTTCGCGGTGCAGCGCTCGCAGCCCGCGGCCCAGCCGCAGGATTCGCAGGCGAGCGCTGGCGAGTAGCCACGACGGTTGATGAACACCAGGCTCTGCTCGCCGCGCGCGAGGCGGCTACGGATCGCCTCTACCGTGCTACGGGCGAAGCCGTGATCGGCCGATTCGATGCGAAGGTCCACCAGGCGCACCCTTGGCAGCGTCGCGCCGGGTACGGCGCGCTCGGGCAGGTCGATCCGCTCGTAGCGCCCGGCGCGGCAGTTGTGCCAGGTCTCCAGCGCCGGGGTCGCGGTGCCCAGCACCACCGGGCAGCCGGCGACCTTGGCGCGGAACACCGCCGCATCGCGACCGGAGTAGCGCAGGCCCTCCTGCTGCTTGAACGAGGTGTCGTGCTCCTCGTCCACCACCACCAGGCCGAGGCACGGCAGCGGTGTCAGCGCGGCCAGCCGCGTGCCGAGCACGATTCCGGCCTCGCCGCGCGCCGCGTCCAGCCAGGCGTGGGTGCGAGCGCCCGCTTCCAGCGCGCTATGCAGGATGGCGATATTCTCGCGCGGGAAGGCGTGACGAAAGCGCGCTTCCAGCTGAGGCGTGAGCCCGATCTCGGGAACCATCACCAGCGCCTGGGCGCCGCGCTCCAGCACGCGCGCGATGAGCCGAAGGTAGACCTCGGTCTTGCCGCTGCCGGTGACGCCGTGCAGCAGAAAGGGCTTGAAGTTCCCCAGCGCGGCGCCAATGCGCTCGATCGCATCGGCCTGCGCCGGGTTCGGTTCGTTGCCGGAGATGAAGCGTGGTTCGTCGGGGCCGCCTTCGGCTGGCGAGGGGCTCGGCCTGCGTTTGGGCAAGGCCTTCACCGAGCGCAGGCGGGGCGGGAGCGATCCGGCGACCGTCTCGCCCAGCGGCCGCTGGTAGTAGCTGGAAAGGAAGCGCATCAGTTCCAGCCAGTCCGGCGGCAGGCGCGGCGCATCCTCCAGCGTGCGCACGATGGGTTTCAAACGCTCGTGCGGAATGGGACTGGCGGCGACGCATTCCATGACGATGCCGACGCGTTCGCGTCGGCCGAAAGGAACGACGACGCGATCGCCGGGGCGTGCCGGCGTCTGCTGTGCGTCCGACGGCTGAAGGTAGTCGAACAGCGTCGCGAGCGGAACGTCGAGCGCGACGCGAAGCACATTCATCCCAGGGGCAGCGCCTGTTCCAGCGCAGGAATTTCTCTTATCGGCGCGCGGGCGTTATTCGCGGAACTTGAGCATTCGCTTCGGGTTGGACCCGGTTGCCCTTGCTCTGCAAGGACAATTTGCCTTGTCCACAACGCTTGTGGACAAAAATGTGCATAACTGCGGCGCCCCCTTGTCACCCCCGGCGCCCTGTTTCGGCCGCCCGCGGCGACCCTCTGGGGAGGGACTGAATTACACAGCGATATCATGGAGTTGTGGAGCCCTTCCAAGAGGCGCTGCGTCAAGCCTGAGAATCCCTTCGGGGAACGCGATTTTGTGCATAAGTCAAGCGGTTTCGCGCATCCTCCTGCTGTAAGTGCGCACTTCGTCTACAAGCGCGGCTACCGACTCGGGCCTTGCTTGTGGCGAGACGCCATGCCCGAGGTTGAAGATGTGGCCGGGCGCGGCTCCAAAGGCATCCAGCACGCGCCTTGCTTCCTCCCGCACGCGCTCCGGTGGTGCCAGCAGCGCGATCGGATCGAGGTTTCCTTGCAGCGCGACGTACGCGCCGATGCGTTTTCTCGCCTGCGCCGGATCGACGGTCCAATCGAGTCCCACCGCATCGCAACCGGCGCCGGCCATCGCCTCCAGCCAGTTGCCGCCGCCGCGCGTGAACAGGATCACCGGGATGCGCCTGCCGTCGGCTTCGCGCTTGAGCGCGGCGAATACCTTGCGCGCATAGGCCAGGGAGAAGGTTTCATAGCCCGCGCTGGTCAGGTTGCCGCCCCAGGTGTCGAACAGCATGACCGCCTGCGCGCCGGCGTCGATCTGCGCATTCAGGTAGGCGGCGACGGCTGTCGCGTTCACCTCCAGAATGCGGTGCAGCAGGTCCGGACGCGCGTACAGCATGGTCTTGAGCGTCCGGAAATCGTCGCTGCCCGAACCCTCGACCATGTAGCAGGCCAGCGTGTAGGGGCTACCGGAGAAGCCGATCAGCGGCACGCGGCCCTTGAGCGCGCGCCGGATCTCGGCCACCGCGTCGGTGACGTAGCGCAGCCGCGCGAGGTCTGGCGCCCGCAGCTTCAGGATGTCGGCCTCCTCGCGCAGCGGCCGCTCGAAGCGCGGTCCCTCGCCCTCGGCGAAGGCGAGGCCCAGGCCCATGGCGTCGGGCCCGGTCAGGATGTTCGAGAACAGGATCGCCGCATCGAGCGGAAAACGCTCGAGCGGTTGCAGCGTGACCTCGGTGGCCAGGGCGGGATTCATCGCGAGCTTCATAAAGCTTCCCGCCTTCTCGCGCGTGGCCCGGTATTCGGGCAGGTAGCGCCCAGCCTGTCGCATCAGCCAGATAGGCGTATACGGCGTCGGCTCGCGCGCGAGCGCGCGCAGGAACGTGTCGTTGGCGAGCGGCGTCATCCGCGCACCAGCTTCGCGAGGACGTACTTCCACTCGGATGGCGTCACCGGCGTGATGGACAGGCGCGTGCCGGGACGCAGCAGCCACATGCCCGCCAGCGGCTTGTGCTTGCGCAGCTCGGCAAGCGGCACCCGCGGTATCTTCCGCGTCGCCCGGATGTCGACCAGCATCCAGCGCGGCGCCTCGTGCTTCGATTTGGGGTCGTAGTAGGGGCTTTTGCGCTCGAATTGGATCGGGTCTGGATAGGGCTTCGAGGCCACTTCGGCCAGGCCCGCGATGCCGGGCTCCGGGCAGCTGGAGTGGTAGAAGAACACGCCGTCGCCGGGGCGCATGGCGTCGCGCATGAAATTGCGCGCCTGGTAATTGCGCACGCCCGTCCAAGGCGTGATGCGGCCGGGTGCCGCGAGCGCGTCGTCGATCGAGCACTCGTTGGGCTCGGATTTCATGAGCCAGTGGTTCACGGCCGTGATTGTCCCAGACTGGAGGGGGTGTCCCCCGCTCGTGCCGGTGGGCCGGATCCCGAACCCTGCAAGTCAGGGTGGTCGCTTACCGGTCACATCAGGTTCGTCCGGCGGGCCCGGAGGCCAGGGACGCTCACAACAGTGACACTAGTGGCAGCAACCTGGGGATGCTATCGGTTCGGAAATTTAAGCCCTGTCGAACACAGCAGCGGACATTGTCTAGCTGACTAGAAAAGCTTCTCCTGCTGGGCGATCTCGGCATCCAGCTTCGCCTCGATCGAACTGATTCTACGCTTGGCTTGCCCGATGTCAAAGCCCGCGCCGACCTTCATCGACAGCAATTCGTGCGCGATGTTGAGCGCCGCCATCACCGCAATACGGTCGGTGCCGCTCACCTTGCCGATGTTCTTGATCTCGCCCATCTTGGCGTCGAGGTAGTCCACCGCGCGCATCAGCGCCTCGCGCTCGCCGTCGGCGCAGGACACGCGATAGCCGCGGCCAAGGATGTTGACCTCGATCGTCTTGGCGTTGTCGGCCATCAGCGTTGCGGGGGCCTGGGGTTTCAGTCGGGAAGGCGCGCGAGCAGGTTCTCGAGCTTCGCCTTGGCGCCGTCGATACGCTCGGTCAGGCGCTTGGCGTCGTTGCGGGCCCCCGCCAGTTGCTGGCGCAGGTCATGGTTCTCGGTACGCAACTTTTCGCACAGTCCAACGAACTGTGCGACCTTGGCCTCAAGGGAGATGAACTCCGCTTCCACGGTTGCAAATATGGTGCAAATTCGCCGCTGCGTCAAGATATAAGGGGCGGTTCTGAATGTGTTTCCTAAGTTGAATCCGGTGCTTAGGAGCGGCGTGTACAATGCCCCCCGCTTTTGGTTGCAAGGTGTCCACGGTGCGTCCCGCGCCGTGGGTGAAACGGGAAAGAGGTGCGATGCCTCTGCTGTCCCCGCAACGGTAAGCGAGATCGGGTGCCTCTTCTCGGCCACTGCCCGGACCATCGGGTGGGAAGGCCAGGCAACCGGCAGGACTCGCGAGCCCGGAGACCGGCCTTGCATTGATCAACCTGTTCAGGGCGTCGGGGACGACGCCCGTGGAGATATCTATGCCTTCCCGCATTTCCGCGGCCGCACTCGCGGCCACCCTGTGCTTTGCCGCAGCCGTCGAAGCGAAGGACGCCGCCAACGTCATCCAGGACGATGCCATCGTCGTCACGGCCTCCCGAAGCGAACAGCGCGTCCGGGACGCCATTCCGCACGCCACGGTGATTACCGCGCAAGAGATACGCGATTCGGGTGCGGTGGACCTGCCCACCCTTCTGCGCCGCGAGGCCGGGTTAGAGGTTTTCCAGAACGGCGGCGTGGGGACCACCAGCGGGACGTTCCTGCGCGGCGCCGGGACCAATCAGGTGCTGGTGCTTGTCGACGGCGTGCGGGTCTCAAGCCTGACGACCGGCGGGACGCAAATTGATCAGTTGATGCTCGACCAAATCGAGCGCGTCGAAATCGTGCGCGGAAACGTGTCCAGCCTGTACGGCTCCGGCGCCATCGGTGGCGTTATCCAGGTGTTCACGCGCCAGGGCCGTGGCGCGCCTCGCGGCAGTGTTGACATCGGCGCCGGCGGCGAAGGTACGCGGCGCCTGCGCGCCGATTACTCCGGCGAGATTGGCGCGACCCGGTTCTCGCTCAACGTCTCGCGCTTCGACACGGACGGGTTTTCATCTCTTCGATCCACCAGCTCGCTGACGGCTAATCCTGATCGCGACGGTTACCGCAATGAATCGATCTCCGGCGGACTGTCTCACCGCTTCGCCGCTGGCCACGAGGCCGGAATCCGCGTCCTGTCCAGCCGCGGAAAGGTCGAGTTCGACAACGCCTTTGCGGATCGAATCACGGATCGGCACGAGGGTCGCACCCAGGTCGAGTCCGTGCTGGCTTACACCAACAATCAGCTGGCCTCTCGCTGGTTATCCAAGCTTGCATTCTCGGGTGGAACGGACCGCTTCGACGACGCCACCAACGGCGTAACGACCAGTTGGACACGGACGCGGAATTCGCAACTCACCTGGCAGAACGAAGTTCTGCTCGCGCCCGAGCACACGCTGATGCTAGGACTGGAGGCCCTGCGCCAGGGCGTCGCGAGCACCACGGCGTACGTCCGCACGGGACGCGACGTAGACGCGCTGTTGCTGGGCTATCGCGGTCGCGTCGGCCGCCACGCCCTGCAGCTCAACCTGCGTTCCGAGGACTACTCGGACTTCGGCCGGGCGAACACGCACTTTGCGGGCTACGGCTACGACCTCGGCGAGCGCTGGCGGATCGTAGCCTCGGGCTCACGGGCGTTCCGAGCGCCGACGTTCAACGAGCTGTTCTACCCCGGCTACGGCAATGCCAACCTGCGGCCCGAGCGCTCGCGCAGCGTCGAAGCCGGACTGCAATATGCCTCCGGGCCCCATCTCGCGCGGGCAGTGGCCTTCCGTTCGCGCATCACCGACCTCATCAACTCGTATCCCGTGGTCAATCTCAATCGCGCGGAGATCGACGGCATGGAGTTCTCCTATCAGGGCAGCGCGGCCGGGTTCGATCTGCGAGCTAGTCTGACGCTGCATGACCCCGTGCAGATCGCCGCCGGCGTGGGGTCCCAGCTCATCCGGCGTGCTAAGTCGTTCGGCAGTCTGACGGTTGGCCGCAGCTTCGGCCCCTGGCGGCTCGGGGCAGAGATTCTGGCCAGCGAGGAGCGATTCGACAATCACATCACGGCGTACCCGTCACGGCGCGAGCAGCTGGCCGGCTACGAAGTTGTCAACCTGACAGCGGCCTACCGATTGGGGGCGTCGACCTCGATTCAGGTCCGGCTGGACAACGTCTTCGACGCGGATTACGAATTAACGCAAGGCTACAATACGCAGGGCCGTAAGCTGACCGCAACGCTGCGGCACGCTTTCTGACGGGGGGCAGGCGATGAAGGCGATCCTGGGGGACCGGACCAAACTTTTGATGCTGGGGTTTGCGGCGCTGATGATCGCGACGCGCTATCGCCACTTCGGTGGCGTGGTGGCATTGCCGGACGCCTCCCTGGCGGTGTTCCTGATCGGCGGGTTCTACGTGCGCCGCGTTTCAGGTTTCGTGCTGCTGCTCGTCCTGGCATCGCTGATTGACCAGGCGGCGGTGCGCTGGGGTGGGGTGAGCGACTGGTGCGTGACGCCGGCATACGCATTCCTGGTGCCGGCGTACGGCGCGGCGTGGCTCGCCGGCGTTTGGGCCGCCAGCGCATTCTCACCGGATGCGCGCGGTGCCTTGCGCGTGCTCGCCGGGTTCGCGGCGGGCACCGTGTCCTGGTTCGCGCTGTCGAACGCCGGGTTCTTCTGGTTCTCCGGCCACTTCGGCGACATGGGGGCGATGGACTATGTGAGTCGCGTCCTGCGCTACCTGCCCGGGTACGCAGCGACCGCGGGCGGCTATGTTTTGGCCGCGGCGCTCCTGCATGCCGCTGTACTCGCCCAGAGCCGGAGTTTGCGCCAGGCTTGAGCGTGCTTGGGCCGCGCGCGCAGGCCGCCGCGCGTGGCTGAGCGGACTTGGCTGTCCTGGTCGAGCGGCAAGGACAGCGCTTGGGCGCTGCACGTTCTGCGCGCCAATCCGGCCTTTGAAGTCGTGGGCCTGCTCACTACGATCACCGAATGCTTCGACCGTGTCGTGATGCACGGCGTCCGGCGAGAACTGCTTGAGCGCCAGGCCGATGCCGCCGGGATGCCGCTGCGGACCGTGGCGCTGCCCTATTCCGGTTCCAACGAACGCTACGAGGAGGCGATGCGCGCCGCCGTCGCGGGCCTCAGGAACGAGGGCGTGACCCGTTTCGCGTTCGGCGACCTGTTCCTGGAGGATGTGCGCCGGTATCGTGAGCGGTTGCTCGCGGGATCCGGCGTCATTCCCGAGTTTCCGTTGTGGAAGCGCGAGACGCGCGCGCTAGCCAGGCAAATGACTCGCGAGGGATTGCGCGCGCGCATTGTATGCGTGGACCCCGCGCGTGCTCCGGATGCATGGGCCGGTGCGCTCTTTGACGAAGAATTCGTGCGGGCGCTACCCGGAGGCGTCGATCCCTGCGCCGAGAATGGGGAGTTTCATACGTTTGCTTTCGCTGGCCCAATGTTCGCGCAACCCGTAGCCGTGCAAACCGGCGAGGTCGTGCGCCGGGACGGTTTCCTGTTCGCGGATCTGCTACCAGAGTAGAGGGAACTGCGGCTCGATGGTATCTTGACCGGATGGTTGAGGACGCCGTACCGCTCAAGGCGATCGCGCGCGCGCTGGTCATCAAGCTGCGCCACCACGGCGACGTGCTGCTCGCTGCGCCGGTGCTGTCGGCTCTGAAGGCGCATGCGCCGGCGGCCGAGATCGACGCGCTGGTGTACGATGACACCACGCCGATGGTGGAGGGCCACCCCGCGTTGCACACGCTCTACACGGTCGGCCGCAGGTGGAAGGAACTCGGCGCGCTCGCCCGATTCGGGGCCGAGCGTGCGCTTTACGCCTCGTTAAGCTCGCGCCGCTACGACCTCATCGTTCACCTCTCCGAGCAGCCGCGAGGCGCGTGGCTCGCGCGCGCGCTCCGGCCGCACTTCTCGGTCGCACCGATCGTTCCCGGCCGCGGCGGGTTCTGGCGCAACAGCTTCACGCACCGCTATCCGCTGCCGAGGAACGGCCGGCGCCACGCGGTCGAACTTAACTTGGACGCGCTGCGCCGCATCGGCATCCAGCCCTCGGCGGCGGAGCGCCGCGTGCAGTTCGTGCCCGGCGCCGAGGCCGAGGCGAAGGCGGCGGCCCTGGTGCCCGAGCGCGGTTTCATCCATCTCCATCCGACCTCGCGCTGGCGCTTCAAGAGTTGGACGGTGGAGAAGAACGCCGAACTGGTCAACCGCCTGACCGCGGAAGGCCATCGTATCGTGCTGACGGCGTCGCCGGCACCAGCGGAACTGGCGATGATCGAGGCCATCGAAAAGCGGGCGCCCGGCAAGGCGCTGAACCTCGCCGGCCGCCTGTCCATCAAGGAACTCGGAGCCGTGGCGGCACGCGCGAAGCTGTTTATCGGGGTCGATTCCATGCCCATGCACCTTGCCTCAGCTATGGGCACGCCGACCGTAGCGTTGTTTGGTCCCAGCGGTGACCTGGAGTGGGGCCCTTGGAACGTCGCCCATCGCATCGTCTCCAGTGGCCACAGTTGCCGGCCCTGCGGCAACGACGGCTGCGGGGGCGGAAAGGTGAGCGAGTGCCTCACCACGCTGCCGGTGGAGCAGGTCCACGCGGACGCGCGCGCGTTGCTGGGATAGGCGCCCGCATGCGCATCGCGCTGGTCCGGCAACGCTACAACCCGTATGGCGGCGCCGAGCGCTTCGTCGAGCGCGCGCTGCCCGCCCTCGAGCGCGCGGGTGCGGAGGTGACGCTGATCGCGCGCAGCGCGCAAGGCTGGGGAGGTGGGTCGCGCAAGGTCGTCCTTGCGGATCGCTTCCACCTCGGCAGCTGGTGGCGCGACCGTTCCTTTGCCCGCGCCGCGCGTGAAGCCTGGATCGCCGGCGGCTTCGATTTGGTGCAGTCGCATGAGCGCATTCCCGGGTGCAGCATCTACCGCGCCGGCGACGGCGTGCACCGCAACTGGCTGGAGATCCGCCGCGGCCTGGGCGGGAGGACGGAGAAGTTCGCCCTCGCCCTTAATCCTTACCATCGATATGTTTGCGCGGCGGAACGCGCGATGTTCGAGCACCCGGCGCTGCGCGCCGTGATCTGCAACTCGGGCATGGTGCGCGACGAGATCGCCGCGGCGTTCCGCATCGCGCCCGGCAAGCTGCATGTCATCTACAACGGCATCGACCTGGAGCAGTTCCATCCGCGGGAGCGGGCACGCTTGCGCGCGGCGACGCGTACCGAACTGGGCGTGGCCGACGGCGAGACCGTGTTCCTCTTCGTCGGCTCGGGGTTCGCGCGTAAAGGCCTGGACGCGGCCATCGCCGCGCTGGCGCTGTGTTCCGCGCAGTTTTCCGGCAAGCGCTTCTGGCTGGTGGTGGCCGGGCGCGACCGGCAGGCGGCGCGATTCGAGGGCCGGGCGCGCGCGGCGGGGGTCGCCGGAAGGGTGCAGTTCCTGGGCGGCCGCGAGGATGTCCGTCCCCTGTATGCGGCGGCCGATTGCTTTATCCTTCCAACGCGTTACGACCCTTTCCCCAACTCCGTGCTGGAAGCGCTGGCGATGGCATTGCCGGCGATCGTCGGCCGGCGCTGCGGCGCGGCCGAAGTAGTTCGGCCCGGGCAGTCGGGGTGGGTCTGCGATCCGGCAGATGTCGCAGGCCTGGCCGACTTGATGCGCGGCGCGGCCGCCGCCGGAGCGGGCATGGCGACATCGGCGCGGGCTTGCGCGGAGAACTTCGGGATCGAAAGAATGGCGGGCGAACTCGTGGCACTTTATTCGAAGCTGGCGCCAGCGGCGCCGGAAAAATGGGTGCTGAGTTGAGCCCGGCAACCGGCGCCGGGCCGGAGATGAGCAGCTGGGCGCTGTACCTGCGCCTGCTGTCCTACGTCCGGCCCTACCTGAAGGTGTTCGCGCTGGCGATCCTGTGCATGGTGGGCGCCGCCGCGACCGAGCCGCTGTTTCCCGCGATGATGAAGCCGTTGCTGGACGGCGGCTTCGGCGCCGGGGCGCAGCCCGCCTGGCCGCCGCTCGTGTTCGCCTCGGCGCTGGTCGGCATCTTCGTCGTGCGCGGTATCCTGAGCTTCGCCTCCTCGTACTTCCTCGCCTGGGTCGCGCACCGCGTCGTGCTCGACCTGCGCGCCGAGATGTTCTCGCGCCTGGTGCGCTTCCCCGCGAAGTACTTCGACGACCACAGTTCCGGCGCGGTGCTCTCGAAAGTCGCCTACGACGTCACCGGGGTCGCGGCCGCCACCACCGGCGTACTCACGGTGGTGGTGAAGGATTCCATCGCCCTGATCGGCCTGCTGGCCTGGCTGCTGTGGCTGGATTGGAAGCTGACCCTGATCGCGCTCGCGGTGGGGCCGCCGGTCGCGCTCTTCGTGCGCCTGCTGTCCTCGCGCCTGCGCAATATGACGCGCGAGGCACAGAACGCCACCGGCGAGCTGGTGCACGTGCTGGAAGAAACCATCGAGTGCCACAAGGTCGTCAAGGTGTTCGGCGGCCAGGACTATGAGGCGCGCCGCTTCGAGCGCGCCAACCAGCGCCTGCGCGGCTTCCACATGCGCTACACCGTGCCGGCCTCGCTCACCACGCCGGTCACCCACACCCTGGCCGCCATCGCGCTCGCGATCATCGTCTACATTGCGCTAGGCGAGGCCGCGACCTCGCGCGTCAGCGTGGGCGAGTTCGCGTCCTTCATCACGGCGATGCTGATGCTGCTGTCGCCGCTCAAGCGCCTCACCGAGGTCAACGCCTCACTGCAGCGCGGGCTGGCCGCCGCCGAGAGCGTGTTCGGCCTGATCGACACGCCGGTGGAGAGGGATGAGGGCAAGTTGACGATCGAGCGCGCGCGCGGCGAAGTGGTGTTCGAGGATGTGCGCTTCACCTACGCCACCCGCACCCAGCCGGCGCTGGACGGGGTCAGCCTGGCGGTGAAGCCTGGCGAAACGGTTGCGCTGGTGGGTGGCTCCGGCGGGGGCAAGACCACGCTCGTGAACCTGTTGCCGCGCTTCTACGCGCCAGGCGGTGGGCGCATCCTGCTCGACGGCCACGACCTGCAGGACCTGACCCTCGAGAGCCTGCGCGCCAACCTCGCGCTGGTGTCGCAGGACGTGGTGCTGTTCAATGACACGATCCGCGCCAACATCGCCTACGGGCGCATGGGCGGGGTGAGCGACGCCGAGGTCGAGGCCGCCGCGGTCGCTGCGCACGCCATGGAGTTCATCCGAGAGACCCCGCAGGGCCTGCAGACGCTTATCGGCGAGAACGGCATGCGCCTCTCGGGCGGACAGCGCCAGCGCCTCGCCATCG
>SXGQ01156658.1_pt1 | contig 12278 bp, 12 predicted proteins | sample 3178371 | NCBI WGS metagenome assembly SXGQ01 (sample SAMN11356859, study PRJNA531348) | freshwater metagenome | isolation source: freshwater sample F1-20 | place: China: Fuxian Lake, Yuxi | collected 2017-12-25 | reverse complement strand
GGTCGACGTCGACGGCCGCAGCGAGGTCGCCGCGGCGGCGACCGGGGACCCGCACGTCGGCTGGCCGGTCGACTTCGCGATGGTGGACCACCTCGTCGACAACGCCACCCCGGTGATGGCGCTGGCGCTGCCTCGCGGTGTCGTCGCCGACCTCGGCGAGCGCTTCGACGAGCAGCTGGAGACCACCGAGGACTGGGACCTGCTGCTCCGCGCCGCCGGCGTGGCCGGCGTTACGAGCTCACCGGAGGCGACGTCGGTCTACCGCGTCTGGACCGAGGAGGAGGGCTCGCGGAGCCTCCACCACGGCGACACCTGGCAGCGCGGGCACGACCGAGTGCGCGGACGGCTGGCCGAGCGGGTGGTGCTGCTGAGCGGCACGGAAGCCGAACGGCTGGCGGCCGCGCGCGAGCGGCTGGTGGAGGAGGAGGCGGAGAAGTTCCGCTTCGCCGCCCTCAACGAGCAGGCCTCCGCCGACTTGGTGGCCGTCAACGACGCGGTCGGCGTGCTGCGGGCACGCGTCACGCAGCTCGAGGAGCGTCTGGCCCGCCGGAAGCAGCGTCGCCAGTCGCGTTGAGCTGGTTCCTGCGGTCCGCCTTCTTTGGCGACGACGCCATACGCTGTGCGCTGCCGCGTGGTTTCGCGCGGTATGCCATCAGCTTGGGAGCATTCACGATGTCAGAACACGTGCGCACCGGTGCCGCGTCGGAGAAGATTCTCCGACGGCTGGCATCGCTGGCATCGTGGCATGACACCCGGCCACGAGCAGATCTTCCGGGTCTGCGTGGCTGGATCTGGGCAGCACTGATCGGCGTCGTCTTCTTCTGGATGTCGAATCCCCTCGTCTTCGTACCTGGGTTTCATCTCGCTCTCCCACTTGCGGTCCGCTGGACACTGCTCGTGCTGCTCGTGACCCTGCCGTGGCTGAGACTCCCGCGAATCCCATGGCCATGGTTCGCCTTCTTGGGACTGTGCTGGCTGTCGGCGCAGTGGAGCATCTACCCAGCAGTCACCTACAGCGCTACTTGGGTGTACGCGCAGATCACCCTCACGGCACTGGCCGCAGCGGCGAACTGCTCGGCGAGGGTCGTTGCGTGGGGGCTTGCCTGCGGTGGCACGTTGGTGATGGTGCTCTCGCTCTACGCCTTCAGAGAGGGCATGTGGGGCGCGGCTTTCATCGGCGTCGACGGCCCGGTACTCACCGGCGTCGGCACGAACCAGAACATCTTGGCCTACACCGTTGCGATTTCGCTGGCCGCAACTCTTGCACTGGCACTACCCAAGACGCTTCGGGCCCGCACAGCGTTCTTCTGCCTCCTCGCGATCCAGTATTACGCGATCTATCGCGCCGGCTCGGGCACGGGGTACATGACAGCGCTTGGCGTGACCGTGGCGGCTGTCGCACTCTGGGCGACGCCGTACGTTCGCGGGCTGGGCAGGCGCCGGACCTTCGCGCGGGTCTCTATTGTCGCCTTGACCATGGCCGCTGGCCTGACAGGAATTCTGGCGCTGCTCGGCGATCAGGTGAGCACGCTGTCAGGCCGACTGCCCTTCTGGGTGGCTATCCTCGAGGTGTGCCGCGACCGACCTTTCTTGGGGGCGGGCTGGGGCGCGGTATGGATCCACCCGTGGAACAACCTGGCTCCTCCGAACGCGGTGCTGGACGACATCGTCGAAGCAGCCGACGGATACGCCCTGTCCCACGGTCACAACCTGCTCCTCGACGTGCTGCCCGAACTGGGAGCTGTGGGGGTGGCGCTGGTCCTGGTGATGGTTGCCTACGCGGTATGGACCGCGGTTCGCTGCGGGACCGCGCGTGGCCCGATTGGCACCGCCGGTCGTCAGATCGTCTTGGTGCTCGTGGCAATGGGCATCTTCGGTCTCACCGAGCCCATGTTGACGGCGCCGGTCGGATGGTGGTCCCTGACGCTTGTCGTGGCAGTTGCCCGTCAGCGTGAGTTGCCTGGGTCGACCAGCCATCCGCGAGCCACCAGACGTCGCTCGACTGACGACGCGAGCCCACAGCGTTCCCCTTCGTACGTCGAATCGTGATTCAGCGGGCCGGTACTCCCTTGACGACAACACCCGGGTCGACGTTGCGCACCACGCAGGCCGAGCCTCCGACCGTCGAGTCCTCACCCACGTCGAGTCCGTTCAGCACCACAGCTCCGACACCGATGAGCACTCCTGACCCGATGGTGCAGTCACCTGAGATGGCCGCGAGCGGGTTCGCGCTCACGAAGTCGCCCAGCTTCGTGTCGTGACCAACGGTCGTGTTCAGGTTGAGATGCACGTGTCGTCCACACTCGATGTTCGTGGTCAGCCTCACTCCTGCGCAGATCACGGCTCCCTCGCCGATGCGGACGTCTGCACCCATCGTGGCGCTGGGGTGGACCACAGTTGCAGCCCGGAACCCTGCCGCGTCGAGTCGGTCGGCCACCCGCCGACGGACGGAGGTCGATCCGATGCCAACGACGTACCAGCCGCGCCAAGCCGCCTCCTCGAGCCCGTCGAGACCGCCGAGATGGGTGACGCCCAGGCGCTCCAACCTGTCGGCATTCTCAGCGCTAAGGCGGTCGTCGACCACGCCTCGCACCACCCATCGCGAGCGTCCCGTACGCGACTCTGAGGAGGCATTCTCGGCGCTGATGACGTCGAGAGTCTCCCGTGCGAACCCTCCACCACCGATGACGACCACTTCGTGTTCCATGCGAACACTCAATCAGGTCACGTCCGGCGGCCGCTCAGCCTTGCCGACGATGAGACACTCCTCGGCCCAATGCTTAGACTTGGCCGCTGCATTGTTGGGCCGCAACAGGGGAGTGGGGACATTGACGGCGTCCAAACGCATCATGGTCATGTACGGCACCCGTCCCGAAGCCATCAAGCTTGCTCCGCTCATCTCGCGCATCGACGCGTCACCTCACCTCCAGGCAATGCCTGTGGTGACAGGACAGCATCGCGAGATGCTCGACCAGGTCAACCGCCTCTTCGACATCGAGCCGCTCGCCGATTTCGACCTCATGGCACCGGGCGCAGGGCTGAACGACATCGCTGCTCGTGCGCTGACCGCGGCCTCCGCCTGCATCGCGGAGTTTCGCCCGGACGCGGTAGTCGTCCAAGGAGACACCACCACTGCTTTCGCGTGTTCGCTCGCCGCTTTCCACGAGCGGATTCCTGTGATCCATGTCGAGGCAGGGCTCAGATCGCACGACATCTACAGCCCCTTTCCCGAGGAGGCCAACCGGCAGCTCACCAGCAGGCTGACCGCCCTCCACCTGGCTCCCACTGGGCTGTCCCGCTCGAACCTCCTTGCTGAGGGCATCGCCGAGTCCGACATCGTGGTCACGGGCAACACCGTGATCGACGCCCTGCAGAGCGCGCTGGACCGACCCTTGGGAGACGACGTCGATGGCGACGTCCGGACCAGCCTGTCAGTGGACGAGCCGCTCGTGCTCGTCACTGCACACCGGCGAGAGTCGTGGGGCGCCCCGATGGCTGCAGCGATGAAGGCCGTTCGTGACGTCTCCGCCGAGCTTCCGCACGTGCGATGGCTGGTGCCAATGCACCGCAATCCGGTCGTGCGAGAGACCATCATCTCCGCGCTCGGCGACGTTGACGCGGCCACACTCGTCGAGCCGCTGGACTATCACACGTTCTGCCACGCCATGTCGCGGTCGCACCTCGTCCTTACCGACTCCGGGGGGGTGCAGGAGGAGGCACCGAGCCTCGCCAAGCCGGTCCTCGTCATGCGCGACAACACTGAACGTCCAGAGGCGGTGGACGCAGGCACCGTACGACTCGTTGGAACAGATCGTGCCGTGGTGCGACGTGCGTTGCTCGAGCTGCTCACGTCCCCTTCTGCCCATTCAGCGATGGCCCGGGCAGTCAACCCTTACGGCGACGGGCACGCGAGCGCACGAGCGGTCGCGGCCATCGAGGCATTCTTCTCCTTGGGCCGTCGTGCGCCCGACTTCGCTGTCGAAACCAGCTCGCTGTGAGCTCGTTGCTCCTGTTGCGCGCGAGCCACGTGAATCCCGATCCGAGGGTTGCGCGAGCAGTCTCGGTAGCGGAGAGCTGCGGCCTTGACGTCACCGTCGTGGCCTGGGACCGCGACGGCGACGCCCCGCGCCGCGCCCGACTTGGCCGGAGCCTGGTCATCCGTTATGGCCGCAAGGCAGCGCACGGACGAGGGGTCGCGAATCTTGCCGCGCTGGTCCTCTTTCAGGCGTACGTCGCCGCACAGGTCCTGAGGCGGCGCAAGGGTCTCGTGGCGATCCACGCTTGCGATCTCTCGACTGGCTTCACCGGTCTTCTACTTGCACGCCTGCTGCGCGTCCCTCTCGTCTACGACATCTTCGACTACTTCGCCGACAGCTTCCCCGTTCCCTCGTCGGCACTCCCGCTGGTTCGCCGGGTGGAGACTTGGGTGATCAACCGCGCAGACGTCACGGTGCTCCCGACGGCCACTCGCGAGCAGCAGATCCGACCAGCCCGACCCAGGCGGCTTGTCATCGTCGAGAACTCGCCCAACATCCGTGAGCTGCCAGCTGCTGACCTACCCCAGACCGACCTGGCCTATGTCGGCATCCTCACTGACCACCGACTCCTCCTGGAAGTCGTCGAGCTCGTCGCGGCAGACACGTCGAAGTCCTTACGCATCGCAGGCTTCGGACCGCTCGAGAATCACATCAGGGCCCTGGCCACAACGGCACCCAACATCGAGTTTCTCGGTCGCATCGGATCTGAGGAGGCGTTGCGCGTCCAAGCCTCAGCGCGGGTCCTCTTTGCGACGTACGATCCTGAAATTCGCAACCACCGGTTCAGCGCGGCGAACAAGCTGAGTGAAGCGATGGCCTTGGGCAAGCCTTTGATCGTGTGCCGGAACACCGCCATGGACATCACCGTCCAGGGGTCAGGGCTAGGGGCTGTCATCGACTACGACATCGGCGCTTTCGAGCAGGCCCTCGAAGGCCTGACGTCGGATGCCCGTGTCCTTGACGATTGCGCGCTTCGCGGACCGGAGCTCTACCGCGAGCGCTACTCCTGGAAGGTGAGCGCCGCGCGCCTGGCAGATGTGTACCGCGGCGTGGGTGCTCGATCGTGATCGCGTTCGCGACTGCCTTCGTGTGGCTGGGCCTCAGCATAGGGATCGCTTGGCTTGTATGCCGTCGCGCGCCCCTCTTGGCACCAGTGGCTGGCGGGTTGGCGGTCAGCCTGCTCGCTGTCTACCTGGCCGTCGTGTTCTTCGACGTACCCTTCGGATCCGGGACCGACGAGGTCGTCTATCACACCCAAGCGTCAGGAGTCGGCCGCTCCTTGCTGCTCACCGGAGAGACGGCCTCCCGCTACGTGATGCTCGACGAAGGCAAACACGGGTGGCCGACGGTCCTAGGAGTCCTGTACTGGATCAGCGGTTCGACGTCCCCCTATGTAGGGCTGTTCATCAACGCTAACGTCACCTTTGCTGCACTGCTCCTCAGCGCTGCTGCGGGACAGCGGATCTATCCGGCCTCGCGTCCCGGCCCGTGGCACGTGGTGCTGCTGATTGCATCGCCCACCGTGCTCTTTCTCGGTGTGTCGTTGTTGCGCGAACCCTTGGCCTGGCTCGCAATCGCTCTCAGTGTCCACGCCTTGTTGTTCCTGTTGCGGAGCCGGGTTGCTTTGGGTGCGGCGGGCCTGCTGTTGGCCTGCCTCCTCGCGTTCTGGTTGCGCGCTCCCTTGGCGGTGATCATCGCGGCCGCATCCGTCGGCGCCCTGGTGGTGATTCCCGCCTACAGGCGTTGGGGTGTCGGGGGCGCGGTCTTAACCATGCTGGCAGCCTTTCTGGCCGGTCTTCAGGTCCTGGTTCCGCTCCTCGCCACCGCGGGCTACTCACCCTCCCTGTTGCTGATAGCGCGCGACTACCTGGCAAGCATCTCGACCACGGGGTTCATCGCCAGGGACCCCTTCACGCCAGTCGGGATGGTGGAGGCGCTCCTGCGCGTCGGGTTCGGGCCCTTCCCCTGGGAGTATGCGCCAGCCGCCGTGTGGGCCTGGGTGCTGGGCAATCACCTGTATTGGCTCGCGGTACTGGCCCTGTCTGTTCTGGCGATCCGGAGATACGGAATGGACCTGCCGCGGATGGCACTTCTCGCATTCTGCACGGTCCTCCTGGCAGGCATCGCCGTAGGACTCACGAACTACGGCATCGTTGTCCGCATGCGCGGTTCCCTGATCATTGCGGCTCTGCCTCTGGCGTGGGGCGCATTGCCGTTGAGGCACGCGCAGACGTCACGGGAGGGCCGCTCGTGAAGATCGGACTTCTCACCAGTGTGGGCCGCACGATCGACGCCTTCTTTGAGGAGACGGTGGCCGTCTGGGGCAAGGAACACACCGTACGGTGTGCAGCCGGGACTCCCCCGGCATCCGCAGTTCCCTTCGATCTCATCGATGGCCTCACCCAACGGCCGGCATGGGCCAACCTCGGCGTCCCTTCCCGACTCGAACGATGGGCTCGCCAGCACGACCTCGACGTCATCGTCACCAACACCGCCACCGCGTCCACGCTCGTGCGCCTGCGCGCCATGCCGTGCAAGGTCGTCTACTTCTGCCACGGCCTTCACTGGAACCGGGGGTGGCACCCCGCGCAGGTGGTTGAGCGCGTGCTAGCGCCTCGGGCTGACTCAGTCATCACGATCAACTCTGACGACCACGCCTGGTTCTCCCAACGACACAGGAATGTCGCCTACTTGCGCGAGGGGGTCGGCGTGCCGGCCTCCTACCGCTGGACTGCACTGCCCGCAGACGGTCGCCTCGAGCTCGTGTGGGCCGGCGACTTCGTCGCTCGCAAGAGGCCAGTCCTGGCGGTCCAGGTGGTGTCGGAACTTGCGCGCCTCGGGTGCGATGTCCACCTCACCATGCTCGGTGACGGTCCGATGCTGGAGGAGACCCGAGCGGCTGCAGCGGGCCTCGGGACCGGCCACTCCATCTCCTTCCCGGGCCGAGCTGACGTCCGCCCCCTCATCAGCAACGCGCACGCCCTTCTGCACACAGCAACCTGGGAAGGCCTACCTCGGATCTTGCTCGAAGGTGCTGCCATGGGCAGGCAAGCCTTCGCCTTCGACGTCAAGGGCGTCCGGGACGTGCCACATGCAGTGCTAGCTCCCGACGCGGACGTCTCGGCGCTGGCAGAGCTGGTGGCCTCTCAGAGGCCTGAGCGCGCCGTAGACCCCGAATCGGCGCACTCATTCCGCAGCGACGAAGTCGCCCTGAAGATTCTGGACCATCTGAAGGCAGTCGTTGCCCAGGGGTGAGCTCGCGACATCTGCAAGCCTCGTGAGCAATGCTGTCGCGGCTCTCGCGCCGCAGGTGGTCGCCCTGCTGCTCCTGTCGCCCGCCCAGTTCGCCGTCTTCAGCCTGCTGTTCGTCGCCCTTGGGTTGGTGCAGTCGGCCCAGAACTCCCTCGTCGTCGACCCATGGCTGCGCCGTGACATCCACGAGTCTGTCCTTCCCGTCATGCCGGTCGTGTGGGCCGCCGTCGTTCTCGCCGGGGTCGCGGCCTCCATACCCGTGGCCCTGTCGTTCGTCGAACCGACGGACTTCTGGCTGAGCGCGGCGGGGCTGCTGCTCGCTCAGACGCGCAACAGTCTCCGCCTGATCGCTGTCGCATCCTCATGGCGAGCGCCACTGACCTCCGACTGCATCTTCGTCGTCGGACTCGCATCCGTCCTGGCAGGAACGTCGTGGAACGGCCTCACGTGGTCAGACCTTTGGCTGGGGATAGTGTTGGGTTCGGCACTCGGCACCGCACCTTGGATCACGCACGTGCGGAGCGCCCCTCTCGTCCCGTGGAGGTGGTTCGCGGAGCGGCGGCGCGACATCGCCTCGCTCTGGCTGGAGTCCACCATCCTCGACTTTGGCGTCGCCGGCCCGCCACTTGCGTTCGCCAAGTTCATGGCTCCCGCCGACTTCGCTGTCGTGCGTGCGGCGACGAGTGCGCTGCTCCCCGTGCGACTCATCCTGTTGCCCCTGCGGGCCAAGATAGCTGGGCAGCGGCCGGCTGCCCTGCGCAGCGGCCCGTACCTTCTGTGGCTGGTGGCGCTCAGTCTCGTCGTCGGCGCTGGAACCATGATCGGTCTGCTATTGGTGGGCTCGTGGTCGTTGGCAGGCGGAGGAGTTCTTCCGTTGCTGCGTAGCTACGCGCTCGAGGTGGCCCTGATGGCAGCGCTGCAGCTCGTCGGCACCACCTTCTACCTCGCGAGCCGGGTGCACTGCAGGCCACGTCGCCTTCTGGTCACCCGCCTCGCCGACACCGCCCAGCAGATCGTAGTGTTGGCCACAGCCTTCATCGTGGGCGGTCTCTCCGGCGCCGTGTGGGGCTACGTCGTCCTCTCGGCCGTTTCGGTCGCGCTCTGGTGGCTCGCCCTCGGGCCTGGCAGGCGAGGGGGTCCACACCCGCTGCCTCAGCGCACGTGACTCGTTCGATCGGCGCCGTTTCTGAACCAGGCCAAGAACATGAGAGCGGCAGCTGCGAGCACCGCCCCCAGAGCCCCACCGGCCAGCGCGTTGGGCAGCACGCCCCGTGACTGCGAAGCCGCAGCGGATGGTGGATCGATGATGGTTACGTCAATAGGAGCCGACTCCCCCTCAACGTCTTGGATGACTCCGGGCGCGACCTCCCCGTAGGCGGCGGCGACCTGCTCGGCACGCTGTTCGGAGTCAGCCGTCACCTGGATGTCGACGACGACGGTTCCGGGAGGGCTGCTCACCACGACACCGCCAAGCCCACCTGATGCAAGATCGCTGTCGATCTCTGCGAGAACCGCTTCCTGTGTCAACTCACTGCTGAGAAGCTGGACGAGACTCGCCACCCGCTCGGGTGATACGCGGTACTGGCTGTAGCGGTCGTCAGGGCCTTCGAAGACCACCGCGGACGCCACGTACAGCCGCGTCGCAGACACATATGACTCGGCTTGGCGAACGGCCAGGAATGCGCCGACGCCGGCCATGGCGATGGCACCCACGAGCAGCCAGACCCATCCGCGTCGAACTGCCACCATCTGGTCTCGGAACGTCACGCCTTGGGTCTCCTTCTGTCGGCAAGCTGGCGGTCGAGCCTATCGAGGTCGGCACGTGCACCGAGCATCGCGTCCCGCACCTCAGTGTGAACCGGTGAACTCCTCCATCGTGGCCGAAGTTCCACTCGACACTCCGGTCCTCCGCACCACCAGCAGCACCGTGCGCGCGAGGATCCTGAGGTCGAGGGCAAAGGACCGCGACTCGACGTACTCCACGTCGAGCGCTAGGCGCTCGGGCCAGCCCACGAGGTTGCGTCCCTGGACCTGTGCGAGACCGGTCAACCCGGGGCGGACCTCGTGCCGGCGTGCTTGCGTGGGGGTGTAGCGATCTAGGTAGGACACGAGAAGAGGTCGCGGACCAACGAGACTCATGTCGCCCCGGACGACGTTCCACAGGCTCGGCAACTCGTCCAGGCTCGTCGCACGCAGTGCTCGTCCCAACGGGGTCAGACGGTCGTCATCACTCTCGCTGGAGGATCCAGCAGGTGCCCGCATGGTCCTGAACTTCCGCAGCTCGAACGTCTCTCCGTGCAGCCCTGGCCTCAGCTGTCGGAAGAGGACGGGCCGCCCGACGTCGCGCACTACCAGCAGCGCCAACAACGCCTGAACAGGAGCCGTCACGACGAGCGCGGCCCCTGCCACCACGACGTCGAGGACACGTTTGGTCACGTCGTACCTGACGACTCCTGCATCGACGGATGCTTTCTCAGCGGTTTCGTTGCGCACGGTCTTCTGGTGCTCCTGATCTGGTTCGGCTGGATAGGACTCGGAGAGGTCGTGCAGGGTGCATCGGCACTTCGGGGCTCGGGGCTCGGGGCTCGGGGCTCGGGGCCGTGCATCAGGCTCGCGGTCTCACCACGAGGTCGACGTTGCGCCACTCGTCGGAGTCGCTACCCCGCGCCTCTTCGAACGTGATCGGGACGACCCGACCGTCGGGGGAGACGCAGAGAACGTCGCCCCAGCTCTCCAGCTCGGCCCACATCGCGCGTGGGTCGACGCCGGCGAGGCGGAGACCGCGTGGGAAGAACTCGGTGACAAGAACGGGTGAGAAACGCTTGAGCGTCTGGGCCCCCCGCAGCACGTGCCACTCCCAGCCCTGCACATCCAGCTTGATGAGAGCCAGCTCATCGAGGGTGGACGTGGTCTCGTCCAACGTGACCACTTCCACCACCTGCGTGGCTGCCGTGTGGATGGTGTCCCGAGCCAGTGAATGGTTCCCGAAGTTGTGGTCGTCCCGATGAAGCGTCAATGTCCCCGGGGACTCGCCACAGGCTGCTCGATGGAGCGAGACTTGGCTCCACGCGTTGAGTGCCACAGTGCGCTTGACCAACTCGTGATTCCGGTGCTCAGGCTCGAAGGCGATCACCCGTCCTGTCGCGCCCACCGCCAACGCCAGCACACCGGTCATGTAGCCGACATTGGCTCCGACATCGATCACGGTGTCGCCTTCACGCACCAGCGTCCCGATGAGGGCGGCTTCGACCGACTGCCATTCGCCAGTCGCAATGATGCTCCGGGCGACCGCCTGGTCGGCCGGGTCGAGCCACATGTCCCAGCCCGCGGCGGTGGTCACCAGCACGTCCTCTGCCGGCATCACGCGGCGATCGAGCCGCCCCACCAAGGCTCGCAACCACGTGAGACGCGCCAGGTGCGGACCAAGTGGAGCCAACCGGTGCCGCAGGGTTGCATAACTCCTGCTGAACGGCGTGAGTGAGGACCTCATGAGTCGATTCGACCACACAGAATGGTTCGATGGGGGACCCCATTGGCGGGATCCGTTCAGGAGCGGGCGCGGAGAAATTCCGCGATAGTGTCGTGCACCTGGGTGAACTGGTCGTCGGTCAGGGCGGAGCCACTGGGCAGCGAGAGCCCCGTCCGGAAGAGTCTCTCGGACGTGCCGTTGGTGTAGGCCGGGCGGTCGCCGAAGACCGGCTGGAGGTGCATCGGCTTCCAGAGGGGACGGGCCTCGATGTCGGCCGCGGCGAGGTGCTGGCGCAGGTCGTCGGCCGACCAGCCGGTGACGCCCTCGTCGATCACCACCGAGGTGAGCCAGAAGTTGTCGTGGTCCTCGCCGGCAGCGGAGTCGACGCCGTCGGCACCGCCGAACACGGTGAGTCCGTCGACGGGCTCGACGAGCTCACGGTAGCGGCGGCGCCAGCCGCGGCGGCGCTCCAGCATCTGGGGGAGGCGGGCGAGCTGGGCGCGCCCGACGGCGGCGAGCAGGTTGGACAGCCGGTAGTTGTAGCCGATGTCGACGTGCTCGTAGTGGGTCACGGGCTGGCGGGCCTGGGTGGCGAGGTAGCGGGTGCGCTCGGCCATGTCGGGGTCGTCGCACAGCAGCGCGCCACCACCGGCGGTGGTGATGATCTTGTGGCCGTTGACGGACACGATCCCCGCGATGCCGTCCGCCCCCGCGGGGCGTCCGTCGCGGCGCGCGCCGAGCGACTCGGCGGCGTCGACCAGCACGGGTACGCCGTGGCGCGCGGCCACCTCGCCGACGCGGGCGTGGTCGGCCACCTTGCCCAGCAGGTCGACCGGAACCACCGCGGCGACACGCTCGCCGGATGCGCGCTGGTCGTCGATCGCCTTCTCCACGAGGGCGGGGTCGAGGTTGCCGGTCTCGTCGGAGTCGACGAAGACGGGCGTCGCGCCCGTGTAGGTGATGGCGTTGGCCGTGGCCGCGAAGGTCATCGAGGAGGTCACCACGACGTCGCCGGGACCGACACCGAGGTGCAGGAGGCCTAGGTGGAGCGCCGCGGTGCCGGAGCTCAGCGCGACGGCGAGCGAGCGGCCCGTGGCTTCGGCGAGCTCGGCCTCGAAGGCGTCGACCTCGGGCCCCAGCGGTGCGACCCAGCCGGAGCGGAGCGCACGGACGAGCGCGTCCTCTTCTGCCTGCGTCACGTCCGGGGAGGACAGGTAGATACGGTCGGTCAACGGTCCCCCACCGCGTGCGCGAGGTCGCTGAGCTCCGCAGGGTCGACCGCGGGGACGGCGACGCTGCGGATCATCGGGTGCTCGGTGCGCTCGGCGACCTCCTCGTCGGAGAAGAGGCGCTCGTGGAGCTTCTCGCCCGGTCGCAGGCCGGTGAAGACGATGTCGACCCCCGTGGCACGGGAGAGCTCGATCATGCGGTTGGCGACGTCGAGGATCTTCACCGGGGTGCCCATCTCGAGCACCATCACGTCACCCGACCGGCCCATGGTGCCGGCCTGCACGACCAGC
>SXGQ01897064.1_pt1 | contig 12279 bp, 10 predicted proteins | sample 3178371 | NCBI WGS metagenome assembly SXGQ01 (sample SAMN11356859, study PRJNA531348) | freshwater metagenome | isolation source: freshwater sample F1-20 | place: China: Fuxian Lake, Yuxi | collected 2017-12-25 | reverse complement strand
GAGCCTGCCGATGAAGACGACGCTGGCGAGGATGACGACGATGACGACGAGGGCGATGATGACGAAGACGACGCCGAAGGCGATGACGACGATGGTGGCAACGACGACGAGGACGAAGGCGGCGGTGGCGGGCGTCGGAAACCACTGAGTCCAGGCGGGGCGCCCAAGCCGTCAGGAAAGAAGGTGCCCAAGCCCACGCCTCAGAAGCCGACGGGTGGGAAGCCGAGCGCAAAGCCAGAGGGCAAGTCGGGCGGCAAGTCGGGCGGCAACGGACGCTCTCGCAAGTCCTGACGAGATCGATTCACTCGGGCGGCAACAAGTCGATGCGGAGAATGTCGATCTGCGGTCCGCGCACGCGTGCGATGACCGCTCGGTCGTCTGCAAGGCGGAGCAGGGGAACCCACACGCCATCGAGCAGGCGCGACCCATCGGTGGTGCGGGCGTCGCCAGTCGAGAGGGATGCAATGTCAAGTCCTTCGCTCGTTGCAACGAGCGCCCGCTCCGCATCCATCTGCACGAGCGACAGGCTTCCGTTGCCGAGCAATCTGGACTGATCTGTTCGAACATCCCACAGCCCGACCCGCCGAAATCGCGGATGAAAAAATGCCCATGTTGCACCGCCAAGTTGCTGATTGCGCTGCGGGACGACCGTCTGATAGGCCATCGACAGGGTTGCACGCCACGAAAGGTCGAGGACGCGCTCAGGTTGTTCGGCCGCACGGTTTCCCATGGCAAACGAGCATGCGCTCAGGGTCCCGTCGCGAAGGCGCAGTACCACGATGAATCGCCCGTCCGTGGTGAACTGCGGGGCCAACCACGAGCCGTCCTCTGGCGCCGGAATCACCTGCTCGCCGTTGTGGTGTCGAACGACGAGATCAAACCGCTGGCTTTCGCGGTTTCGCCTGCACCAAGCGAGCCGATCTTCAGGGCCGATCGATGCAAGTGCGTTCACCTGTTCACCCTGGACCAACCACTGCGGCTCCGAACCATCCCAGGGCGCAATGCCGATCCACCGAGAGCCGTCTGGCCGCGGCGACTCGACCAAACATCCCCGTGCATCGGCAGTACGACCGAGCAGCATCTCACCACCAGCGACCTCGGCGGAAGTTCCTGTCGTGAGATCATGCATCGTGACGCGTCCCGCATCGACCCCGTCCTCGCTCGATGCAGCAAGCAAAGTCTGAAAACGCGTTGCGCCCGCCGATTGCACGGCCGCGTGCGAACCGTCGGGACTCACAATCGGCAGTGTGAATCCGTTGCTTGAACAGCTTCGCAGGGGCACCAATCGAAAGCGAACCGTGGACTGTCGAGCCATCAACGGCTGCGTCGATGCTGCTTCGTCATCGCGCTGCCGCCGCACAGGTGCGTCGCTGGCATCCGATGCGCTGCTGCCACCCATGGGAGCGCTGCACGCGCAGGGCACGAGGCTCACGATCAGCAGCAGCGCTGCCGCCGCCACCACACGAAGCGTCACTGCCGCCAAGCCGCGGCGCACTGCTTACGGGCCCTTGGATGGCTCGATCGGCGCGATCGGGTCGACTGGCTGCTCGCCGCTCTTCTCAGGAAGATTCAGGTTGTTCCGCTCGACGAGCCCCTCCGATGTGGCGTTCAAGGGCTTGGCGAAGATCTCCAGTCGCTCGCGATCGTCCGCGTTGTAGTTGCTGTCGTTCTCGTCGGGGTTGATGACAACCGTCGGCGTGATGAACACCAGCAGCTCGGCAACGGACTTCGTCTCATCCTTGTTGCTGAAGAAGAGATCGAGGATCGGAATCTGTCCGAGGACCGGGAATCCATTCTTCTCGAAGTTCTCCGCTTCCCTTCGAACACCGCTGAGCACGATGGTCTGCTTGTCCTTGACCGTCACGCGCGTCTGCGTCTGCCGCCGGTCAATCGTTGGATTGTTGCTGCCGCCGACATTCAGGGAACTCGTGGTGTTGATGTTGGACAGGAGGATGTTGACCTCCATGGCGACATTGCGGTCTTGTGTGATGCGCGGACGCACATTGACGCCGATGCCCACGGAGATCTGGTCGAAGCTGCTCGTGGTACCGCCACCCGTGGTGCCACCAGTCGTCGTTCCCGTGAGGAATGGAACATCCTGACCAGCGAAGAAGACGGCTTCCTCGTTCTCCGTCGTGAAGACGCGCGGCTGCTGGAGAATGCGAACCGATGTGTCTCGCTGAAGCGCTTGGAGCACGACGGTGGCGTTCACGCCGAATGTGAAGTTCGACACATTCAAGACATCTGGAAAGATGTTGTCCTTGGCGCCAGAAAAGCGCAGTCGATCACCTTCGGCGTTCGCCCCGATGACCACAGCGTTGTTCGGATTGAGCGGCGCAACTTGGCCCGCTGGCCCGAACTGGATGCCCATCGCGAACTGATCGCCGAGTTCCACTTCAGCAAGGATGGCGGCGATCAGCACTTGGCGTCCAGGTGTGTCCAGATTCTTGATGAGGTCCTTGATCTGCCCCTTGATCTCAGGCGGAGCAAGCACCAAGAGCGAGTTCTGTTCCGCCACGGGCACCACGCGGCTCTTGCCGATGAGCGCACTGACCTCCGCCTGTGTGTCTTGATTCCCACCACGGGCTCCGCCGCCACCTTGCCAAGGGAACTCAATCTCACGCGGCGTCGCAGTCGTTGCTCCGCCCGTGGTCCCAGTCACGCCTGGAGTGGTGCCTACATCGCCACCTTGCGTCGATGTGAAGTCCGCGTTCAACCCCTCGGCTGGAGCCTCGAGGCTGCCGCCAGTCCCGCTCTCGGCGAGCAAGATGTTGATGAGCTGCGCGACATCCACTGCGCTCGCGTACTTGAGCGAGATGTTCTCGGGCATCCCTGCCTCAAGCGGGGTGTCGATCCTCGCTAGGAGCGCGTCGAGCCACACAAAGTTGTCGGGAGCCTTCGAGACGACCACAAGCCGATTGGAATCCGGGTACGCCTCGATGGTGAAAACACCCTGCGTCGCGGCGGTCGCGCCACCGGCATCGCCACCACCACCACCAGGGACCGCCAGATTCCGCGCATTGTTCCGCTGCCCGCCCGTGCGGCTCGTACCGCTTCCTGATCCGAGCAGCGCATCAAGGAGCTCCTTCACCTTCAGTGGATCCGTGAACTGCAAGTCGTACGACTTGAAGATGCTGCCCTCGCGGTCCGGCGGAACATCCCACCACTCGAGGATCATCGATCGGATGTTCTCCATGACCTCGCGTGTCGTTCGGATGGTGACCGAGTTGGTTGCGGCCAAGACCTGCGTTACCAGCGTGGGCGTATCACCACCAGCAGCCGCTCCGCCTGGATTGATCGGCTGCGGATTCTGCCCTGCCCGATTGCTTTGGCGCGGCTGGGCGGCGCGACCGCCGCTGCCTCCAGAGCTCGGCGTGAACACGACATTGATGGCATCGGCAATGACCGATGCATCGGCAAAGCGCAGACGGAATGTCTCGGTGATCGTGTCCTCATAGGGCGGCACATCCACCAAGTTGACGACTTCCTGCACGCGCTTGGCGTAACCCACATCGCTCTCCACGACCAACTGGTTGGAACTGGCATCGGTCGCGACCTGTGCGTAGTCGGGCTTGGATGTCGAGATGAGTTGTTCGACCGACGACGCTCGGGCATGCTTCAACTGAAAGATCTTGATGACATACTGACCATTCTCGAGGAGGTCGAGCACATTCACCTCGGGACCCAGCACAACGCTCGGCAGCAACTTGTTCACTTGCGCGAGGTCGTCGATCATGATCAGGGAATCCGTCTCCACGATTCCAACGCCGTTGAGTCGCAGTGCCTGATAGATCAGTTCGAGCGCCTCAACGCGTGTGACGGGGCGATCATTGAGTATGGTGACCTTCTTGGTCTCGAGCGTGTCTGCCTTGGGGATGACGGGCTTGCCTGTCCATGAAACGATCAGGGGGATGAGATCCTTCACCGATCGACCATTGACGGCGAAGACCGACCGCTCCTGCGGGTCCGTGGGACGACGATCGCGCCGACCCTGCCGAACGGGCGGCTCCCAGGGATCGATCACTCCAGTTTGCGTGCTGTCGACGCCAGCCGGCATCGACTGATCTGCCGCAGCCGTTTCCGCAGCCGCTGCCGCTTCGGCTTCGCCGCTCGCGGGGTCGGCAGGTTGCTGCTCCGGCATCGACTCTGGCATCGGCGCTGGCCTTCCCTCGGGCAGTGGGATTGCACTGCGTGCATTCAGCGTGCGCTGACCAGGGGTTCCACCAGATTCACCAGCGGGAAGGATTGGTGCCGGAGCGACCACGGGAATGTCGACCGGCGGCGGCGCTTGTTCGGCAGGTTGCGGCGGCGCACTTGGCTGAGTCGTCGGACTGACGCCGCGCGGTGCCTGTCCCCACGCAGGATGACCGCCGATGGAGGCAAGCACGGCGATGATCACCACGCAGCCGCACCTGCGGGACTGGACCGTTCGCGCTGGGCGGATGATTGTGTCGTCGGTCGCTGCGAGTAAGAGTGGGTGGCTGCGATTCATGGTTGCTCCAGTGGAACGAGCGTGACACCTGTTCATTGCGGACTGCGACCTTGTTCGGTCTGTGGAAGTGTGCCTTGGCGCGCGCGAATCATCTCCAGATCTCGCTGCAAGCGCTCCTGTGTGGCCGCGTCCAGATTGGGCTGTGCGCGTGCGGCGATGATGCGGGCGAGCGCGGCAACCATCTGGGTGCGGGACATGCCATCGACCTGCGATTGGGTGAGCGGCAGAGGCACATTGGCCGGCACGGCAGCGGATTCCTGCACTTCGATCGGTTGCGGCGGGGCGGTCTCATCCATCGTCGGTGGCTGCTGTGATTGATCGGTCGGAGGCGGCGGAGCAACTTCGCTGCGCCAACCGCTCGGGGTGCTCGCGGTGCGCGGCCTGTTCAGCGATCCATCGCCCCACTGCGGTTCGCTCGTTCGACCAGACGGGGCTGTCCATGTCGGCGAGCGGAATGGATCCTGCGTCGGCGAAGCGCTCTTCCAAAGTGTGTCATCACTGGCGAAGAGCGGGACGGTGTGTTCGCCACGGTCCCACAGGACCACCACGCTGTACGGCAGCGCGACACGCAGCACCTTCACTTCTCCGAAGGATTCCCCGACCTGCACAGGCTCGGTTGACCCGTCGAAGATCACCGAATCACCAATGATCGCAAGCGGCTTCGGTCCGCCATAGTTCCGCTGCGGCGGCGGCGGCGGTGGCGGCGGGGCGGGTTCGGCGCGCGTGATGACGGGAGCAACGCGCTGCACTGGCGCAGGGCGCGGCCAATCCGAAGGCACTCGATCAAAGAGGCTCCTGCCGATGAAACGATCGATGGATCGCTGCATCAGTTCATCATGTTCCTGCAGGGGCTTCTTGAGGGGTTCATCAAGGTTGTCAGCGCTCCCCGTTGCGCGCAGCGTCGTGAAGAGCGGATAGAGCGCCGAGACGCCAAGCCAGATCAACACGGCAGCCGAGAGCGCGCTGATGCCGAGCGGCCAGCCAGCCCGCGCCCACTCGATGCGGTAATGCGTCGTCACTTCGAACCTCCCGCATTGGCCCACCCCTCGACCACGAGGTCAACAGTCAGTTTCGCCTTGTCTTCCTTGTTGCGGCGGATGGTGATGCTAGCGATCGCATCGATCGAATCGGACTGCTCCAGGTCGCGCGTGAGCTTCGGCAAAATCTCCGCCGTTGTTTCGACTTGGAACTTCCCGCGGCACCGTTCAACACGATTGCTGCCCACAGATTTCGTGAACGCCCCCGACTGCATCTTGCCGCCGCCCACCTCCTCGTAACCGAACTTGGCAACGCCATTCTTGCGCAGGATCTCGTCCACGCTCTTCGACAGTCCCTCGCGCGTGGTGGGGACATCGGTCGGGATGACGACTTTGCCGTAGGTGATGGCGCCGTTCTTCGCCGCATCGCCAAGACTGGCGCGCAATTCATTGCAGCGATCGAGATCCCGTTCGATCTGCGCTGACTGATCGGACCAGTTCCGTGCGGGTGTCCAGCAATAGTCATCAAGAAAGAGCCAAAGCGCGAGTGCCATGATCCCAATCAGTGCGAAGCGCATCAGCGGGCTCATGGAGAGGAACCGATTGAGCAGCACATGCTTGGTGGCAGGAGCGGTGCTCACTTCCTCACCTCCCGCAGTCTCCGCATGACCGCGTCGAACTCCCGCTTCAGGCGATCACGGGTTTCATCGTCCAGCCCAGCCGCGTTCTTCGCCGTCGCGATCCGGCCCACGGCCTCCTTTGCCTCCGCCTCGGTCATCGACTCGATCTGCGCATCGGTCAATGGCGCAGGGACCGAGGGCTTCGAAGAATCTGCAGACCGCTCTCGCGTGCGCGCTGCGCCCGGCGCGCGACCCGATCCCGCGCGCCGCCCCGCCGAGCTCGCAGCGGCCGCTGCATCTGCGGCCTGCGCTGGTGCTGATGTTCCAAGCACGGCCAAGCCCGACTCCGTGGCAGTCCCATCGGCGTTTGAAGCGGTTGGATCCACCAGCGGCGCACCACCCGTCGACGCAGCGGCAGCGGTCGTCGCTGTGGTCGCAGCTGTGGGGGCCCCTATGGACGCAACTGTGGACGCAGACGGCTCTGTTGGCCGAGGTCCGTATCGCCGCTCGCGCAGACTCTTCGCCGCACAGTCCTGATCTTCCTTGTAGTTGGGGTGGCGCACCGGGTCCTTCACGGACATCGTCAAGTTGAACGACACCATGCCGTTCGAGTCCGCCTTCTCGGTTGACTTCTCGATCTTCTCGAAGACCTTCGACTCACGCAGCCACTGGTGCATCAAGTTGACGAGCTGGAAGGGTTCCATCGTCACATTCTTCCCCTCAAACTTCCCGTCCACCTTGACCGCTTCCGCTTGAATGTCCACCTTCGATTGCTGTCCCTGTTGGTCAATGCTGATTGCCGTCACCTCAACACCCTCGGGCGTGCAGGATGCGATATCGCCGAGCAGCTTGGTCATCGGGGTCGCTTGTCGAGCAATCTCGTCGTAAATCTGTCGCTCCTTGTCGGCTCGGTCCATCTGTGCGCGGAGCAGCGCTTGGTCGGGCACCTTCCACTCCAGGTAGGCGAGGCGGCTGCGCGCAACGCCCATCGGCACCAACGCCAGCGCGAGCAGTGCGGCGATGCCAAGCTTCGTAGCGACCGGCGGGCGCTCAAGCGCCCGAAGCAAGCGAAGCCACCACTGCGCATCCTCTGCTTCAGCCTTCAACCGCAGCGAGAGCAGGCGACCGAGCGAACCCGTCAGGGCGACGGCACATCCGAGCGCAACACCGAACCGTTGTTGCCACTCGTTGCGCTCGCCGATCCCAGTGGCAAGGTCCGCCACTGCAGTCCATCCGTTGCCGCACGGCAGCAGAAGTCCATCTGGCTGCTCATCAATCGCGCGCCGCAGCGATGCAATCAATTGCTCGAGCGCCGCGTCAGGCAGCTCCAGCATCAGCAGGCTCTCGGTGACGGTCCGAACGACCGCCTCCTTCCACGCCGCCTCGTCTGTTCCGTCCTCGAGCGCGGTGCGGAGCGCCACCTTGATCCCGTTGGAGTACGCGAGTGAAATCCCACCCGACGCGCGCTGCAACAAGAGACACATCGACTCGTGCGACCCGCGCGCGATCATCCCAAGCGTCAATGCGGCGAGCGCAGCGATCGGCGGCGCGAACAGCACCTCCCGAGCGTCGCCGAAGCAACTGGGCAGCGGGGGACCTGCGCTCGCAACGGGCCAGTCAACCATCAGTGCGACACGCTCGCGGTCGGGATCGTTGGTTGGCAGCACCGCTGCACTCGTGCGCCAGCGCGCCGCTCCCCCAAGCAGCACATTCTCCACCTGCAGCCGCAAGGCCATCTCCAGTTGATCGGGTGATGCGGGCGGCAACGCCATCGTGCGCGAAATCACCTCCGCGCCGTCGAGCAGCACCACCTTTCGCGCAGCGAGTTGCTGCTCCGCCCAGGCGTGCGCTTCTTCGAGGCACGACGCACCTTCCCATGACTCCGCGGCGATGCACTCGACGCGCGTTCCCACGATCGAGGCAACAAGTGCATCGCACCGCGTCACGCTTCCCTTGACCTGCCGCGGCGCGAAAATCGCCACGCGGGCTGGATCGGCGGTGACCTTCACCTGTTTGGACTTGGGGCGCTTGAGTGCCATGCGATCGCTTCGATGGTCAGGGGAGTTCGGGCGGGCGTTCAGTCAAGGTTCTCGGTACATCAGGATCTGTGCCGGCAATGTGGAACGATCAACCGTCACCACCATTTCATGTTCGGCCCCTCCCATGAAGGAACGACCCTTGCATGGGATGGTGAAGACAAAGCTCTGAACATCGAGCACGCGAGACAGTGGGGAGAGTACTTCAGGCGTCATTCCTGGGATGTCCATGATGGCGGCAAGGCTGGTGAGCCCGGCTGACTTTGCATCGCGCCGTTGGATGATGGCGCTCGCAAGTCTTGGGTTCAGGTCAAACACATCCCGCAGCACTTCCTCCGTGGTGGTGTTGATGTTCAACTTGCCGGCCTTCGGCTGGGTGAACTCTTCAATCGTGCACTCATTGAGCACAGTGCCGACCGTGGCTGGATCAAGATTGTTGGGCGACTGTTGCTGCACCGACCCGCCACGCCTGCTCGCGCCGCCGCTCGATCGTCCCGTACGACCAGCGCTCGCGCCACCCTGCGAACCCTGCGAACCCGATTGCCCCTGGCCAGTCGACAGAGTGCTGAGCGGAGCCACCATCAGCTGTTCGAGTCGAGCATTCGGCGACCGCGCATACGCCAGCAGTGCGGTGGCCTGCGGCTCCGACATCGGCACGCGTTCCATCAGGATCTTGGTGTCCGTCTCCTGCGCCTTCAAGTTGAGCCGAGGTTGCCCGCTGATCGCAAGCGGCGATGTGCGCGAGGACGCGGTCAGCAGATCGCTCCAGCCAGCATCAAGCGCGCCGTCCTCATTGTCCTCTGGCCAGGTGAACTCGCCGTCGTCTTCGTTGGCATCAAGCCGACTGTTCAGATTCCAGTCCTCGCCGCGGAACGACTCAGGCATGACTCCTGCCACCAGTTCCACTTCGGCACTGCTGCGAAAGTCCTTGTTGCGGGGGGCGTAGGACTTGCCTCGCCCCTGATAGAACGATGCCTCGGCGCCGAGGAGTCCCGGCTCCGTGTTGGAGTCCCGCCAATCCACTATCGCCTGCGCGGTGTCCATGCCGACATCACGGATGTTCATGAGCTGCACCTGCCCAAGGAGGTTGATGTTGGCCTTGGAATGCTCATCGAGCGGTCCGGCGAGTTCCACCCGCGCAAGCGTGTGGCGGATGTCCCATGTTCCCGTTTCGAGTTCGCCGTATGAGTTGTCCTCCAACTCACTGATGAGCGCCATCGCATCCTCGGGATCTGGATTCTCCGTGTGGTACTCCATGATCGCGATCATCGTCTCGACTCCGGCGCGCGCAGCCCACCGCGCTTGCAATCGTGCGATCACTTGATTGCCCATGCTTGCCTGACGGAATGACACGACTTGGAGTCCAGCGGCCAACGCTGCTGCAATGGCAACGGCCCAGATCACGATCACGAGCACCGCCCCGCGGCGATTGTGGTGCGCGCTGCGGGAGTTCAATTCGAACCTCCTTGACCACCGACTCCGCCGGCACCACCTGCACCTCCGCGTCCTGATCCACCGCCTGGTCCACCGCGCCCACCTGGTCCACCGCGGCCGCCCATACCCCCGCGGCCGCCAGGACCGCCGGGACCGCCGCGCCCGCGTTGACCTCCCGCGCCACCAGCGCCGCCACCAGATCCTGAAAGCGGAACTCCTGCAGTGGGATCGCCGGCAACGCTCGCGCCGAGTGCTCCTGAAGCACCCGCACCTCCAGTGGGATCCTGCGCCAGTGCCCCTTCACCACCCGCACCTGTTTCGTCGGGAGCGGGCGGCTCGTACGGAGGCGGAACGCGATCGATCGGCACGATCGTTCGCAGCGTCATCAACTCTCGCATGTCTTCGTAGGGATCCTCGCCATCGGGATCGCCCGCAGCAAAGATCCAGACTCGCAGCGCGTGTGGCAGGCCATTCGCATCCGAGTCCCATGTGTCGTACCACTCTTCCCCGTCAAACGCTTCCACGAAGATCCCGAGAACGCCGTCCATGATCGGCTCAGCGGATCCACCGCCCTCGTCGTTCTCATCGGGAACTGGATCGACGCGCATCCACAGGGCGCTGCCGCCGTCGTCATCCTCCACTCGCAATTGGATCTCGTGCTCGAGCCCAGATCCCTCGAGCGTCTTGTTCCGCACGGGCGCGATCCTTGTGGTGTACACACGCAGCGTGCTGCGGAACATCTCGCCACCTTCGATCGGTGCAGGGACCGTCGATTGCTCGATCACCACGCGCGTGTCGATCAGGCTGTCGCTGCGGATCACCGCTTGGACCTCGCGGCGGACGCGTTCCAGTGCCGCATACGCGCGGAGGTGGGCGGCAAGTCGAACGCGCGCCGTGGCCCGCGCCGCGGCGAGTTGCTGCAGCGAGCCCCCGATCATGCCAACCACGATGACGGCGATCAGTCCCGCGATGATCAGTTCAACCAGCGTGAAGCCGCGTCGGCTGCGCACCGATCGGCGAACCATCGCACGAAGTGGTTCACTTGGCTGCACTGGGGTCCTCCTCCAATGACTCGAAGTACGCAGCACGGTCAAGCGCCTCGCTCGGACTGCGTTCTGGATCAGGCTCCTCGCCAAGCCGCAGCGCCACGCGCGTTGCACATCGGTACTCGCGCCCCTGAGGATCCGTGACGATCAGCAGCACATCGCACGGCATGCCCTGCGGGGCGTCCTCGATCTTCATGTCGTACTGGAAGTCCCCGTACTTGTAGTTGGGGTCGAATGACGAGAATGATCCCGACGGCGAGTACTGGCGGTTCCACTCCACGGGGCCGAGTGCCACCAAACTGCCGAGCAGTTCATCCATGAGCGCGGCTGCCTGAACGGCGTGTTCGCCGCGTTGCTGTGCGGTCAAGGACTGCATCGAAAGCGAGATCGCCGCGCCGAGCCCAATGGCCAAGATCACCCCAGCCACGATGACCTCCATCAGCGCGAACGCCCGCGGCGCTGCCAGTCGCGCGGTGCGCACGATCGACTCGCTGCGCACGCACATCACCAGCGCTCTCCCCGCACGCCGCTTTCAAGGTCGACAGGATCCCGAACGAATGCTTCGCGCCTGCCTTCCTGCTGCCGCATCGGAGTCATCGCGGATGATGGCAGCGACACGGTCGCGTTGACCAGATCGGACTCGAGTCGCAGTTCGATGGAGGGGCGTCCGCCGCCGGGCACGCTTGGCGCCATCCAGTCGCCGCCACTGACGGGCTCGCCATCGATGACTACATCCACGAGGCGCAGCGCGTCGGGGAGGTGCACTGCGTCACTCATCGGATCTGGCTGCCACTCCTGCTTTTCGGGGACCTCGCCGCCAATGCTGAGCGCAGATCCCTTGACGAGGAGCGAAAGGTCGCCCGACTTTGGATCCTGCCAAAGCGCGACTTGCTGGCCAGCTGACATCGCCTCGCGAAAGGCGTAGGCAGCGAGCAGTTCCTCGACCGCATCGATGGCCGCCTCGTGCTCCAAGCGCGTGGTGGTCGCCAAGCGCGGAACGATGAGCCCACCAATGATGACCATCACCAGGATGGCGACGATCAGTTCGATCAGCGTGAAGGCGCGGCGCATCTATCACCCTTCAATGTGGGCATCCTGCGATGACTCTCCAGTACTCACTGCGAACTGGAAATGTCCGCGTTCTCACCCTCGCCGCCTGGCTGCTTGTCGGCGCCGTAGCTCACGATGTCGAATGCGCCGTTGTCCCCAGGCACCTTGATGATGTAGCGGCCACCCCACGGATCATCGAGCGCCTTCGCTCCGCCCTCGATCTGGGGGTTGTCGCCCTCGGTCAGGACAATGAGGTCATCTGGAGGCGTGCTTGCCCCCGATGCGACCATGTAGAGGCGAACCTGGCTGGCGATCTGCTTGACGCCTGCCCGTGCCGACTTCGACTTGGCATCGCCGATCCAGCGGATCACATTTGGCGCGACCACAGCGGCAAGGATCGCAACGATGGTCACGGCCACGATCACCTCCAACAGGCTGAAGCCAGCGCGGGCGCGCGGGATTGTGCGCTGCATGACTCGGCGGCGATCGGAACAGGGAGCGAGGGCCTTTCGGTCATCAGTCGTGCGCATGATTCATTTCTCCAAGAGGTAGTGAGGCGGGCAAACGGCGAATGAAAACAACATGGTTCGATCAGCCTGCGAGTCCTTGCTGCATCTTGAGCAG
>SXGQ01362082.1_pt1 | contig 12280 bp, 27 predicted proteins | sample 3178371 | NCBI WGS metagenome assembly SXGQ01 (sample SAMN11356859, study PRJNA531348) | freshwater metagenome | isolation source: freshwater sample F1-20 | place: China: Fuxian Lake, Yuxi | collected 2017-12-25 | reverse complement strand
CGCCGTTGCGGTGTTCAGGCCACCCTCGATAGCACGGGCGGCTTTGGGCGCGGCCTCGGCGGTTTTGGCGGCTCCCTTGATGGCTCCAGCAGGGGAGAACAGAGACAGGGCCGTCTCCATCATCGGGCGCTCCTCGTCGGTGGTCATGCCGTACTTGGTCATCAAATCGCGCAGATGCTCCGAGCCAAGGAACGGCTTGTCAGAAGCCAATCGGTTTTCGACTCGCTTGCCACTCGCTAAGTCGCGGATGGCGTCGACGCCCTCGAGGCCCATGTTCATGAGATCGACGGGCAGGCCAGCGGCAGATGCCACCACGCCACGGTTGAGCAGGTCGGTGGCGGCGCGGGGCTTCTTGAGGCTCTCGACCTCGGACTTGCCCTGCTCCTTCGCCATACGGCCCATGCGGATCATGATCTCGCGCATCAGGCGGTTGTCTTGGGGTTCGCTCAGATCGACCGCCGCGCCACCGCCATCAAAGCGCTGGATGCGGCCACCACGGGCGTAGCCGTAGCCCGTCTCATAGCGGGCCATGCCACTGTCCATCGAGTCGGGGATCATGTGTTCGGACGATGGGCCGAGGTTCGGTGCGCCACCCTGCGCCATCTTGAGGGGCGGGGTCTTCTTCCATGCCATGCGCTTGGTCTTGGGCTGGGCCTTGAGCGGGCCACCGCTGGCCTTCCATTGCAGGCTCTTGATCTCGCCACCACGGGCGGCGTTGATCTCTGCGGCCATGGCATCCCTGAACAGGGCGTCGTACTCGGGATCGCGGGTGACCTTGACCTTCTCGACCGCTCCACCCTTTTTCTTGAGGTACTGCTTGCCGCGCAGGACATCCTCCATCACCGTCATGGGGTTCTGGCCTGTCTGCTCGGCGGTGCGGCGGATCATGCGCTCGAGGTTCTCGACATACAGTTCGGGTTTGGTCTTGAGGGCGGTCACATCAGCGGAGCCGTACCAGCCCAGCGCCTGCGCTTCGGCAGGGCTGATGCCATAACGCTTGGCGGCGCGTTGCCAGAAGTCCTCGAAGCCAGCGTACTCAGAGCCAGAGGGCGCGGCCTCCCAGAAGCCGGGGCGCTCCTTGGCCTGCTTGAGTGACATCTTGCCCTCGGCCACATCCCTGCGCGGGAAGTGGGTGGCAATGACATTGCCCTCCTCGTCCTTCTCCACCAGTTTAGAGGCCAGCCAGCGCGGATCACCACGCTCGATGATCGGGCCACGCACGGCGTTGACATCGACCGTCACAGGCTTGAGGTTGCCGAGGTAGTTGCGGTAAAAGGTGCCCAACTTCTTGTCGGGTGGCAGTGCGCCCTCGATGTCGCCGGAGGCGATCTGCTTGGCTCGGCCAAAGATGTCACCCTGCGCCAGCGATCCATATCCGAGCGGCAACTCGATGGCCGTACCCTCCGGGCGGGCCTGCTTGCCACTCTTGATCTTGTTGGTGAGGAGGAATGCGTCGTCCGGCAGTTGGCCGGTCTGACTAAGGTGGTAGAGGTAAGAACCCATTCGGTTTTGCTGGTCGACTGGGTTGCGTTGTGATGCGGACGACATCTGAGCCATGAAGGTCTCGAACTCTTTCGGACTCATGCCGATGTCCATGGCGACTTGGCGAATCGGCTCGGTGCCGTACCACTCGCGCATCCCCAACTCTTCGCCCTTCTCAATCAGTTTGTCCGCCTTCTTGCGGGCTGTCGGGCTGTCGAGCAGGTCTTGCATCCGGGGCGTGTATTTGGGCTTCTTGCCCTCGGCGCGGGCCTTGTCGACCATCGGCATACGGGGCAGGTCTTCCTGCTTGACGCCGGGGATATACATCCCGCCTGATCGAGGCATCAGGGGCAGTCCTGTGCCCTGCGGTGTCGTCATTGGGGCTTGCTTGGCCTTCAGGACTTCCTCAAGTTTCCCTGCCTCCTTGGCGGCTTTCTCGGCGGCGAGTGCGGCCTCTGCCTCGTTGGAGGCTTGCTTGAAGGCTTTCGCAAAAGCCGAGACTACTTTTTTGGGATCAGCCATGTCTGCCTCTTATGTCGATTGTGGCTTGATGTAAGCAAGCGGTTCATTGGTTCTTTTGACCCGCTCTTCGACGGCATTGAGGTCTTGCAATACCTCTCGATGCACCAACTCAAAATCATGAGCCTTGAGGTACTCGTCGATTACATTGAATCGGGTTGTCTGCCGAATAATACGCGGTGCCATGTGAAGGCGCAGACGGAATCGGTAGGTGACGGCTTCGTGCTTGCCGAAGTCATACCATGCCCAGACAGCAACGAATCCACCGGGCGTGCGGGCGAGGTTCAACCCCAGTTTGAACGGGTGACCCTCTTTGATGAAATTGATCATGCGCCCTCCTTATGCCGCGTATGGATTCACACGCTGTTGTTGAATCTCAAGATAATCATCGTCGTCATCATAACGGGGCGGCGGATTGATGTCGAGCCAACCGGCGTCTTTCAAATAACGAATCGCTTGCGTCGCCGAATCCACATAATCGTCGTGCGACGAATCAGGGAATGAGCATATCTGGCTCAAAAACCCTTCGGCCCAGTCCTTCACATATCCGGCCCTCACCGACGACTCGGGCAACCATACCCGGCCAGTGGCAAAGATCGACGCGGTGATCTGGAGCCGTTGCATCTTGTCGGCCTTGCCCGGGTTCCATGGAATCACCGGTAGGTGGGCGTGGCGCAATTCCTGAATCAAAGAGATGCCTGCGGCCTTGTCCTCCACGATGATCAGGTCGGGGCGCTTGGCATCCCGGCCCTCGCCGTAGGACACCCGCCACTCGTCCAGCACCTTGGGCTTGAGTTTGGGGAAGGACAGATGCTCGGCCCAGCAGTCGATCAGCAGGACGCTCATGGGGCCATCCATGGGCTTGAACACGCCCCATGTGGTCATGGCCGTCGGGTCGTTGTGTTCCTTCTCTGAGAAGGCGCAATCGTAGGACTGGATGATGAACTCGAACTTCGGGAACGCCTTACCAGCGGGCCAGAGTTTGAACATATCGCGGCCCACCACCTTGCCGTCCTCGAGGTCGACGATCTCGCCCAACACCTCTTGCAGGTACAACTTGCTTCCCTTGTACTGCTCCAACTGCTTCTGGAACGATGGGGCGAGGTTGGCCTTGTTGTCGTAGGTGCTGGCGCGGTCGATGATCACATCGTCGCCCTCGCGGCCCACCAACTCGAGGATCAGGTCTTTTGGGCGCGGTGTCGTGGTCACGATCACCTTGGGGGCTTCACCCAGACGCAGGCCGAACTGCATCATGTCCCACGCCTCTTGGATGTAGGTGAATGCGGCCAACTCGTCGCACCATGCAAAGTGGAACTGGGGGCCGCGCAGGCGCTCGTATGAGTCAGCGCTGATGCCCCGGATGCTCGAGCCGTTGACCAGTTTGATGTGGTGATCCTGCTTGTTGTAGTCAACGATCAACTCCTGCGGGATGCAGGCCAGCAGGCCGGACTGGCCCTCGAAGCAGGTGAATTTCAGGTCGTTCGATGTCGGGGCCAGCACCAGCGCCCGGGAGCCGGGGGTGATCCAGCACCACCACCAGAGGGCTTCGGCGGCGCTCCGGGTCTTTCCCGCGCCCCGTCCGGCCAGCATCATCCAAACATGGTAGTCCTGCTCGAGCGGGGGCGGCACTTGGTATCGATGGGCACCAGCCACCCACTCAGCATGGGCAAGGTACGCGATACGCTCGGCCTCCGTCTTGGAGTCGAACTCCTCGGCCAGTTCGGCGTCGAGGTGTTCAACCAGAGACACGCTTCGCCATCTCCATGTTGCGGATCAACTCGAACAGACGGCCAGAGCCGGTCTCCTCGGTCTTGATGGGTGCCCCGTTGGCGTCGCCGGTGATCACCGTCTTCTCGCCGTACTTCTCAGGCTTCCACTTCGCCAGCAACTTCAGGCGGGTCTCGATGCGGAGTTTCGACCGCTGGATGTGTTCCGTGTCGGCCACCCGCTCCACCTCGATCTTGCCGTGGGCGTTGCGGAACTCGCGATCCATCCAGTCGTTGGTCGAGTTGTCGGCGATGTCGAGGCATTCCTCGGCGATGTTGTCGTAACCCATCTCGCGGGCGCGTGCGATGTGTGCAGAAAGGTCTTCATCGCGGGCCATCCAAAAGTAGATGTTCCTCCACGCTGGCATACCCTCCATGCGGCATATCTCTCTCAATGGGATACCCTCACTGAGGAGTTCGCATATCTGCTGGGCCACTACTGGGTCGTAGGATGAGGGTCTACCGATACTGTGCTTCTTGAGTTCGGTCTTTGCGTCGGTGACGAGTTTCTCCACGGCCTTCTTGGCTTTCGCGGTCTCGGTCTTCGATGCTTTGCGCGGCTTGCGCGGTTCTTTCGGCGTTTCGGGCGTCATCCCTATTCCTCCTGCGAATGGTTGATCTTGTGGATAAGTCTATCCGATTCGCTTTCAGGACGCCATTGTTTGCTGTTGGTACTCACGGCGTCAGGCGGTTCTGACTACTGTCGATACCCCGCCGCCTCTGCGGCTTACCGATTTCCCAACACGGCTGGGGACTGATCCGTCAGGTTGTGGCTCATCGGTACGGCTGACGGCCCGCCCGAAACTTTGCCCCAGTCCCCATGCATCTTGGCCCCCGTTTTGTTTCATCGGGCGGGGAAACCGATTCGCTATCAGTTCGCTGGCGACTCGCTACCCTCGATCAGTTCTTGCTGGTCGGGGTTGGCGTACTGCTCCACGGGCGTGCCCTTGCTGAGTTCCTTCACGAGGTCATCTTGCGATGCCACCCGCACGGTCAGCATAGTGTTTGCCACATGGCTCAGTGCCTGCTGTCGCAGGCTGGCCTTGATCAGTCGAGTCTTGCCGTCGGGGGTGCCGACGAGGTAAATGCGTTGAGCCGTTGCCATGGTTGATTCTCCAGTGTTTTTATGCTTTGAATTTTAACACAGACTTGCATCAATGAGAAGGCCCACTCGTGGTGGGCCTCCTGATTTTGGTAGAGGGTGATCAACCCTTGATTACCGAATCGGTTGTGGTTCGCTGTAGGATCGCTACACATTCGCTTTTTACATGAAGCAGAGTATAACGATGAACGCAACAAACGCAACCCCGGCCAACGCCTCGTCGATGATGTAGCGCTTGCTGTGGCGGTAGTACCACTCGCGCTGGCTGGGCAATGGTCTCATCATGTCGTCGATCTCTTGCTTGTTCATCGCTCACTCCTTAATGCCGTGCGCGGCTTCGATGGCTCGGGCAAACTTGAGAACATCGCCTGCCAATCGTGGTTCTTCAGCAGGGTGGAACATCCACAGATTTTTGTAGGTGTTCCAGATCGTTACCTCCGTCAGCGGCTTGCGATGGAATGGGGTGATGTAAAGAGGCACAAAGTCATCCCGTTGCTTAGGCTCAACTCGGCACAGGAATGGTGCTTGTCGGGCTTTCTGAAGATGATTTGGCTGTATCCACGCCACAGGCTCTTGCTCTGCTATGTCAGTCCCTGAAGCAATCACCAGATGGCACTCGGCGCACACAATGTCTTGAAACGGCTCATTGGTCTTAGCGTCTCGACAGTTGTCAATTCGGACGGGCTGAACCTTGTCGCAACATGAACAGTAGATTTTCATGGCTTCTCCTTCAATGTGTGTGCGAGGCTCATGCCGCTCAGGAACACAGCACCCAGCGCTTGCTGGAAGGTGCATCCCCCGTTGGTCATAGTTGTGAAAATGTCGATGGCCTCGGTCTCAATGAACTCGCGCTGTTCCCGGGAGCCAAGGTGGGCGGTCTCCATGCCGCGAGGGCTGGATCGGGCCATGGTAGGGCGGATAGCGTTCATACCCATGGCCCCTTGCTCCTTACCAATTCCTGACACGCCTTCCGCACGCTGGCGGGGTAGTCGGGGTGAAATGAGGCCATAGAGCAGTCGATGACCCTCTGGTGAGGGGTAGACATGGCTATGCCGTAGAAAATCGCTCCAAGGCCGCAAAACAGGCCCGCAACGATGGCTGTGAGTAGGATGGTCTGTCTCATGCGGCCTCCAGAATGCGGTAATCGTGAAAAACCACCCCTTTGCTGGGGTCGCCGACCTTGTGGGGCTTGACCCAGACATTCTTGCCGCTCTTGAGCCTGCGAAGGTGGCCCCGGCGGTCGTGCTGGCGCGGGCTGGCGTGGGTGCCCCCCTTGGCCTCCTGACGCGGCGCTGTCGGCTCGATGATTACCGTGCGCCAGTCGTAAGCCGGAACCTTGCCCTGCGCGATCTTGCGGCGGTTGGTGAAGGTCTGGGCCACGCTGGGCACATACGCCTCACTGCGGCGGGACAAGGACTCGTACCACGCAGAGACAAACCCGAGGATCATCTCGGCCTCGGTCTTGTCCATGGTCACGCCCTCGTCCACCGGGCCGTATCGAATCTGGCCCTCGTCGATCATGTACACCATCACAGGCGAGGCGACCGGCGGCTGGTTGGCCGGTTGCCGCCAGACGGTCAGCACCACGCCCTCCTCGGGGTCGTCCCCGGCCACCAAGAGCCACATCCGCATCCGCTGATGGTTGCGCGACTGCCCCTCCCAGCAAACCATACACCGCTGGAACGGTGGCCGACTGTCGTGGAGCGGGGACTGGGACTCTTCGCTCTGATCGGTGAAGCACCCGGTCGCGTCGAACCAGTGCATCTCGATGGGATCAAGCCCCTGCTCGGCGACCATCTTCATGGTCTCACGCACCAGCAGGGTAGTCATACCTCCTCCACCGTGACGCGGTACTTCTTGCCGAAGCGATCTTCGACATCGATGGTCTTCTTGGTCGAGCGGAACGAGCCGGTGGGCGTCAGGTCGTACTGCGGGCGGCTGACGCTGGACAGCAGGCGCTCGGAGTCGTTGGCTTTCAACTCCTTGCTGATGGTGTGCGCGATGTAGTCGCAGTAGGCCAGACTCGCGAAGGCGGGCTGGGCAAAAAACTTGTTGACGATCTCGTCCATTGTGTCGAAGTGGTTCATGGCTCTTTCCTCAGTTGAAGTATTGGTCGATCTCAGCGTTGATGCGGTCGTGGTCGCGGGCGGTCAACTTGCGCTCGAGCCACGCGGCCTTGTAGCCCTTGCGATCCAGCACATCCCACTCGGCCTCGCTGTAGCCGTAGTAGTCCCAGTCGCTGGCGGCGTTGTAGTTGTACGAGCCGCGCACGCACTCGTAGTGGGTGACACCGATCAGGCAGGGGATGCCTGCGATGGTGGTTTCGATCTCTGCTTGGTAGTGCGTCATGACTTGCTCCTCAGAAGGCTTCGATGGTGTTGCCAGAATCACCGTTGGGTTCCCAGATGGAAACGATGATGCGGTCGCGCTCGGCGCTGAACACGGTGATCGGTGCGTCCAGCACGATATGGTGCTTGTAGGACAGGTTCATGGTGTGGGGGCGGGCGTACTCGACGGTGCCTGTGTAGGCTTGGCCGTAGTACACGCCTTTGACCTTGTCACCGACTTGGAAGGGCTTCTGCTGGTTCATGATTCGCTCCTGATTCGCTGTTGATGGTTTAATTGTACCTTAAACCAGAGGGGTGTCAACAACCCCTCCGGCATTAGGACTTTCCCTTATGCTTTGCCAGCCTCGAGGATTTTGTTGGCCGCGCTGAAGATGCGCTGGGCTGACTTGTCGCTGATCTCGCCATCGGCCAGCCAGTTCTGGATGTAGCCCCGGCTCTCGTGCAGACCGGGCAGGCCCAGCAGGTTGCACAGGATGTAGGCCACGCCTTCGGCCTCGACCTCGCGGATGTCGCGGGGGGTCAACTCGCTGTCGGTCACCAGACCCTCTTTGGTGTGGCCCAGCACCACATGGGCGATCTCGTGAAAGCGGGTCTTGTGGGGGTACTCGGCCACCGGGTTGACCGCGATGCTGTCGAGTTGGGCGTAGCCCTGCACATTGCCGTTGATCAGGCTGAAGGCGGTCTCGGTGATGCCGAGGGTCTCGAGCGCCTTGGCCTTGTTCCACTCGGGGGACACCACCTCGTGCTGATACTCCTCGCCCTCGGTCTGGCTCAACACGAACCAGTTGTTGCGAACGGTAAACAGGGAGAACACCTCGCCGGTCTTCTCGCCAGCCTCGTCCTTCTTGGCGATGGTGACGGGCATCACCAGAGAGATGGCCTTCTGGCCCTTCTGGACTTGACGGCCCAGTTCTTGCCACTTCTTGAAGGTGGCGATGGGGCCGAGGGGGATTTCACGGGACAGGCACTGCGACCAAGCCCACAGTTGGTTGCCGATGCTGTAGTTGTGGAAGGTGCTGTAGGCTTGGCTGATGATGCCGGGTTGGTTGACGGCATCACGGAGCAGTTGGCTGAAGGGGACGGTTTGCTTTTCCATGTTGAACTCGCTTTCGTTTGTTACCTGCCTTGCACTATTGCTTGGTCAGTGATTGGAAGTTTAACATGGAATTAAACGAGTGCAACCCCTATCCCGACTTTTTTGTAGGGACTTTCCCTAAGTCGTCGGAACCCTTGAGTCGGCGCAGGAGCGGGGCCAGCACGGCCTCGGTGCCGGGGGTCTCCCTCATGTATCGCTCGATCTCGGCCACGATGTAATCGCACCCATGATCGAAGCCCTTGATGTAGTTGATGTCGGCGGCGCTCTTTGGATCAAACATCTTTTTTTCCTTTCAGGTCGGCCCAGCGGAACTGGCTGGACATCATCTCGTCGAAGTCGAAGTGCTTGCCAAAGCAACCTCGGAAAGAGACCTCCTCTGACTCGAAGCCCCACACCTTGTTGTCGTAGATGTGAACCGCCGAGGGCATCGCGCTGATGCCGTTGATGAAGTCTTGGCCCCGTAGCGTTGCACGCCACACACCAGAGCGCTTGGCCTGCGACTCGATCAAGGCCCAATGCTCGAGCAGTGGGTAGGTCTTGCTCTTGAGCATCCAGCGGGGCGCTTTGTTCTGCACATCGACCCAGCCGTCGTCGTCACCGTTGATTGAAATCCAACGAAGACACAGCGCGAGGTGTTGGCTCAACTTGATCTTGTAGACCTTGCCCCACTTGCCACAGCACGGGCAGAACGCGCCATCGCCCTCGATTGACTTGTTCCAGTTGTTCCGCAACTTCGCCAGCCACGCGCCCTCGTCGCCAAACATTTCCATTTGCTCGTTCATCAGAATGGTGCCTCCTCTACTTGACTCAAATCGATGCGCGGCCTGCGCGTGCGCTTGATCTTGACCGTGATGTATTGGTAGGCGTCGCTGGGCTTCTCCCACACCCAGCGCACCACCTTGCCTGCGTAATCGAGGATGCCGTACTTGATCATGATGTCGACTCCTTCGGCTCCGGTTCCGGCTCGATGGTGACCTCACAAAAGTCATCACCATAACGGTGGGTGCTGATCTCGCAGTGATTGAACATCTGGTTCATGTTTGCGCGAACAAAGTCGAGGACGATCTTCTCAACTTCGTGCCTGCTGATCTGAACTTTCATGCGACCTCCTTGGCGCTGATTACGCCCTCTTCGATCAGGCGGGCGGCAGTGCGGCCAAACCAGCCTTGGAGTTGCCATGCGAGGCCGGTGTCCACGAGGGTCTGCCACGCATCGATGTATTGCTCTTCGCTCTCGCAGTCGATCCAGCCCTCTGCGATGCCTGTTGCGGTGAATGAGTCCATGGTTCGCTTTCCTTTCGCTTTTGAGTGGGGGCCGAAGCCCCCGGTTGATTTACGCCCACTCGACCAATTCTTTGGTCGACACCAGCGGGCCATTGGCCGCGATGCTGTACTCGATCTGCTGAAGCGTCGGCTTGAGCAGGCCGTACTTGTCATGGCCCTGTGAGCAGTGGCGGGTGCCCTCTTGCCATTGCAGGATCGCAACATGACCATCGATGGCCGCGACGGTGTAGACCTGCGTCTCGGGATGCTCGGTGACCACCACCAATTGACCGATGTAGAGGTCTGTGTGCTTGATTACTTTTTTCATTTCGCTTTCCTTCGCTGTTGATGCCCCCGAAGGGGCGGGGGGTTGATTAACGGCTGGTTACCTTGACGCTGAACACAGCGGCGGTCTTGCTGTACTTGGCGATCTGCTCGGCGGTGATGCCGAGGTCAGCGCACAGGGCTTTGTAGTCAACCGTGGAGCGGTTGGACTCGATGTAGGTGGCCTTGAAGAGGTCGCCCTCGACAGACTTGGCACCGCCTGCGCTGGCGTTGTCCTTGAACTGATCCTTGATGGCGTCAGCCTGCTTGGTCAGTTCGGCGATCTGGGCCAACAGTTGACCGAGGGTGTCGACTTGGCTGGTGGTAATTGCTTGCATGATTGACTCGCTTTCGTTGTTACCTGACTGTGCGGGTTTGCTGTGTCAGTGCTTGTAGTTTAACACCACCTTAAACCTTGTCAACATCTTTTCCGACTATTTTGTAGGGACTTTCCCTAATCCGTTGCCAGTAGGCGACGGGTGTCTTCGAGCAGGTCGGCCTCATCGAATCCCCAGTGCTTGGGAAACCCCTTCGTGCCAAGGCCGTGGAGGCCCGTAGAGCCGCGATGATGCTCTGGGCATAGTGGGATGACATCCATGTGGCTTGCGCGTCTCCCAGCCCCCGTTCCGGCCCTCGGATGGTGTAGTTCAGCCGGAGTGCCCGGGTAGCCCATGCGGCGGCACACGGCACACCCCAGTTCGGCCACCCGGCCCATGTGCTTTTTCTCGGCCAGCGTGGTCAATCGTTCCTCTCTTTCAACCACTCATTGCGGATGGCCGCAACCCAGCCAGCCTTGAACGCACGCAACTCGACGCTGTACTGGTCGGGCCGGTGACTGTGTTCCCAGTCAGCGAATGCGTCCTCAACGCTCTTGATCTGCCCGATCTGATTCTTGCGCCAGCCCAGTGCGCCCTCTTGCCTCTTCTGCAAATCCATCCATGCCTCCTCTTCTGGATCGTCAATCATTTGCGCCACCGTCGCGGTTGATCTTGAAGCGGTAGTCCTCGCGGTACTCGGTGGGTGGCACGAACCCGTGGCGACGCCATGTCGCCATCACATCAGACCCGTGCGTCCACACCTTGCCCCACGGCGCGGTGTAGGTCTCTTCTTGCTTCGGTGCCGGTCGCATATCAGCGACCAACGACAGTTTTTTATTTCCGATCTTCGCGGTCATCTCAATCTCCTTCTTTGGTGATCCCGTAGTACATCGAATAAATCAACAACGCGGCCCCGGCAAGACCGAGCCACATCGTCTGCAAAATCCATGTGTCGACTTGCAAGAGAGCAATACCGGCACACATCAACCACATGGACTTCATATTGTTGCCTTGCCCTCTGCGCGGTTGTTGGCCTGCTCGGTGCGCCATATCTCGACGCGGGCCTGTGCGCCAATCAAGTCCCAGCGCAACTTCTCCTCGATCTCGACGGCCTCTTTCAAACCCTTGAGCAGTGCGACATAGTCGTCGTGCGCGTATGCCTCGCGCTCCTGCGCCCCAATGGCCGCTTCCATTGATTGTTTCATCAGGATGGCTTTCAGGCTCTTGCGGTATTCCTCGAGGTACACGCGCTCGGCCTTGGCCTTGGCGAACTTCTTCGCGTTGGCAATGATGTAGTCGACCGCCTTGTGCGGGTCGCGGTGTTCAGTAGACATTGCGCCCTCCAAACTTGCGGCGGTTGCGGCGGATCACCATCACCACGAAGATGACCACGCAAATCCAAAACATGAACCCGGACAGCGCCATGAATGTCCAGAAAAAATCTCCAAATGAGTCAAACATTGCCTTCTCCTTTTTCAACGGTTGATTGATCTTTTTTTGTTCTTCGCTTGATTGATTCAGCGATGCTGTTGCCAGCCAACTTCTTGATGCCGGTGTTGCGGTCACGGTAGCGCTTGGCGATTGCCTCGCACTCCGCCCGTTCCCACTTCACTGCGGCCTCCCAAATCTTGATGCCAGCGTCATTGATGCCGTACTGGCCGAAGATGAACTCAAACGCTTCCCTGCTCGTCACGGTCTTCCTCCTCTTGTTCCATGGCATCGGCCATTCGCCACGCATCAGCGGCGATGTCGGCGAACTCGCCCTCGTAGGTTTTGTTCATCAATAGAGCCAGCATTGCCATGCCTGCCCAGACTTGTTTCATGCTCGGTTCACGCATCTTTGCTCCTTGGGGCGAAAAGAGCCTCGCCTGCGGCTTTTGGGAACCTTGCGCCCCACGCGACGACTTGTTGGACATCCATCTTCTCCATGAACCCATCGACCGCACTGATGCGGTAGACGACACCCTCTTCTTCGGTCTCCATCTTCACGATGCCGACCGTGCCCTTGGTGCTGGTAAACCACAGCCAATCATGTACCTCGCTCATAGTTCGCTCACTTTCACT
>SXGQ01518205.1_pt1 | contig 12281 bp, 10 predicted proteins | sample 3178371 | NCBI WGS metagenome assembly SXGQ01 (sample SAMN11356859, study PRJNA531348) | freshwater metagenome | isolation source: freshwater sample F1-20 | place: China: Fuxian Lake, Yuxi | collected 2017-12-25 | reverse complement strand
GCCAGCGCGCGCCAGAGCTTTGCGCGTGGCATCGACCGCACCGGTCAGGGCCAGCGTGTGGTCAACCGAGGCATCGGCACAGGCCAGAATGCGGCCGCGCGCCCCAAGGCCCAGCCGATGGGCCGCTTGCGGGCTGGCCAGCAGCACCGCTGCAGCACCGTCTGCCATGGCTGGCGAGTTGCCAGCGTGCTGAACATGGTTGATGGCTGCCAGGCCGTAGCGCTGGCACAGCAGCGTGTTGATGCCGTATTTTTCGCCCATGGCTGCAAAGGCCGGCTCGAGCTGAGCCAGGCTGTGCGCCGTGGTTTGGGGTCTAGGGGTTTCGTCGCGTTCAAGCACTATCGTGCCGTCACTGGCCTGCACCGGCACCACCGAGCGAAAACTGCCGCTGTCGCGCGCGGCCGCTGCCCGTTGTTGCGAGGCCAGGGCATAGTCGTCACACTGCTGGCGTGTGAAACCTTCGAGGCTGGCCACTGCATCGGCGGCCAGCCCGATGGGCACCAGATCGGTGGCGCGCTGGAAGCCGTAGTCGTGGGTCAATGGCCCCTGATCGCTGGCCATGGGCACACGCGACATCATTTCCACACCGCCACCGACGGCCAGACCATCGGCCACCATTGCCTGCTGCGCTGCGAACTGAACCGCACTCAGGCCCGATGCGCAATAGCGGTTGATGCTCAAGGCTGGCGCCGCGTCGCTCCAGCGCGCCTGCACCAGCGCCATCTTGCCGATGTTTGACCCCTGATCCCCAGTCTGTGTGACGCAGCCAATCACCACGTCGGCCACGTGGGCGGTGTCGATGCCCGTGCGCTGGGCCAGCGCCTGCAACTGCCCGCCCAGCAATTGGACTGGCTTGATGCCCTTGAGGCTGCCCTTGTCACTGCCACGTCCGCGTGGGCTGCGCAGGGCTTCAATGATGAGTGCGCCGTTCATGGTGGTTGCTCCGTATCCACGCTGGGCCGCTGGCCGAATCTCACGAGGCCCTGACCGAGCCGCTGGTGCTCAGATCCCGCCAGCGCCGGCTGGCGCTTTGATACTCTTGCTCGAGTTGATCGACCACGGTGGCCACCGGTTCGATCTCATGGATGGTGCCCAGACCCTGACCGGCTGCCCAGACATCGAGCCACTTCTTGCCCGCAAACGACTGCTTGCTGTCGTAATGGCGCTCGGGCGCAGCGGGCATGTTGTCGGGATCAAAACCATTGGCTTTGAGCGAGGGTTTGAGCCAGCTGGCCGCAGTGCCCGTGACGCCGGCGCTGACCAGCAGGTCATCGACGCTGCAGTCCACCACCATTTGCTGGTAGCCCTGGGGTGCCCTGCTTTCAGTCACAGGAATGAATCGGGTCCCCATGTAGACCAGATCCGCGCCACTGGCCACCGCGCCGGCCACGCCCCAGCCGTCGCTGATGCCGCCTCCGACAACGATCAGTCCGTCAAAAAATTCGCGCACCGCGCTGACAAAGGCAAAGGGCGACAAAAATCCTGTGTGTCCGCCAGCGCCTGCGCAGACGCAGGCCAGTCCATCGGCGCCTGCAGCCACCGCTTTTTTGGCCAGGGTCAGGTTGATCACATCGGCCACCACCATGCCGCCGTAGCCGTGCACCACGTCGATGGCGGGCTTGGGACTGCCCAGGGCCGTGACCACCAGGGGCGGCTTGTACTTGGCGATCAGCGCCAGGTCTTCAGACAGCCGGGTGTTCGACGAATGGGTGACCAGATTGGCGCACCACGGACCCAGGGTGGCGCTGGGCTGGGCATCGCGGGCCTGGGCCAGCCCCTCGGTGATCTGCTTCATCCACACTTCCAGCTGCTCGATCGGTCGTGCGTTGGGCGTTGGAAATGCGCCCACAATGCCGGCCTTGCAAGCGGCCAGCACCAGCTCAGGCCCGGAGATCAGGAACATGGGTGCGGCCACCACCGGCAGCCTCAGGGAAAACGGCAAGGCCTTCATTCGGCAGCCTTGAAGCCCGAGATGCGAACCGCTTCGCCCCAGCGCTTGTAGTCGGCCGCCACAAAGCGGGCGAGTTCATCGGGACTCGAAGGCAGCGTTTCGAAGTCCATGGCGCGCCACTTGTCCTTGACTTCCTGGGCGCGCAGGGCCTTGACCAGCTCCCGGTTGACGCTGGCGATCACCGCGTCCGGTGTGCCGGCCGGGGCCGAGACCGCCGCCCAGATGTAGATCTCCAGATCGGGAAAGCCTTGTTCGCGGAATGTGGCCACGGCGGGCATCAGGGCCGAGCGCTGCGGGCTGGTCACGGCCAGGACTTTGACCCGGCCCGCCTCCAGGTGCGGCTTGACCGCCAGCAGCGGCAGGAAGGCTGCGTTCACCTGAGCGCCGACCAGGTTTTGCACCGCCGGGGGCGTGCCATTGAAGGGCACATGGGTCATGTTCAGACCGGCTTTCTGGTTGAGGATCACACCTGCAAAGTGCGATGAGTTGCCCGCTGTGAAGGAGGCATAGGAGACCTTGTTGCCCTGCGGCTTGGCCCAATCGATAAATTCACGCAGGTTGTTGGCCGGCACGCTGCTGTGCACCGCCATGACCATGGCGCTGCCCAGAAAATTGGTCACGGGCTTGAAGCTCTTTTCGGCGTCGTAAGGCAGTTTGCTGAAGGTGTGCGGGTTGATGGTCAGCATGCTGGTGTTTGACAGCAGCAAGGTGTGGCCGTCGGGTGCGGCCTGGGCCACCGCCTGAGCAGCCACGATGCCCGAGCCACCGGGTTTGGCGTCGACCAGCAACGGCTGGCCGGTGTTTTTTCGAAACTCCTCGGCCACCACACGCACTGCGGTATCGAGGGTGTTGCCGGGGGCAAAGGGAACGACGATGCGCACCGGACGATCCGGCCACGGCGCGGGCGTGGTTTGAGCGGCGGCCGAGAGGGCCCAGGTCAGTCCAAGGACCGCGCAGCTGATGAGGGACTGGGTTTTCATGTCGGGTCTCCTTTGAAGGGGTCGGTGGAGGCCAGGCGGGCCAGCCATTGGGCGATCAAATCAGCCAGCCGCTCGGTTTGCTCCAGCGGGCTCATGTGTCCGGTGTCATCGAGCCAGTGCAGCTGCGCTGCGGGCATCTGATCGGCCGCCTCTTGCGAAAGCTCTGGGGGCGTGACCTTGTCCTGGCGTCCGCACACGATGAGCGCCGGCACCTGAATCTGACGCATCAGGCTCAGATGGTCACCGCGGCCGGCGATGGCTCGGGTTTGCGAGGCGGCCGTCTTCGCTCCCACTTCGCTCAACATGGTCCTGATGTAGCCCATGAGAACTTCATCACCGTGGCGGCTCGGGTGGGTGCCCCAGCGCGCCACCTGTTCCACCAGGGCTGCAAAGTTACCCTCGATGGCCTGCAAGGTCTTGAGCCGGTTGGCCCGGCTGGCATCGGTCTCTGGCCGTATGGCCGAGTCAATCAACGCCACAGCCTGCACGCTGCGGCGCGCCTGGGCCAGCATTTCCTGCAGGACATAGCCACCCATGGAAAAGCCGGCCAGCGCCAGCGGCCGATCGGCCGGCAGATCGGCGACAAGTTGCCAAGCATCCTGGGCCATCTCCGCGATGCTTTCCTGATCGGGAAAGTGGGCGATCCGAACCTCGCACACGGCGCTCAGGCGCCGGGCAACCGGTTGCCAAACACGTTCGTCATTGAGCATGCCGGCGAGCAGGAGCAAGGTGGGCGTCATGTCTCGTGCTCCCTGGGGGCGAGTTGTCGCGCGCAATCGCGCAACTCACGTTTGAGCACCTTGCCCACCGCATTGCGTGGCAGGCTATCCACCTGCAACAGATATTCGGGCAGCTTGTAGACGGCCACCCGTTTGTCGTCCTTGAGAAAGCGCTGCAGATCGGCCAAAGCAGGGGCATGGCCGGGCTTGGCGACGATGCAGGCGCACAGCTTTTCGCCCAGGATGGGGTCGGGCACTGCCACCACGGCCACGTCTTGCACACCCGGGCAGGCGATCAGCAGGCTTTCGATTTCCTCAGAGGAGATATTGACCCCACCGCGGATGACCAGGTCTTTGCTGCGCCCGACATAGCGGTAGTACTCCAGGCGGTCGCCGGCGATCTCGAACAGGTCGCCGGTGCGGTAGTAGCCTTGCTCGTCAAAGGCGTTGGCGTTGAGTTCAGGGGCGCGGAAGTAGCCACTGAAGATGGTGGGCCCAGCAAAGCGCAACTCGCCCACCTGAGCGGCTTGCACGATGTCCTGCCCATTGTCCAGGTCGACCAGGCGGGTGCGGATCTTTCGGGTGGTGGAGATCTGCCACTGGTGGCCCTGCACCCCGGCGCGAGGAAAGAACTGGGCCCGCAGGGCCGGGTCGGGCACGTCAATGTCGCTGCTGGTCAGGGCCGCCCCTTCGTTGGATCCAAAGTAGTTGACGATGCGCACACCATGGCGCTCCTCAAAACCGCGAACCATCCACTCCGACAGCGGCGCCGAGCCCGAGCCGATGCGCCGCAAGCGTTTGAAATCGATGCCGGCAAGCAAGTCCTCGTGCTGGAGCAATGTGTTGAGTATGGCCGGCGGCGAGACCGTGTAGTCGATGCGCTCGGTTCGCAACTGCTCAAGAAATACCGGCAGCACAAAGGGCTGGTGCTGGACCACGGTACCGCCCAGGGCCAGCCAGGTGGCAAAGGCAGACGACAAGCCGGCCATGTTGATCAGAGGAAAAGGATTGAGCAGCCGGGCGCCAGGCTGAAGTTGCGCTGCTTCAATGATGGATGGCGTCACCACCAGCCACTCGTTGTGGCTGCGCGGCACGCCCTTGGGCCTGGCCTCTGTGCCCGACGTCCAGCACACGGTCAATACATCGTTGGCACTGACCGCTGCCTGTTGCTCGGCGCGCGCCAGCCTGTGTTCGAGCGCCGCATCGGCCTGCGGCCAGGTCGCTTCGATCGGGCAGGCGCCGTCTGGCGCCTCGGGCCCCCAACACAGCACCTGTGTCAGGTGAGGGTGGGCCTGCTGCAACTGCATCCACATGGCCGCGCTCGCATGCGCCTTGCCGGGGCTGCCGATCTGCGTGAAGGTGACCACCGCCCGGGCCTGCGTCAGGCGCAGGATGTGATCGAGCTCATGTTCTCGGTATTGAATCGGAACGGGCGAAAGCACCAGGCCCAGTCGGGCGCAGCTGAGGTAGACCACAAACTGCTCGACGCTGTTTGGCATCTGGGTCAGCACGATGTCATCGCGCATGAGCCCCTGATCGAGCAGCAGGCCGCTCATGCGATCGACCTCTTGCGCCAGCTGCAGCCAGGTCAGCCGCCTTGGCAGGCCGTGGGCGAAGTCCGCACGATTGCAGGCGTCGACCACGGCCTCGGCCTGCGGCTGGCGCCTGCAATGCTGAACAAACAAATCCCAAAGCGTGGCCTGACCCCACCAGCGCGCGGCGGTGTACTGCTCAATGCGCAGCGGGTCGACCAGGATCATGTGGCTTGCCGTCCTTGGCTTACCAGCCGCGCTTGAGCCGCTCGCCGCTGACCCAGGTGGCGTGAAAGCCGTTGGGTACGCGCTGGGGCAAGCGGATGCGCGCCACTGGACCCCGCGTGATGTCACGCGCGTCAAACACGGTCACAAAAGAAGCCTGGGCCCGGTCATCCCACATGAATCCCACCAGGTAGCCATCGTCTTCGTTTTTCCAGTTGTCGGCCGGTGCGAAGGGTGCCTCGCTGAACCACTTGTGCACCCCCTCGTGGTAAGTGGTGCAGCTGTCCTTTTCCAGGTCATATCGGGCAAAACCGCAAAAGCGGGGGTCCTCCGCACGGTTGCTGCGCCCCATGAGCACATTCCAGGTGTAGCGGGTTTTGTAGCCCTGCATCCAGGAGTTGATGACCGGGAATTCCTGGTTGATGATGTCATCGATCACCCGCTCGCGGGTTTGACCGGTGCGCAGGTTCAAGCGCCACTCGTAGAGCATGAAGTCATGTTCCAGGTTGGCCAGCATTTTGGGGAAGCGATCGACGTCGACATCGCCGCGCCAGTCGCGCGGCAGCCTGAAGGGCGTGCCGATCATCACGATTTCCGTGCCCCCGTGTCCGTCGTCTTCTTCCCAGGAATTGGAGACGTGGTACATGTAGGTTGGGCTGGCCTCAAACCAGCGGATCTGATCGGGCCGCCCGTGGCGGGGGATGACCCCAAAGCGCGAAGGCGTCTCGTGATAGAACTTGAGCTTGTGACGCCCGGCAGCGAACGCGTCCATGTCGTAGAACAGTGGGAAATCGTGCACCACGCTGTAGTTGGGCGTGATCGCCATGTCGTGCGGCAGGCGCGGGCCGGGCAGATTGACCGGCATGAAGGTCTGCAGCGCACCGTGGCGGTCCATCACCCCATAGTGCATATAGGGCGCCTTCTTGCCATAGGCAAAAAACAGAAACTCGCCGGTTCGCTCGTCCACCTTGGAGTGTGCCGAGATCGGCAGGTTTTTCAGCCTGGGGTCCAGATCGAGCATGCCGGCGGTGCTCAGATCGTCCGGCCTGACCTTGTAGACGCTGCCCCCCAGGTACCACATGGAGATCAGGTGGCCGGCGTAGTACTTGACGTCGGTGTTGGACGTGTTCTTCAGCGGTGCATCGGGCCTGTCCTTGCGCGGTGGATCCTTGATCCCTTGCCACAGCGCCTGGCCGGCGCTGAGCTCTTCTTGCAGGCCCTGCGTCATGACCCAGCGGTTGCGGTAGCGGGCTCTGCCGCCTTCAAACTCGACCGCGTGCAGCATGCCATCACCGTCAAACCAATGGTAGCGCCCCTGGGCCTCAAAACGCCGGTTCGGGCCATTGCGCACGTGCATGCCGGTCAGGTCTTTCGGAATCTCACCCTGAACATCGGTCAGGTCGATGGTCAGTTCCTGCTCAATCGGGGCAAAGCCACCGTTGAGGACGGGTATGTCATTGGTGCCCATGGTGATCTCCTGGAAAAGTTAGTCAGAGTAGGTCAGGCGGTTTGACGGGAGGGGCGACGGGACTGCGCGATGCAAAAGCGGCTGCTCACGAAGGCCAGGTTGGTCAGGCTGGCATTGCCCGCCCGATTCAGGCCGGTCACGTGGTAGTCGCTGTAGGCCGCTGCAAAGTTCAGAGGCATGGCGCCGGTGAGGTTGGTGGTCAACTGGGCGCCAGCGCGGGCATAGGCCTGCTCGGCTTGGTCGATGTAGTTTTCATCGGTTGAATACAGAAAGGCGGTCAGGCCGCCGAATTCGCGCACATCGGCGCTGGCCTGTGTCAGTGCATCTTGGGCGCTGCTGCACTCAATGACAAAGCTCACCGGTCCAAAGCGCTCGCCGGCGTAAAGCTCGCGCTCGCGCGTGCTGACCTGCAACATCAGGGGGGTGCTGGTACGCGCATTGGGAAATTCGGGGTGTGGGTAAGGAGCCGGTTCGAGCAGCACCTGGCCCACGCGTTGGCCCTGCTGCTTCAATTGCTCGAGCAGCGCCAGCGTCTGCGGCGACTGAATGGTGGCCAGGATCATGGCCGCCTTTTTGGGCTCGCGCGTGAGCGCCGCCACGGCCGCGGCCAGGCGCTGACCGACCTCCTGGAATGAGACCATGCCCTGAGGCGTGCGCACCCCTTGACGAGGGATGTAAATGTTTTGAGGGCTGGTGCACATTTGTGCGCTGAAGATGCACAAGGTTGTGGCCAGGCTGCGCAGCGCAGCGTCTAGGTCGTCGGCCGATTCAAGCACCACGGTGTTGTTACCGGCGGTTTCTGTAAACGTGAGTGCCGGGTGCGCATTTTTCTCGACCCATAGACCAAATTGCACGCTGCCGATGAAGTCCACGATCGCAGTCTTGGGGTGCTGGACCAGAATTTTTCCCAAGGGCTCGGCCGAACTGTCCACGGCCAGGGTGACCAAATTCGGATCAAAGCCCGCTTGAGCCAAGACCTGTCGGAACACCCGCACACTGATGGCCATGGGCAAGACGCTGGCAGGGTGGGGTTTGACGATCACCGCGTTGCCTGTGGCCAGGCTGGCCATCATGGAGGGCCAGGCATTCCAGGTCGGAAAACTGGCACAGGTAAAGCACACGGCCACACCGCGCGGGACCAGCCGGTAGGTTTTTTCCAAAGAGATGTGCGAGGGCCCAAAACTGCGCTCCCAACGTGCCGTCGGCGCGACCGATCGCAGCGCTTGCTCGGCGTGTACCAGGGCCTCGATGCCGCGGTCCAGTGCATTGACCCCTGAGCCTGCATAGGCCATGTTGTAGCTCTGCCCGGCGGTGTGCATGACCGCATGCGTGATCTCAAACAGGTGCTCCTTGTAGATCACGTCAAGCACCTGCATCAGCGCACCCAGACGCTCTTGAATCGACGCTTGTGACCACCGGCCTATGGCTTGCTCTGCGGCATCAAAAAGGGCGTCGACCTTGCATCGGGGATATTCAATGCCCAGTGCCTGCTGCGTATAGGGCGAGATCTCCTCGCCCAGCCAGCCGACTTGCCCAGGTTGGTTCAGGGCAAATTGCCGGCTTCGGCCGTCCTGACCCAGATGGGCTTCGAAGGCCTGTTTGCCATCGGCCTGGGCCTGGTCTGCATTGGGGTATTTGCCCGGCATCTCCGGGTACGGGCTCCAGCAGTGGCGCTCGGCGCAGGCCTGGCGGGCCCTCTCGAGCAGCGGCAGATGTTCAGCGTACCAATTCATGATGCAGCCTTTCTGCGCCAGATCAGCCTGTGGTGCCGCACAACACCGCTGCCGTCAGGCAGGTCATCGCTGGCCGAAAGCGTGAGGGTGCCATCGGCCGAAAAATCCATGTTTCGCACCTGTTCGCTGCCCACAAAATTGGGATTGAGCGCGTGGCTGACGCTGTGCACCACCTGATCGCGACCGTGCTCGGTGCGGGTGTGAAAGCGCCCTGCGTACTGAAAATAGCTCTCAAAGGCAGCCAGCCGCTCGGCCTCTGGCACGCTGCGCGTGCTCGCACCTGAAAGCGCGGGTCGGTGTGCCCGGGCAATGCAGGCCGACATGCAGCCGTCGCTCGTGTACTGGATCATTCCGCTGGCGTCCGGCCCGAACGGGTAGGTGCTGGCCCGTCCATCGCTGTAGGCAATCTCCCATCGCACGAGGTGCCAGGTGCCCAGCAGGCGCGCGGGGTCGGGCCCGGCTGACGGTACAGATGCTCGCAAAGAGGTCTCCTCAGCAGAAAGCGATGGCTTTGATCACTTTCTTTATTGAACTGACATGTGACGAAAGATATCTCATGTCATAGGGCAACGTCTGAGGGCTTACCCTTGTATCGGGTCTGCAGAGCTTGCTGGCCGAATCAAAGCCGGCCGGCCGATGGGGTTTCAGGCAGCTGCTGTGTTGAGCCGGGCAATGACCGCGTCGGTGGTCTGCACATCCCCAAAGTTAAAGATAAAGCCAGACAGGCAGGCTTCATGCTCTTCCACGGTCAAGGCTGAACAGGCGTCAGAGACCATGAGGGTTCGGTAGTTGAGCATCATGGCGTCTCGCGCCGAGGATTCGCAGCAGACATTGGTGGCAGTCCCTGCGATCAGCACGGTATCGATGCCATGGGCTTGCAGCCGTTTGTGCAGATCTGAAGAGCCTTGTATGAAGGCGCTGTAGAGGCCCTTGCGCACCCGCCAATCTCCAGGGTGCGGATGCAGGTCTGCGTACAGGGCGTGGCCATGGGTGCCTTCGGCCATCGAGGCGCAGCGCAGGGCAAAGCTTGCGGGCGAGGACAGTTCCTGATGGAAATGCGACCAGCTTGCGTCCGATTCAGGACTGTAGGTGTTGAGGATCCAGACCACGGTGCCGCCGGCGCCGCGCACTGCGTCGGCCAATCGGTTGATGGTCGGGCAGGTGGCGGCCGCGGCCGGCACCCAGGCATGGCCCCCGCCTTTCTGCACGAAGCTGTTTTGCATGTCCACAACCACCAGCGCCGTTGTCTTGGGCCTGAGATCCTCAAAGGCATGCAGGCGACCGCGCCGCGCGATCACGCGCTGCACGAGTTCTGGCGAGGGGGTGTAGGGTCTCATGGTGGACATGTTTTGCTCCGTACCGGGGACAGGGGGCTGCCCGGCGCGTAGGCGGCAGGCAGGCTTGAGCGCTTCAGGGCATGTAAGTGCCGCCGTTGATTTGCAGTGTTTGCCCGGTGATATAGCCAGCGGCCGGGCTGAGCATGAACAAGATCGGGTCGGTCACATCCAGGGGCACGGCGATGCGGCCCAGTGGAACCACCTGTCCGTAGGTGGCCGGATTGACGTTGGGCGTCCCCGACTCGTCGGATCGACCGGTTCCGCCTCGAAGGAAGGCTGTGTCCACCGCACCCGGGGCCACGGCGTTGACTCTGACTTTGGGCGCGTTTTCCAGAGCCAGCTCGCGCACCAGCAAAATCAGCCCGGCCTTGGCCGGACCGTAGGCGCCGAAATTGGGTCGGGCCCAGGCGCCCAGGCCCGAGGCCACGTGCAGCAGACTGCCGCGCTCGGACTTGTGCAAGTGGGGCAGGGCGGCGCGGGAGATGAAAAAAGCCGCGTCCAGATTGCCGTGCAAAATCTCCTGCCAGACGGCCGTCGACGTTTGCGTCAGCGCTTTGGGCTCACTCATAAAACCCACCAGATTCACGCAAGCGTCTATGCCGCCAAGTTCGCTGGCCGCCTGCAAGACCGCAGCGTCCACCGATGCTGCATCTGTTGCGTTCATGGCAATGCACCGCGGCATGCCGCCACCATGACGCTCAATCGAGCTGGGCAGATCCAGCACGGCCACCTGGGCCCCCAGGCTGCAGGCCTGGTTGACCAGGTGGCGCCCGATGCCGCCACAGCCGCCAGCGACCATCAGGCGCAGGCCCGCAAAGGCCTGGGCACTCCAGACACTGGCGTGGCTCATTGCTTGCAGGCGTCTGGAGCGTGGCTGTCGAGCAGCGTGCGCTGGCCGTTTCTGATACGAATGATGTAGGCCGGCAGTTCGGCGTCGCCGTCCTTGCCAAAGCAGATGTTGCCGGTCACGCCGCCGAGTTGGGTGCTGCGCAGGGTATCGCGAATGGCAGTGCGCTCGGCCTTGAGCTTGGCTGGGTCCCCGGTGACTGTCGCACGGCGCATGGCATCGGCAAACACGTAGACGATGTCGTAGGCCGATGCGTCCACGTGGTGCGCGCCGGATTTGTTGACGCCGCGTTTCTTGGCCTCGTCGAGGAATTTTTTCTCGAAAGTGCGGGTGCGCTCGTTGGTGTCCCACCAGTACCAAGACACGAACGTGGCTCCTTCACCGTCGCTGCCCAGGATTTTGGCAATGTCTGGATCGGCAAAAATTTGCGCGCCGATCAGCATGCTGTTGTGACCTTGGCGACGCAACTCTTTCATGACCTTGGCCGTACCCTCTGGCAGGCCGGCGAAGGCCAAAACGCCAGGGCTGTTGCCTTTGAGCTTGGTGATGTGGGGCGACAGGTCGGTGGCGTTGGTGGCAAAGCCTTCGGCCGGGATGACCATCTTCCAGCCGTTCGATTCCAGCAAATTGGGCATCCACCCGGCCAATGACTTGCCAACAAATTCGTCGCTCGGGAACATCACGGCGGCCGTTTTGTTGGCCACGCCACCCTTGGTGGCCATGGTCTTGACCAGTCGGCCAAATTGCTTGCCCTCGTCTTCGGTGACCCGGAAGGCCCACTTGCGGTCCTTGGTCAGCCCTGGCGCTGAGGCCGCATTGGGGATCTGAACGATTTCCAGGCGTTCGCCGGCGGCAAATGCCACTTGCGCTTCCTGGCTGGAGAAGGGACCAATGATGCCAAGGGCTTTGGCGTCTTCGGCAAACTTCTGGGTGGCCACCTGGGCATTCTTTGGATCGCCACCTGTGTCAAATTTTTCGATCCGGATCTTGCGGCCATTGATGCCGCCCGCGGCATTGATCTCGGCCACTGCAATGTCCACGGAGATTTCAGTGCCAACGGCAACGCCCGAATAGCGGCCGGTCTTGGCGTGCGACAGGCCCAAGACGATGTCCTGAGCCCAGGAGGGCGCGACCAAGCCGGCGGCCAGGCCAGCAATTACCAACAAACGTTTTTTCATCAGTTGCTCCATTGAAGTTTCAAGCACCCAGGTAAGCCTCGGCCATGCGCGGATCGCTTGCCAGAGACGAGGCATCACCTTCCAGAACCAGCCGCCCAAGTTCAAGCACATAGGCCCTGTGGGCGGTAGCCAGAGCCATGTGTGTGTTTTGCTCGACCAGCAAGATGGACAGGCCATCGCGGTTGAGCTCGGAGATCAAAGTGAACAGCGCCTTGACCAGCAGCGGACTGAGCCCCAAAGAGGGCTCGTCGAGCATCATCAAGGCCGGGCGACTGAGCAGTGCGCGACCGATGGCCAGCATTTGCTGCTCG
>SXGQ01110607.1_pt1 | contig 12281 bp, 13 predicted proteins | sample 3178371 | NCBI WGS metagenome assembly SXGQ01 (sample SAMN11356859, study PRJNA531348) | freshwater metagenome | isolation source: freshwater sample F1-20 | place: China: Fuxian Lake, Yuxi | collected 2017-12-25 | reverse complement strand
TTCTGAAAATGTTCTAATGACATAATCTTTTTGAATTAATTCTTCAAAAGGGAAATTTTCCATATTACCAAAAACGACCTCCCCCACTTAATCCTAGAGCCTTAGCGTAGAGCGGAAGGCGGCATGACCAGTACCCGGCAGTACATTTATCATTCTTTTGTGGACAATTATGCCTATCAGAGAAAGCTTTTCTAGCTTTAGGATCTCTTAACTTAACAGCTAATTTACCACCACCTGATTTAGCCCCAAATGAAATTTTTTTAACTCTATCACCACATTTTACATAAACATAAAACTTTTTACCACCAGAACCACCACGTTTAGGTTTACCCAGTTGAACTTTTTTACCCTGATACTCAGCTTCATTTAAAACTTCTAAATCTTCATCTGATTCATAAATAACATCTAACCAAACTACCTTATTTTCGTAGATACCTCTTCTACCAATATCAGTTAATATTGTTTCTTCATCTAATGGTGATAGGTCAATTATACCTTTATTGTATAAACTTCTAACCTCATTTATTAGTTTGAAGTAACCCTCTGAACCATATCTATAGATATTTTCTGTAAGTGTTGTTCTGTTTTCAAAATGATAAAGAACACTTTCTGAAATAAGTTCCCTTCCCTCTGTTATCAATTTACCATTGATGATGTAATCTTCTTTCATAGTTTTTTTACCCCATGATTTGCCTTTACTAGACTTATATTTTTTACATGAACCTGGTGTTGGTCTACAAGCTGGGTATTTACTCCTTTTCTCACCTTCTTGTCTACCACATGGTTTACATTTGTTTCTACCTGTTTCTTTATCTTTTCTACAAGTATTACAATCAACCCAACCACCTTTTGAACCTTTGGCACCCTTTCTTTTAAACCAATCTCTTAAATTAGTTTCAGAACCAGGTTTAGATGTAAGTTTTCTTTTTTCAGTAATTAAGTCTTCTAATTCAAAAACACTTTCGTTTTTATTACGTCCTTGACAATGTGCTTTTTGTGAGAAACCTTTTGGGTTATTACAATCTATACTTTTTTTATATTTCTCAGACCATTTTTCATCTATCACCTCTTCAGATTCTTTTGTTGAGTTACCCCAGTTTTCAGCACCTACCTTTCTACATTTAGATAATGCACCTGAAGCATAAGCAGAAGGCCAAACATCATACCTACTTTTTACTTTGTAGTAACAAGCGTCTCTTTTCTTTTTCTTTTTCCTTCTTTTTCTTTCAAAAAGAAGTTCAACATTTATGATTTCTTTAATATCCATAAAAATTATTTTTTCCAATCAGAGATTCCTGTTGGGTGGATATCATTAGTGTCATCTTCATCATCATAAGGTAACCCATATTCATTCATATCACCACCCTCAATTTCATTCATTAAAAAATCAAAAACTTGATCCATATTGTTTTTAGCCTCAGCAATATGGTCTTGAGCCCAATCATGACCACCTTCCAATATTTCTTCAACCATAGATTCATCTAAGTCTAATAATAACTCACACTGTCTTTTCATTTGTTCTAAATTTGAAAAGAACATATATCTAGATGATTCTTTATTCTCTTTTATAGTTTTTGTTTTTTTAATAGATTCACTAAATCTACAGGTAAACCCTAGTTTTTCTATATTTTTAAAATCAGATGTGTCCTCCTCTTTAAGATTAGATTCAGCTAAATCAAATACATCAGAAATTAATTTATCAACTATACGACAAATATCTTCTTTTTTCTTATTTTTTAAGAAATCTATTGATGGACCCACAGCTACTACCATATTGTCAGAATCAATAATGACTAAATATTTTTTACCATCTCTTTCCTTTATTGCTGTAGCGGGTGATAAATCAGACCTTCTATAATTTGGTTGTGTAGATATTTCATCTATTGATGACTCTTTAACTATTTTTTTAACCAACATCTCTAAATCAGATTCAGTTAGTCTTATTACTTTTTTCATATTTATATTTTTATTATAAATATTGTTTAATTCATAAAAACTAATCTTTTTTGAAAACAATTACGGACCACATTATATATAAGAATGATATAATTAAATTTAATAATGGTACATAAAATAGTTTTTTTAAATAACTATATTTTTTTTCAGAAAGATTGTTATCTATTAACATAGCCTTCTTTAATATTATATGTGATAAAGGGTATGATAGTAAAAAAGTTGCTATAATTAGAAATGTATTCATTTTAAAAGATATTTATTATATATGGAAAAAGTATCCTCGTTAAGTTTAAATATATTAATGGAAAAACTGTATGTTGAATCCGCGGTTAATCAGATGTTTAAGGACATATCTTCTTTTAAAGATCATCCTTATTTAATTATTGAATCTGATAATAAATCAATATATAAAAAAATAGTAGATGATTTAGGGTTGACTAGGAGGTTAATTTTCACATTTAGTGCCGGTGTTTCTGCTATGTCTGAACCTGTTGCTAATCTATTAGAGGGTTCAGGTGTTGATTTAAATCATACACAAATAACCATGTTAATTATAGCAGCAATAGCTTCAATGACAGGTGAAAAAAACAATCAACAAATGATATCCAAGTTAAAAGAAGAAGGGATTTATAATTATTTAAAAGATGTTATTAGTTTTATAACAAATGTTCAAGAACTAATAAACTCCATCTTTAAGAAAGTTTTAAAATCAAGCCATACTTTAACTGAAATTTTAGGTTTCACATTTATAATGGTACCAGTTATGAAAATTTTAAATAATCTTATAGATGACTATGGAATAACTTTTAATTCCATGAAAGAGTTATTTATAGGTTTAATATCAGGAACTATTACTTTCGGTGTTAAAAACATTATAGATAAAATAAAAAAAAGGTTGAGATAATCTCAACCTTTTTTCTTTACAACATCTTTTATGAAAGCTCTTATTTTACCATCTATAAAAACTTCAAAAATAGGAACCATTTTTCCATGGTATTTTTTAACAGCCTCAGGGTCGGTCATTGGAATTTGATCAAAAGGTAATTCATACATATCAGCAATTTTAGCTGACATGTTTGGTGAGTAGGTGGTGATTAAAACTTCCTCACCTATTTTAAAATTTTCAATTATTATTTTCTTCATTTTAATTTTTCTAAGTATAACCTTGAATTCCTTAAATCGGTAATAGGATCAGTCAATGGTATTTTTTCGTTATTGTAATATAATTCACAATATAAGGATGAAACTAAAGGATTGTCAACATTATATATAATATCTTTTCTAATTAATTTTAATTTTTTAATATCAAAATCTCCATCAATAACAATTAATATGTCACATATAACACCTTCTAAATGTTGTACAGTTGTTATTACAATATCTTCAGTATTTGGGTACTCTATTATATGGCTAGTAACAATATTTTCATCCAAAATATCTAAAGTAGTGATTTGTGTATCTAAAACTGTTTCACCTTCTACCTCTATTTTGATATCACCTTTAATTATTCCATAATCTTCTGATATTATTTCCAGACCAATATTTTTAGTTTCTTTTAATTTTTTAATTAAATTTTTATGCCAAACATCTTCATCTAAATTTTTTAATTTTTTATAATCTTTCTGTTTTATTGTACCTCTTCCTATCTCGCAACCGTAACCAAACATGGTAATTTTCACTATATCCATGGCATTATTTTTTAATAAATTGTTTAGGGTAATTTTTTATATTGGAAAAAATTTTATCCATTTAGGAACTTTTTATTATAAATATCCTAATATATTATTGTCATTTAATTAAAATTGTTATCTTTGTTTATAATTAATTAAAAACACACCATATGAACAAATTACTTAGTTTTTTGATGATAATTTTTTTGTTAACATCTTGTAAAAAAGAAGTTATTCAAAAACCTGACAACACTGTAACACAACCAACTCAAACTGATTTGGTGTCTCTACTTATTGATAAAGATTGGGTATTGGTTGATGGTAATTTTTATTACGAAACACCAAAAATTTATTATAATCACCCAAACACAAGTTGTTTGAACCCTTTTTATGGTCCAGCTTGTAATTTTGATAATATTACAAAGGGGGTTACAACATGGAGATTTTCTATGACTAGATTCTTTTTAAATGGTGTTGAAGAGGATGAACCTTTTTTATATAACAATACAGTATCAGTAGGGGTTTATAATGGTTCTAACATAGTTACTAGGGTTATTGAAGTTATATCCATCTCTGACACTAAATTAGAAGTTAGAGTTGGTGAATTGGGTACGATAGTGGGTAACCCTTATTCTATTTTAGTTTTCAAAAAAGCTGGTACAACAACAGGTTCTTATATCCCAACAGTATCCTACGGTTACCAATATCAGGGTGAACTAGGTATTAACGTTGGTGGTTCTGTTACTCAGACAAGTTCTCTTTACAATACAAAATGGGTTGTAACTAAAGTCTATAATGGTTTTGGTTTTGACCAACCTAATGATACTTTGGAGTTTTTTAATGATAACACTTACACTATTAATGGTTTATCTTATAGTGGTAGAACTTTTAATATAACACAAGTTGTTGGTAATACTTCTATTAATTTAAATTTAAATAACTTTATAACTGTTGGAGGTAATAACTATAGTGTATTAACTAGTAGTTCTTTTGTATCCGATGGTATTATAAATGGTTCACAGTTCAGTGATATATTAAATCCTAGTACTGAAAATAAATTGATTTGGCTAGTTAGGATAAATTAAAAAAGGGAAGATTATTCTTCCCCTCTTTTTTTGTTTTTATAAATACCTTTCTGTTTTTCTCTTCTTTTCCTAACAGATTCCTTTTCAAACTCCTTACGGTTATTTAATTCAGACATTTGCCTTGTCTTGATAATTTTTCCTTTATATTGTTTTAAAGCTTGTTCAATATTACCTTTTTTAACCTCAATTATAATCATCTTTTAAATTTATTTATATTTTTATTAATGTAAACAGTTTTTAACTTAGTGAAACATTTTTCTCAGTGTCATAGAATACTAAGTTTTTATTTTGAAGTTCGTCCCTTAATTTTTGAAGTTCTTCCTTTAATTTAGTGATATCCTTATATAATTGACTTTTTTCTAAATCTAACTGTTGGTAGAAAGAAACGGCTTTTTCGTGTTGTGTTTGTAACCATTCATATTGTTCTGGATCTTCTTCTTTTGAGAAAAAAGAGATAGATCTACTTAATTCATACCTGACTTGATTTACTCTACTCACTTTATTATCTGTATTACTGTATTTATTAGTTGCTATCCTTAATTCTTCTTCTTTCTTATTAATTTTATCTAAAGTTTCAGTAGAATCACCTAAAGAATCGTAAAACTTACTTAAAGCTTCCTTGGTATATTTTTCCATCACAGATTTAAGTTTAGTTATAGCTTCTTCACCTTTTTTAGTTTGACCTTTTCCAGGACCACCTAAATATTTCTTAACTACTGATTCAGGTTTATTATGGTCAGCTACGTTCCAATAGTCTATAACAGAATTTTCAATATTAGCCCCATTAACAAATTCTTCTTTGGTTTTACCCGCTGCTTTTTGCATCGCTGCATTACTACCTCTATATAAACCACCCCTAAAAGGACGGTAATGTATTGCCACTTTATAATATGTTGGCGTATCCATGGATTTAGTCGGTTCCAATCTTCTTTTATCTATTAAGAAGAATATAGGTCCTTGTGTGAAGTAGTTTTCATAATAACCTGAACGGTCTCTCATAGTAACACACCATTTAGTGTTAGAACCGTATCTACATGAAGCTTTATGTGTCTTTGGCATTAATACCAAGAAATCGTCATCCTCATAGACTTTATCAACACCAGTTTCTTTTTGTTCTTTTCTAGAAAGTTTTAATTTAGCCTCGTTTGAAGCCTTTTCAAGGTCTTCTATACTATTAAACTGGTTTATATCTTTTTTTTCGTATTTTGAAGGGTTTTTGTGGAAATACTCTATATCATCAGCAACTTTTAATAATTCAGTTTGGTTAACACCATGCATATCCCTATTAAGTGGTGATTGTAACCATCTTGGGTCCACAGAAGTATCAGGTACTTGTTCAATGGACCATCCGTACCATCCTGGATTTTCCTTAGAGTTTTCTTTAAACCATTTAATGGTTCTTTTTAACATATTTTTTGTTAACCAATCCAAGTATTTTTGATTCCCTGAAGGATCTATTTCAGCCAATTTATCTACTTGGTCCCACATTGGTTCGGGGTATTTAGCTTTAACATCCTCAAGTCTACCTTCTAATAAAAGATTTTCAACCCTTTCCATTATAATTGTTGTTATATTGTTTTCCATATTTAATAAATATATATATAAAATAAAAAAGAGGCCATTTAGCCTCTATTAAACACTCAAATCTAAAAGATTAAAAGGTTCGTTTTTATTAGGTATGAATTTATGTTTTAAGGTACTCTTACCATTCCAACCTTGATAAGATTTAATTAACATACCATCTATTAATTTTTTTATGGTGTTAATTTTTTCTTTGTAATCTAAAGTTGTTAAATTATTTTTTTTATTAATCCTAGAACGAAGTATTATTTTACTTAATAAATCTCTTCTAAATGTACCGTACTTGTCTATAAATGTTTTTTTAACGTATTCTATCATTTTAACGTGGTCCTGAATTGTTTTGGTTATAAAAATATCTCCTTCAGAAAACATCTCTTGCTGGAAGTACCCATTGAAGTTATAAACATGGCTCAAGTCTTCAACCGTAAAGTCACAATCAAAATAATTAGGACTGATAGACAATATGGTAACAAAATTTAAATTACCAAAAACAGTTTTACTACCTATTTTAGTAATCATACTAGGGTCGTGTATAAATGTTTCTTGGTTTTGTATGTTTTTACCACCATTTAATTCTGAGTAAATATTATTGTAAAAAGTTAAAACTTTTTCTAAAGCTTGTTTATTTTTCTTTCTAACAAATAAATTCCAAAAAGATATTAATTGTTTATTGTCGTGTATATGGAAATTATTATAATATTTTTCTACCTCAAAACTTTTAATAGTATAATTAATAACACCTTCAACCGTACTCACTTTTTTGGCGTTGAAATCAAAATGTTCTAAAACAAAATCTTTATTATTTTTAACTTTTTTAACCCATTCAGGCCCTATAGAAGAATATTTATTAATAATAAAAGAATGTTTAATTAAACTAATTTCAGTTTCAAAGTTAGAAACATCTGTACCCAATTGAACGGATTTGTTTTTAAGTCTAATTGCTGTTTGTAGTGGTTGTGATACGTTCATAACCTCAATCATATTAGATTCTAAGAAATCTAAAAAATCTTCGGTATAAATAATTTTACCATTAACCCTATCTAATCCAGCCGGACAACAATTTAAATCAAAAACTGATAAAAGGGTTTTATAGTAATTGATTTCCCTGAAGTTTTGGAGTGATTCCTTATAAACGTTAATTGTAACTTTATTAACAATGCCAAAACGTTCACTACTAACCATTCGCATTGATTCCCCACTAGGACCAACCCAAACTCTATTATAACCATCCACCCCAGCTACAGAACTTAGGTTGGTGTGGATAAACATTTCAGTATCATTTCCTGGGTACCAATCAAATCCTTGAATATTATTAAAAAAGAATAAATCAATATCATTTATGATAGGTTCTTTGAATTTACCTTCATTCAAAAGATGGTAGATAGTGTTAGCCACCGAACCACCAGCCATGAAATAATGTACGGGATAGTCATCAACCCCAACCCCATTTGATTGGAGTTTAGAGTTGATGATGTCCAAGACCGTATTATAGGTCTCCCCACTATTCAAAAATTTTATTAATTCCTTTCTATTCATATTATTGAATACCGTAAACAGATTTTTTATCACCTAAAAGGAATTTTGCCATTTCAACAGCTTGATCTTTGGTTTTAAATCCTTTCTCCACCACTTTCTTGGCGTGTACAATTGTGTAATCAGTTGATGATACATCAGCTTTAGTGTACTTATATCTACTATTTTTTTTAGGTTTAAGTGAATCTTTTGCGTAGATATCATAAAAACCTACTTTACAAATATAACGTCCTTTGTTTCCTGATTTTGTTGCCATTTTTTTTTCTTTATTTAAATTAGTAAATGAATTATTTATACAAATATAATAATAATTTTTAATTAGAAAAACAAAAGGTGGAAAATTTTTCCACCTTTTTTTATCATCTAATTACCCTTCTCATAGTTCCATCATCGTAAACTTCAATATACATATCCATTAAACTAAGTTTATTAGGATCTATTTCTTGACCGTTTAAATTGATATACTTAATAATAGTTTTTTGATTATTTAAATCCATATTATTAATAGATATTGGTCCAAAAGTTTCATAAACACCATCATTATCGTATTGTTGTAATCTATAGTAGTTAATAATAGGTTCAACTTTATAATCAACAACATCATATTCTATTTGAGTATTTGAATTGCCTGATGCATTTAATGTTATAATAGTTGTCCACGTTTCACCATCTCTACTTTTTTGTAAATTAAAGTGACTTGTATTATGTTCAGAAGATGTAACCCAAAATAAATAATTATCTTGCCCTTTACTTACTCCATTAAATGTAGATAGTTCTACAGGTAGAGCCGCTGTAATGTTAATTTTATATTCTTCTATTTCTCCCCAATCATATCCTATTGAATAATAGGCATCGTTTGATGGTGTTTCTAACCAAGATGATAATACTCTCATCGTTACCAATGACATACTAGCATCACTTGGAACTGTGAATGATTGTGACATGGTTGCACCGGGACCTTGTAACATAATGTTTTCGGCAGTCTCAAATATACCATTATTATTAAAATCAATCCAAGCAGCATACCCAGAATAATTTGAATATGTCATTGTGCTAGATACTGAGATAGTATAAGTAGATCCTCTATTTAATGTAGTTGATATTGATGTAAAATCTTGATATGCATCATATCCTTGTGGTGCATCGTATGTTGAATTGTTGTTTATTGTATTTAAAGTTACATTTGAAATATAATCTCCAGAACTCGTCCCATAAACATATGGTGGGGATGAATTTAATGTTACGCTTACTGGGGTGTTGAAACTAGCAGGGCAAGTACCATTAACAGAGCGAGTTCTAACCCAAATAGTAGATAATTGAGCGTTCAAAAATAAGGTGAATGGATTTGTTGGATTATTTTGTGATCCATCCACCGTTGTAAAATTATCGGATGACCATTCAATTCTATTGATAGTTCCTTCATTTCCTGTTGTGGTAAAAACAATACCATCATTCACTACTGTTGTAGTCACATTAGCAGATATTGTACCAGGATTAGTTGGTGTAGTGCATGGTGTTGTTGCGCAAATTGAGAATGTACCTTGTCCTGTTCCATTTCCATAACTATGCACTCTAACATAATATGTTACCCCATTAGTTAATCCTGTTACGGTTGTTGTTTCTGCAGATGAACCCGCAGTATTATCAACACAAGCAAGTGAGGTCAACCCAGCACAAGTACCACTATATACTTGTAATACAGCATCTGACATTGTTCCTGGGGTTACAGTTATGGTTTGACTTGTTCCGTTTGCTACAAAACTATACCATACATCATCATCAGCAGTTCCAGCACAAGCGGCAACTGATTGATTGGCTCCTACTGTTGTTCCATTTGTTGATGACCCACAACTTGTACCTGAATTGATAGTTAGTGGAGGAGCACTGGTACAGTTATTATTTGTTGGGGGCGTAGTACATGTTCTACTTATAGTAAACGTACCTGTAATAGCACCTGAAGTATAATATCCGATATATACAAAATAGGTAGTCCCATTTGTTGCAGTAAATGTTGCAGTTTCATTTGAGCTTGTTATATTATCAACATTTGCAACTGTTGTATATGTTCCACCACAAGCACCTGTACTACTTGTTAAAACTAGTAATCGTGTATCTAAACTTTGTACAACAGTAATTGTTGTTGAACTACCATCCCCAGTGAATTTATACCATACACCCATAGTTCCAATAGTGGAAGCATTTGGAGCAGTTTCCGATACCGCATTTACAGTTGTTCCCGCAAGATTACTTGTACCACATGGTAAATTAGTTGCTCCCGAACAAGCATCATTAGATGGTGGGGTTGCAACAACATAAGTTACAGAAATATTATCAATCAATGCTGGAGGGTTTACACCACCACTAACATCATTTCTCCAACTAAATATAATTCTTCTAGTAGTTCCAGCAATAGTGTTAGGTAATGTATAAGTAGTTGTAGCACAAGTAGTTTGATTTTGGATTGTTCCTAAAAGTACCCTATTAGTCCCACTAGCCGTTACTGCGGTACCTGCGGATGGGGTCACTGTATTAACACATGACCATATTTTTAAATCATCGTAATTATTCTCCCCAGCAATTTTTCTATTAAAATTTAATGTAATGCTTGTAGCGGTAGCTGGAACTACAATATCAAAATAAGCATGTACAACAGAGGTAGCGGTGTTAGTATATGAATATGCACTTGAATTGTTTGAAATATAAAGTGCACCTGTACCATTACATTGATTAGCAGTACCACGATACCATTTATTGGTTTGTGTTCCGTTTACTAAAGTTAATGAATTCCCAGTTTCAAATGTCTCTGAAAATAATGTAATTTGACCAAAAGTCAAAAAGGACATTAAGGTAAAAAATAATAAAAGTATATTTTTCATTTTTTATTTTTTTTTAAAGTGTATTTTTATATAAATATCTTTTTTAAAAATAAAAATAATAATAAATACCAATAAAAGATATATAGTGTATTATATTTATTTATTAATTGTTTAAAACGTATCTTTGGATGAATATTTTCCTGTTATAAATTAACATAATTCACTATGTAAAAATATAAAATCTTTTTTACATAAAAAACTTAAATACTCACCAAGTTCACACATATCATCATCTCCTTCCTCAAAAAACCATTCAATTAAACATTTATTATACGTATTCAATAATTTATAAAGATAGATTATTGAATTAGTGTTTATGTAGTGTAGATCTATTTTTATTTTGGTTATGTTATTTTTATCTTGTAAATTTTTTATTTGATGAGTTACCATTGACCAAAATAAATCTGAATCAAAAGGGATTGATTTACCTTTAATTAATACTTCATTATTGTATTGATTATAAACCACTTTTGGAGTTGTTTCTGTTTGTTTTGATATTATTGTTTCCATTATATTACAATTAATGTTTTTGTTTTTATTTCACCATATAAATTTTCTAATTTTATAATATATAATCCAGATGCTAAATTATCCAAATTAACCATATTATTTTGAATTTTTACATTAACCATTTGTCCATTAACATTTTGAACGGTTAGTCTATTGTATTGATAAGATAAGATTCTAACATGGGCATTTCCATCTGTTGGGTTGGGGTACACATCAAATCCTTCACCTTCTATTTCATTAACACTTGTAAGATTATTTGATTGATTTGTTAATATCACATTTTCAGAAGACATACATCCGTTAGCGTCGGTTACTAATACTTCGTAAAAATCTGAAATAACGTTATTTAAATCTTCACTAGTTTCACCATGATTCCACTGGTAGGTGTATGGTTGTACACCACCAACCACATTTAAATTAATAGATCCAAAAGTATTTTCTGTAGGTTGTGTATAATCAAGGTTAGTTATCAATCTTTCAGGTTGACTAATCATAAATTCCTCATTTTTTATACATCCAGATTGATCCATAACATTAATTTCATAATGACCTGGTTTTAAATTTTGTGCCGTATTATTAGAATCACCATTAGACCAAAAGTAAGTGTATAATGAATCACCACCTGAAACTTCAACGTCAATTGAACCATTATCTAAACCATAACAAGTTATATGATTAATATCAGACTGTAATGTTATTTCATTGTATATTTCAATAACATTCTCAGTATAAAATTTACATCCTTTATTATCGGTAACTTCAATACTATATAAATCTGTACTATCAATTTCTAATTTATCATTAGTTCCACCATTTGACCATTTATATGACAATGGTAATTGACCTGTTATATTTTGTAATTTTGCCATTCTTTTATGGTCAACACAATTCACATCAGTTTTTAATTCGGCATTAAATGTGTTAAAATATTTAGCCATTCTAACAGCTTCATAAGAATTTAATTTACCCTCACCCAATAAACCTATATAATTCTGATTAACATTATATATTGTTGAATCTGCTGTTTGTTTTAAAATATATTCCACTTGATCGGGAGTTAAACATGGGTT
>SXGQ01539708.1_pt1 | contig 12282 bp, 18 predicted proteins | sample 3178371 | NCBI WGS metagenome assembly SXGQ01 (sample SAMN11356859, study PRJNA531348) | freshwater metagenome | isolation source: freshwater sample F1-20 | place: China: Fuxian Lake, Yuxi | collected 2017-12-25 | reverse complement strand
TGCTATGAATAAAATTAAGAAATTAGATAAGAATAATTTGTTTTGCTGGCTACTGCTGATACTTATAATAATAACAAGTTTTTTTAGCGTTAAAAACGGTGGTCTTGCTATAATTGTCTACCTTTTGCCTACAATATTTATATTTCTTCATGGCAGTAAATTTTTAGGCAAAAAGAACATTACAATATTTTTTGCGGTGGTATGCATTGTCACATTTATTGCAGAGTATTTAGGTGTTAATACCGGCAGATTATTTGGAGAATATTACTATAATTCAATTGGTAATGGTCCCCTCTTAGGAGGCGTTCCTCCGCTCTTAATGCTTACTTATTTCTCTATAACCTATGGTACTTATTGGGTAATAAGGATATTACTTGGTGATTTTGGAGTCATTAGGGGTATTAAAATATTATGGTTAAGTGTTTTAGGAGGATTAATAGCAACATTAACCGACCTTGCTGCTGACCCTGTTAACTCCACTGTAAATCAAGTGTATATATGGACTAAAGGGGGCATATTCTTTGGTGTTCCTTACGAAAATTTCACAGGTTGGTTAATTGAAATTGCAATAGCATTCTTAATAATATCTGTAATTTTTGGATATATTACTAATTCTCCTAAATTAAAATCACTGCCATCAAAAAACTTTCAGCTGCAACCGGTAATTTTATTTGCAGCACCAGTCTTACCTATTATACTAAGGCCGATATGGGGCGAGCAGCCTGCCGACATACGTGCAGCAATGTCTCTAATAGCCCTATTTGGTTTAGGAAGCCTAATTGTTGTAAGTATTCTAAAGATCTATTGGAAAAACAACAAAAAAATATAATTATTTTTCAGGCATAATAACTGAGCCTATAATAAAATAAATTATAAATCCAGGTATTACCCCTGCCATTACTATAATAATTAATGCTACTATTCTAGCCAATGACTTATCTAAATTAAAATACTCGGCAACACCACCCACTACGCCGAGTAACTTTTTATCTTTAGATAATTTGAGATGTTTGTTTTTTGATTTTTTCATAATTTCTGGAGCCGACGGTGGGACTCGAACCCGCAACCTGCTGTTTACAAAACAGCTGCTCTGCCAATTGAGCTACGTCGGCGTAATGGTGCCGGGTGAGAGATTCGAACTCCCGAAGACGTATGTCAGCTGATTTACAGTCAGCCCCCGTTGACCGCTTGGGTAACCCGGCAAATTATATGGAGCCACCCGCGGGATTTGAACCCGCGACCCCTTCCTTACCATGGAAGTGCTCTACCCCTGAGCTAGGGTGGCTAATTTAGCAATTTACAGATATAAATCAATGTATAGCATACCAGTTTATTTCATATTCTTCAAGGTTGTCTGAGTGGTAAGAGCCTGCTTAGCCCTTAAGTTTTTAGGGTCTATTTTTAAAATTTGTTTAAATGTCTTTTCAGCTTCGCCCTTCATGCCTTCGTGAATATATGACTCCGCAAGAAGCTGCATAATAGATACACTTTCGGGCTCAAGCTCGAGGGCTCTTTTTAGAGTTTTTATTTGTTTTTCGTATAGCCCCATAACTCTGTAAACTCTAGCTAATGCCACCAGACGTGCCGAAGTTTCTTCCATTTCAATTGATTTCTCTAATGCTTTAGCGGAGCGCTTAAATTTTCTGCTTTTAAAAAGCATCATAGATAAATTGTAATAACTTGCAGCATTTGGATAATTGTCCGCAACTATCTGAAAACACTCTATTGCGTCATCTACCTGACCAAAATGAGAGTATATAAAACCAAGCCTTGAATAGGCCAGACTGTTTTTATGGTCTACCTTCAGGACTTTTAAGTACGCCTTTTCAGCTGCAAGATAGTTTTTTTCGGCATAGTATCGCCCGGCCATCTCAAGAAGACTATCTAGCCTCGCATCGTGGCTAACGGGCAAAATTGCCAAATTATCAACAATCTTTTCCATAAAGCCAATTTTGTATTTGCTTAATAACAAAAAGGTCAGAATGAATAATGCTACAAAAATTATTACTTCAAATATCATTTAAACTCCAATGCTAGGTTTTCCATTACTAATCTTGCATTTCCATTATTGTACAGATGAGACTGCGCCAAAATCAAGCTCTCAGCATCATGGCTCCAATTAGGCAGGCTATTATCAGATTGCAAAATAATAGCCATGGTGTCTATAAGATTGGCAGTTTCATTCTTTTCATGAAGAGTAGATATTATCATTAATCTCTCATTTAGTCCACCCTCAATAAATCCATTTGCCTTTTCATACAGCATATCAATTTCTTCAGAGTCGGTAGACAGGCTAATTAATTTGGCCGGGCTAAAAATTGGCAGCTCCTGAGCCTTTGAAGGTATGTCATATTTTTCTGCAAGCTCATGCATCTGCTCTTTGTTGGGTAGATAAAAATTTATTATTTGGGTTCTGGATAAAATAGTCTTAGGAATAGATAGCTTTGAATGTGAAATTAAAATAAAAACGGTATTAGCTGGTGGCTCCTCAAGAATGGAAAGCAAACAATTGCTGGCCTCAATACTCAAAAGTTCGGCTTCATCAATTATTACTACCTTGTTCTGAACTCTTTCTCCTGTCGTAAGATTACAAAATTCTCTTGCTGACTTTATCTGAGCAATCGAAATTTTTTTGTTCTCTATAGGCTCAACAACCCTTAGCCAACGCTCTTGGTCGGCCGAATTTAAACTATCGCCCATAACTGACTTTGCAAACAGCATTGCTGTCGATGTTTTTCCCAAACCCTTTTTGCCAACAAACAAATAGGCATGCGCAGGAGATTTTAGTGCAGCCATAATCAGTGAGCGAGTTTTTGGGTTTATTACTAAATTATCCATTTATAGATTCCAAAAAATCAGTTAAGTCTTTTGGTAGATCAGCCTCGAAATTTTGTTTTGAGAGCCCCTCTTTGATACTCAAAGCCAAGCTTTTGGCGTGTAAAAATTGCCTGCTAAGGCCCTCCGGCATTGGTTTACCACCATAAAGCTTATCACCGACTATCGGATGCCCCATATGCGCAAATTGTACTCTTATTTGATGAGTTCTGCCTGTATGGATATCTATTTGAACAAGACTATATTTATCGTATTCAGCTAGTACTTTATATTCAGAGATGGCCATTTTGCCAAGTGCATCAATCGACATTTTATTGGGCGCTTTGGTTGAGCGCTTTATTGGTAGCTCTATTCTAGCCCTAGGGTGCCTTAAGTGCCCCCAAACCAAAGCGATGTAGGTTTTATCGACTAGTCTGCTCGCAAACTGCTGCTGCAAATAGTCGAGCTCCTTTATTGTTTTGGCCATAATAAGCACTCCAGAGGTATCCTTATCTAGCCTATGAACAATACCGCCCCTTAACTGATCATTGTTTGCTAGCTTAGATCTAAAAATAGAGTAAATTGTTTCTGATTGATCTTTTGAATTTTTGGCATGCATAGATATGCCAGCAGGCTTATTTATAACAATAATTTGCTCATTTTCAAAAAGGACCTCTATATTAAATCCATCCCCTTCTGTAAGTTTTTTACTCATATAAACTATTATACTAGCTTATTAAGGGTTTGTAGCTGACTTTTAGTACCCATTACGATCAGGCTGTCGCCTGGATAAACAACCTCTCTTCCGGTTGGGTGAACATGACTGGTTCCACTAGCAGTATTTAACGCCAAAGTCGTAATCCCCTCAGCATGCTTTAATATATTCTCTAAACGGTGTCCGCTAACTCTCGAGCTTTTAGGTACCAGTATTTCTCGCACCTGTAAATCTGAACTTTTGTTGGTAGAAAGCGAGTCTAAAATATCAATTACATGAGGTCTCATAAGAAGTGTCGCCATATGAAATCCGCCGATTTGATTGGGCATAGAGACCTTATCTGCACCAGCCCTAGCTATCCTTTGAACATTTTCTTCTCTGTTGGCACGAGAAACAATAAATAAATCAGGATTAAGTTGTCTTGCGGTTAATGTTAAAAATAAGTTATTTGAATCATCTCCAAGTGAAGCTACGATACCTTTGGCTTTTTCAATTTTAGCTTTATGCAAATCACGCTCCTTTGTTGAATCGCCAACGAAAGCCGTATAGCCCATCGCTACAGCCTCTTTAACCCTGTTTTCGTCTTTGTCTATTGCTACAAAGTGCTGGCCTTCAGAAGCCAGCTCACGAGCGACTTGACTGCCTACACGGCCTAATCCACAAACTATATAATGATCTTTCATGCTAATTAATTTTGCCTTTATTTTTCGGCGCTTTAATCCGTCTCCTAAACCTATAATATACTCTCCAAAAAGCTTAAGCAAATATGCAAGCAAAACAAGACTAGCAAGAACCAGGCCAATAACAATTCCTCTTGCAGGCCAAGAGTCCATATGAAAATTATCATGGTGGGTCAAGCTTATATAAATTGCTCTATAAAGAGATTCTTGCAAACTTATACTCTCTACGACCATCAAGCCTAGTGAGGCAAATACGAGAAAAGAAAGTATTATTAATATCAAATAGATTAATTGCTTTTTACGCATATGACTATTATAAGTCTTATGCTTATAGATGTCAGCATTTAGGCTAAACAAAAATCCCACCGAAGTGGGATTTTAAGATTAACGTTTTGAGAACTGAGGTGATTTACGAGCCTTACGAAGTCCTGGCTTCTTGCGCTCTTTCTTGCGAGGATCACGGGTTAGGTAGCCATGTTTTTTAAGACTAGTTCTGAAGTCTTCACTCATTTCTACTAAAGATCTAGCAATTCCTAGCCTAATTGCATCTGATTGACCACGCAAACCACCACCATCCACTTTTACTTCCACATTCATTTCTGATGACTTTGATAGCAATTCAAGTGGTGCCTTTAGATTATGTACATAAGCTTCATTGCCCAAAAAGTATTCACTTGCAGACTTTTCATTAACAATAATGTCGCCCTTGCCCTTCATAAGCTTAACAACAGCCACAGACTGCTTGCGGCGACCAACGGCTCGGTAGTAATTATTTTTTGATGTAGTTTTTTCTGGCATATTAGGCCTCCACCTTAATTAGTTCTGGTTTTTGAGCTTCGTGCTTGTGTTCTTCAGTAGCATAAACCTTTAAGTTTTTTAACATTTCAGCCTTAAGCTTATTTTTAGGAAGCATACCAGCCACAGAATGTTCAATAACTCTATTGGGGTGCTTTTCTAGCATTTCCTTTAAGCTAGTTTCAGTAAGGCCCCCAGGGTAGCCGCTATGTCGATAATAAAACTTATCGGTTAGTTTGTTACCTGTAACTTTTATTTTGGCGCCATTAATAACAACCACTACATCTCCGGTAATAACATTTGGGCTGTAGGTCGGTTTATGCTTACCCATCAATAATTCAGCTATTCTAGTACTTAAACGGCCCAGGTTCATTCCTTTAGCATCAATTAAATACCATTTCTGATTAACTTCGGTTGGTTTTGCTGAATAAGTCTTCATTTCTTGATTTCCTTTTTGGCTGATTTAGCCTTGGTTTCAGCTTTCTTAGCTACTGGTTTTTTGGTTTCTTTCTTGACTTCACTAGTCTTTGTTTCAGAAGCACTATAGCCTTCATCTAGGATTAGTTCAATAACAGCCATCTCTGCACCATCGCCAAGCCTTTTACCAATTTTAATAACTCTTGTGTAGCCACTATCTCGGCCCTGGAAACCTTTTACTAAATCATTATTGAGTTTTTCTGCTGCCACCGGATTTATTGTGTAGCTTAATATTTGTCGATAATTATGCAAATCCTGTTTCTTAGCCTTAGTAACAAGCTTATCGAATATACGAGACAATTCTTTTGCTTTGATTTCGGTAGTTTCAATTCTTTCATACAGAATTAATGAGTCAACCAAACCACGCATCATTGCCCTTCGAGGGCCTGCTGTTCTTGAGAATTTCTTTCCTGTATAGCTATGTCTATGCATGGTATTACCTTCTTATTCCTTATTATTCGCCTGCTGGCTCCTGGTTAACTCCAAGTTCGGCTAGTTTTTCCACAACCTCATCTTGAGCTTTAGCTCCGAATCCTTTAAGGTCCTTTAGATCGGCTGGGCTAAGATCCATAAGATCTTTAATTGTATTAATATCATTATTCATTAGAGCATTTGCAGTTCTTGGGCTAAAGTTAACTTCATCCACACCAATCTGAGCCATATCTGCTTCAGCTCTTTCGGCTGCAGTCATGATTCCGCCAGTGCCAACCGAAACCACGTCATGTCCAGCAAGTACCTGGAAGTGACCAACAAGTATTTCTGAAGCCTGCATTACAGCCTCTTTAGGGCTGATTGTTCCATCAGTTTCAACTTCCAAGATAAGCTTGTCTAAGTCGGTCATTTGCCCTACGCGGGTGTTGGCTACGCTGTAGCGAACACGCTTGATTGGTGTATAAATTGCGTCAATTGCAATCATTCCAACTGGAAGTTTTTCACCGCCTCTGTTTTCTACAGGAGCATAACCACGACCCTGCTCTACACGCATTTCCATTTCAAACTTTACCTTTGAATTATCAAGATTTGCAATTACTAGTTCTGGATTTACAACCTCGACATCGTTTGAAGTAGCAATATCACCAGCTTTAACAACACCGCCGGTTTTTTTAAGTGTCAGCGTAACTGGCTCTTCATTTGGATTGCGGAATCGAATTTGCTTGATGTTCAATATAATTTCAATAACATCTTCTTTCACGCCCTTGATAGTTGAAAATTCATGGCTTACACCTTCAATTTTCACTGCTGAAATAGCGCTTCCGGCTAGACTAGAAAGAAGAACTCTGCGAATTGAGTTTCCTAAGGTCATTCCGTAGCCTGGGTAAAGTGGCTCTACGGTGAATTGAGCAGCATTGTCAGCTGTCTTTTCTTCTTTTAATTCTGGTAAGTTGATGTCGTATAACATGGCTCTCCTTATTATTTTAACGTGAATAATATTCAATAATTAATTGCTCTTCGATCTCCTGATCTTGCTCCTCGCGTAGTGGCAAACCAGTAACTTTGGCGCTGAACTTCTTCTGATCGAAGCTTAGCCAGCTTGGCAAAGTTTGGTTAGGATCCATACTATCTTTGAGGGCTACAAAATAAGCAGACTTTAAACTTGCTTCACGAACAGTAATTTCATCGGTAGGTTTTACAATTATCGAAGGAATATCTACTCGCTTACCGTTTAGCAAAATATGTCCATGGGTAACAATTTGGCGGGCTGCTGGGCGAGACGGTGCAATACCTAGGCGATAAACAACATTATCTAGTCTTCTCTCTAGTAACTGTAGAAGGTTTTCGCCCGCTACACCTTGCATTTTTTCTGCCTTACCAACGTACTTACGGAATTGCTTTTCTAAAATTCCGTAAAAACGTTTTACTTTTTGCTTTTCTCTAAGCTGCAATGCATAATCGCTTGGCTTGCTTCTTCTAGCCTGTCCGTGTTGACCCGGTGCATAATTACGTCTAGTTAGGGCTTTTACAGCTTTAGGGTGTGTGTGAGCACCTTCTCGACGAGCAATTTTGGCAGCTGGGGTTAGATTTCTTGCCATTTTATACTCTCCTTGCCTTTCGTGGTCTACAGCCATTATGTGGAATGCCAGTTTCATCCTTAATTGATGTAACACTTATTCCAGAACCTTGTAGGGCACGGACTGCAGATTCGCGTCCACCGCCAATTCCTTTAATAACAACTTCCACACTACTCATACCAACATCTTTACATGAAGCAACTGCTTTTTCTGCGGCTATCTGAGCGGCATATGGGGTACTTTTACGAGAACCTTTGAATCCAGCAGAACCTGATGAAGCCCAGCTTACAACGGCACCCTTATCGTCGGTAATAGAAATAATTGTATTATTAAAACTTGAATGAATATGCACTATACCTTTTGGTATATTGCGTTTCTGCTTCTTTTTTCTGGTTTTGGTTGCTGGTTTACTCATAATATTCCTTAAGTTTTAGCTGCTGACTTTTTCTTACCACTTCCCATGGTTACTTTTTTACCACGCTTGGTTCTGGCATTAGTCTTGGTTCGCTGCCCACGACTTGGAAGACCCGCACTATGACGTAAGCCTCGGTAAGCTTTGATTTCTTTGAGTCTTTTGATATTTCCAGTTACTACCCTGGAAAGATCAGCCTCAACTGTAATATTTTTGTCTATGTATTCACGTATTTTAGTAAGCTCTGACTCTGGCACATTCTTAACTCTTTGGTCACCATCGATATTAAGGTTTTTGAGCATTTTTTGACTCGTGTTAAGCCCAATTCCATAAATGTATGTAAGAGCAATTTCAAGTCTTTTCTCGGTAGGAATATTTGTACCTGCTATACGTGCCATGCTTAGCCTTGCCTCTGCTTATGTTTAGGGTTTTCACAAATAACCCGTACTACTCTTTTTCGTACGACTACTTTGCACTTTGCACACATTTTTTTTACTCCGGCTCGAACTTTCAAAACTATTCTCCTATTTATGTCGGAAAGTTATCCGACCCTTAGACAAATCATAAGGCGTCATCTCTACAGTAACCTTATCACCCGGTAATATCTTGATATAATGCATACGCATCTTCCCAGATATATGGGCTAAGATTTCGTGCCCATTTTCAAGTTCTACCCTGAACTGAGCATTAGGCAGCGCTTCAATTACGCTACCCTCGACTTCGATTACTTCCTTTGTATTTGCCATAGATTAAAGTTACAAGATGTAATTATAGACGAGATTTACCAATCTGTAAAGAGTTTTTCAGAATAAAATAAGATTAAAAATTAATATTTTTCGTAAGTTGCCATTAGAGCCAAAGATTGGGCCTGCTTAACAGTTTCTATAATTACTGCGACTATAATCAATATACTAGTTCCACCGATTGTTACTGCCTGAGACGTATTAAACACTGTCTGCATCACAAACGGCAAGAGAGCCACTATACCAAGTCCTAATGAGCCAGTGAAGGTTATGCGGTTAATGATATTTTTAAGATATTTTGAAGTCTCCTCGCCGGGCCTAACTCCAGGTATGAAACCGCCCTGTTTTTGCAGGTTTTCAGCAATCTCATCTGGTTTAAAGATAATTGCGGTGTAAAAGTATGTAAAGCCAACAACCAAAACAAAGTAAAAAATTGCGTAAACCCAGCTGGTGGGCGAAAACCAATTGGTTAGCTTAGTTGCGGTTGATGCCAGCCAAGCAGTCTGTGCGTTGGCAAAAAGTTGCCCCAGAAAAGTCGGTACCGACAAAAATGCCAAGGCAAATATGATTGGAATCACTCCGGCGGTAATTACTCTTAGAGGCAAATGACTATCAACTCCGCTATATGCCTGAGCGTTCGAGAGTCGTTTAGCATATGAAATCGGAATATTTCTTTGACCCTCATTCAAATAAACTATAAAAATTACAGAAGCCACGGCGGCCAGCAAGATAAATATTAAACTTGTAATCTTACTTGGATCCGACTGCACAAGCGCAAATTGCGATGCAAAACTTGAAGGCAAGGTAGCAACAATACCAAACAAAATAATCATTGATATACCATTACCTATTCCCTTTTCCGTAATCAACTCCCCTAGCCACATTAAGAGCATAGATCCTGCTACTATACTTGATATAAGAATAACCCATTCAAATATTGTTGGAGTTCCTATTAGATCGATTCCCGTAGACTGAGTGGACAAATTACGAACCAAGAAAACTGTGGCTACAGCCTGTATGATTGACAATGGAAGGGTAAGCAAGCGAGTATAATAATTGATTTTTTTTCTGCCCTGCTCGCCTTCTTTAGACAGAGCTTGAAGCTTGGGCACTACTTGCGTTAATAACTGAATAATAATAGATGCATTAATATATGGACCAAGTCCCATTAAAAGAATAGAAAAGTTGGCCAATGCCCCACCAGAAAAAATATTAACAAATCCTAAAAGAGAACTAGACTGAAAAAGACTTTTTAAAAAGGTCTGCAGCTTTTCACTATCAGCAACCGGCACTGGAATCTGAGAAAGAAGACTATAGACAACCATAACCCCAAGCACCACCAGCACTCTCTTTCGTAGTGCGGGGTTCTTATAAAGCTGTCTTAATACCTCTTTGTTCATTTACCCCCGATTCTTAAAATTATTTAGCGGCTTTTTTTGCTTTTTCAGCCTTTGGCTTAGCAGTTACAATAACTTTACCACCAGCCTTCTCAACTGCCTTAACTGCAGATTGTGAAGCCTTATCAACTGTAATACTAGCTGCGACTTTAATTGTACCATTGCCAAGTAGTTTTACTGGAGAATTAAGTCTACGAATCAAGCCAGCTTCTTTTAATACTTCAGCATTAACAGTCTTTTTTCCCAAATCTTCGATATCGTTTAAGTTAATAACTTGGTACTCAACTCTAGCTAGAGGAGTAAACCCTCGTGACTTTGGAAGGCGCATTGCAAGCTTTGTCTGTCCACCCTCAAAACCAGGCTTAAACTTACTGCCTGTGCGAGAGTTTTGGCCCTTAGTTCCGCGTCCTGCGGTTTTTCCCTGGCCAGCGCTAATCCCACGACCTAGTCTTCGAATCTTAGTCGATTTAGATGTATCAAGTTCATGAATCTTCATTAGTTTGACTCCTTAGATTTTTTGACTGATGCAGCTTTTAGCTGTGATAGTGCCTCAACAGTGGCATATGAGTTGTTAATTTTATTTGTAGAACCAAGTGATTTGGTAAGAACATCTTTAACGCCTGCGGCTTCTAATACAGCACGAACAGCTCCACCGGCAATTACACCAGTACCTTGTGAGGCGGGCTTCAGAAATACAACTGCGCCTCCAGAACTTACTTGGATTTCATGAGGTATTGTTGTGCCATTAAGACTGAACTGGATCATGTCTTTTTTGGCTTTAGCAATAGCCTTTTGAATAGAAGTTGGAGCATCGGTACCTTTACCTACACCAACCCCCACTTTACCTTTATTATCTCCAACCACAGCTGTGGCTCGGAATCTGAAGCGACGACCACCCTTAACAACGCGAGTAACGCGATCTAGGGCTATAATACGCTCGTCAAACTCAGGTACTTCTTGGTTTATTCTATTGTTCATATTTTTTCTGTCCATTTTAGAACTCCAATCCTGCTTTACGGGCTGCTTCAGCAAAAGCCTTTACACGGCCGTGATAAATTTTACCACCTCGATCAAATACTACTGATTTAACTTTGGCTTTCTTGCCAAGCTCTGCTATAGCACTTCCAAGCCAAACTGCCTTATCAATCATTGGTTTTTTAGCCAGCTCCCTATTTGATTCGGTCGAGACCGAAGCTATTGCTTTACCGTTAACGTCATCAATTAGCTGGGCGCGCATGTGCTTTAATGATACCGACACGCATAGTCTTGGTCGAGCTTCAGTACCAGATACTTTAGCGCGAATTCTACGAACTGCTTTAATATTTCTCATTCTGAACCTCCCTTGGCGGCAGCTTTACCAGCCTTACGTCTTACGTGTTCGCCAACATACTTTATACCCTTGCCTTTATATGGCTCTGGCTTTTTGAATGCGCGAATGTTAGCAGCGGCTGCGCCAACTAACTGCTTGTCATGGCCAGTTACTTTAATAATGTTCTGATCTACAGATAGGGTAACTCCTTCTGGGGCAGTATATTCGATTGGGTGAGAAAACCCTAGGCTCATTTCTAGAACACTCCCCTTCATAGAAGCTCTAAAACCAACCCCATTAATTTCAAGCTCCTTGGTAAATCCTTCAGAAACACCAACAACAGCATTAGAAACTAAGGTTCTAAGCAAACCAAACTGCTTTTGGGTGTCAGCATTCTCTACTGACTGGCTAACTATAATTTGATTATCCTGTTTTTCAATCTTAAGACCCTTAAGGATTTTGACTTGCAATTCACCTTTTGGCCCTTTTACGCTAACCATCTTTTCATCGATAGTCACTTCTACGCCTTCTGAAATATTTATAGGTTGTCGTCCAATTCTACTCATCTTAGTACACCTTACAAATTAATTCGCCACCCACGCCTTTGGTGCGGGCCTCTTTTCCGGTCATAATACCTGCTGGGGTGGACATAATCACAAGTCCGCGACCCGTCCTTACTGAAGGGATTTCAGAAACTTTGGCATAGATTCTTCGACCTGGTTTGCTTACGCGAACCAAACTTTCTGGTTGGTTTTTACCATCAAGATTAATGATTAAGCTCTTAAAGCCGCTTTCTTCAGTAACTTTAATTTTGCCAATATAGCCATTGTTTTGCAAAATTTCAGCAATTGAAGCCTTAAGCTTTGAGTGTGGGATAACTACTTCCGACTTGCCGGACATAATTCCGTTTCGGATTCGAGTTAGCATATCT